>Ga0302140_10010752_pt1 | contig 11286 bp, 10 predicted proteins | sample I_Bog_E1_1_FD_202095 | JGI IMG/M metagenome (GOLD analysis project Ga0302140, IMG submission 202095) | Peat permafrost microbial communities from Stordalen Mire near Abisko, Sweden - I_Bog_E1_1 | ecosystem: Environmental > Terrestrial > Soil > Wetlands > Peat | place: Sweden: Abisko, Stordalen...
CTAGTGCCGGCGCTAAGCAACACGAGGGCGGGGAAGCGTGGCGCAGTGGGTTGCTCCAGCAGCGCGGCCAGAGCAGAGATGGTGCGCGCCTGATAGATGGTGACCGGCGGCAACTCCCGATTCAATATCTGAGCTATGTCATTAAATAATTGCAGGGCCAGTGAAGAATCCCCGCCAAGGTCAAAAAAATCGTCGTCGATGTGCACCGACGGCAATTGCAGAACGCGTTGCCAAATTGAGGTGAGTACCTCGACTGTCGACGATGTAGCTTGAGGGTTCACAAATCACCCGGCCAGTGGGCTGCCGCGATCATGAGTGCGCGAAGGCCCAATACAGTTCCCGCGCCCTGGTATAGATCGGGCCGAACGGCAGGGCACGGTCGCCGATGCGAGTCACGGGAACGACCTTGGAATAATTTCCCGTGGCAAAAATCTCATCCGCGGTTTCGAAGTCATGATAAGCGAGAGTCTTCTCGACCACGGTCACGCCATTCTCGCGCAACAAGCCGATAACTCTTTGACGGGTGATACCGGCCAGAAAAGTTCCATTCGCAATCGGAGTGAACACAACGCCACCCTGCGCCATAAAAATGTTTGAGGTCGCGAGTTCGGCGACATTACCGAGCATGTCGCATACGATGGCGTTATCGAAACCGCGCGACTGAGCTTCAAAGAGCGAGCGGGAATTGTTAGGATACAGGCAGCCAGCCTTGGCATCGACCGGCATGGTGTCGAGAGTTGGCCGGCGAAAGGGAGACAACGTAATGGAGAATCCTTTGGGCGGCCGCATGGGCGCCTCGTAAATCGAAAGGCACCAGCGCGTGGAATCAGGATCGTGGGCCTGAACCCATGGTCCTTCCTTTTCCGCCCAATACATGGGACGAATATAGAGGGCGGAATCTTTTTCGAAGCGTTGGATTCCTTCACGCGCGAGCCGCACCCATTCTTCGGTGGAGACCGTCGGTTTCAAATAGAGCTTCTTCGCGGAATCGTTGACGCGAGCGCAGTGCGCGTCAAGATCGGGCGTTACCCCTTCGAATGCTCTGGCGCCGTCGAACACAACTGAGCAAAGCCATGCGGCATGGGTGCGAGGCCCCATGATGCCGATGTTGCCCTCATGCCAGTCGCCTTCAAAAAATGTCCACGTCTTGGACCAACCCGTTCCGATGGGCAATCGACTCCTCCGCACAAGTTACTCGCGCCATTTTTCAGTGCTGGCTGTTCGCTCCCATCCCCTTGGATGAATAAGAATTCGGTGGATGAGAATTCGACGGATGAAAATCGGATGGATGACTATTACCAGGTTGCTTAGCAGCGTCGATCGATTTCCGCAGCACGGCGGCAAGTTGCTCAACGAAGGGCTCGACCAGCATGGTAGCTGGGTTTACCGGCAAGACAACCACTTCCTGGCCGCCCTGTGCCAGTTGATCCCATTTCGAGCCGGGTTTGCTGAATATCCGGTATTGTCTGGCTGGGCGAATGTCAGTGATCTTCCCTGGATACCGTTTGGCAACGTAATTCCATGAGGCCCGGTCATTGGTCTGCCAGATTTTTCCCAGGATCATCGCATCAGAATTCAGACCGGGCGACCGTTTGAAACGGGAAAGCCACATCCCCCGCCACACCGGAATTCTATTTTTGAGCTCATGAACCTTTTCTCGAAAGAACTTTGACCTTCCTTCAGAATCGAGACTAAGAAAACTGGCGGCATGGAAAAACAACTGTTGAGCGCCGTGGGAAATTTTGCTCCAGGCCGTCAACGGAATCGTGCGCCAATTCATGGTGTCGAGCAGAGCCAAAAGAGCCACGGTCTCACCATGCTGATATAGCTGCTGGGCTACCTCGAACGCGACCGTTCCGCCCATGCAGTATCCGGCGATGAAATAGGGGCCACGGGGTTGCGTTCTTCTGATTTCCTTCACATAAAGCTCGGCCATTTCCTCAATGGTCGCAAGGGGAGCCGAGCTGCCATCCAATCCTGCAGCCTGCAGACCAAAGAAGGGCTGATCGTTCCCTAAGTGCAAAGACAGATCGCGGTACATCAACACCGTTCCGCCGGCACCATGCATGCAAAACAAAGGAGGCCTCGATCCCAGAGGTTGGATCGCAACCAGTGGCGACCATCCGGAGGTCGGCACTTCCGCGCGGAGGATACGAGCGAGTTCATCGATCGTTGGGGCTTCATATAATGTTGCGAGAGGAAGTTTGACTCCGAATAGCTGGTCAATTCTGGCAAACATCCGTACCGCCAGCGATGAATCTCCGCCCAGGTCGAAGAAGTTCTGGCCACCGCTGATCGCGTCCACACTCAATTCTTCCTGCCAGATTCGCGTCAGTTCGATTGTCGTTTTATCCTGCGCGGGCATCACCGCAGAAGCACTATAGCCTGACGATCGCAATTCCTGCCCCTGATGAATGTCTTCAGTTTTCATCTGCGGTCTTCACCGACAAATATTTTCACTGACTTCTTGTCTCACCGACCGCAAGGGGAGTTTTGTCGGGCGGGTCGAATTACGAATTTGCCCTTATTATAACCGCGCGGGACTTGCCTTTCCGAATCTTTGGTAACCTTTCATCACTCGACATCGTTGTTCGTGAAGGTCAAAAGCACACTTGTTTAAACCCGAGGCCAGGAAAGTCCTGTTCAGAAATTCTGCGATTTTCCTAGCCTGGCGCCTAAGATTTTGGCTTGCCAGGGGTGTAGCCAAAAACAGCCTTCAATTCCAGAAATTCCAGAAGTCCAGCCTCACCCCATTCTCTCCCATTCCCCGACTGCTTATACCCTCCGAAACAACCTGCGAAGTCAATCCGAGCGCCATTGATGTGAACGTTGCCGGACCGCAGGCGCTTCGCTACCCGACGCGCCCGCTCCAGGTCCGCCGAGGTTACAAAAGCCGACAGACCATAGGGAGTATCATTGGCGATTCGTACCGCGTCATCTGCATCTTCGTACGGAATAATGCAGAGTACCGGTCCAAAAATCTCCTCCTGGGCAATGGTCATATCATTCCGCACATCGCCGAAGATGGTCGGCCGCACGTAATAACCTTTGACAATGCCCTCGGGCCGACCGGGACCACCGGTAATCAACGTCGCGCCCTCTGCGATGCCTCGCAGGATCAGGCCCTGTACCTTTTCGAATTGAGCCTTGCTGGCGAGAGGACCGATGACGGTCTCCTCAGCGAAGGGATCGCCGACTTTCGTGGACTCGGCCGATTGTTTTGCCGTTGCCAAAGCCTCAGACATCCGGGATCGGGGAACCAGCATACGGGTCGGGGCGTTGCACGATTGACCGGTGTTGCGGAAGCATTCCTGCACTCCATGTTTGACCGCGCTTTCAAAGTCGGCATCCTCCAAAAGAATGTTGGCCGATTTCCCGCCGAGCTCCTGAGTAACGCGCTTCACGGTGGGGGCAGCCGCGACCGCAACCGCTATCCCCGCTCGGGTTGACCCCGTAAACGAAACCATGTCCACATCTCGATGAGAGGCAATCGCCGCGCCGACGGTGGCGCCGTCCCCGTTCACCATATTGAAAACTCCGGCCGGAACCCGAGCTTCGTCCAGTATTTGCGCCAGCAAGTAGGCGGAAAGAGGAGCCAGTTCGCTGGGCTTGAGAACCATGGTGCATCCCGCCGCGAGGGCAGGCGCTACCTTGCAAAGAATCTGGTTCATCGGCCAGTTCCATGGAGTGATGAGTCCGCACACTCCGATAGGCTCTTTCCGCATGAGGGTCGAACCCTTGACTTCTTCGAACGCGAAGTGCTCCAGCACTTTCACGATTTCGAGTAAATGTCCGAGTCCCGCCGGCGCCTGGGCCTTTCGGGATAGGAACCTAGGAGCGCCCATCTCCCGGGAAATCGTTTCCGCCATCCGCTCCATCTTGGCTCGATACACGTCGATGATGCGGCGCAGAAGCGCCAGGCGGTCGTCGACACCGGTCTCCGAATAAGACTCGAAGGCGCGTTTGGCGGCCGCTACTGCGAGATCGACATCGGCGGCGCTGCCGAGCGAGATGGTCGCGATGGGCTCTTCATTCGCAGGATCGATCACATTGAAATCGTCGGCTTTGATGGGATCGACCCACTTTCCGTCGATATAAAATTGGCGACAAGACTGCATGAGCTTCCTCGAATTTGGCGATGCGAATTTGGCGATGCGAATTAGGTCGATGCTACTTGGCCGACGCTGATTGGACGGAGACAACCGCTCCCGGGTGCTCTACCAACGGCCACCGCTGCCAACTCGCAGGTACCGGTAACCAAAAGATATCATGCGCTGAAACGCCTGCCGTGCTACCACTACGAACCATGCGGATCGTCCAATGGGCGCATGACCGGCAGCTTTCCACATGGACCAGAGTAACTGCAGGCGTTCGCGATGAGTCAGCCGGATTCTCAGTCCCTTGGCGGCAATCATTTCGTAGGCTCTGCGCTCCAGGTAGACGGATCTATAATCTTTTCGCAGACAGGCCATCAAAGACAGCGGGATGGCGTGTTCGACAACAGCGTCGGGGACGAACAGAGGGAGTTCGCCAACTTGCATCAGGTTTGCCAGCAACAGAGTATCTTCGGCCCTGAGAGCAGCCGGATTGAACACATCGGTTGCGATTCCCAACCGGGTGCGTCGAATAGCAAATCCCGCGGTATTCAAGTAACGAATGCGGGAATCCGGCTGCAGCATCATCTTTTGAAACGTCGTAAGCCTTAGTTCTTCTGCACGGCGCACGAGGCTGGAGGAATTTCCCACGATCCGCAGTTGAAAGCAGTCGTGTGCGGGAGAATTCGCAATGGTCCTATTCAGCGTGGAAAGACAATTTTCTCTGACTCTGCAATCGGCGTCAACGAAGAGCAGAATGCTTCCTCTGGAATTGCGAACTCCCTGGTTTCGGGCGCCCGGAATTCCGCTGTGTGCCTGCCGAACCACCTTCAAGGGAAAGTTGTAGTCCCCGCCGCAAATTGAATCCGGAACCGTGTCGACGCTTCCGTCATCTACCACGACGACTTCGAAACTCGGAGCCTCGGACTGGAGTGACAAGGCTTGCAGACATTGCTGCAGAGGAACCCAGTCGTCGTAAACCGGAATGACAATGCTGAACCGCGGCGTCCCGATCGGGTCCCGTTCACTCTGGATCATAGGCCGTTCTGGATCATGGCCCTCAGGCTGTGGCTCAGAGGCTTCACTTTGACTCAGCTAGGATTTCACACTAGGCCGTGAAATCAAAGTCCGCGCGCGGGTACTTCGGTTTTAGATCGCAAGATCATTTCCCTTTCATCTGGGCCCGATTTTTACCCGATACCAACGACTTTTCGGGTCTCGCATGGAGGAGGTACAATCCGCCTAGAGTCCCAATGAAACAATGCGTTACAGTGGGGTGCGAAGCTGAATAAGCGGCGTCTCATGATGCTGGCGGTTCTAGCGATGGCCGGAACAGCAGCGATTCGCTGCACCGGTCGATCGGCTCCGACTGCAACTTCAACTCCGTCGATCACTCAGGTCCCAACTCATGCGGGGACGGCCGTCAATTCCTCTTCACGACGGGTCGTCTGCCCTGTCTTAGACCCTTCGGCGTCACCAGCAACGACGCAGTCGAAGGGAGGGCATCGCGTAGTGCTTTCCTGGAAAGCTAGCGCCCGGCCCGACGCAAAACACGCGCCCGCTTTTGGATATTGCCTTTATCGAAGCACCGGGCGCAAGAATGCGCCCCTGGAGTTGCTCAACTCCACGCCATTTCCGGGCACCAGTTGCGCCGATGACTTGGTGGAGAACGGTAAGAATTACTATTATGTCGTGCAGGCTATCAGCGCCAACGGCAAGACCAGCAGCAGTTCGAACATTGCGCCGGCCCCAATTCCGGCCGGGGTGACAGGTTCCAAAGCCCCGGAAGCTTCGGTCCCGTTTTGTCGGGATAAGTCGCCGGGAAATTAGCGATCTTAGCCTTGGTGAAGCTTGTGGAAGGTTCACGTGCATAGCCCCGCGAAGCCAGCATCGATTCCGACCCTGCCGCCGCTTCTGGTCTTTTCCATCCTCGCCGCGGTTTCGCTCGCGATCTGGTGGACTCCTTTGCTGTCTTCGCTGGCTCTGGCGTGGCATGACGACCAATACACGCATATCCTGCTGATCCTTCCCATCAGCGCCGCGCTGGTCTTGCTGGATTGGAAAACGCCCGAACCCCCGTCCGCAGTAAGCGTCAAGATTGGGTCGCTACTTCTATTCACAGCCGTGCTGCTAACTGCGATCGTACGACGAGAATCATTTCCATTCTCTTCCGAGGCGCAATTGTCGCTCAATATGCTGGCACTAGTAGTGTGGTGGCTGGCTGCTTTTTACCTTTGCTTTGGCGCACGGGCTTTCCGTCGTGAACTCTTTCCTCTTTGCTTCCTCTTATGGATGGTCCCTCCTCCACCGTCTGTCCTAAACCCAATCATCGGCATGCTTCAGCAAGGCTCTGCGAGGGCAGCTCACCTGTTTTTCTTTGCGGCGAGGCTACCTGTGACGCAGAACGGTACTCTGCTGTTCCTTCCAGGATTGACTCTCGAAGTGGCTCCCGAGTGCAGCAGCATTCGTTCGAGCTTGATTCTGCTGATCACGATGATGGTCGTTTCGCAGTTACTCTTACGGTCATTCTGGCGGAAGCTCCTGGTGGTCGTCCTGGCAGTCCCAGTTTCCCTTGCCAAAAATGGATTGCGGATTTTCGTCTTGGGGCTGCTCGCAATCCGCGTGGACCCAGGTTTCCTGACCGGCAACCTTCATCGCCAGGGCGGAATTATCTATTTTCTGATCGCCTTGGTTGCCATGCTGCTCCTGATTTGGATTCTGCGCACAGGTGAAAAAGCGCACGAAACCGGCCCTGGAGAACGGGCCTTCGATCGACTCGGCCAGAATCGACCGGGCGTAGGTTGACCGGGCATAGCTTGACCTGGCATAGATAGCCGGTCTTGAAAACGATGTCGCTTGCTATGTTTTAAAACCCGGCTCTACCGGTGTGCCAGCCCGAAGCTCACCGCCGCCGCGGATGCGCCAATATTGACCATGGATACTGCTCTTTCCAGATTGTGGTGACCTCTCTTGTGGAAAAAGTAACTAAGCCCCACGACCCCTGCATTCTCACCCGCAAAATTGAGCGCCAGCCCGGCTGTACTTCCGCTGAATACTCGGGTCACAGGATTCAGTTCCTGACCGCCGCCGCGCAAATTGTCCCGAGTTACCACGAAATCCGCTGCGCTGAATGCGGCATTGCTCGCGAAAAGAACGCTGTTCTCGCGGTCCCAGAATCTGTGGCGCGTGTGTGCTTCCGGGGTTTTTGCAGGCTGGGCCACACTCACCATCGGTCGAGCCGGCATTGCTCCGGGTTCAAGCATAGCGAACGACACTTGTTGTTGTGCCGATGCCAGAGAGCCACCGCCCATTGCCATCGCCAGAGCTAGGATTGTACGTTGCAAGTTTTTTCGCATAACGTTAGGTCCATCGGCAAACTGGCCGCCTGTACTAGTACTAACGCACGCACCCAGCCAAGTGGAATGGCCCCTATGTGCTACTTAAGCTGTTTAGAATGATTACGTTAGAAGGCAGGATAATGACTTAAGTCCCTTACTATGTGCAACTTACTGCACATTGTCGCGCAACTCACGGCAGCTCTAACGGTTACTTAGGTGTTTGTGGAACTTAAGGGATGATCGAAGGGTGGTTCGATGTCGGGCGAGTTCGGATTTAGACTCGCGGAAACTGTTGCGGGGAGCGCTTTAACCGCTTCACGGTAACAGGTTAGGACCAAGTAAACGAATGGAATAGAAGGAAACGTAGGCCGGATTGTCTACTCCCGGCCCTCAATCATTCGCTTACGGCACCGCTGCCACGACTGGCGGGGTCGAGGGGGCACTTTCCGTCCCGCTGGAATTTACTGACGTTGCTTCGTAGTAATAGGTATTGCTACCGGTCACGGTTGTGTCTGTGTATGCCGTGTTCGCATCCAGAGTCGAATTGATCCTGGCATACGGTCCTTTCGCGCTGGTGCTTCGATAAACGTTATATCCGGTTACATCCGAGCTCGCATTCCACGAAAGATTAACGCTAAAGGTTGCCGCCGTACCAGTGCCGGTCATTGCTTCTGTGGCCTGCGAGTTCGACGCGTTGCTACTAAACGACAAAGATGCCGAATCCGAACCTGCCCCCTGCGGAGTGAAAGCTACATTGAGCGAAACGCTCTGTCCCGCTCCGATGGTGAACGGAAAAGCAGCCCCATCCAAAACGAACTGAGAATTGCTGCTGGTGGCGGAGTTTACCGTCACGCTTCCACCGCTGGCGCTAAGACTCATGGACTGAATTCCCGTCGAGCCAACGGTTACATTGCCGAAACTCAGAGACGCTGGCGCTATGGTCAATTGGCCCGCAGCCACGCTGGTTCCCGTCCCAGTCAGGGGGATGTTCAGCCGGGGGCCAAAAATAAACACGCTGCCTCCGACTTCGCCTGTGGATTGCGGAGTAAAAGTAACATTTAAAGCAATGCTCTGTCCGGGATTCAGTGTCATCGGAAATGCCGGAAGACCCGAGATGGAGAATTCCGCGTCCACGCTCTGAATTCCGGTGATCGGCACGCTGGACGAGCGCACATTTGTAATCGTCACCGGTAAGCTGGCCTTGGATCCCATGGTCACTGCGCCGAACGAGAGAATGGCAGGGCTGGCTGTTAGCGCCTGCGTACTCACGCCAGTGCCCGCCAACTGAAATAGCAGTGGAGAATTCGATCCGTTGCTGGTGAACTGTATGGTCCCGCCTGTCCACTCCACCGCCGAAGGGGTGAAGCTAACATTGAGATCGACGCTCTGGCCAGGCGGAATAACCAGCGGCACCTTCAAACTCGACGTTGCGAACTCGGGGTTATTGGTGCTGATGGCTGAGATTGTTAAACTGGTTCCGCCGGTATTCGTGAGCGTAACGAGTTGGGTTTCGCTCTGGCCGAGGTCAACCGTGCCGAAGCGAAGGCTCGCCGGGGAGCAAGCGAGGAGTGGGGCAGTCTGCGCTCCACTGATCGGCACCATGCCCAACATAGCAAACGCCATGCCAAGTGCTAAAAAGTTGAGGGCTCGGAACGAGAGAAAGCAAGAGCGAATCTTGGACTGGGGGAGTCTCATGGAGCCATTTTGTAAGAAATGGCCGGAATGGGCTAGATTCCGGGAGTGCATCGCACTCATGGCCGATCGGCCAATCGTGCTGGATGCACGTCAATCCGGCGCAACACTATCAATCGCCTGACGATTTGCGAGCGTATTTTGGCGTCGGTCTCGTCCCAGAATGGGCGTAAACTCACCGATTCGGAACGACATCCAAGCTTCGCGGTACCCAGCACGACGCCGAAAAAGAAAAGCACGGTGGCAAACGCAAACGGAAAGAAGAAACTGGACCGGGTGAAGAGAGGCTCGATTGCTGCCTCCGAGTTGGCTGCCGCGGCTCAGCCTGATGCGAATCAGAAGAACAGTTTCGATCCCATTCGCCTTCCCATCCATCCTCCTTATCCGCCAGCGGAATGCAAATCTGTCGAGGAAATTCCCGACGGGGAAGGCTGGCTGTACGAGCCTAAATGGGATGGTTTCCGATGTCTCGCCTTTCGTCAGGGAAAACAAGTGCAATTGCAATCGAAGGGTGGCCAGCCGCTGCATCGTTATTTCCCGGAATTAGTGGAAAGTCTGGCAGCGCTTCCGCACCAGCAGTTCGTTCTGGACGGCGAAATTGTAATTTACCTGGGAAAGCGCCTGTCGTTTGACGGTTTGTTGATGCGAATCCATCCGGCTGCATCCAGGATTCGCAAACTTTCGATTGAGACCCCTGCCACTTACATGTGTTTCGATCTTCTGGTGGACGAAGATGGAAAGACTCTCAAACAGCGCCCGCTAGCCGAGAGACGGCCGCAATTGCAGAAATTCTTCGATGGCCGAACTGACAAAGGAATGTCGGAGGACAACCGACCTCCCGATGACATGATCCGTCTCTCTCCCGCATCGCGCGATTTCGATCAGGCGAAGAAATGGATGCATGAACTCGCCAAACTTGGTCTGGATGGAATCGTCGCTAAGCGCCTGGGCGAGCCTTACCATTCCGGTGAGCGTATTGGCATGGTAAAGATCAAGCGAATGCGCACGGCCGACACCGTCGTCGGCGGCTTTCGCCATGCCGAGAAAGGCGGCGGGATCGGCTCGCTGCTTCTTGGCCTCTACAACAGTGAGGGGCTGCTCGATCATGTCGGATTCACTTCGATCTTCAACGCTGAGCAACGTCAAGAGTTGAAGAAAGTTGTCGAGCACATGATTGGAGGCGATGGCTTCACCGGACGAGCTCCGGGTGGTCCCAGTCGTTGGAGCACCAAGCGCTCAACCGAATGGACGGCGCTCAGGCCAGTGCTCCTTGCCGAAGTGCAGTACGATCACTTCTCCAGCGGCCGTTTCAGGCACGGCTCAAAATTTCTGCGCTGGCGTCCGGAGAAAAAACCGGCGACCTGCACCTTCGATCAGCTTAAATAAAAATTGGAACATCTCGCAGGTTCCTCTCCGCTTAGATATGAATCCTCATTCAGCGACCATGGAATCTTAGACTCCGACGGCAACCCAGGCCGAATCGCGGCCATCGAAAAGAATCTTTGCAAGAAAAAATTCGCATTCTGAAAACCAGGAGGCTTATGTCCGGAAAAAATACGGCAGCATTTGGGATCTATCAAACCGAAGCCGATGTCGAATACGCGGTCGATGCGCTTCGCTCGGAAGGATTTCGGAACACGGATGTTTCTGTTCTTTTTCCCGATAACAAGGGCACGAAGGATTTTGCGGTTGAGAAAAATACCAAAGCGCCCGAGGGCACAGCCGCAGGAGCCGGTACCGGCGTTGTGATCGGCGGAGTGCTGGGCTGGCTGGTAGGGATTGGTGCGCTGGCCATTCCCGGCGTTGGACCGTTCATCGCAGCCGGTCCCATCGTCGCCGCCCTGGCGGGGGTTGGCGTTGGTGGCGCGGTTGGCGGAATCGCAGGGGCGCTGATCGGAATGGGCATTCCAGAGTACGAAGCGAAACGTTACGAAGGTCGCATCAAAGAGGGTGGGATTCTCCTGTCAGTCCACTGCGACGATTCAAACTGGACCGCCAAGGCCAAACAAATCCTGCTCCGCACCGGCGCTCAAGATGTTGCCTCTACCGGAGAAGCCGCGGCCGACTGGCAAAAGAGCGACAAACCCTTACCCCGGGCCAGCTGATTCAGCTCTTACGAATGCCGGGCAGCAACAGAAATCCGGACCACATTCGGTGGTCCG
>Ga0302140_10010762_pt1 | contig 11282 bp, 11 predicted proteins | sample I_Bog_E1_1_FD_202095 | JGI IMG/M metagenome (GOLD analysis project Ga0302140, IMG submission 202095) | Peat permafrost microbial communities from Stordalen Mire near Abisko, Sweden - I_Bog_E1_1 | ecosystem: Environmental > Terrestrial > Soil > Wetlands > Peat | place: Sweden: Abisko, Stordalen...
AAACACAAAAAACATGAAAATTAAATTATTTAAAACATTTAAAAATACCCAAAAAAATTAAAATCCACCCCCCCCCCCCCAATTTTATAAAAATTATTTAAGGCGGATTTAAAAATTCAAAAAAAAAAAAATTAAAATCCACCCCAATTTTATTAACCCGCCCCACCCTCCAAAAAAAAATTTTACTATTAAAAACTCTTCCTTTATAATCAAAAATTTTCTCTATTGAAACATTATTAATAACAATAATAACAATAAAACCCTCCTTTTTTAAATGTACAGACAGATTCTCCTTGAAGACACTAATACCAAAAAGTTCCTGATCCGAATTCGGAACTTTTTGATAAAAGACTTCTTCAAAACGATTCATTCTATCCCCCGAGGTGTCCTTTACAGTTCCCTCCTCATGTTGATTCATTATTTCCAGCTTTTCTCCTTTTCTTTCGGAAATCTAAGCAATTTTACCTATGGCCAAACTGAAATATCGCTTCTTTTCCAGAAGCTTTGCGAATACGCGAAGATTTTCCCCTTATTGACAATAATTTCCGGGACTTCCCAGGACCTGTCAATGAAAATTTGACTCATATTTGCTTTTGTTCTGAATATTTTCTGGATAATGTTGGTGATGATCCAGGGCATATTATCAGATCAAAAGGAATATAAAATGAAGAAAATCTTTATGATTTTGACAACATTGATATTCCAATTATATCATTGGATGTTTTTCCTCACTTTTCTCCAAGTGTCTTGCTTTTGTTCTGAATATTTTCTGGATAATGTTGGTGATGATCCAGGGCATATTATCAGATCAAAAGGAATATAAAATGAAGAAAATCTTTATGATTTTGACAACATTGATATTCCAATTATATCATTGGATGTTTTTCCTCACTTTTCTCCAAGTGTCTCTCGAATTTATTTTCAATGGGGGAGAGGGTCAAATTATCTATCTAATCCTAGGTATTTTGAACCTATTATTAACAATAAGCATTGGTCTGGTAAATCAGAAATTCGAGACCTCTTATTTATTCAAGATCACAGATTTCCTCGAAAGAAGGCCAAGTTTCTATTTTTACGCTAGTTTCGCGTTCAAAATCGTCATTGTTTTCATCTACACGCTTAAGATTCAAATCGACATCAACATCTGGGCTCATTTTTTCCTATCATGGCTTTTGATTCTCGAGGCAGTTGAGAAATTTTCCTTTATCAATTTCATAATAATGCAGGTTTACAGTGCCCTTTGTTGCATTTACGCTTACGTCATAGTGGCGTACATTTTCCTTTATTACCTGAACCAAAATCAGATAAAAACCTTTGATTTGGCTTTTTCTCTATGTCTTTGTTTGCCAATTTTGATCAAAATATCATTGAATCTTTATGATTATATCCATCAGAAATGTCTTCTTTTAAATCTTGATAAAATCACTAATATCACGATATTGGATCAATCAGTTAGAGTCCTTTATTACAATTTGAAGCTTTGTAGAAATGATAAACATGCAGCTTTACAAATAGAAAGCTGGGTTTATGACCATATCAGAAATTGCATCGACCCAACCTGTGTTTGTAAACCTTTCCTTAAAAATAACCGCAATTTTGAAGGAAGTATTATACTTAAGAAGAAACTCACGAAATTGATCATTGGAAAAACGTTGGAAAATGCCTCGAAAACAGTCAGAGGTCAAAACAGCACATTTCTCCATTTCATTTATCTGACTTTTCTCTTGCAGATCCTTAAAATCCCAACAAAATCCTTCGCTGAAAGCCTGAAATTAGGTGAAAAATCAAAGAAATTTGGCTTGGGAGATCGTGTTTTCACAGAAATTTTCATCGAACAAGCCGCAACATATTTCGATAAAAACCTGAAGAAAAACAAGCTGAAAAATCAGAAGCTGAATTTCATGAAATTGATCCAATTCGAGGAGAAATCATTGAAACTTTACGAGGATTTGATAAAAATGATCTTGGAATATATCGAATTTTACGGTATGATGTCTCATTCCTTCATAGATCTGAACCAATTGGAGGCGAAGATAGATTTCTTGATAAAAAGCCGTGGAACTATCGATATAAACCTGAACCAACTAGTAAAAATGCATCCGAAATCAATGATTCTTCAGGAAATTTCGATGATTTTCTATTTTTACCTCTTCCCAATCAATCAATTGGATCATCAAAATAAGGATTTCCTCCGGATTCGTGAAGAATTAACGAAAAAAAACTCGAATATCGAGCTTTTTGACCCAGATGCGTCTGTGGTATCAATAACATTATTGGAGCATTATGGTGTAATTCGTTCCCATAGTCGAAATTTCAGTAAAATGTTGAAATATGACACTTTATTGAATGAAAATATTTCAAGAATCATGCCAAAAATATTTTCAGAGGTTCATAATCAAATTCTCGAGCGTTTTATAGATGAAGGAACTTATTCTTTAACAAAAGATGAAGATCGTGTATTTTTCGCTATGGATAAGCAGAATTTCATCTTCCCAATAAAACTCCGTTTAAAAATCGATGTTTTCAGTAATGAGGATTTCGGAGCGACTGGTTTTATGTTACCGATTAATAAGAAATTCTCTTATGCGATAGCGAGTTTAGAAGGTCGAGTGTTGAATATATCAAAAAGTCTTTTCGATAAATCCTTTTTCAGACTAATAACTGAAGTTACCTGGAAACAATTATATAGAATCAATATGGGAATGTGTTTACCATCTCTTCTTTTTCAATTTTATAAGGTTTCAGAAGAAAACATGTATGAGGATCTTTTTGACACGATATTTATTGCACCAAAATCCAAGAATTCAGATGAAATTAAGATCTTTACAGCTGATTTTGGAGATGATACAGATCGATCGGCTCATACCTTGAGTATGGATTTCAACCGAGATGCTGAAAAGACGTTCCATAGTTCGATGTCACGTGTTTCCAAGCGTTTCAAACACGATAAATCCCAGATAATAGAGAAATTAATGCAATTGAAAGGGGTCCCAGCTTCTAATTTAAGGCTTTATTCCGCCAAAGTTAAAGCCACGGTTTTCCGTTATAAGCGAAATGACCTGAAATTCCTGATAATCGAATTTCAGGCGTTTTCAGGCATTCATAAAAACAAGCAGAAAATTTATGATAAATATCTTCATAAATTGATTCAAAGCTATGAAGAGAGTGAAAAGGCTGATATAAAGCTTTTTACAACTACTCAGATTTCTTCATTAGGTCTTTTCGCCGAACAAGGCTTCATTTTCAGAGATTCAGTCGATAGTATAAGATCCAGTCTAATTCAAGATAAAGATAAGGAAAGTCAAATAGTTTTAACTGCAACTGGTAAAGAGAATTTAGAGGCAAAAGATGTGATAATAAAGACATTAGAAAGCAATAATATCAATAATGATCAAAACAACTCTTTTTTCCAAGAATCCCCTCAATTACAACCTCATACTCAAGAGGTGAAAGATGACATTTTACCTATGTTATTAGAAAATCTAAGGGAAAAAAAAACTTTTGTCAAGACAAAAGGTGATAATCCGGCTTCACATGATATCATGAGTTCTGCGAATCATATGATTAATTTCAAAGAAAGAATGACTCCTTATAATGAAGAATTATTTTTCAGGGACACCCTCCAATGCTAGATCGAGGCATTCGGGAACCTCAAATAAAGCCATTTTCTGAGGATTTATTAAGACATGAGCCTCAAAAACAAGATCAAATGTTTCTAAGCGAAATTAAAGAAGAATCACCGAAGAAAATAACACTTGAAAATGAAGAAAAAGAGCTTTCGGATGAATTTGTGTTTATCGAAGATGAGAAAATCAAAGAGAAAAATAAGGAAATAGTTGAAACTCCATTACTTTCTGATGTCGAAAAGCAAAAATCGCCTTTAAGAAGCGTTGAACATAGCGAAATTCATAAAGAAAAAGAGGAAATAAAGGATGAAGAAGAAATAATGGCAACTAAAGGGAAAAGTAAGGAAGATTTATTGAAAAAAATAAACAAATCCAAGGAAAAAAACATCCTGAAAAAATTAAAATTGGCTCAAAACGAGCAGAAACTTAAAATCGTCGAATCGATAGCCTCTTCCTCTGATAATTCCAGCACAAAAGTCGTCAAAAAGAACTTCCTGCATCTGATCAAAAGCAGAAATCTTCCTTTTTCTTTAAAAGTCATCAGTTTCCTGGGTTATTTAGGTTTCATTGGTTTGGCAGTGACTTTTTCCGTGCTTTATTCTTTACTTTATCAAAGTTTTCAAGATTTAAATGATAATATTATCAATATAATGTTCGGACATCATTTCGCAAGGCCTTTAGGCTTTGTAGTGAAAGGAATTGAGCAAAAGATAGTGCTAGAGAATTTTTACCCTAATTTACCTGATAAGACTTCCCGTTATGATGATATTCAATTATTAATGGAATCATTGGGGGATTATGAATATTCTTATCTTCAATTGGTCAATATGAATGTGAAGTTCCAATATCAATATGTCTTTATGAACACGGATATGAGTCTGAAGCTATATAATTTAGATCAGGACCCAACGGTGATCAATCTGGTATTAATTCATGCCTTTGGAACCTATATCGAACATATGCGCATGAGTTTACAACAAGATGGACCGACTTTATTAGAAAGAGGCAATGATGCATATTATTTCCTCTATCAAAATGGCATCGAATTGATAAATGAAATGCTAATGGTCAATGTGGCAACAGCTCAGGAAGCCAATGCGCAACTAACGAGCATCCAAAGCACGATTGTCTTGTTTTTAATATTAGCGGAAATCGTTATTTTTTTCATTTCGATGATAATTCTTCCGATTTTCATTCAAGTTAATAAAAGAAAGGAAGAATCATTGGTTCTTTTCTGCTCATTTCAACAAGATGTCTTAATACGCAAGATTTCTATGTATACCGCAATTTATAATGATGTGATCCAGAAAATCAATGAAATCAGCAAACAATATTCCAAAACCTTAAATGATGTTTCTTTCATCAATCTCATCAAAAAACAAAGGAAAAAAATCAGCATTTCACAACATTCCAAGCTCAAAGTGAATTTTCGTCGGGTCGCTTTGATCATTTGTCTCAGTTTCATAGTGGTTTCCATCTATCCATTGATAAATTTCATCCTAACAAATCAATTCCTTGGGTTTTTTACTTTGAATATCCAGGAAAACATCAGTTTTGGGAAACTTTCAAGCTCATTTAGTCTTTTTTATGCAATCAATTATTTCAATATAAACTATCAATTTTATGCCTATAAACAAGGCCTTCCATTGTTAAATCAGACAATTTCTCAATCATGGAACCTAAATGCTGAGATTTTCAATGATATCCTTAATTATGCCACTTATGACCTGGATCAATTGATAGCAAGTCCTTATGTAACCACTGAACATCAAGCATTTTTGACTAAGCTAAAAGGAGATAATCTATGTGAATTAATCCAACTTTCACCTGATATGTTACAGAATTGTTCCTCTATTTATAAGGGACAAATGAAATTAGGACTCATAGTGGTGCTGAAATCAATTCTCAATGATTTCACTGATATCTATGATATCATAGCTAATAATCCAAATGATCGGCAAATAATCGAAGAATGGCTTACGACGAATAATTTCTTCGAATTAGATTTAATTCTGAATTTTATGCAACCCATCACCACACTTATTATTGATAATTCGATTGCAAATTTCCAAAATTACCTCAATTCACAAATCGCTTTAATCACAGGATTGTTTATTTTCGGAGCGTTGGTTTTGGTCGTGATTGGAGGGTTCGGATTTCTGAAGTTGATTAGATATTTGAATGAACTGCTGTTTAATGCCAGGTTCCTGTTGAGCGTGTTACCGATTGATTTGCTACAAGAAAATACATATTTGATGTCACATTTGGCTAAAGAGTTCAAGAAAAATAAATTATAAGCTTAGTCAAAAGTTAAAGTTTAAAAGGATTAAAATTAATTTATGAAAATTTCTAAAAATATTTTTTGCTTTCTTTTAGATTTACATGCACTTTTTTCTCTTTTTTCCAACTAAAAGGCAGATTTTAATTATAAATAGAATAAAATTTTAGAAAAATAATATTCCAAAAAAAAATTAATTTTATTATGATCCTCAAATTTTCAAATCAAAGCTTTATAGAACATATTTTTTATTTCTAAAGAAAAAATAATTTTATTTGGGAAAAATATTAGAACAAAGAATTTTTTATGAATACTGGAAATGTCATTCAGAATAATGATGGACCACTTCATTATGGGGTCGCTAAAATAAAAGATTTTCTTTTGCAAATCTTATATGCTATAGTTTGCCTTCCTGGTATGATATTGCTATCTCTTGGTTGTTTGTTTATGGTTCCAATTCTCATTTTCAAAACTTTGTTTGAAAATATCGCAAAAATAATAAGAAATTTGGGGCAGAAAGATCAAAAGGTGGTTTCCCTGGAGAAGGAAAAACAATAGAAAAATTTGGAAAAAACTCTGGAAGTGTTTGCCAAAAGAAAAAAATTTTAATTTTTAAAAAGACTCCTTCGAAAAAATATGTTTATTTTTTATTTTTTTTTTTTTAAGGAGTTTTTTTGTGTGTTTTCGTGAAAAACATTTTCTATTAAAAAAACAAATACGAAAATTTTGAGTTGTGTTGATGTTTTAAACGGTTTTTTCTTTGTTTTTTCTTTCAATTTCGCTAAAATAGAAATTAAACAAAACATAAAAAATGATAATTTCATTTACTATTTGCATTGAATCAAGAACTCCTTGAAATCCTTCAACACTCTGATTTTGTTTTCTTTTTTTTTCAATTTCTCCAAATAAACATCGGCCTCATATTTCTATATTTTTTCCTTCATAAATTTCTCTTAAAACCACCTAAAATAAACTTACTTTGGCCCTTTTATTCCTTTGATAATTGGTCCAATTTTCCTCCCTTTTTATCTTCATCATTTCGAATTTTATCATCATTTCCTCTTTATTTTTCTTAACATTCTGATAAATCTTCCTTTCTTTCCCCTCGCTTCTTTCCACAATTTCCTCAATTTTTTCCTTTTCTTTTTCCTTTGTTTCTTCTAATCTTTTCTTATTTTCTAAACTTCTTGCGGAATTGCCAATTCTCCTCAAAATCCTCACTTTTCTCGGTTCTTCCTCCTCAATTTTCATCCTTTTTTTCTCATTTGAGCTATTATTCCTCACATTTCTCTCAACACTTTTGGCCTTTTTCTTCAAATTTTGTTTCATTTTCTCTTCACAAACACGGACTTTTTCCTCATAATTCGTCAATAGAAAATCACCTTTATCTCTTATTCTTTCAGCTTCTTCTCTTTGAAATTCATCGACTCTTTTCTTTTTAAATTCCTCCATCCATACAGAAAATTTTAATGGCTTCAATTCGGGCTTCTTCTTGTCTTTTTCTTAGATTTTCAATGTTTTTTTCCTTTGTTCGGACGATTTCATTAAGAAATCCAAGATTATTATGGAATTCATCATTCATTTTATACAGAAGGTCTTTTTTACGCTGTCTGTTGCTTTCAGTCTTTATTCTTTGATTCTTCCAATAAGAATCATTACTTTCTCTCAGTTTTTTTAATCTTGCAGTAGGCCTTGATTTTCTTAGGACTTTCTTCGATATTTCAAAGTATTGTTGCTATTGCTATTTTCTCCCTTAAGTTCTTTCCTTTTCTTAAAAATTTCTCTTAATGTCTTCAAAAGCTTCAAATTTCTTTGTTCAGATCGTAACAAATTCATGAAATTGTTGGTTTTTTTGCCCGAAGTCTCGATTTCTTCTGTCAATATATCACTTTTATCAATGCCGAGAATTTTTAAGGCCTGATTTGTTAAAGGGGAATCAGGCCGGAAATTTGCTCGATAATTCTGTAAGAGGTTGTTGTTGGTGAAAGATTTCAGCTCAAGATTCATTGTTGAGGAAGCTCCTGATTCTGTATGATTGAAATGCTTGATAAGAAATTTTTATAGTTTAATAGGAATTTTGCAAAAATAAATAGAGAAAAAATGAAGAAAAAAAAATCTAAGAAGGAAAAATTGAAAGAAATTAAGAAAAACATAAAAAAAAAATAATTTTGATTTTGCTAAATCAAAATGATTTTGCCAAATCAAATCACTTCGATGAAATGATTTTGATTTATAAATTTCTAAACATAAAAATTCTTTTTTTTTAAATAAAACTTCAATAGAAATTTCACAAACTCAAATCAAAATTTTAATTTATTCCAAGGGTTGATTGCCGAGTTTCAAGAACGCACTTTTGGAAATTTTCGCAATTGGGAAGAAAATGCAATTCAAAAGCTGAAACACAATTTTTTATCAATTTTTGTCTGATCTGACTCTCAGTCAAATCTTTAATTTTTTTTATGGAGGCTCCGGTGAGTAAGAGCTTGTTTTTAAAGAATCATAGAGTTTCTAAAACTCTGATAACTGTTTTTTTTTTTTTTTAGTAGTTTTTCTTGATTTTTTACCCTCAAAGTGATATTTTGGCGATCTAGCTCTGTAATTGCAGCCAAAGTCCTCGCTACTTTTATTTCGAAATCCTTTAATTTTTGGGCGATTTCCTTATATTCGTTGATGCTTTCCTTATTTGAATCAATTTTTTCGGTTAGTCTCTCTTTTTCCTTTTCTTTCTTCTTGGAAATAAGTGTTTCATCTTCCTCGATTTGATCGATGTTTTTTTGGTGGGATTTTATCGAGGCACGACATTCTTTCTTGAATTTTCTTTTCTTCAAATTGATTCGTGCGCTGAGGCTACTAAAATTTTTTCGAATTCTTCTAAGTATTCTTGATCAGTTGAGAACTCTTTTTTCATTTCATCAATTGAATTGGTGAGTTCATGGATTTCGTTAGTCAATTTAGTAGTGATTTCCACCGAAAGTTTTGTAACAAAGGATTTTATTTTTCCTTCATTTGTCGAGATCAAAATGATTTCTAATGGATCTTGTTCCATTATTAATTGAATAGTTTTTAAGCCAATTTCATCTTCTTCTTCCAAAGAGAGTATTTCAAAATGACATTTTTTTTCCTCCTAGTATAGTTTAGTCTATATTTTTCTAAATTTAAAAAAATTACCTAATTTCTTTTGATAATGCTTGTAATGCTTGCATAATTTGTCTATTGGATGAGCAGATTTGACTCTTGCAGGACTGAGCACATGTCTTTTTCCATCGAAACTTCCTCCTTTGAGCTTAAAGCATCGAATTACGATGCAGTAAACATGGGAATCAAAATCTTTATAAACAAGATCATAAACTGGGAAGTTTTCTTGACTGGGATAAAGGAAATATCCACCACTTGTTGTCAGGTTAGGGTCACGAGAAGTCAAATCAAATTCTATGTTTGGTCCACCTTTGCCAGTATATCTCAGAACACTATTAAAGACTTGGCCGCAAGGAAACTGCAAATTTTGGTCGAATTTCAAGGATGATATCGATTTTTTGATGAGTTTTCGCTTAATATATATCTCAAAAAGCGATCCAAAGAATGAACCAGTGTAATCTTGATGGTTCACCTTGACAAACCACTCAATAATGTCATCTGTCAAGTAGTGCTCATAAAAGAACTCTTTCACAATCGGATAAATGAACTTAGCCATAGATTTCTTCTTAAATATAAATCGCATGTCGAACTTGTTTTTATTGATTTCGGAAGGTTCATTCTCAAAACAAATGATCATTTTAGCAATATCTTTCTTATATCTTGGAGAATTTTCCAAATCATTTGCCCATTTTGTATGGTTATCTTTGATCATTTTTTATAACGAAGCTCAAAATTCGAATAGATGTGCATAACTGGCTGCCTTCCATATTGAAATAATCGGTCGTGACACCCAGAAACCTAAGTAAATAAAATATTTCGAAAAAATGATCATAAAACTTATTTTCACCTTCGGAGTTCGTTCAAAATCTGGAAATTTGCCCCTGTTTTTCCTTTTAAAAATTCCAATTTAATTTCTGCCTGCTTTTCCTCTCTTTTTCCTTTTAAAGATTGGTCTTCTTTCAGTTTCAAACCTAAATGTTCTTGGATGACCAATTTTTGAGTTTCTTCATCCAAATCCTCGGCTTCAGGAATAGAAAGAAGCCTCTTTTTCCTGAATGTATATCTTCTCTCCCTAAAAGAACAAAATTTGGGTCGGTTGAAGTTGAGATCAAAATGAATTTGTCAGGTTTTATTTCTTCCAAAAGTCCCAAGCTCAAATTGTTGGAATTTATTTGATCATGCTCTGCTATGACAATTTTGTTCTCTTTGCGGGCTTTTTCAAACAATATACCATAAAGAAGCTTTATCCCAAACTCATTCAGCGGAGCATCAGACATCAAATTCAGCAAAATTTTGATCTCATTGGATGTCTCAATCTCTTCATAGAAGGTGAAAAAGCTGCGAGAAAAGAAATCCAAGAGTTTTGGAACTTCCATATTTGTTCTTTTTTTATTTTTTTAAATTTTTTGCAAATGGGAAAGAGAAAAAAATAAACATAATTTTTTAGATATAAATTTCAGGCAAAAATAATAGCTCTCATTAATAAATTCCCAGAAATAAAATTATCAAAGTCAGACCTCAATATGAAAATACCAATCAAACAATGCCGAAATAGTCAATTTGGCTAAATCTCTAATCAAGGGCAAAAATAAACTTGATGGTGCAGTGGCAATCTTTAATTGGTTGAAAGCCAATATCCATTACGAGGAGCCTATGTATTATAATACAAAATGTGGTGCTCTTGGAACTTTGAATAAAAAAAAAGGTTTTTGTTTTTTTAGTTATTTGTTAACGAAAGTTTTAGGAAATTGTTGCGACGAAAGTCATTTGGCAGTGGATTTGATGAGGACAGCTGGATATCCATCAGCTTATAAACACGGAAATTGTTATTTTAAGATTAGTAAAAAGGTATTTGGCCATGTCTGGTCTGAGGTTGAAGTAGATGGAAAATGGTATCCCATTGATATCAGCAGTTCTCGCAATGGATTTGGCGTTATCAATAGTTGGGATTTAAGAAGTTTACAATCGACTAGTTGTGAAATCTCGTCATTCGTTGATTAAATTAAAAAACTAATTAATTAAAAACGAAAGAGAAAAAGTCTTGAATATATGAAAAACAATTTTTTTATAAAATCTGAAAATTTAGAGAAATTTCTTTAAGCAAATTTGAATCAATTTTTACAAAATTTTACAAATTTTGTAATATAAAAACACAGTTTGTTTTATATTAAGAAAAAATAAAAAACTCAATTCTTTCCCCGGAAAAAAACAGTTTTTTTTTTTCTTTTTTTTTCCGAATTTAA
>Ga0302140_10010767_pt1 | contig 11280 bp, 8 predicted proteins | sample I_Bog_E1_1_FD_202095 | JGI IMG/M metagenome (GOLD analysis project Ga0302140, IMG submission 202095) | Peat permafrost microbial communities from Stordalen Mire near Abisko, Sweden - I_Bog_E1_1 | ecosystem: Environmental > Terrestrial > Soil > Wetlands > Peat | place: Sweden: Abisko, Stordalen...
TGAATTGCGTTCGAAATATCGTGAGCTGATACTCGAATCGGCCGCCCGGCGCGGCGCACACAACGTGCGTGTTTTTGGTTCCATAGCCCGTGGGGAGAGTAATGCCGACTCGGATATCGATCTCCTTGTCGATTTCGAAACGGGGCGCTCGCTGCTGGACCTGGCGGGTCTGCAAATCGACCTTGAGACGGCATTGGGCTGCCGGGTCGACGTCGTGTCCGGGCGTGGGTTGAGACCGCGAGTGGCCGATCAGGTGAATCGAGACGCCGTCAGCCTGTGAGATCCGATCGACTTCGGTTGCTGGATGCGTTGGATCAGATTGAACTGATCCAGACGTTTGCCGCGCGTGGGCGCGCAATTTTTTTCGACGATGTTCTCGTGCAAAGCGCCATCCTGCATCGTCTGGCATTGCTCGGCGAAGCTTGCAGAGCGCTTGGATCCGAGATCCGGGCGGCCCATCCGGAAATACCATGGACACAGATCGTCGCATTCCGGAATATTATTGTGCATGAGTACTTCGCTATCGATCTGGACTTGGTCTGGACCGTCGTTGAGACGCACATCGACGCGCTCGGGTTCTCGTTGCGGGCGGTATTGGACGGACTCTAATCGGCTTCCCGGACTTGCCGGCAGGAATTTCAGAGGCTCTCGACCTGCGGCCGCCGCAGCGGAATGAACTTCCGCGCAATATTCAGTTCAACCGGATTCTCGTAATACTTCGTCGCATAGCGCCAACTGGCCAGCGTTGCGAGTATCCGTTTGCCCCAGGCCGGCGTAGCGTAATCCTGCGCAGTCGGGAAGCGGCAGCCCAGCACATTGCCGAAATCCCTCACTCGCTGCCTCATGCGCTGCGAAAGCCACGGCGCATCCTGGTGGCATACGTAATTCAGCCACTCCGGCTGCGTCCACTCCTCGGGCGTGGTGGGAAGTTCGGGGCCCGAGGGTCCATAGGAATTCAGCACAGGCAGCACGGCCGCGGGGACCGAGCCTTTGCGATACGCCGGGTCCCGCTGCGGCGTCGGGCTGTAGAAATACAGCACAACTTCGCACTGAGGGTGAATCGTCTTGATCTTGCGCACGAACTGAAACGTCTTCTCAATTTCGCCTTCAGGATCTTCCGGGCCGCCCAGCACGAACGAGAATTCCGGAATCACGCCATACTCCCGGCAGCGGTGCGCCACTTCGAAGGTATGCTCCACCTTCGAACCCTTGCGCATCTTTTTCAGAACCTCGTCGCTGGCCGCTTCCGCGCCGATGTAGGCCATGGTGAACCGGCTCTTGCGCAGTTGCTCCCATGTGGACACGGAGAACTTCGCCAGCGTATCGGCCCGCGCATAACACCACCACGGCATGCGCAGCCGCGCCAGAACGTCGATCGAAGGCAGACTGCTCTTTTCGTTATCGAAAAAGTTGTGATCGTAGAACTGGACGGAATCCGCGCCGTAGGTGTCGCGCAGATGCAGCAGGGCATGCTCCAGCCGGGCCTCGGTGGAGAGCGCGGTGAAACCGTTGAACATCGAAACCACGCCGCAGAATCCGCAGTGATACCGGCAGCCGATGGCGGCCTGATGCACCGCTGTCCGCGCACCCATGAAACTGCGGCGCAGATAGCGGCGCACGTCGCCGGCGCGCTCGTAGGGCAGCATCGGGTAATCGTTTGGCGAGTTGAAGCCGGAGTTCGGGTTGTTGACGACTTCGCCGTCCTTCTTCCACGTCAGGCCGCGCACCTCCCGCAGCGTGGCCTCATCGCGCGCAGGCAGACGCTGCAGAAGATCCAGCATTGCGCCTTCGCCCTCACCGCGCACAACAAAGTCGACGTAAGGTGCGCTGATGGCTGCGCCGTGATAAAGCGTCGGGAAGTAGCCTCCCCAGACGATGGGAACTTCCGGATGCGCCGCCTTGATCGCGGTGGAGATTTCGATCGCGGGCGCCACCTGCGGCCCGGGCATCACGGTAATACCAACCGCCTTGCACTTGCCTTCGCCCACCGCTTTCACGGCATTCCAAACCGCGTCCGGATCGATATTGCCATCGACGATCCGGTATTCGTATTTGCCTTCGAGAACCGCGCCCAGCGTCAGCACCGAAATCGGCAGGCGGACGCCGCTCGGCTTGCACATCTTCGGATTGATGAGAACGGCTTCGGGAGCTGGCATTACTTCAGTCTGGCCTCGTAGATGGTCATTACTTCACTGCCGAAATTGCGGCTCGCCGCAACGCGGACCGCCAAGCTCGCCCTTTCGAGCGCATCCAGCATGCCCTGCGCGTCGCCGTCGCTCGAAAGCAGAATCAGGCTGCGGCCCGTGGGAGTCAGTACTCCGCCCAGTCCGGCGGCGAAACGCTCCAGAACGTCGGTGCCTCGCCAGGCCATATCGAAGAGATTCCTCGGTTTGCCGCGGAAAAAGGGAGGATTGAAGAGCACAATGTCGAACTTATGTCCGGCCACGGGCTCGAATAAATCGCCCTGAAATACATCCATTTTCGTTTCGACGCGGTTCAGCAGGGCGTTGATGCGGGCGCACCGGACCGCTTCCGGATTGATATCGACGGCCGTAACCAGGTAGCCGAGCCGGCTGGCAAACACGGCGGAAACGCCCGAACCCGTCCCCATATCAAGCAGAGTATGGCTTGCGCCCGGTTCGAGCGGGGCGATTTCCGCGAGAGAGCGGGCGAACCACTCGCCGGAGCGGAAAACCACCGGATTCAGCACGTCGGGCCAGACGACAATGGGGCTGCCGTCGACATATTCGAGGGCGGGTTTGCGCACGCGCGAGAGCAAAAAGGGGCGTTTGAACATCAGCCAGCCGATGCTCAGCGCGCGAATAACGGGATTGGGTGTGGCGACCGTTTTTGTATTTTACCCGAAAACCATCGCGCGATTTCGACTTTCGTTTCGGCGGATTTGAAAAGGGGGAGGCGCGAGAGAGAGAAGAGACGCGGCTCACACCGCGTGTCCCGGCGCACGCTATACTGGCGCGCATCACGACCGAACTGGTGGATCACATGCCGGCGTCGGACAAAGTCCCCTCACCCCTGAAATTTCTGGGGGGATTCCCGGCACTCCCAAGTTAGGCATCATGATAGCAGCAAAATGATGCTATGATAGCAAAATGAGGACGACGGTCACTCTGGACCCCGACGTGGAGAGGTTGATCCGGGATGCGATGAGAGAGCGTGCAGTATCCTTCAAGGAAGCACTGAATGAAGCCGCGCGAGTTGGGCTTGGCGGTAAAGCGTCCAGGCGCGCCACGAAATTCGCTCAGAAATCGTTTCGGATGGGAGAGGCGGAAGAGTTCCGATGGGACAAAGCGCTGGCCGTTGCCGACGCCATCGAAGACGAAGAACTCAACCGAAAGCTCGCGTTGCGTAAATGATTCTTCTCGACGCGAACCTCTTGATCTACGCAGTCAATGCCGATGCCCCGTTAAACCGGAAGGCGAAATCGTGGCTTGAATCGGCTTTGTCCGGGCCGGAAACCGTTGGATTTTCGTGGGTCGTCCTGCTCGCGTTCCTCCGGCTCACCACTCGACCAGGGTTGTTCCGGCACCCCCTTGCCGTGGATACAGCTCTCGATCTGGTGGCGTCCTGGCTGGATCAGCCGTCCGGAATTATCGTCCATCCCGGTCCGCGCCACTTTCCCGTTCTCCGCGAATTGCTCGTGCCCCTGGGCACAGGCGGAAACCTGACATCAGACGCGCACCTGGCCGCCTTAGCCATCGAGCACCGGGCTGAACTCTGTTCTGCCGATAACGACTTTGCGAGATTCAAGGGCCTGAAGTGGCGGAACCCTCTGTCCTGAGTCCAGTACTCTCGAACTGTGAACAGAAGTTCGCAAGCTGCGGGCTCCCCGAGAAAGACCCTTCCAACAAGCTCCTCCTGTGCAAGTTATTGATCTAAAAGCGCTGCTGCTCGTTGTTTTTTCCGCACGGGCGCCACGTGACCGGGCGAGGGCGTTCCGTCCAGCGAACTGCGCCCTCGTTCACCTTTACTAACGTTAGACCAAGCCCGCTGGAATCGCTGTGGCCACGCGATCCGCGCCCTCGATTCGCCGCTATCGAAAGGTCGTGGTGCGGGATGTCAAGCAAGTTGATCGGGTCCCTAGGCGGTTCAGACCCAGCATAGGCGATCCGACGTTCGACTTGGTGAACTGCTTCCTCAGGGCACAGCGGCGGCGGTTGCCTGAGCAGTCGTTGGCAAAGGACCGAAAATGGCGGCAGGGCTACCCAGTTACCTCGCGAAGAGCATCTTCGCGATCGTTCGCCGGGCGGAAGCCCGGCGCGAAGCGAATACAAGCTGTCAATCTGACATTCGGGCTAACCCCGGCAGTGTCAGGGCAACGGAATTACAGGATCTGGAAGTACGGGTTCGTCGCGCCCCGGAAGGTGCAGCATTGCGGGGACTAAGGCGAGGCTGTCCTGCGGCTTTTCGACATTGAGTCCGGGCGGCGGGATTCCGGCGCCCGCCGACTCTACAGACACTTGCTACTCAGACCACCGTGAATACATAATGCAATGTGCTGCTGGAAACGGATCTCGGTTCCATCGCACTCACACGGATGGTCGGAACCACAATCTCGCATTACGAAGTCCTCGACAAGTTGGGCGAGGGCGGGATGGGCGTCGTTTATAAAGCGCGCGACACCCAGCTGGGCCGATTTGTGGCCATAAAGGTTTTGTTGCCCTCGCCTGGCGAATCCTCCGACCGGCAGGCCCGCTTCATCCAGGAAGCCCGCGCAGCGTCATCGCTCAACCATCCGAGCATTATCACGATCCACGATATTGTCGAATCGCGCGATGGCGAGTGCATCGTGATGGAATTCGTGCGCGGCCACACGCTGGCCGATTCCCTGTCCAGCGGACGGATCCCCACAGTCGACTGCCTCAAGCTGGCGATGCAGATTGCCGACGCTTTGGCCGCCGCGCACAGCATCGGCATCGTACACCGCGATCTGAAGCCGGCCAACGTCATGATTACGCCAGAAGGCTTGGCGAAGGTGCTCGACTTCGGCCTCGCCAAACTAGCTTTAGGTGAGGGTGCGCTCGATTTTCAGGATTCGACTGACGTCACGATGTCGATCCATCTGCCAAATGGCCGGCCCAGGACGGCGGAAGGCGCCATCATCGGCACGGTCGCTTACATGTCGCCGGAACAGGCCGAAGGGCGGCGCGTCGATTCGCGCTCCGACATTTTTTCTTTCGGCTCGCTGCTTTATGAAATGCTGACGGGCGAGCGCGCTTTTCAGGGAAAATCCGGCCTTGAAATTCTGGCCTCTGTCCTGCGCGACATGCCGCGCGGCCTCGACCACCCTGGCCCCGATACGCCCCCGGAACTGCAGGAGATCGTGCTGCGCTGCCTGCGCAAAGATCCCGATCAACGCTACCAGTCGATGACTGATGTCAAGACGGCGCTGGAGCAGATTTATTTCGCCTCGCGTTCGGGCCTCATGACGGCGGCGTCCGGCGTCTGGCGAAGGCCCGCCCAGGCGAAGGCCACTCCCTCGATCGCCGTGCTTCCCTTTCTGAATCTCAGTTCTGACAAGGAAAACGAGTATTTCAGCGACGGCCTGGCCGAAGAGGTAATTAATGCGCTCACGCGCGTTCCCAATCTGAGGGTCACGGCGCGCACCTCGGCCTTCGCATTCCGCGGCGCCAGCCAGGATGTGAAGCAGATTGGCGACGCGCTGAACGTGGCCAGCGTCCTCGAAGGCAGCGTGCGCAAGGCGGGTAACCGTGTCCGCATCAACGTGCAGCTGGTCTGCGTCGCGGACGGCAACAGTCTCTGGGCGGAGCGGTTCGACCGGGAGATGACGGACGTGTTCGAGATCCAGGATGAGATCTCGCAGAACATCGTCGGAAAGCTCAAGGTGCGGCTGACCAGCCAGAGCGGCTCCGATCAGGGCAACCTCGCGCCCCTCGCGGTCAAACGCTACACCGAAAACCTGGAAGCGTACAACCTGTATCTGAAGGGCCGGTTCGAGCTCTATAAGATGACGCTGGAGGGTCTCGAAAGCAGCCGGCGCCTGTTCGAAGAAGCCATCCGGCTGGACCCCAACTATGCGCTCGCGCACGACGGTCTGGCGCAGTGCTGGTACAACCAGGGCTTTCTCGGGTTCGTCGCGCCGAAGGAGGCGATGCCGAAGGCGAAGGCGTCGGTGCGACGTACCATCGAACTGGATGAAAGCATTGCCGAAGCGCACGCCACGCTCGGCGTGGTACTCGCGCTTTACGACTGGGACTGGCCGGGTGCGGAACGGGAATTGCTTCGCTCCATCGAACTGAACGGCTCGTCGCCCGTTTCGCGCGATCTGTACGCCTTCTACTTCCTGCGCCCGGTCGGCCGGATCGGGGAAGCCATCGCCGAAGTGCAGAACGCGCTCTCGCTCGACCCGCTTTCGATCCTCTTCCGCGTTCATCTGGGGTTCCTTTATTCCCTGCAGGGCGAATACAACCATTCGATTGCGCAGTTCCGCAAAGTGCTGGAGATGAACCCGCAGTACTACCTCGCGCACGCCATGATGGGTCCGGTTTATTCGTACGTCGGCAATTTCGACGAAGCGTTGGCGTGCTATTCGAGGGCACGGGTGGCGGATGCCGACAGCAAGTTTGTCGATTCCCTTGAGGCGATGACTTTGGCTCTCGCGGGCAGGCGCTCCGAGGCAACGGCGATGCTCGATACGATTTCACGGCGTGCTCTGGGCCACTATATTTCTCCCGTAAGCATCGCGTATATCTGCACGGCGCTGGGGGACAAAGACCGCGCTTTCGAAAACCTGGACCGCGCGATTTTCGACCGCGATCCCAATGTTGTGGGCTTGAAATCGAATCCGATTTTCGAAAACCTGCGGGCGGACGAACGTTACCATGCTCTAATCAGAAAGCTGCAACTTGACGCCTGACGACGTGTTCGGATTGTAAGGACGGAAACCGTATCACTGTACGATTCGTCTCAGAACTCAGAGTCTTATGTCGTTACGGTCTTCGCGTTTGAGCGTTCTTTTGAAATTTTTAGTCTTATTTATCTGTGCGATTGCCTTCGCGCAGAATTCCGGTCGCGTTACGCTTACCGGCCACATGCATCCCGCCGCAATCGCGGCGAACGATCTGGGCCGTGTGGATGCGTCCCTGACGCTGCAGCACGTTGAGATTTTCCTGAAAGCCAGCACCGCCCGGCAGGCCGATCTGACCTCGTTTCTGGCGCAGCAGCAGGACCCCAACTCACCGAACTTCCATAAATGGCTCACGCCGGAGCAGTACGCCGACCGCTTTGGTGCGTCGCAGCAGGATGCGGCCAACGTGGCGGCCTGGCTGAAAGGCCAGAACATGACGGCCATCGAGGTGGCGCGAGGGCGCAATTCCATTTCCTTCACGGGCAATGTGCGGCAGATCGAGAGCGCGTTCGGCACGGAGATCCACAATTACCGGGTAAACGGCGAGACTCATTTCGCAAATGCAAACGAACCTTCGGTGCCGTCGAATATCGGTGGTCTGGTGATGGGGATTCACGGGCTGAACGATTTCCGGATGAAGCCATTCGTACATCTGAAGGGCGCGTTGCCGAAGGCGAACTATACGTCGGGCGCGAGCGGCAATATCTATATCGCGCCGGACGATCTGGCGACAATCTACGACGTCAAACCGCTGCTCAACAGCGGCATCAACGGCAAGGGACTGACCATTGCGGTGGCGGGCCAGACGGATATCATCCTGTCGGATATCGAAACGTACCGGGCTTTTTTCAATCTGCCCGCGATGGACCCGACGGTGCTCCTGATACCCAACTCGAAAGACCCGGGCGTTTCGAGCGGCGATCTGGTGGAAGCGGATCTCGATATCGAACTCGCCGGCGCCATGGCTCCCAACGCGACTATCCTGTTTGTGAATTCGAACGACGTGGAGCAGTCTGCTTTCTACGCCATCGATAACAACCTGGCGCCGGTACTCAGTATGAGTTATGGCCTGTGCGAAGCGCAGTCGGGTAATTCGGATCTGACGATGCAGCGGACCATGGCCCAGCAGGCCAATGCCCAGGGAATGACTTGGATTGCGGCGTCCGGTGACAGCGGCGCGGCGGACTGCTACTCCGGGACGGGCAAGGGGAACACCAATGCGGGCGCCGCAGTAGACGCGCCGGCGAGCATCCCTGAAGTCACCGGCATGGGCGGTACCGAATTCAACGAAGGCAGCGGCAGTTACTGGGCTGCGGCGAACGATGCCAACCACGCCTCGGCTCTCTCGTATATTCCGGAGATGGTCTGGAACGACAGCCTGCTCGATGGATCGCCCTCGGCTTCGGGCGGCGGAGCGAGCAGCTTTTACCCCAAGCCCGCATGGCAGGCGGGATCGGGCGTCCCGGCCGATAGTGCGCGCGACGTGCCCGATCTTTCGTTACCCGCGTCCGCGGATCATGAGGGAGTACTGATCTACTCGAGCGGCAACCTGGAGTTGGTGGGCGGAACTTCGTGCGCCGCTCCGGCATTCGCGGGCATGGTGACTTTGTTGAACCAATATCTGGTCAACACCGGATTCCAGAAGACTGCCGCGCTGGGCAACATCAATCCCCGGCTTTATGCGCTCGCCACATCGGCGGGTGTTTTTCACGACATTACCGTGGGCAACAACACGGTGAATGGCTGCGTGGGGGTGCGGTCGTGCACGGAAGGAACGGTCGGTTTTAATGCCGGGCCTGGGTACGATCAGGCGAGCGGTCTGGGGTCGGTGGATCTTTTCAACCTTGCGACGGCGTGGCCGCAGACCGGGACCGTCACGAAAACCGCAATCTCCATGGCTCTGACGTCCGGCACCACGACTCTTTTATCCACGGCTTCGGTATCGCTGCTGGCGGTGCTTGCGCCACCCAACTCCGGCACGCCGACCGGAACGGTGACGTTCTATTCGGGCGGGGTTTCGATCGGGTCGACTACCGTGGCGGGCAAAGCCGCTTCACTCACTGTGCGGGGATCGCAACTGCCGTTGGGTTTGGCATCCGTCTCCGCTGAATATTCAGGGGACACGGTTTATACCGCGGCGTCCGCCACCCTGGACCTCACCGTCCAATGCACGACGCAGATGTGTATTGCCGGCGTGACCAACGCTGCCTCGTACAAACAGGCCTTTTCTCCTGGCACGATCATCGCCGTGTTCGGTACGCTGCTGGCGGGAAGCACACAAAGCGCTCCAGTCGTGCCGCTGCCCACCACGCTGGGCGGAGCGACCGTGAACATCAACGGGACCCCGGCGCCGCTTTACTTCGTTTCGCCGGGACAGATTAACGTGCAGATCCCGTACACGGTTTTGTCGAGCACTGTCGTGCCGCTGTCGGTCACGTTCAACGGACAAACCGTTACGACGGAAATCGCCGTCTCGACGGCGTCACCCGGGATCTTTGTCGATTCGACCGGGGCACCCGCCGGCGCGCAGACGGCGAAACGCGGCCAGACCATTGCGCTTTACGTCACCGGCGCGGGCACGGTTTCGCCCGTCGTCGCCTCGGGATCGACGCCGTTAGTCAACACAACGCCTGCACCCACGCAGCCGGTCGTAATATCCGTGGGAGGCGTACAGGCATCAACGGCCTACGCGTATCTCGGAGTACCCGCCTGGGCGATCGGCCTGATTCAGATTAATTTCACGATCCCAACCGGCACGCCGCTTGGCTCGCAACCGGTTCTCGTCATGATCAACGGCACCACAAGCGCGGCCGCCAATATTCTGGTGACGAATTAGCGCTGCGCAGCGGGGGCGACCTTTCCGCTCAGTCCCGATGTCGGCCCATTGCTTCCGGATTCACAACATTAATCGGCGCGCCTCCGCTGTAGGCGGCGATCTGGTCGAAAATGTCGGAAAACTGAAGCTCGTATTCCTCGCGCGTCACATAGCCGATGTGTGGCGTGCAGACGACATGGGGAATCCCGAAAAGCGGATCTTGTGCATCGAGGACCGGTTCCTGCTCATAGACGTCAACAGCGGCCATACCCGGACGTCCGGCCTGCAAAGCGCCAATGAGCGCTCCGGGTTCGACCAGCGGCGCGCGGCTGGTATTTACGATCAGGGCGGTCGGTTTCATCAGGGCCAGATCGCTCGCGGTCACGATTCCACGCGTTGCGGCGACGAGGCGCAGGTGCAGCGAGACGATATCGCAATCGCGGAAAAACGCGTCTTTGCTATCGGCCGTGGCGTAGCCATCCGACTGAGCGCGCGCCCGCGAGGCTTCGCCCGACCACACAAGCACCTTCATTCCGAAAGCCACTCCATAACCCGCTACGACGGCTCCGATCCGGCCATAGCCGAAAATCCCCAGCGTTTTTCCCCGGAGAGTGTGGCCCACGCCGACTTGCCATTTGCCCTGCTGCAGCGCGGCCATTTGTTGGGAAATCTGGCGCATGGCGGAAAGGATCAGTCCCCACGTGAGTTCCGCGGTTGCATAGGACGGCGTGCCGGCGTGCAGGTTTGACGACACGATTACGCCGTTACGCGTGCAGGCGGCAATGTCGATGTGCGGGTAAACGCTGCGCTGGCTGATGAGTTTCAGTTTCGGCAGGCGATCGAGCAGCGCTGCTCCGATTTTTGTTCTTTCGCGGATCAGGACCAGGGCTTCGGTATCCCGGAGCCGTGCGGATAAAGTGTCAAGGCCGTCGGTGTGGTCGTTCCAGATTTCGACTTCGTGGCCATCGAGCTTTCGAAAGCAGGGCAGCCCGCGCAGGGTGTCGTGATAATCGTCGAGAATCGAAATTTTCATGGCCGTTCAGGCGTTCAGGCGTTCCGAATCTCGCGCCGGCTGAGAAGGGCGAACCCGGAAGGAGTGACTCCGATCACGGTGCGGCCGTTTACCTTTTCGCGCGAGATCAGGCCGCGGTCGTTCGCATCTTCCCATACGGGGAGCCTGGGGCAGGAGGTGCGCCACGCATCCATCACTTCCTCGTAGGTTCTGTCGCGGATGGTGAGCCAGTCAAGCAGGTCGAGGATGAGCGCTTCGACGGTGTCGGTCATGCACAGATATTTTACGGCGGTGCGTGCGGGTTACCCCTGCGCGGCTTCGTAGGCGCGCTGCAACGCCGTTACGCCCGTACCCAATTCCACCGGGTACCGGTTCGCGCGCAGGATCAGTTCCAGCCCCGCGATGATGCCGAACATATCGGTAATGTCAAAATAGCCGAGATGCGCGAGCCGGAACAACTGGCCCTGCATGCTGCCCTGGCCGTTGGTAATGATGGTTCCGAAGCGCTGTTGAAAGCCTTTGATGATCACTCCGGAATCGAGACCAGCCGGGGCTTTTACAGCGGTG
>Ga0302140_10010768_pt1 | contig 11279 bp, 5 predicted proteins | sample I_Bog_E1_1_FD_202095 | JGI IMG/M metagenome (GOLD analysis project Ga0302140, IMG submission 202095) | Peat permafrost microbial communities from Stordalen Mire near Abisko, Sweden - I_Bog_E1_1 | ecosystem: Environmental > Terrestrial > Soil > Wetlands > Peat | place: Sweden: Abisko, Stordalen...
AGATTCCTGGGCCGGTCCACGTCCACGCCGTGTTCCAGCGCCATGAAATAGGCAAACAGTTGCAAGGGCACAACCTCGGCGATGGGCAGCAGGTATTCGGTGGTCGGCTGCACCGCGACGTAATCCGTCACAAGCGCCGCCACCTGCGTGTCGCCTGCGTTGGCAACGGCAATCACCTTGGCGCCTTGCGCCTTCATGTCGCGCAAAAGTTCCAGCGTTTTCTTATAGCGGAGGACAGAGGCTTTGAGCGCACGGTCAACGGTGGCCACGACGACCAGCGGCACGCTGTCGCTGACCAGCGCATTTGGCCCATGCTTCAGTTCGCCCACCGGGTAGCCCTCGGCATGAACATAAGAAGCTTCCTTGAGCTTCAAGGCTCCCTCACGCGCGATAGCGTAGTGAATGCCACGGCCGAGGAAGAGAAAGGTGTTGGCGGAGCTGTGCTTGTGTGCCAGGGCGGCCATCTGGTCGCGCCAGCCGTCGAGTTGCACTTCGATGCTGCCGGGGAGGGCCTGAAGCCGGGCAATGTTGGCCGCCAACTCCGGAGCATCCATGCGTCCCAGGCGCTGCGCTTCATAGAGGCCCAAAAGAAACAGCACGGCCAACTGGCAAGTAAAGCTCTTGGTGGCGGGGATCGCCTTCTCGACGCCAGCGCCCAGCGGCATGGAAACGTCTGCCTTGCGCGCCATGGTGGAGGCCTTGGCATTGGTGATGGCCAGGCTGTGCTGTCCGCGCCGGTTCGCCTCCCGCAGGGCCGCCAGCGTGTCGGAGGTCTCGCCCGATTGCGATAGCACAAGCAAACTGGGATGGCGGGCGCCCTTGTTTTCATGGCCACCGCGGCAACTGTACTCGCTGGCGTACTCAACATCGACGGCAAGCCCGCAGAGGTCTTCAAGCAGAATTTCGGCGGCCAGGCCGCTGTGGCGGCTGGAGCCGGAGGCGGCAATAAGCACCTCACCCGACGGGTTGGCCCAGTCTGCCAGCCGGTCCGCCACGTCGCTCCTCAAGTGGTTGCCGTCCAGATACATAGCCAGGGTGCGGAGCAGGGCTGCCGGCTGTTCATAAATCTCGCGCAACATCTCGTGGGAAAAGCTCGGCACATTGTTCATTCTGGCGCAAGTCCTTTTTGGGGCAAGTTTGGTTGAGAGCCTTTACAACCCTCAAAATTCGATCATATATGAAGAAGTTGGTCAAATCCTTGAGTGAATTCATGAAAATATTCACAGATCGCTCAAATAATGTAAATTCAGGCTTTATTTTCTCTTCTTCGAGAGGGTAGAATCGGTGCGATATGGCTGACGCACTGAATCGACGCTGTGAACTGATTATCAAATTTCTTCTCCGGACCGGAACCGCCACAGTAGAAGAGATTCTCGAGGTAGCCGGCTCCTCGGCTCCCAGCATCCGGCGCGACCTGGCTCGGCTGGAAAGCCGCGGGCTGATTCGCCGCACCCATGGCGGGGCAACGCTGGTGGAGCCTCTGCTCTACGAGCCATTCCGCTACGACAGCTCCTTTTTGGCGCGCGAGCAGCGCTTTGCCCAAGAAAAGCGCCGTATCGGCCTGGCCGCCGCCGAACTGATTCAGGCCAACGAGACCGTGGGCCTCACCGCGGGCACTACCACCACGCACATTGGCCGCAGCCTGCGCCACCGCGAGAAGATTCAGGTGGTCACCAACGCCATCAATATCGGCATGGAGCTGTGCAACCAGCCTGGCATCCGCACCTATCTGACCGGCGGTGCGGTCCCCTGGGCATGGTCGTTTTCGCTCACCGGCAACGCGGCGCTCACGTTTCTCGACGATATTTACATGGACAAGGTGTTCTTGAGCGTGACTGGACTGGATGCCGAGCGCGGCGCCACCACGCTGGAGGCCGATGAGGCGCTGGTCTACCGCAAGATGCTCAAGCAAGCCAAGCAGGTGATTGTGACCGCCGATGCCAGCAAGCTGGGCAAAGTGAGCCCGGCTTTCATCTGCCCGACCAGTGAGATTCACATTCTGATTACCGATGCGGGCGCATCGGCCGAAGCGCTGGCCCCCTTTGAGCGCCAGGGAATCCGCGTTATTCGCGCATGAGTCTGCCCAGGCCGGCGGCTCTCAGCGCACACCCTGCGCTGCAATCTCTCTCGCGGCAATAGGGCTGCGCAGCAACTTCACCGCCGCGCGCACATCGGCTTCCAAAATGTCCGCTTTGCCGACTGCCGTATGTCCGTTAACGCTCTCCCGACCGCACTCCTCGGCCCTGCGGGTCAGTGAGCCGTGCATGCAGCGGACACCGGTCCGCTGCAGAACCTCGGCCATGGAGGCCAGCTTCAGCCCGCCTCCGGCCATGATCTGAATGCGGTCTCCAGCCTGCCTGACCAACTGCGCAATCTGCGTGGCGCCTGTAAGCACATTCGGCGCTCCGCCCGAGGTCAACAGGCAATCGGCCCTTGTCTTGATGACCGCCTCCAGCGCCACGCCCAGATCAGGCGTTTCGTCGAAGGCACGATGGAAGGTCACTTTCATGGGACGGGCCAGCTCAACCAGTTCCCGGCTCCGGTCAACGTCAACGCGGCTGTCCGGCAACAGAACGCCCATTGCGACTCCGGCCGCGCCCGCCTCTTTGACCCATTGCACCTGCTGCCGCATCTGATCAAATTCCTCGGCGGAGTAGACAAAGTTCCCGCCGCGCGGACGAATCAGCACATGAACGGGGATGGAAAGCGCCTGGACAGCAGCCGTAGTCAGCGATTGGCTGGGTGTGATCCCACTTAAATCGAGCCGAGCGCACAACTCGATGCGGTCGGCGTCGCCCCGCTCAGCCGCCAGTGCGGCCTTCAGGGATTCGACGCAAAGTTCAAACAAAAAGGTCTTCATGCACGTATCCAAAATGGCAGAATGAGGCCCGGATATTGACTGACGACCGCCACCATGGATGAGCCATACGCCGTGAGCATCAGTGCAAGATCAGAACAAACATTAGAATAATAATCGTATTTTGTCAAAATGCTCATTAATATAGGCAAAGATTGCCTTTTCAGTCACACTTCGGAACGATTCTATTCGTCCCTGCTCCCAGATCTACCCATTGCCGGCCCAGCGGCTGTCAGACGCATTGCGAAAAAATCGGTTGCCTGCCAGCAAATAATAGGGTTAGATTCAGAAGAATGTCGTTTCAAATGCAGTCCGAATAGTTCGGAAGAGGCGGAAGCCGCTGGGAAAATGGAATATTTTTGTGATGTCCGCCACATTTTGTCTGCGCTAAACCACCTATTCTTCACAAGATTGACTATTTCGGCTGAATCTCGTCATTTTCCCCTTGCAAAACACTTAGAACATGTATTAAAGTTTCCACGTCTCCCAGTTGAGCGTTTTGTCGCCAATCAATCATTCAGATGGTAACGGCTCAGAGGTGGGGCAGGAGTAGAGAGGGTGACTTGCCGCCTCAGGGAGACTGAGGCAGAAAAGCAAGGCCCAAATCGCTACCCGTTCGAATCAGAATTCCGGCGGCGCGGAAGCGCCCGTCTTTCCAAAGCCAAGGCGTGGTCTGCGAAAGCCTTGACATTCGAGAATGCCGGAGTCTGAATCGCAGGAGTTTGTGCAAATTCGGAGGCGAGCATTTTCCCGGCCTGGATAGTGCTCCATGGTTTCAACGTCATCCGTCAATACGTACCGGCGTATGGACATCAACAGGACTTCAAAGAAAGGTGCGATGGCAATGATTGATTTCAGAGGGTTATTTGTTGAATTCTTTCGAACGAAGCGCGGGCCAGTGCTGCTCAGTTTGTTGGCTCTAGTGTTTCTGCTCAGCCCGGTATTTACGGGCGCTCAGGAACTCTCGGCAACGCTTAGCGGCGTTGTTACCGATGCAACCGGGGCTGTGATTCCTCACGCCTCAGTGACGGTTGCACAGAATGGCGTCAACGCAGGATCCCGCGTTGTGCAGACGGATGGCTCCGGCAACTATGTTGCCACTAACCTCACGGCCGGAACCTATTCGATCACCATAACGGCTGCGGGCTTTGAGACCTTCAAGGGCAAGAACATCGTCCTGAACGTGGCCGAAAAGCACGCCTTTAACGCCCAACTGACGCCCGGCTCGACCAGCACGACGATTACCGTCGAAGACAATCCGGTTCAGGTCGATACCGAGACCAGCGGCCAGGCCGGCACCATCTCGGGAGTCCAGATCCGGGAACTTGAGATCAACAGCCGCAACTTCGAGCAGTTGATCACCTTGCAGCCCGGCGTTGTGAACCAGCTCGGCGATGAACCCAACGCTTCCGGCATTGCGATTTCGGTCAACGGCGCGCGAACCTCGGCCAACAACTGGACGGTGGACGGCGCCGACATCAACGACTCCGGCTCCAACGGCACGGTGGTCAACGAACCCAGCATGGACGCCATCCAGGAAATCACACTGGAGCGCGGCAATTACGACGCAGGCTACGGACGTTCGGGCGGCGGCCAGATTCTGGTGGCCACCAAGAACGGCACCAGCGCGTTCCATGGCGAGGGTTACGAGTACGTCCGCAATACCATGTTCGATGCCAACGATTGGCTCAACAAGCAGAGTCAGGAGACTATCACTGCAACCAACCCGGTTGCTTCCAATGATGCCGGTGTGAACCATCACAACGTCTACGGCTTCACAGTTGGCGGTCCCATTTACATTCCCAAGGTCTACAACGAAAACAAGAGCAAGACCTTCTTCTTCTGGTCCGAGGACTGGCACAAGATTAACTCCGCGGCTTCTAGCGTTACCATTCCGGTGCCGACCACCAACAACATCAACGGCATCTTTCAAGCCGCACCCACAATATGCGGCCCGACTTCACCAGCAGGTTGTGTTAATGATCCCACGGGCTCAATCGGGACCCAGGCTATCGCGACCCAGTATGCTGCGTACGGCGCGACATATAACCCGGCCACCAACGAGACAACGATTGCCCAAGCGGCTAACCCAAGCAGCAAGAACACGCAGTTGTATCTGGCCGACGTCTTTAAGCCCAACGCGAACGCCGCCGGTTCAGAGACCCTCAACCTTCCGGCTGTGACCGACTACCGTGACGACATCGTCCGCATCGACCACTACTTCAGCGACAAGGTTCACTTCTATGCGCGCGGCATGAATGATGTCATGCCGGTCACCGAGCCGATGGGCCTGTGGGCGGGCAACAACTACCCAGGCATGGCGGCGGCCTCTGTTGACTCACCGGGAAAGAACGTGGTGGGCAACCTGACCTGGACGATTTCGCCCACGATCGTCAATGAGCTGGAGTTTGTCTATGCTCAGGGCACTTATCATTCCAGCTTCCAGAGCGGTCAATTTGCCAATTCAGCCAGCGCGCTCAGCGCGCTACAGCCGAACACAGAACAGTTCAAGGATCCTTATGGGCGCCTTCCCGCAGTCGGCATCACGGGCTTGACGGGCTTCTCGGCAGGATCCACTCCGTGGAAAGAGCGCAACCTCGACCGCAGCTACTTCGATAACCTGGCTCTGACATTGGGCAAGCACACGGTCCGCATGGGCTTCCAGCTACAGCAGATGCTGAAGAACGAAAATGCCGTCGCCGGCGAAGCTAGCTTCAGCTTTGGCACCGCTTTGGGGGCTGATGTTCCCTTTGCCGACTTCCTTTTGGGCAATGTTCTCCAATATACCCAGCAGAATAAGGACACCGTTCCCGACCTCCAGTACTTCAACAGAGAACTCTACATTCAGGACGACTGGAAGGTGACTCAAAAGCTGACCATCAACCTTGGTCTGCGTTGGAGCAGCTTCCCCTCACCCCACGACAAGGCCAACATCCTGGCCAACTTCGATCCCACGCTCTACAGCCCGCTGCTGGCGCCAACAATCAATCCAGCAACCGGCAACTTCAACCCTGGCCAGTCCGTCGGCGGCTTCAACCTGGTTCCCACCACCTACGCCAATGGCATCATCTTCCCGAAGGGAGTGGCCTGTGCGACGGCTCAGACATACTCCTCACAGGTGCAGTGCTCGCCCTTCGGCTCGACCATCGATCCGACTTACAATGCCAACTTCGCTCCGCGCATCGGCTTTGCCTATAACCCCGACGGCCGTGGAGTCACTTCCATTCGCGGCGGCTTCGGCATCTTCTACGATCGCGTGCTGAACGGCATCTTCGAGCAGAGCGCCTTCTACGATCCGCCGGAAGTCCAGACCGATACCATCAACAACACCACCTTCGACGATGCGACCGGCGGCAGCAGCGTGACGAGCCTCGGACCAAACATGATGTGGACCACCGGGACCCCCGCTTTCAAGGTCCCGAACTACGCCGATTACAACCTCACCGTCGAACGCCAGCTTCTTCCCACCACCACTGTTTCAGTGGCTTACGTGGGCAGCCAGGCTCGCCATCTGATCGGCGAGTTCGACATGAACCAGCCCACGCTCGCTTCCAGGTTGGCTAAACCAGGCAACGTCGATGTCAACGCGCTGCGCCCCTATGCCGGGTACAGCTATTTCGACACAAAAGCAACGACCTTTACCAGCAACTACAACTCTCTGCAGATCGCGTTGCAACATCGCTCCTCCAAGGGCCTGACGGTTGGCGCGGCGTATACCTGGGCAAAGAGCTTGACCACGAATTCCGTGGATCGCGCCGGCGGCCTGAACGGCAACACGCAATACGGAACAACCGACTCCTACAACATGAAGATGGACTACGGTCCGTCGGGCTTCAATCAACCGCAGACGTTCGTTGTCAACTACGTCTACAACCTGCCCTTCTTCAAGGAGCAGCATGGCGCCGAGGGCCTGTTGCTGGGTGGCTGGGAGCTTTCAGGCATCACCTCGATGCTCTCCGGCACATCCTTCAATGTGGTTCAGGCAACAGATCCGTTTGCTTGCCCCACAATTGCGAGCGGACCTTCGGCCGGACTGTGCGACCCGGCGAAATCTCTGCCAAACCAGGGCTTGAGGGGATTGGGCATCGGCTCTCCCGATAGCCATATCGCCGCTCGTCCGGACCAGGTAGCTAAGGTAAATATGACCCGGAAGCCGGGCCAATGGTTCACACAATCCTCCTACGCGCCTGCAGTTGGCCATTTCGGCAACGTTAGCTCGGGTTCGCTCCTGGGTCCCGGAATGCAGAAGTGGGATCTTGCGTTGGTCAAGAACACCAAGATCTACGGCCCCGTCGGAATGCAACTACGCGCAGAGGCCTTTGACCTCTTCAACCACCCGAACTTCCTTACTGTCGATAACGGCTATAGCGATACCACCTTTGGAATGGTCAACTCCGACCACGAGCCGCGCCTCCTGCAGTTCGGCGCAAAGGTCACATTCTAAAGTTAGCCGATTCAACGCTGCATAACCGAAGGCCGGGGCGAAAGCTCCGGCCTTCGGTTGTACGCTGCGTACCCTTTACCAAGATAAGTTACTTGTTCGCCGGCGCGGGCGCCACGCTCTGGGAGGCGTTGTCCCGCAGTGGCATTTTGGATAACACCTTAATCAGGTCTTCATCGGCGGTTTCGTTGAGCCTCTTGGATTTGTCGAACTCGGTCTTGGCTTCGACCGTCTTTCCCATGGACTGATAAAGCAGTCCCAGCCGCCAGTGGGCGCTCACGTCGTCCGGCTTGAGCGCAATGACAGTCTTCAACTCGCGCAGCGCATCCTCACGCTGGCCGGCTTTGGTGTAGACGATGCCCAGATCGAGATGTCCCATGGAGTTGGTGGGGTTGATCTTGACTACCTTCTCAAGCAGCGGCCGCGCATCTTCCAGCCGGTTCATTTTAATGTCGGAATCGGCCAGGTAAAGCATGGCCAAGGCATGCTCGGGAAAGTTGTTGAGTTCGGCCTGAAACTCTTGCGCGGCCTCTTGGTTCTGGCCTTGCATCCACAACATGTACCCCAGGCCGAAGTGCACATTGGGCTCTTTTGGATTAGCCTGGACGGCAGCGCGAAACTCCCGCGTGGCGTTGATGGTGTCCTTCATTTCGTCCAATGCCTCGCCAGCCAGCATGTGGGCCTCGGCAGAGTCGGGATTCAAGGCGATAATGCGGTGAAACTCATCGAGAACGCATTGGTATTGCTTTGAGAGCAAACAACTGTGCGCCAAAGTCAATAGCAGGGGAAGATTCTGCGTATCGCGGTCCGCAGCCTTCTTCAGATAGGGAGCCGCCGCCGCATATTCGCCCAGCCCGAAGTGCGACATTCCGAGCAGGACCGTCAACTGCTGCGCCTCGTCTGAGGAGGGTGGTTGCGTTTTGAGCAGCGGTCTAAGTTGCAGAATTGTGTCCTTGTATTCGCCCGCCTTGAAGTACGCCAAGCCCAGGTTGTAGCGCAAACGAGGCATGGCCGGATTCAACGCCATGGCCTTTCGGTAGAAAGCAATCGCCTCGGCGTAATGTTCCTGACGGGCTTCGAGCAGGCCAAGATGAGCGTACGGTTCAGGATTGGTTGGGTACGCAGTGGACAGTGCGCGCCAGACGGCTTCTGCTTCGGGAACTTTGCCTTGCTGTTCCAGCGAAAAGGCAACTTGCCTTTGGTCGCTCTGAGATAGCGCGAACAATGCACAACCGGCCAGAATCAGGGCCAGATAGACGGATCGCCTGCACACGGGAATAAGTCTCACATTTGTCTCCATTGTTATTCTCACGCAGCGATAGAACTGTATGCAACCGCAACCTATTCAGAAGTTAATGAACGCATCAATGCCATAACAGCTCCCAAACCATTCGCGCGGCTTGCGTAACCGGGCGCGAGCGTTGAAGATCAACGGATTGGGCGGAACACGAAAAGATGCCGCCTGACACTCGCCATGCGCAAGCCCAAACCTGTCCGCCGCCAATCTCCGTTCTCCCAAAGCCGCTGGAATATGCGCGATTTGATTGCCGCGTCCGCGCTGTTTCTAGCCAGTGCAGCCGTGGTCCTGTGGCAGAATGCGCATCTCGCGGTCCTTTGGGATACGAGCTACATTCTGGACACGGCCTTCCGCATCTCTCTGGGGCAGACGCCGTATCGCGATTTCCCGCTGGCTCACGCGCCGCTCACGTTTCTGATTCAGGCCGCCCTTATCCGTTTTGGCGGACGGGTCTTCTTCCATCATGTTCTCTATGCAGCAATGGTCGGCAGCCTGGGAACTGTGCTGGCCTGGCGGATCGTGCTGACGACACTGCGTGGACGGTTGCGCGCGGCGTGGGCTATCTCGCTGCTGCTGGCCGCGCCGCTGACCGTCCTGGGCACTTATAGCATACTGCCGTTTCCGTTCTATGACTGCGACTGTGTTTTCTGCATTCTCGTGGTGATTTTTCTTCTGCAGCGATTGAGGGCGGATGACACCGCTGCATTGAGCTCGGGCAGGACGCTTTTGCGGCCATTCGTTGCGGGCGTGGCGCTTCCGCTTCCGCTCTTCTTCAAGCAGAACATCGGTCTCCCGCTGCTGCTGGCGGCGCTGGCACTCGTTCTTCTGTTAATGCTAGCGAAGCGGTTGCGCAGAAATCCAGCTTCGCAGGACGGTTGTGGAGTCGCAGAGTTGGGCTCGATTTTTGCCGGCGCAGCCGCAACCCTCGTTGCGGCTGGAAGCCTGCTGCACTTCACCGTTGGGGTGGGCAATTATCTGCATTGGACAATCCAGTTTGCATCGCAGCGCCGGCTGCCTGGATTTCAGCAGATGCTCGGCGTCTATGCGGAGCCATCGCTGCTCTGGTGGCTGCCGGCCGCCGCTGCGGCTCTCGTGCTCTTGCGCGGCCGTTTTGCCCGGGCTCTGTGGGCGCGCTCGGTAGCGCTGGTGCTTCTGGGCGCGCCGTTTCTCTGGACGCTGGCCGGCCTCTTTCTCTCTTCAGACTCCGACGACCGCGCCAGCAGCCTACTGGCTCTGTGGCCGCTGCTGCTGGTCCTCAGCGGCGCGCTTACGCTGTGGAATCTTCGCCGTGGCCTGAGTTTGCGCGCCCTGTTGCCCGTCCTGCTTCTGGTTACTATCAACGGGACCCTGCTCTCGCAGCAGTTGTGGGGATCGACCTATGCCATCTGGCCGTTGCTGGTGCTTCTCATCGCCGAGATGATCGCCTTTCTGGCTTCCATCGAGCCGGCCAGCGCGGCTCAGGAGACAACAGACCGAAGGCAGTTTGTGGCGACGGCTTTGGCGGCGATCATTTCGGCAACGCTGGTTCTGTGCGGCGGCCTCTATATGGCCAGCGAGGAACGCCTGTCTTATGCGCAACTGCCGGAGGGCCCAGCCGTGCGTTCGGCGGTTCCCGCGCTGCGGGGAATGACTGTCAGCGGTCCTTTCCTGCCTGATTTTGAAGAGTTGCTACGGTTCGCCGCCAACGAAATCCCTGTCTCCGACGGACTGATTCTCATTCCCGGCGAAGACCCGTTCTACTTTGCCACCGGGCGCGTTCCGCAATTTCCCGTGCTGCTGTTCGACAACGCCACGGACCCCTATTCGCCCGCGCAGCTTGTGGAAGAGGCGCGACGGCGCAATATCCGCTGGCTGATTGTCAAGCGCGATCTGCAACTGAAGGAAGATCCAACACCCCAGCGCGAATCCGCGCTCAAAGCTCTTCAACAAGTCTTTCTTCCCTACCGCAAACTGGGCAGCTATGACGTTTACCGCCGTCCGTAGGTTTGCTTCCGCGCAAAGACCGGGTCAAATTGCCGTTTCAAAAGATTTTGCGGCGCCGACCTGCTGGGCCGGTTGCGGCGGGTAAGCGAGAAATCGCGTAGAGGCGTGGCGAACGACGGGTGGAGCGGGCGAGGACGCCAGACAGGCCAGGAATGTGGCGCCGATCAGGCGCAAATCGCTCCAGAAAGTTGCGCGGCACATGTAGCGCACGTCCATGCGCGTCTTGAGCGGCCGGATATGTTGGCTATAGTAATCATCCAGGTGACTGGGATGAACGCGGCTTAACATTCCCTCTTCGCGGCGGAAGGCGAGCGTAGCCGCGCCGGTGATGCCTGGGCGATAGGGCATGTTGACGATGCCGGTATAGCGCGGCAGTTTGGGTCGTGGACCGACAAGGCTCATCTCTCCGCGCAAGATGTTATAGAACTGAGGAAGCTCGTCAAGTTTCAGCTTGCGCAGCCAGCGCCCTATGGCGGTAATGCGGCAATCCCCGCCTCTGGTAAGACCGGGACCGCGATGGCCCGCGTCCCACGTCATGCTGCGGAACTTGTAGATGCGAAAGAGACGACCTCCGCGGCCCACGCGATACTGGGCAAAGAATGCAGGTCCGCGCGAAGTGAGGCGCACGCACAATGCGATCGCCAGCATGGGAACCGCGAGGGCGGCAAGAACCAGCAGCGCAACAATAAAATCAAATGCCC
>Ga0302140_10010769_pt1 | contig 11279 bp, 15 predicted proteins | sample I_Bog_E1_1_FD_202095 | JGI IMG/M metagenome (GOLD analysis project Ga0302140, IMG submission 202095) | Peat permafrost microbial communities from Stordalen Mire near Abisko, Sweden - I_Bog_E1_1 | ecosystem: Environmental > Terrestrial > Soil > Wetlands > Peat | place: Sweden: Abisko, Stordalen...
ATTTTTAAAAAAAAAAAAATTTACTTTTTAAAAAATTTCCCAAAAAAAAAAGAAATTTAATTAATAAAAAAAAAACTCAATTTTAATTTAAATTCCCAAAAACGCAGCCACTTTAAAAAAATTGTTTTTATTCAACAATTAATTACTAAGACAAATTAGAAATTCATCTAACTTTACATATTTTCACAAACACCAATAATAAAATCAATAAATTAAATTTTAAATATCATTCAACAAGGCGATCTCACCGCAATTCAAATTTCTATCCCATTTGATTCTCCAACACATTCCTAGAAAAATCATGCTCAGCAATGCTACACCACAAAACACACCGATCCAAATGCCCCACAAGCCCATCTCCCAATAGATGCCCAACATATAACTCAAAGGGTTTGCGATCACATATAGGCATATCACATACATAAAAAGAGCCAATTTTCCTTTACCCACAACCTTAACAACTGCTCCGAGTGTCAATTGAACTGAATCTAATATAGAAGTTCCTATGAACAATGGTAAGAAACTCAACATAGTTTCAACAATTTTTTGATTTTCCACGAAGAAACAAGCCCATTGAAAGCTTAGAATCCATAGGATCAAACAACAAAGCAACATAATCAACATACCTCCGAAAACTCCCATTAAAGCGAACCTTTTGGCTTTATTGAATTTCTTCTCTCCGATGGCTATACCCACTAGACTATTCAAAGCCGCACTAAAGCCTTCAGGCAAACAATAGAATAATGAGCCTGAATGAGCCAATGCAACATGCACGGCTAAAATCACTTCATTTTGCAATAATCCTGCTAGAAGACTATTGATTTCATAGGAGAGCTCTTCTAAGATCGTGGTGAAGGCAATAGGACTGGTGAAGGATAAATAGCTAGGCAACCCTTTAAAGACCTCCAATGACCATGGGGCCACCGCGAGTTTCCTTGGTTTGAAGATCAAATTATAGGCTTCAAGGAGGAGCATATTAGTAAAAAAGGTGATATTCATTGCGATGGCAATGCCTTGGATTTTCCAATCTTGAAATAAGGTGCACCAAGCCACATGTGCGAAGGTCGTGATGACTTGTATGATGATCGGTATTGAGAAGATGAATTGGGAGTTGAGATATATGGCTCTAAGACTGAAGATGCCAAAGGCACAAATTCCTGGATAAACCATAATGACATATTCCTGTAGATATTGAGTCACATCAGGGTTTTGGCCAAGGAGATTGAAGATCTTGTCTGAGAAACTCGATAATGCGAAAAAAAACAACATTATCAACAAAAGAACCAATTGACCGCGCTTGAAGTATAGCCCTAGCAAATAATGATTGCCAGCGCCATAAGCCTTGCTGGCTAGGACTTCAAAAGCCATAATTGAACCCCACGACCAGGTTGATAGCAAAACAATTGACCCAGACATTGCCTAAACCTATGGAACTCAAAAGCAAGGGCTCATTTGACCTCCCAATGAAATGCAGATTTATGATCAAAAGCAACAAATTGCTGAAATATGAAAATGATATCAATAAGGAACATGAGGAAACTGTCAACAAATCCCTCATAATCAGCTTCGGCCTGGTTTGAAACAATGGTTTGTCATCATTGGAAGAAGGTTTCTTCAGGAAATCGCTGGGAATATCATTGATAGTCGTCTGGAGAAGAGGGAAATTGTTGGAAAGTTCAAGATCCTCGAGGAAGGAGGTCGATCGAGAAGAGTTTTGTTGAGACATTTCGAGAAAAAGAGTAGTAGTCGTGGATGAGTCGGGGTTTCGAAGGAAATAAGGCAAAAAAAGTCAGCGGCTTTAAGGGGGGTTTGATTCTCAGAATTTAATATTATTATTTTGAGAACAAAAGCTGCCTTTTATAAGAAAAAGACTTAAGATTCGACGGACTAATTAAAACAAAGAACTAGAAGATTTATCATAAATTTTATTGTTTTCTGTTGTTTTTTATTTGAATTTATTTAAAAAATCAATAGATTTCATCAGGAAAGACCTCGAAAACCAACGTTTCTATGTGGTTTCTCTTCATTTCATTGAAGAAAACCTCCCTTCGATATTCGATCTTCTGATTAAGCAATAATTCCAGGTTTTCCTCTGGAGGACCATTGGAAAAAGCCTTCGATATCAATTCTTCGAGACTTTTTTTCTGATGATCGTTGAGGTTTTGGCCTTGAGTTTTTTAATTAATTAAATTATTTGAAATTAAAGAAAAAAACACACGAGTTTTGAGATTTAAAGCGAAATCCTTGATTTTCCTCAATAAATTCAAAGCCTGGAGTTCTATGAGATAGGTTTTATTGAAGAAAGTGGCTAAAATCAATATAGAATTATAGAATGATAGAAACCCTAGCTTTTCAAAATTCAGGAATTTTAGGACTAGACTGATTATCTTATTAAAATATATGAAAAATCTCAATAAATATATGAAAAATCACGAATTCTGAGCCTCCTGGGATGAAATCCTTGAGGTTTTTTGAGTTATTATGTAAAAAGACTAGAGAATTCAATAGAAAGGCTGTAGAGTAATTCGCTATAAAAGCATTGAAATCTTCATTAGAATCCAAGGTATTCAAAGTCAAGATAACCCAAGCCAAAACTTCGTTTTTTAACAAAATCTCCAGCATTTCATTAGAAACACTCATTTTCTCTATAATCGCCAACCCGAATCTCTTCAAAGTGGAGTTCTGAGCTTCTTCTTTCATCGTCTAAATTCAAAAAAACCAGTTTTTACTTATAAAAATTAAAGTCTTTTAATGCTTGGAAAACGGTCAAAATAAGTCCTGGTTTCATGAAATCCCCTGTTATATAAGAAATCCCAGCTTCGCAGCTTGAAAACATTGAAATCAAGGAAAAAAGACTTGTAGTTAAACTATGGTCTTTAAATTCAAGCATTTTATTCAAAGAATCATAATTTTCTTCTTCTTTGGCCTTCAAAATATCGATTTCTATAATGGTCTTAAGTGCCGAAACGCGATGTTCTATTTTCCCCTTTAAAAGACTTAATCTCAATGCTAATAAAGTTTCAATAAGCTGCTTTGATCGATCCTTTTCTATATTAGAATAAAGCTTCTCCTTGATTTTCGAAGCTATTTCTAAAGTAATTTCCTCACTTTTCTCTTGATTTCCCATTAAAATTGAATGGAATTTAGTCAAATTCAGCTTAAAAGTCTCGATTTTCTCATCAAAGTCTTTGATTTCCCTTAACTTCTAATAAAATAATAGAAAAAACAGCTTTTTATCGAATAAAAAACCTCAGAATTCCCTTCCAAATACTCAATTATCCCTATAGATATTGATAAAATCGATCTCGCAGACATCAAAACCCTCTTTAATCCTTGATTTATAATGAAAAGTTGGGCTTCTAATTGATTTTCTTTATTAGTTTTTTCAGTTTCATCCTTTAGGAACTCATAAATTCGAGGGATTTCGGGCTTTTCAACAGAAATCGGCTTATTTATCAGCTTTTTGGAGACTTTTCGAGCCTGAAGCTCAGCCACGAAACAATCATGGGTGTTTTTAAAATCATTAAAAGATAGATATTCTTTTATATGCTCATTTAAGACTTCAGAGCCTAACGGAAACTCCATTTTTTATAGTAAATTTAAAGAATATGTTATATTTTTTAAAGAAAAACGATGAAAAACTAAGAAAAAAGCTTAAAAAGACTTAAAAAACGCTTAGAAAAGCTAAACAAAAAGCTTAAAAAAGCTTAAACAAGCTCAAAAGAGCTTATCAAGCTTGAGAAAGCAACAAACAGCTTAATAAAGCTTAAAAAGCTTAAATTAGAGACTTTTTTAAAAAAAAACTTTGTTTTATTGAATAGATAATAATAATATTAGGATTAAAAGAGCTCTTAGATAATATTATTTAAAATTTCGCAATATGAAGATTTTTTGATTTTGATGTCTATGATGTCATATGACGTTCATGAGCGAAATTTCGTCCTGGTATGAAATTTCCTCTCATTCCATCATTAATAATATTATCAACAGCCATTCTTATAATTCCCTTTAAATTTTTCAAAAATCTCTCTATTTTCAAACAAAAATCCCTATAAAGCCTCAAAAACCCTCAAAACCCATCAAAAACCCCTCAAAACTCCTCAACAACCATCAAAAACCTCAAAAACCCTCTAAACAATGAATCTGGCCTCTCTTTTCTTCGCTCCTATGAAAAGTCCTTTAATTTCATTAAACCTCATCTTATATAATATTATTTCTTTAGCCGAAAACCTTTATCCCTCAATGAAAGTCTCTGAGGATCATTCTTCAAACCCTTCAACAGTGACATCGCCTAATGCTTTTCCTCAGAACCCTTCAATCAATGGCTTCCGGAAAATCAAGAAAGACCCTTCGGAACCAGCCAAAATCAAAGGTTTTTCTTAAGAAAAGCATTAATTCAATATAAAACGTTCTTCAGAAGAAAACAACCAAGCCACAATAAACAACCCTTTCGCACAGAATTTGCCTCAAAACATGCTCAAATTACTTCAAATCATGGGCCAAAGCCAGAAAAGCCTCAATCAAAACCTGGTTTCCGAGCCTCCAAGCCAATCAATTTCCAAGATCCAGGCTCTTTTCGAGACTTTAAAGGCAAAAAAGGATGAACATGAACATAAAAACAACGTATTTTTGTCATAAAAAAACCTTCATTATAGAATTTCTCTAGGAAAATAAAACCAATAAGGTCCCAACTAAACTCCTGCAAAATGTGCTTCTCGTCAATGGGAATTCAGAAAACCTGACTCCGAAGACCAATTTCCTCAATAAAAGCCTTTATGTGGAATTCCTGGCTTCCCTTTATAAACAAAGCAAACAGCCTCAAAAGCCCAATGAAGATCTTAATAAGATCCTTCCAAAAGGTCTTAATGGCAATACAGAGAATTTCACATTTCCTATGATGAAAAAGGAGAATTCCTTGAATAATCAAGAGGAAAAGTCCGATTCTGACGGCCTTTCGAATTCCAATGAGAACCTCAAAGGCAAATCAAAGAAAATGTAAACTTTTTATCTATTTTTAGAGAAATTCAATGGTTTTTATAGCAAAAAAGTCAACTTGTTATGCGGCCATTATACCAGAGAACATTATGCTAAGGTATTTATATGAAAAGAGGCTTTTTATCTATGTTTTCTAATAGAATCTATGCAATAATTGTTATCATAAATATGGAAGAACCAAAAAACCCTGGAATTGTTGCCATGACAAACTCTATGCCCATGGATTATGTCAAAATTGCTATATTAACAAATATAATCAGGTTTTATTAAGAAATTATAATATTATTAATAATTAAATCTTTTCTTTATTACAGCAAAAGAAAAATCGGATCAAAGGCAATGAAAATTGTGATAAAAATGACATTTCAATGATGAAATTGATAGAAGATGATGGCCAAAAGTTTTCCAATGAAGAAGAAAGCATTGTGAAGAATGAAGAAAAGGAAGATGATCAATGAAAATGATTGAACAATTACTCAGTTTTATTTCTTTGTTAATTTTTTGCATGTTTTCAAGTCTTTTATGTCACATTTATTTAAATTCCCATGAAAATTAATTTAAAACAAGTCTTTTTTCTTTAAAAGTCATCATCCAAACCTCCATAGCCTCTTCTTTGAATCTAAAATGGTTTTTTTCTAATGAATTTAATAAAAAAAGGCTTAGGACTGTTATTTTAGTTTCAGACTTCTTCTCGCTTATTTGTTCTAATAAATCTATGAGGTATTTCTCAGTCACTTTCCCTTGAAGAGTCCCGTTTTGGGCTGCCTGCGAAAAATATTATGAAATTTATTGAAAATATCCACTTTTATTAGATAATTCTCGATTTGGGAGGCTTTTTCCGCTCGAACCAGCTTGATTCTTGAGACTTAAGAGGCTTTTTATTTAGGAAATAAGAGATATATAAAAACGGCGTTCTTTAGCATCAGCATCAAGAATTTGGCCTAAGATATTGGCTCTCATTTCTTCCATTTGACTATGAAAAATTGATGTTTTTTTAAGGGTTTTTTGAAGGGGGGTTACGCTTTTTGCTCCTCTTGTTTTTTGACCTTCTCATATTGTTCAGAAGCTTGCTTTTTTTAAAGAACAATAGACTTTTTTATTGAAATATTCGAGATACATTAGGGTCCATTTATTATGATTGGGGCTTTTGGAATTTGTTTGGAGTTTATTTAATTTTTGATTTATTTCAATATTTAAAATAAAATTCCATTCGAAAATTAAATTTATGCTAGGAATTTTTACAAAAAAACAGACTATTTGATTATTTCATGTTTATTGTTTAAAATATTGTTTTTTAATTTTACATAAAAATGCTTGTTTTTCTTGATTTTTTTCTAAAAATTTTACTTAAAACTTTCGAAAAATTCATTAAAAATTAAAACTTTCCTAATAAAAATTATTATAAGATGAGCTTTGAAAAGGACCTAGAAAAAGATGGTGTTTTTGATAAATTATATCATTATCTTTGGGCTTTTAGCGACTATTTCAAGGAAGATGTGGCCCGTCTTCATCTTAATATACCTGATACTGTGATTTTCGAAAACAAACAAATTCCTTAAAACAAATAAAGACTTTATCCCGCCTTTATTGATAAAAATATATCCGAACCTTTCGGCTATCGATTATTTGAATTTATAAGAATTCCTCTTTCTTCAGAAAAAAGTCCTCGTTTGTGAAGATTGTTATCTATTTTATAATAGTCTGAAAGAAAACAAGGAAAAAAGCCTTTTTTCAGGCTTAAAAAAGCCTCTTTTCATTAAAAACACTTCACGAATCGCCAGAAAAGTCCAAAAAAGGCTTTCTTTTAACAATTTTAATAATGAACCTCGGGAATTATTAAGAAAAAAGGAGAAATCTCTGGATATTAACAGAAAAGAGGAAAAAACTGGGGAAAAATGGGATTTTAAGTTGAATTTGAAGAATTTATCGGAAAATCGAGATTATTTCAATTCAGAACGTAGCACAGGACGAATCACAAGCATTGGTCCAGAGAATTGACTGAGAGATATAGCAATTCTCAGCAATTTTCCGAATATTTCAATGAAGAAAATCAGAAATTTCGATCAATTTTATTTAAAAAGAGCCTTTTTTCAAAGGAATCGACTTAATATATTGGATTAGAAAACAATTGATAATTGAGAATTATTAAAGGCCTTTTTATTACAAATAAAACATTTTTTAAAAAACCTTGTTTTAATCAAATTCCAGGCTAAATAATGGGTGATAAGCCCTCTAAAGAGAAAGAAAAAACCTCTCAACTCTTCTATTCAAAATCTCCGCTTAATAAGTCCCCCTTTGAGCGAAAAGTCTCAATAAATCCTAAAGAATCTCCAATAGAAGAACTCAAATTCTTCATAGTCCTCGAAAACATCAAATGCAAGAACCTGACCCAGGTAAGAAACCCATTTTTCTTTAATATTGAGGTTTTTTTTTGAATAAAAAGCCTGATGTTTTCGTGGAGTTCAATTTCAATAACTCGAAAACGATAGCCACTTCAATAATCCCTAATGAAAAAAATCCGAAATGGGATTTAAAAGAAACCTTTGAACTCACTACAGACACTCAGAAAATCCAGACAAGTCTTCTTCTAATAGTATCGATAATTTCTTTAGAAAGGTTTTCTTTATCTAATTAATAGACTTTGAAAAACCAACAGGATTCCATTCTTTGTGAAATCATATTGAATCTTTATGATGTGGCCACAGGTCCTGTGCTTAATGATATCACATTGGAAAATAAGCAATTGAAGATGAATGGACGATTATTCTTTAATTTGCATATGATGCAAAGAATTCATTTGTCGTTGATCCCTGAAACTGTTAAATTCGAATTCGCAGAGCCAAGGAAAGAAAGTAGCTATTTCTTTAGTTTGAAGATGGTGGTAAAAAAAGCCCAAATTGAATAATTTTTAATAAATACATCTTTTTGAAAAAGACCTGTGAAGGAGATGAAATGATAAGTGAAAATTCGCAGGTTTTGATTCGAGGAGATTCAAAAAATGAAGAGGATTTTGATTTGAACATGATCAAGGAAAAAAAGCTCAATAAGGATGACCTTGGTAGTTTGTATATTAATAAAAGAAGTTCCAACAAATTTCAATTAAATTTAAGCCTTAATGCTCCAACAAACACATTCTCCTGCCAAAACCACTTCATCGGCGAAGGAACTCAAATGGGAATTTCCAGCTTCCAAAACCAAGAAAAATGATAACATAGAAGCCAAATCCTCCGGCATTCCTCAGATCGAAGTTCCTAATAAAATCATAAAATTTTCTAATATATTTTATATAAATAAGACTGAATTGCTCACAAATGAACTTGGATCCAATTGTTTATCCCTTTGTTTGTTTTCCCCTAAAAAAATCAGAAGCTCAACAGATTTTTCAATGCATGAAAATAAGAAGATCATTGGTGAATGCTCGATTTCATTAATTAAGCTTTTTAAGGAAGATATTTATGATTATGACATGAACCATTCAGAACAAGGCCTTTTATTCGTGGAAGTGAAAAGGAATAAACAGGCCAAGGAGAAATTCTGGAGAAAAGGCAATCAAATCGGCTTTTTAGAAGCCAAATTCAAATTCATCAGTAGTCGATTTGTCAGACAACATATAATCGGAGTTCGAACTGAACATGGTCTTTTTCTTTTAAATTTCTAAACAAAAAAGTCTTTTTTGAAAATTTTATTAGGAATTCAAAAAGATTCGTCTTTTTTAATTAGAAGTGAAAGCGAAACTTCTAAGAAATTGGCTCTTCCTAAAGAAGTGAGGGAATTCCTGACTCTTAAAGATCATGTCCTTGATTCTTTTTTCAAGCTTTATGACCCGCATAATCTCGGCAATTCAATGAAATCGCAACTTCAAAGATCCGATCTTCGCCTTGAAATCGATAAGAACCTCAATAAAATCAGAGAATCTTTAAAGACTTCAATGAAAAAAGAGCCGATTTCTTCATTTCTCTTTAATAATAACAAAGAACTCCTGAATACTCAAAACGCGCTTATTGAATTGTGTGAACATTTATTGAATTATGCTGAGGAAATCGATGAAACTCTTCAAAAAAGCACTTATGAATGCTTGAAATTGATCTTAAATAGAGGAGAATTGGATTTGAGTTGTATGGGATTTGAACCGAAATATGCCCAATTTTTTGAGCCAGAAACCTCTTTTGATGCGTTTCTGAAGAACCCGAATTTCAAGAAAGAAGATCAAAATCATTTGAAAAACAAGCTGAAAATCGCTTTGAAATATCAAGAAGTCTTTTTCAAGGCTTTGAAATATGTGTTGAATAAGTTCCCACAAAGCGAAGGAAAAGAACAGGGTTTCTTTGATAATTTATGTGTTTTGGCCTATTTCAGAGTGCCTGAATTCAGATCTAAATTCCTCCATTGCATTGTGAGAAAAGATGATGAAGTCAAGGAATGGAAAGGCTCAGAATGGGGTTTTTTCTAATAAAAAATGATCTTTAAAAACGGTTTCTTTCTTTCTAAAGGAATTGATGAGAAAATCAGTGAGGAAATGAGAGAAAAATCCTTAATTTCATTATTTAGTTGGGAAAAGGATTTCAACATTTATATAAAATCCTGTCTCGAAGGCCAAAAACTCTATAAAGATCTGACTTTGATCATAAATACTGAATCCTGGCAGAAAAGGTTCAATGAACGGAATGAAGTATTTTTCGGTTTTTTGGCTGATTGGAACAAATATGTCCATAAAAAGGTCAATGTAAAAGAACATATACCTTGGGAAGACCTTCCAGGATATAGAGTCTTATTAAAGGCCTTCTTGGTGGAATTGAAAAATCGCGAAATCGTGAAATATCCAGTGACTTTGAAATTAGCGGCTGCGAATTTCATGCTTCATGAGAAATTATTAAACATTTTCGTGGCTTTGATCTATAATAAGACGAAAGTTTATGATGGATTGACCGCCTATACGACTTTTGATATGATAAATCAATGGTTGAAGTCTTTAACGATCTCTAATAAGAAATTACCGAGTTTCTTTGATTTTGGATTCTTTTTCGAAGGAGTGAAGAAAATGCTTGATCAAGATCATGTTTATAGTTTAGGCAAATGCGTCCTTATGATTTATAACAATTTCCAGCTTTTTTCAGGTGATTTTTATTTAGGATTTCTTAAAGATTTATTAAGAAATTTTCAAGCCGAACAATTGAAGATCTTCTGCGAATTTCTATTAGGCAAGGTCTTTTTCAAGTAAATTATATGAGGTTACTAATATAATTATTATGAATTCTCAAGACTTTTCATGCATTGGTCTAAAGATATCAGAAACATCTTCCATCATCTCCTTTTATTCCGAATTTTCCATCTTCATAGAAATATTAAGACTTCTCTCACTAATACTTCGTTTTTCTCATCATTTTTTCTTGATATTAATTAGTCTTTTTCATTTATTAGAGATATCAAAAGAGAACTTTCTCTTTATAACACCAAAAGAGAAAAGCTCAAAAACGATAAGAAATGCCTCATAGTATTTTTTCTCTTTCAAATCCTTATTATTATATTGCTTTTTAGAATGATTTCATTAATATGAAATATTCGAAAATGATGACAATTCTTGAAAATACTCGCACTGACCTTGAAAACGAGGAATTTTTTGCTAATAGTCCCAAAAAAAATGGGAAATCCTTGAAAGCCAGGCTTAATGACATGAAGAAATTCAAGGTTCTCGCTCAAAAAGATATCACGCTTTTCTCGTCTCCGATCAAGACTTTCAAATCTCCGACCCCTCAAAATTCTGTGATTTTCATTAATACTTCTTCATTTCATCAAAGTCCGTTAAATGCCACTAAATCTATGACAATGTCTTGGGAATTCAATTTAGAAAGCCCTGAAGGCAGTCATTTCGAACTTATGATGGAAGAAGAAGATATTTTAAAGAAAAAAGACTCTTTTTTAGATTCTGAAGAAGAAGAGGAAGTCGATACTCCTTTATTTGAGAAGCTAAAAGGCCCAGGGACCAGGAAATATACAGCTTCTATGATGGAAAAAGACTTCGGAAGTCATATGAAAAAAGCCGCGAATTTAAAGGAAGTTCAAAGCTCAGTGATTTTGAATAAGAAGATGGTTTATTATGATGAAGAAGGTAATTTTATAGAGAAAATTTCTAATTTTTATATTAACGAAATTGATTGAAGAAAATGAATATTATCAAATACCCCCGGAATATCTCAAATATCTCTTACAATCATTCCAGGAATTCGATGATGTCAATAGAAGCTATTTAGAATGGTATAAGTTGATATATTATAGGTTCTCGAGGG
>Ga0302140_10010770_pt1 | contig 11278 bp, 10 predicted proteins | sample I_Bog_E1_1_FD_202095 | JGI IMG/M metagenome (GOLD analysis project Ga0302140, IMG submission 202095) | Peat permafrost microbial communities from Stordalen Mire near Abisko, Sweden - I_Bog_E1_1 | ecosystem: Environmental > Terrestrial > Soil > Wetlands > Peat | place: Sweden: Abisko, Stordalen...
TTAATGTCCCCGTCGGCACATAATTACTTCCCGATTTTAACAAAGTAATATCTCCTACAGGATTCGAAGTATTTATATTTCCGTCGGTCGAGAAAAACTGATTTGCAGTCACATAGTCTAATTGACCTGCTCCACCAGACCAATCCGTCTGGTCAAAATAACCCTCACCAGTTGTTTGAGTCGAAGAATATCCAGAACCATTTGAAAGAGTCACCGATGCGCCGGACAGCGGCAACAGTGTCGAACTATCCTTCACTGCAACAAGTAAACTATCCGGATGGTGTGCAGTCAAGACAAGTGCAACATTTTGAGTACTGTTTGGATTAAGTTTGACCGGATCAATGACATTCATTCCCGCTAAATCATATGAACTTCCATTGAGACCAAACGTGTATGTGTCCCATTCCATATTATTTAAAGTAAGATTCCCCGTCGAATCAGTTGTAGTAGTTGCAGCGTATTTGAGCAAGCCCGTTCCGATGGTTTTAGAACCAACAAGAGTCAAACCGACATTTGGCACCAACGAACATGCCGTCGTTTCACTTGAAATACCGAATGTGCTCAATTTATCAATTGAAAAAGATGTTGATGTCACCTGTTCCGCCAAAACAGTTGCATTTGGATGCGTCGGGGTTGTATTTGTTGCAGATATTGGATATGTCTGATCGGTCGAATATCCTGATTTGGTAACCGTTATCTGATATGCGGCTGTGCCAGTCGCCACTCCAATAATATTCAATACACCGCCGTCATTCGTAGTATCATTAACAACTGTCGTCGGCGTCACTTGATTATCCGTCACCGTCACTGTCGCACCGGAAACCGTATTTCCATTTGAATCAATGGCGTTTATTGTCAGCGCACCCTGCGTTGTATCAGTAATAATATTTTTTGGAGCAATTTGTGTGGTCAACACAATTGGACTGAAATTAATACAGTTTGGACACGTAATAGTTACTTCAACTAACTTTTCTGCCGGAGTTGTGCTGGCGGTCGAACTAGCACTCTGAGCACCAAGGTTGAGTGCGATGTTTCTAATAATCGTACTGACATTAAATGTTATGCCACCACGAACAAGTGTCTGATTTTGCGGAACAACACCGCTGGGAATACCATTGGGTATACCAATCGATGCATACGGTAAATCTCGGACAATTTCAAACTGTTCGTTTGCTAATTCAATAGCTAAGACTCTGTTCTGATCGACTTCAACGAGTTTAAAAATACCGGCATACGCCTGATACGCAGCCAAAGCAATAACAAGAAACACCGCACTACCAACAACGGCTTCAATTAAAGTGAAACCGCGAACACGATATTCCTGCGCGAATCTTTTATTCTTCACATTTTTTAAATTATGAAATAACATTGACGAGTGAATACATCGGCGTAATCATGGCGACCGCAAAAAATCCGACACCGGCTCCGATGACGACCATAATGAGTGGCTCAATGACGGTGGACATGTCTTTTGTTGCTTGTTCGACGTCGTCCTCGTAAAAAACCGCGACACCGAGCAACATTTCGCCCATTTTTCCGGTCTCTTCTCCGACTGCCATCATCTCTGTCAAAAATGTTGGGTACAATTTTTCATTTTCACTGAACACTTTTGAAAGAGGATCACCTTTTGTAATTGTCGTCTGTGCCGTCTGCAAGACTTTTTTATAATGCACATTCTGAACAACGTCAGTGGTAATGCGCACCGCTTCAACCATATCAACTCCAGATGTTAAAAGTGATGACAATGTTCGCGCTGTTCGCGCTGCATTCACTTCTTTCACAATATTTCCCATAATCGGAATTTTTAAAACAATATAATCAATAACTGATTTTCCTTGTGGACGACGTTTCCACCAAATAAATGCAGCAATCAGTGCAATAACAACTATCGACAAAATGACACCATGGAATCTGAGGATATTGCTGACATTGACGATAAATTGAGTTGAAGCCGGTAATGTAACATTAAGTCCAGCAAATGTGCTCTGGAGAGTCGGCACAATATATGTCAAAAGCACAATCGAAATAATAATCATGAGTACAATAACAACCGCCGGATACATCAATGCCCCACGAATTCTGCGCGACAATGAATATGAACGATCCATTTGAAGAGCAACAATTTTAAGAGAATCTGCTAAATTTCCAGATTCTTCGCCAGCACGAACCATTGAAATAAAAAGGTTCGAAAACATTTTAGGATAAGCCATCATAGCGTCAGCGAGCGTCTTACCTTTACTGATTTCCTCATTTAAATTGATGATGATTTTTTTGAGAGCGGCATTTTTCGTCTGTCGCTCCATGACCGACAATGCACGAGATGCCGCCAAACCGGCCTGTATCATAGCACCGAGGTTTCGAGCAAAAACTATTTTCTCTTGTGTTTTGATTCTACCGAGAGAAAAGGAAATATTCATTGCTTTTATTCCGCCTTTTTTTGTCTCTTTATATGAAATGACTTCCCCGCCACTTTCGCGTATTATTTTATACAATTCATAATGATCAGAAGCTTCAGCTTCCCCTTTATAGACTTCACCAGTTGAATGTTTTGCTGTGTATGTAAAATGTGCCATATGTTTAAATTAAAATCACGAAACTATTCTGAAATAACACGCAAAACTTCTTCGATTGTCGTTAAACCTTGTACAGCTTTGAATATGCCGTCTTCAATCATTGAAAGCATGCCTTCTTTTTTTGCTTGAATTTCAATATCATTTATTGATGAGCCTTTGATGACTAAATCTTTGATTGTTTGGGTCATTTTCAAAACTTCTGCAATAACAATACGACCTTTGTAGCCTGTGTCTCCTTCACCTGTGGATACTGGTTTATAAAAAGGAATATCGTCCCAATTTTTAGTGGCTTCGACTATTTTCTCCTCTTTAAGAGCTTTCAAAACGCGATCGAGATCGACTGTTTTTCCCAAAACCGTTCGCTCGTCTTTTGTCAGAATATGTTTTTCTTTTGTTTCCGAAAGGCGGCGGACGAGACGCTGGGCAATGACAATATCAATCGTCGAAACTAGAAGAAACGGCTCGATTTTCATATCGATGAGACGCGGGATGGCCCCTGCTGCGCTGTTGGTGTGAAGTGTTGAGAGCACAAGATGTCCGGTCAATGCAGCATTGACAGCGAGCGATGCTGTTTCATTGTCACGAATTTCTCCGACCATGATAATGTCCGGATCCTGACGCACAAGTGTTCGCAAACCCGATGAAAATGTGAAGCCGATTTCTGGTTTTACCTGTGTTTGATTAACACGCTTCATTTGATATTCGACCGGATCTTCAATTGTCGAAATATTCACATCTGGTGTATTCAAAATATCCAAAACCGTATACAAAGTGGTTGTTTTTCCAGAACCCGTAGGTCCTGTCGTCAAAATCATACCAGTTGTCTGCGTCACTGCATGATGAATACGCTCCAATCCTTCGCCATGGAAACCGGAATGTTCAAGTGTGAAGCCAGAAACGTTTTCACGGAGCAATCGCATGACGGTTTTTTCACCGTAATAGACCGGCAAAATCGAAACACGGAATGAAACCTTTTCGCCGTTCATATCAATTTTAAAACGACCGTCCTGTGGCAAACGCTTTTCATCGAGTTTCAAGTTCGCCAACACTTTCAAACGCGCAGTAACAGACGATGAAGCATTTTTCGGCAAAACCATGGCATCGTGCAAAATTCCGTCAATACGGTAACGAACCAAAACCTGATCTTCAAGGGGTTCAATATGAATATCAGAAGCGTTTTGGAGAATTGCGTGCTTGAGCAAAGTATCTACGATACGCACAACCGGCAAATCGTCGGCCATCTTCTTCATGTCCTCGGCACTGGCTGGCTCACCGCCATCCTGCTCGGCAATCGCTTTCAGAGTTTCAGATTCTTTCTGGATGATATCACCGAATTCAGCCTTCAAACTTTTTTGATACTGAACGATGACGCTTTTAATTGATTCCTCATCGGTCAATCGGGGTAAAATCTTCAAACGCACTTTCTTTTTAACAAAATCGATAGCAGAGAGATTATCCACGTCGAGCATAGCGACTTCCAGTGTATCGTCTGTTTTTTTATACGCAACAATATTATTCGTGCGCGCGACTGGTTCAGGAATCAAAGACAGTGTTTCAAAAGGAATCTTCTTCAATTTCAATTCGACGAAAGGAATTCCCAAAACGTATGCCTGCATACGGCGTAAATTATCATCGCGGATTTTTCCTTGCGAAACCAAAACTTCGCCCAAACTGCTTTTCTTTTTCTTCGCTTCTTCCTCAGCCGCGTCAACATCGGCATTCGAGACAAGTCCCGAATCAAGTATGAACTTTTTTAATTGTCCCTGTTCAATGTACATTATTATATAAGGCTAGCTACAAACTACCAAAAACCAGATCTATAATCCGAAAATTATTGCTCCTGAAGTGAACCATTACCGATACACTGACTACCAACATAGTGATAACCGTTAGAACATGAATACTGGCAAACTGGCAAACCACCGCTCGCAGTACAACTTGGAACGAGAGTACTTGAATTATTTGCTGCTGCTGCTGCTGCTGATCCTGAACATAATGATGCATTCGATGGAACTGCGGTACAAATTGATCCGCCACCATATCCATTTGATGTCACATAAAGAGTTGCGTAAGCCGATATCGATCCTCCTCCAGCCTGAGAATTGGCAGTACACGCCAAAGTGTATGTTTCTGTTCCGGTCGTTGAGAAAGCAGATGTTGAAGTGGCACCAGTTGAAGTTGCTGAACCAAGAGAACCATTCCAGTGTGAATCAGTTCCAATTCCCGCTGAAGATTCAGTACATGTAGTTACATTCTGTGTGTTCCAAGTTAATGTTGCAGGAGTTCCAGTCGCTACACTTGCACTTGTAGAATTATTAACATAGAGATAGACAGCGGCTGATGTTGTTGAAGCGTTTCCTCCACAGACTTCTTGTGATGGATCACAACCACCAGGATTACTTGTCGTCGAAAGATTAAAAGGATTAAACGTAATCCATCCTATAACATCGGATCCCCATGTATATGCGCTCTGACTATATTGTCCATTTCCTGAAGCAAAATTAACACCGTAGTTTGTGCCGTCGAGGCTGATCCAACCGTCCCAACCGTCAGTTCGGCTTGTCATACTTGAACAGTCACCTGGTGCAGTACCTGCACATGCTCGTGCCCAACCATGAAGCGTATTACTCGAATCAATTGTTGCATTTGAATTAGTTGTTCCTGAACCGCTTGGAAAACCAGTCAAGCCGCCAAATTTTATCCAACCAACACCATCAGACCATGCATATCCCGATAGATTTCCGGATCCGTCTTCGGTAAGACCGTACGCAGGACTGTTTCCACTGAAACTAATCCAACCAATATTATCTGACCATGCCCAACCGGTAAGAGCAGAAGAACTCGCGGTCTGTGCCTGGACTTTGAGAGGATAAAATCCGTGAGAAAAACTTCCCAGCACTGCAGTTACAATTGCAAGTACTGTTACAAAACATAATCCTCCTCCAAAAATTTTTTTCATATTGATAAAATATTATGATTTATGCGTACATTATATATATCAGATATTCTATCACGCACACTCTATATTGACAAAACACCAAAAGGCGCTAAGATATCAACATGTAGTTCGCTTCACGGCGGGCTTTTTTTACAAAAAATTATCAAAAGTGCCCTAAAATACGGCTCAAAATAAGGCCGAAAAAATATATATGTTTGACCTCAAAGTAATACATTCAGTTTTGGAACAGCTCGAACAGGAGCGCGGAATTCCAAAAGACAAGATGCTCGAAGCCATAGAACTCGCCCTCGCAACCGCCTATAAAAAGGAATACGGGAAAAAAGGTCAGATCGTTCGTGCACGTTTCGATATGAACACTGGAAAAGTTGAATTTTTCCAGGTGAAAATTGTCGTAGACGAATCAAAAGTCATTATGGATGAAAGCGAAGAAGAGCAAGATATCGAAAACACCGAACAGGATGAAATCCGAGTTCGCTTCAATCCTGAACACCATATGCTTCTTGCCGATGCGAAGAAAATCAAACGCGATGCAAAAATCGACGACGAAATTGTTTTTCCTCTCGAAATGAAGGCTGACTATGGCCGAATTGCCGCTCAAACTGCAAAACAGGTCATCATCCAGAAAATCCGTGAAGCAGAAAAAACGTCAGTTATGAATGAATATGGCCAAAAAGAAGGCGAAATCGTCTCCGGAACTGTTCAGCGCGTTGAACGCGGAGCGCTCTTTATCGACATGGGTCGAGCAATCGGCGTTATTCCCTACGAAGAGCAAATCCCTGGCGAACGCTATAAACAAGGCGAACGTGTCCGTGCGTATCTTTATGCCGTTGAAGAAACTCCAAAAGGTATTATGCTCAAACTTTCACGTTCACATCCTCAATTTTTGAAGAAGCTTTTTGAAATTGAAGCTCCAGAAATCGCACAAGGCAGCGTTGAAATAAAAGCTATCGCCCGTGAGGCAGGTTCCCGCTCGAAAATTGCGGTTGCTTCTGCTGATTCGCATATTGATCCTATCGGTTCACTTGTCGGTCAACGTGGTGTTCGTGTAAATACAGTTACCAGCGAGCTTGGTGGCGAAAAAATTGATATTATAGAGTGGCAGGATGATGCAGCAAAATTCATCGAGGAAGCACTCTCTCCAGCAAAAGTCATTTCAATTGATTTGAAAAAAGACGAAGTCCGAGCAATCGTAACTGTCGCCGACGATCAGCAATCTCTTGCTATTGGTAAAGGCGGCCAGAACGTGCGTCTCGCGGCAAAATTGACCGGCTGGAAAATCGACATTCAATCATCTGGTACAATGAGTGCTCCTGAAGTTGACGAGAAAGTAAAAAAATAACATACAATATATATGAACATACTCCATGATATTGAACCCGGAACAGCTGATTCAATAAATACAATCATCGAAATTCCAAAAGGTTCAAGCAATAAATACGAAATCGACAAAAAAACCGGTCTCATCGCCCTCGATCGTGTCAACCATACCAGCCAGCATGTACCGTTTGATTACGGTTTCGTTCCGCAAACTCTCTGGCACGACGGTGATCCTCTTGACGTTATTATCCTTACGACATACCCGCTCTTGGCAGGTATTTTGGCTCGCGTCCGACCAGTTGCTATTATGGGAATGGTAGACAGTGGTGATATCGATGATAAAATTATTGCAGTTCCAATTGATGACCCACGTTGGGCACATGTAAAAGATCTCAAAGACGTCAATGCGCACACAATTCGTGAAATCGAACATTTCTATTCAACGTATAAAAATCTCCAGAATAAAATTGTTAAAGTCACTGGCTTCAAAGGCGCAGCAGATGCACAAAAAGCTTTCAATCTTGGAGTTAAAATGTACGCTGACGATAAAAAAAGTTCGAAAGCTAAAAAATAATACCAAATCAATATGAAAGCACTTAAAATTGCATTCATTCTCGTCTCATACGGCATCGTATCAACGACTGGAATTGTTCACGCCCAAATTGCCTCGACTTCGCAAGTAAATTCAATTAGTTCAACCTTAAAAAGTGCTGTCAACACGACAAAAGAAAACGCAGCCAAAAATAGTGCGTTGCGCAACCAACTTGTCGCCGAAAGTCCAGACAGTGTTCAAAGTAAAGAAAAAAACCTCGTTGATCAGCTTAATCTGACACTTCTTAATCTTGAAAATATCCAGACTCGCATTGCTGCAAAAGCTGCAGAGGCTGAAGCTTCAGGAACAGACGTAACATTGACAAGTTTATGGCTTGCAACATCAAGTTCCGACATTATTACTGCTCAAAACAGCATTCTAACTTTCGCTTCTTCGAAAAAAACAGAAAATACTATTGTTGTCCGAAAATTCGCAGACGCTGCAATTGAAGATGTAAATAATGTCCATGACGATCTTCAATCAGCTTTGAACGCACTGATGGGTGTATTGTAAATTTGAAAGTTATATACTACGCATATGGAAACAAAATCTCCGCATACTAAAAAAAATCAAACTGAAAGCGGAATTGGTCCTATTATCGGCACGTTCATAATATTCATTATTCTCATTGTCGCTGCTTTCTACATTTGGAGCGAGCATTTGAACACAGCTGCGGAAATACAGCAGCAAGAAAAACAGAATTCCGCAACTACGACTATTATTATTTACAGCACGAGTACCCAACCCACAGACATTCAAAACGACCTCCAAGCTAACCCTAAAATTCAAAGCCCTGGCTTTTAGTTGAGATTACACTCTTTTTTAAAAAAAATTTATGAAAAAACAAACAATATCAGCACAAGTTGAAGTAAAGAAAATTCCGGGATCGCAAGTCGAAATAAAAGGTTCGATTTCGGCGGAAGTTTTTGATTCGTTCCGTGCACAAGCACTCAAAAACATTAATGAAAGCATAACCGTTGACGGTTTCCGAAAAGGTAGTGTCCCTGAAAAAATCGTCGTCGCAAAAGTTGGCGAGAAAACTGTTTTGGAGGAAACTGCAGAATTAGCACTTTCAAAAGCATATCCTTCAATTATTACCGACAATAAAATTGAACCCATCACTCGACCAGAAATTTCAATTACAAAAATTGCTGCGGGTAATCCGCTCGAATTCACAATTAAAGTTTCTGTTATGCCAGAAGTGAAACTTGCGGACTATAAAAAGATTGCGAAGGAAATGCCATCTGTTGATGAAAAAAATATCGATGTTAGCGAAAAAGAAATTACTGAAGCTCTCGACCGTATCAGAAAATCATATGAAAACCATGAAGGCCATAATCATGCTGAGGGTGGGGTTGACGAAAAACATGACCACAGCGAAGAAATTAAAAAACTTGAAACACCGGAATTCAAAAAACATATTTCCGATGCACTCACAGACGACAAAAAACGAGAGGCTCGCGAGAAACGCCGCATCGCCATGGCTGATGCAATTTCAGTTGAATCAAAAATTGAACTTCCGATTGCATTGATTGAAAGCGAAATGCACCGAACTGAAATGCAATTCTTGGATGATATCAGTCGCATGGGACGAACCCTTGAAGATTATTTGAAGCAAAATAAAAAAACAATCGAAGATCTCCGTAAGGAATGGAGACCTTATGCTGAGAAAAAAGTTAAATTGCAAATCGTGCTCAATAAAATTGCTGATGCTGAAAAAATTAATGCGGATGAAAAAGAAATCGAAAAGGAAGTCGCACACATCATGGAACATTATAAAGACGCAGATCGAGACCGTGCATATTCATACGCAGCTGGAGTTCTAACAAATGAAAAAGTATTCCAATTTTTGGAGGATCTCGGAAATACATCGGAGACAAAATAAACAGATTGCTAAAAAACCAACCGACTCAACGCCGCAATGACAGCAGTCTCAGCGCGAAGTATTTGAGGGCCAAGAGAAACTACTTGCACGCCTGTTTGTTTGAAAAGGTTGATTTCATTTTCCGACCAACCACCTTCGGGTCCGATAAAAATAACAATATCCGAATCAACAAATACATCGAAATCTTTTTGAGAAAACTTTATGCCGGACAAATCAAAAACGATTGCCGGCTGTTTTCTTTTTTTAATTTCTGCGAGTGCGTCTTCTAAACTGATAACCACGTGAACGCGCGGCACTGTTCCCCTTCCTGATTGCTCCGACGCCTCGACTGTAATTTTTTCAAGACGTTCAGTATTAAGATTTTTCTTCTCACTTCTCTCGGCAATTATGGGAACAATATCGGATACACCAAGCTCCGTAGCTTTCTCGACAATCCATTCAAAATTATCCTTCTTCACGACTGCCGCAAACAGTGAAACGTTGCAACGTGGTTTCACATTGTTTTCATGCGATTCGATAATTTTAAGTACGGTCTCTTCATCGCTATCTCCATTCCCGCCTTTGTATTCAAGGATTTCACAGATAAAATCACGTCCGGAGCCGTCGAAGAGAATGACGCGGTCACCGGGACCAAACCGAAAAACCTTCTTCCACTGGGCTGTGGCAGAACTTCGGGTGATGAGATCGTTTCTATCGTTTTGATTTCCGCTCTCTATCGTGGGTACAACTGGATCGTTGGAGAAAAACCGATGCAATCTCATACAACAAGTATATACCCGTGAAACAATTGCACAACTTTCTTTTTCAAAAAAAATGTGTAATAATGCAAAAATCAATAACAAATAAAACCATGCTAATACCAACAGTCATCGAAAAGACAAATTACGGCGAACGAGCTTATGATATTTATTCACGTCTTCTCAAAGACAATATTATCTTTCTCGGCGGTCCAATAGACGATCACACAGCAAACATAATTATTGCTCAGCTTCTTTTTCTACAATCCGAAGATCCTAAAAAGGATATCAATCTATACATCAATTCTCCGGGTGGTTCAGTCACTGCAACTCTAGCAATCGTCGACACTATGAACCATATTAAAAATAATGTCGCGACAACCTGCGTCGGTATTGCCGCATCAGGCGCCGCGCTCGTTTTGTCAGCCGGAACAAAAGGCAAGCGTTACGCTCTCGCCAATTCCGAAGTCATGATTCACCAACCGCTTGGTGGTGCAGAAGGCCAAGCATCAGACATCGAAATCAGCGCTCGACATATTTTGAAGACCCGCGAAAATCTCAATAAAATTTTAGCGAAAAATACCAGCCAACCTGTCGCAAAAATCGAAAAAGACGTCGACCGTGATTTCTTCATGTCCGCCGAAGACGCCAAAAAATACGGGATTATCGACAAAGTTCTCTAGATTTTAATTTACTTTTTCTCAACAACCTTCAACGACTCTTCCCAAAGTTCGTGCGCTAATTTTTTGTCATAACCTTGTGAATTAATTTTATGTATTTTTCGTTTTGTATAAAACGCACCAGATGTCCAATCGATGCCCGGTTTTGAAGTCGCCAACCACACGAGAGTGTCCGCACCCTGCTCCGACGAAATCAATAACCGATTCATAAAAGACTTATACAAAAATCCCGACAAGCCTCCCGATTCAATTGAAAAACTTGTACGTACGACTCCCGGATGAAATGATGCGACATGAATGCCCTTATCTGCAAAACGAGTCGCTAATTCTTTTGCGAAAAGAATATTCATAAGCTTTGATTTTCCATACGAAGACCATCGTCCGTATCCATGATCTAACTTCATATCGTTCGGATATAATTTTCCACTGAACCTATTCGCCATACTCGAAGTATTTATTATTATTGCTTTCGACACAACAAGTATATCCATAAGCAAGTGCGTCAAAAGAAATGGCGAAAGATGATTCACTTGAA
>Ga0302140_10010773_pt1 | contig 11277 bp, 7 predicted proteins | sample I_Bog_E1_1_FD_202095 | JGI IMG/M metagenome (GOLD analysis project Ga0302140, IMG submission 202095) | Peat permafrost microbial communities from Stordalen Mire near Abisko, Sweden - I_Bog_E1_1 | ecosystem: Environmental > Terrestrial > Soil > Wetlands > Peat | place: Sweden: Abisko, Stordalen...
TGTGTCGGAAAATTACCCCACGGATCGAGTTGTGGAAAGTAGACACTGTCGACAAGGGTTTGCCTGTCGTAAACCGCATTGCTCGGAATCAAATTCACATTACCGAGCCCATCTACCCTTCCCGTATCGCACGACCATCCGTTGAAGGTGCCGCTTTCAAAGCCAATATTAGGAGGCGGGCAATAAACCTGCTGGGCAAACAGCGGTGCCGTGGCCAAAACAAACCAAATGAGCATCAGCGATATTGTTCTCATCAACCATTAAAGTACGTTAGTTTATAACCTGGCGTTGTTTCGGGGGAGCAATATTTTAATGCAATATCAGCAATTAATTTGATTGTGCCACCAGCATTATTTATGTAAAAATGCTAAGTGGTAAGTGTTGAGCGGGCCGACGAAGTGAATTACCTGATCAGTGTTATCCACCCCGACAATAAAGGCAGGTTGTTCTTAAGATCAATAATGTAGTAGTAAGTGCCGGTTGGCAAGAGTTTTCCATTGTACGTACCATCCCAGGGCACCGCATACCCAAGAGACGAGTACACTTTTTGCCCGTAGCGGGTGAATACGCTGACGGTACAGTTGCTGTAAGCATTGATGTACCTAATATCCCAGGTATCGTTAATCCCATCGCCATTTGGCGTGAAAGTATTTGGTATCACCAGGCTTAGCTCCGGCGGCAGCACCGTTAGTATACCGGCCGTATATGAAAAGCTATAATTAAGGGCGGTGGCCCCCGCAGCTGTTATGGGATATTGTCCCGGCGCGGAACCGATTAATGCGGTTGTAGTGATGGATGGCAGCGTAGTAAGTACCGAGGATGTTTCGTTATTAACAAAATGGTTATAGGTTACCGTTAAAACAGGGTTTGGCTGGCCGAATAGCTTTGTCTTGTTATCCGCAACGACCATGAGCGGCGCCGGGCTGACAGTGCCGGCGGGCATTAATATCTTCGCACCCGGGGCGCCGTTGCTACTTAAAACAACGTTGCCCGGGTATGTGCCCACAGGTGTCGTCGCAGCGAGCCGAATGTAAACGCTTGTTGCGTTAACGGTACCGGAAGTTCCGATGGTTACGGTATTACTGAATTTGGAATTGTCGGTGCTCACTTCAAAACCATTGGGAGGCGTCGTTAAAATCCCTGAGGTTAAACTCACACCTGATATGCTAAGGCTATCAGACGGCGATGGCGTGCCGTAAATTGTAGTTAACGGCTGCAAGGTTCCGGCGTAGCTTATGGACGGAGCGACGGTTGGCGTCACGGTGATCGTAAATGTTTCCGGGACGCCGCTGCAGCCCGAGCCGGTGGAGACAAAACCACCAATCGATTCAGGGCTCGTTCCTACGGTTACCGTCGAGACGACGGCCAGTGTTTTTGTATCGATAACAGAAACGTTGTTGGATTGCTGATTGGTAACATAAATTTTTGTGTTATCCTGGTTTAACGATACGCCAATGGGGTTGTTACCAACAGCAATAGTTGTCGAAACGGTATTATTGGCGGTATTGATAACCGAAACCGTATTTGCACCCTTGTTTACAACGTAAACATAGCTCCCGTCGCTGCTTTCCGTTATGCCGAAAGGGTCATTTCCAACGCCGATGTTAGTGCTAATTGCATTGGTTGAAGTATTAATTACCGCTACGCTGTTAGTGGACGCTATGGATACATAAAGCGTTTTGCCATCCGGGCCGACAACCAAGCCATCAGGGTAACCGTCTAAGGGGATGGTTGCCGAAACCGTATTTGTAGCGGTACTGATAACCGAAACACTACTGCTGTTGTCATTGCCCACATACAAGGTTCCGCCATCCGGGCTTATCGTAATTCCCGCGGGGCTGGTTCCCACATTTACTTTGGCAATTACCGTGTTGGTTAGTGTACTGATAACTGAAACGGTATTGTCGACGGAGTTGGCAACATAAAGCTTGCTGCCGTCAGGGCTAATAACGATCCCAATCGGATTTTGCCCAACGTTTATCGTGGCAATTACCGAATTTGACCTGGTGTCAATCACCGAGACCGAGTTTGATCCGGTGTTGGTAACGTAAACAAAGGTTTGATCGGGGCTGATGGCTACCCCTACCGGGTTTGAGCCGCTGGCTATTGTTGCGGTGACCTGCCCGGTTTCAGTACTGATCACCGAGACATTACCTGAATTGAAATTGGCAATGTAAGCGTTGCCAAATGACGATGGCGTTACGGTAATATTGGCTGTAACGGCAGTTGTTCCGGTATTAATGGCTATAAATGGTGCTATTGCACCCGTGCCACTTGCTGCTAAACCAATACTGGGCGTATCATTTACCCAGGTATAAGTATTGCCCGTGCCGCTGAAGTTGATAGCGCTTGTCTGACCGCCATTTTTGAACACTTGATTGCCAACAGTGTTCACCGATGGGGATTGACTTATAGTGGCTGACACGCTAACATCTTTACTGGTTTGCCCGGGCGAACTTAACACGATGGTACCTGTTATAGTGCCTGCTTTAGCTGTGGCTGCCGACCGGACATAAATTGTAGTGGTGTTTAATATACCACCAGATTGTGCGAGTACCAGGCTGGTGCCAAACCCGGAATTTGGATCAAACGACAGTTCGAACCCACCCTGTGCCGTAGCGGTGATGTTGGCAGTTAGTCCATACCCACCCACGCTAAGTTGCTGCAAATATGGGCTGGCCGAAGCGGTACCGCTGCAAGAATTAATGGTCCCGGTTGGTATACTGAATTCAATCGGCGCCGGCGGGTTGATCACTACAGCTATCGGCGCAACTGTTTGGCAACCGTGGCTATTAGTTACCTGGACATAATAGGTGCCGGATTTTGAAATCTTTTGATAGTTGACGATAGGGTTTTTGGCCGTACTATCCGTAAAATACTTATAAGTACTGCCGGGTGCAGGTTTAAAAGTAGTTGAAATATCCACGGTCGCCGGAAAATATACAGCCGGAGGGTTTGTAATAATAATTTTAGGATTGCCGATTACCACCTGCACGGGTAAAATATTCTCACAACCTTCGGGGTTGACCGCTTTTATGTAGTAAACTCCGCTGGTGTCGATACTTTGCGGCTGGTAAATGTATCCGTCGCCGATCGGGTCCTGGGAATAACTGTATTGCAGATTTGCGTCGCTGCCTGCGGTAACAGATGGCGCCGTCAGGTCGACCGTTCCGCCGGCGCAGGCAAATAACGTGTCAACAACTTTAAAATTAAAGTTCGCGTTATTTTTATTGACAACCGTATACAGCGTATCGAGACAGCCCAGCCCTGGATATGGGGACAAAACTACAGCATACTTCGTTCCGTCAGGCGGCGGTGGCGAGATGGAGAGCACTTGCGCATTTGCAAGTTTCTTTGAAAAGTCAGCCGGATACCATTGGTAGTCAAGGATACCGCCCGGTGCGGTTAGGGTCACGGTGTTTTCCCCGGTACAGTAGGAATTACCCGTTATCGGGGCGCTGCAATTTTCTTGAACATCGACGTAAGCATATCCGAAATGCCCGCCAAGCGAACAATCGTTGGCAGTAAATTCCAGGCGGACCTGCTTTCCTCCTAAACCCACCATGTGGATGGTTGAGGGCGACCAGATTTTATAGAAAACTTCCGTGTCCTGCGGAGCAATTACAGGGGCCCGCCTGAAGCCCTGGCTGGGTGTCCCGGCAATAAAATCAAAGGAAGCGCAATCGATATAGGTGCTGTCGGTAACGTTGAAAGTTTTTACTGTAAAACGCGGTTGCTGATATGGAAGGTGGGCCGGGTTTTGGAAAACCACAGCGTAATAAAAGGTAATATCGTAAACATTTTGCCCTGTCGGAACAACAAATGTATACGACATCCGCTCGGCCTGTCCCCCAATTTGTTCACTGCCTAACTTTACTGAGTAGTTTCCACCGTAGGGACACAAGGTCGGAAATTTTCCAAATGGGTCAAGTGCAGGCGTGTAGGATTTGGATATAAGCGTTTGCCTGTTATTTGCCGGCGCGCTTGGTTTAACAATAATATTACCGGTATTCCTGTCAATGTACCCTGTATCGCAGGACCAGCCATTGAAATTTCCCTGTTCAAAACCCATGTTTACCGGCGCACAACTGGTTGCCTGCGCCATTAACCTGCTACCATAACAAGCTAAGCAGAGGATAAAAAGCGCGGTAAATAATTTCATTATTTGATCTTTCGATGAGAACGGGCTTAATATCATCAAGTCACTTTTTCCACAAACTCCTAAAACACTATATTTAAACAATTATAAGCATAAACTTCTTAACCTTCAATTGATACATTAATGTCTGACGAAAATATAAGCCGCCGAAAGGTGCTGCAATTCATCGGTGCCGCATCCGCCGGCCTTGCTATAGCGCAAAAAGCAGATGGCCGGCCTGACCACGCTATTGCCCGGGGCGGTTTGAAATTTACCTACTGCCTCAATATGTCGACCATCCGCGGGCAAAATCTTGGTTTTGTAAAAGAACTGGAAACGGCAGCAACCGCCGGATTTCGTTCTGTTGAAATATGGATGGACTCCATGCAGCAATATTTGCGAAGCGGCAGCACCATAAAGGATGCAAAAGCACGGTTGGACGACCTGGGCTTAAAAGTTGAAGACTGCATCAGCTTTAATAAATGGATAGTGGATGATGTGTCGGTGCGGGAAAATGGCATCGAAAACATGAAACGGGAAATGGATTTGCTTGCACAGATCGGCTGCAAACGAATAGCGGCTACCGGGATGGGCACAACGGATGCGGATGTGCCGTCGCTGGATGTGATCGCTTCGCGGTACCGTACTATTCTTGACATCGGTTCCTCGTTCGGCGTGGTGCCCCAGATAGAGATGTGGGGCTTTCAAAAAAACCTGCGTGACGTTGCCGAGGTGTTGTATATCGCGATGAAAAGCCGGCATTCGTCAGCAAGGGTTTTGCTGGATATGTTCCATTTGTACCGGGGAAATACCTCGCTTGAGACATTGTCACTGATGGGCCCCAATGCTGTCGAGATGTTCCACATGAACGATTATCCGCCCGGCTTTCCTTACCAAACTATTACCGATGCCGATCGGATCTATCCCGGAGATGGTATTGCCCCCATCAAACAAACGCTAAAGGTGCTGCTGGACAACCGCACAACGCCCCTGGTCCTTTCGACCGAACTGTTCAATAAAGTGTATTACCGGCAGGATGCTTTAACGGTTGCTCATACCTCGCTGGAAAAAATGAAGAAAATTGTTGAAGATTTGAATTAAATACTGGGGCGTTATTCGTTTGCGACTTGAAACTATTTTCTACTTTTACACTATATCACAAATTAAGCCGTGTCAGCCCAAAGTATCGAAATAGCAGCAAGCGCCGAAATGGGGCGCCTGCCGGTTATGCATTTAAAACGCTTTTGGCATAAATCTTTATTAAAAAAACAAGGTGTGCTGAAGCAGGATGCCCTAAACGAAGAGTGGCAAACCGACGTTATGGTGTTAAATGCTTTAGGGCTGGGTTTACACCAAACGCTTCAACATCTTTATGAGCATGGAGATTCTTTTGAACGGTTTGAGAATTGGGTTGTTGAAACCGGCGGGGAACCGGATACGGAAAAAGTAAGGCAGTTCAATGCCATTTTTACCGGGGAAATCATTTCGACCGAAGAAAAAGATGGGCCGGGCGTACTCGGGCCTGATGATTACGATTTTTGGGAGAAAAATGGTTACGTCATCATCAGGAATGCTGTTCCGAAAGAAGATTGTGAGGATGCAATCGCGGTGATCTGTGATTTTTTGGAGATCGACCGGTTTGATCCTTCTACCTGGTATAGCGAGCACCCCGCCAAAAAAGGGATCATGGTACAGCTATTTCAGCATCCTGTCCTGCAAAAAAACCGCAATGCCTATCGCATCGGCAAAGCTTTCCAGGAAATATGGAAGCGGAAAGATGTTTGGGTAAACACAGACAGAGTTGGCTTTAACCCGCCTCAAACTGAATCGTTCAAGTTTTACGGGCCGTTCCTGCATTGGGATGTCAGTTTGCAGCTGCCAATTCCCTTCGGTACACAGGGCATATTATACCTTGCGGATACTGCCGAAAACCAGGGTGCTTTTACATTGGTGCCGGGGTTTCAAACTCAATTGGAAAGCTGGCTAAGAGGGCTTCCCGCCGGCGTCAATCCGCGCGAACAGGACCTTTACGCGCTCGGTGCAAAACCAATTGCCGCCAACGCCGGCGACTTTATTTTATGGTACCAGGCCCTGCCGCACGGCAGCAGCCCCAATACCTCTGCTTTACCCCGGTTTGTGCAATACATTAATTACGAGCCATCGGATTATAAAGAGAACAGCGTTTGGATTTAACAGGCAAATTTTTGTTTTGAAACAGTTTTTCGCTTAAATAGCGACAAAAGGCGCGGAGGATTGGCGACAAAGGGCTACCTTTACAGCAAATATTTTGCATGCGCCTTGTTCTTGTCTGTTTGCTCCTTTTGCTTTTTACCGGATCACTTTTAGCCCAAAAACGGTTCGTTATCAGCGGAACAATTGAAGACAAGGTCAGCGGGGAAAAACTCATCGGGGCTACCGTCCGCATAAAAGAACTTACCAAAAGCGGCACCATCACCAATAATTACGGTTTTTATTCTGTCTCCCTCCCTCCCGGTAATTTTACGCTCGTGTATTCTTTCGTCGGTTACAATACAATTGAAAAAAAGGTTGCCACAACCGGCGACCAGGTGATTGATGTAAGGCTCGACCCTCAAAATGAACTAAACGAGATTGTTATCAAGTCGAACAAACCCAATAACGACAACGTGGCATCACCACAGATGGGTGAAGACAAATTAAACATGGCCCAGGCAAACAATGTGCCTGTCCTGTTAGGCGAAAAAGATATATTAAAAACCATAACACTGCTGCCCGGGATAGAATCTGCAGGAGAAGGCAATACCGGCTATTATGTACGTGGCGGCGCAAGCGATCAGAACCTGATTTTACTTGACGAAGCTACAGTCTACAATGCGTCTCATTTTTTTGGCTTCTTTTCTACTTTCAATTCAGACGCGATAAAGGATGTCAGCATTTTTAAAGGCGGGATGCCTGCGGAATATGGCGGTCGCCTGTCATCAGTTTTGGATGTAAAAATGCTGGATGGTAACAACAAGGAATACACCGTTGAGGGCGGCATCGGCCTCATTTCGTCACGAATAAAAATTGAAGGTCCAATTGTGAAAGATAAAGGCTCCTTCATGATCAGCGCCCGCCGCACCTACATCGACCTGTTTTTACATGCCTCATCCGACTCAACGCTTAAAGGGAGTTCACTTTATTTTTATGACATCAACGCCAAAGCGAATTATCATTTTGACGATAAAAACGCTCTTTATATTTCAGGCTATTTCGGTAAGGACGTGCTGCAGTTAAAAGATATTTTCGGTACGTTATGGGGTAATTCAACCGGCACCATCCGGTTTAACCATATCTTTAATAGCCGCTTATTTTCAAATACGTCCCTGATATACAGCAATTACAACTATACGATAGAAGACCTGCAAAGCGCCAATTATTTTATGGCTAAATCGCAGATTAACGACGTAAATTTTAAAGAAGACCTGCAATATTCGCTATCCAACGTTCACACGTTGAAATTTGGCCTCAACGTGCTGCATCATACCATCGCACCGGGCACCATCACTACCGATGCCACTTCCAGCTTTAACGATGTTAGCGTGGAGGAAAGGTACGGCTACGAAAACGCCGCATATGTGAGCGATGAGTGGCGTTTAAATAGCAAACTCACATTTCTTTACGGGTTCAGGCTCAGCAGCTTATTTTTGCTTGGCCCGGGTACATTTAAAACTTATGATGAAGCCGGCGACGTGCTTACCTCGGCAACCTATGCGTCCGGCGCATTGGTAAAGTACTATTTTAACCTGGAACCGCGTTTTAGCGCGAGTTATTTGTTAAATGACCAGAGCTCGGTAAAAGCTTCATATAACAGGAATACGCAAAATATCCACCTGCTTAACAATTCAACCAGCAGTACCCCGGCTGATCTTTACGTGATGAGCAGCAATAACATTAAGCCCGAAATATCCGACCAGCTTTCAACCGGCTATTTTCGGAATTTTGAGGAAAATACCTATGAGTTCTCGGCCGAAATTTATTACAAATGGCTGCAAAACCAGATCGACTATAAAGACGGGGCCCAATTGATCGTTAACCCCGATGTGGAATCGCTGCTAACTTACGGAACTGGCCGGGCTTATGGCCTGGAGCTTTTTTTAAAGAAAAAATATGGGAAATTCAATGGCTGGATAGGTTATACCTTATCTCGTACGGAACTAAAATTTGCCGATATCAACAGCGGCAAGTATTTTCCTGCTACACAGGACCGTACCCATGACCTTTCGGTAGTGGGAATTTACCAGTTAAATGAACGCTGGTCGTTCTCAAGCGATTTTGTTTATGCCACGGGTAATGCCGTAACTTTCCCGACCGGCAAATACGAGATTGGGGGATTAACCACCTTTTCCTATTCTGAACGCAACGGGTACCGAATGCCATCATCAAACCGGCTGGATATTGGCGCAACACTTGAAGGGAAAAAACATAAAAAATATCATTCCAGCTGGACTTTTGGCATCTATAATGTTTACGCGCACCGCGATCCCTACCTGATCACTTTTCGCGACAGCAAAACAGTGCCGAATACGACAGAAGCGTTGGAAACAAGCATTTTTGCAACACGGATACCTTCAGTCACCTGGAATTTTAAGTTTTAAGAACGATGAAGAAGTTAAAATTATTGGCTACGTTGATTGCCCTCCTGGTTGTAATTATGGGATGTACGAAAGTGATCGACCTGAAACTTGGTAATGATAGCGGCAAACTGGTTATTGAAGGTAACATTACCAATTTAGACAGCCCGCAGTACATAAAATTGAGTAGAAACGTGCCTTTTACCAGCACCAATACCTACCCTGCGGTAAGCGGCGCCACCGTTGTTGTCACCGACGATAAAAACAATACCTATAATTTTACCGAAGGGCCTCCCGGTACTTATTCCTGTCCCGCATTCGAGGGAAATTCCGGAAGCACTTATAAAATGACGGTAGTAAGCGGCGGAACAACCTATACGGCCAGTTCGACCATGCCCGGGATGGTGCCTCTTGATTCGATCACAGAGAAAAAGGCTGATTTTAATACTAACAGCAATCTCCGCGAAATAACGGTACACTACCAGGACCCATCGGGCATAGCCAACCAGTACCGGTTTATAATGTGGGTAAATAACGTCCAGGTGAATACGGTTTTTGCCTATGACGATGAATTTTCGGATGGCCGTTACGTAAACGGCGACCTTGTCGAAAATTCCAATAATATTTATGCAGGCGACACGGTAAAAGTGGAAATGCAGTGTATTGATAAACCCATCTATACCTATTGGTTTACGTTGATGGAACAAGGGTTTGGAGGTCCCGATGGTGGCGTGGCGCCATCAAATCCGCCAACGAATATTACCCCGGCTGTGCTTGGTTATTTTAGCGCGCACACGTCGCAAACTATAGTACTAATATTAAAGTGAGTTAAACCACGGGCTATAGCCATAAACTGGCGGATGGCCCAAAATGGGCGCTAAGACCCCGGCACGATTAGCACAGGTACAGGGGAGTGATGAACGATGGATTCAGCTACACTTCCGCTGAATAACTTGCTAAGGCCGGTGCGGCCGTGCGTGCCGGCCACTACAATGCCTGCGCCCCAATCGACAATAGTATTAATGATGGTTGGCAGTATTAGGCCGGTACGGGTTTGTATTTCAGTTGACACTGCCTGCCCGTAAGTTATTTCCATATGTTTGAGGAAATTGGTGGCTTTGGTTTGGGTTGTTGCCAAAGCATCGTCGGGGAAAATACCCGCATCCGGGTTTCCCGCCACCGATTCGGGTTCAATTACACACAACAGCATTACTTTGGCCCCAACATCCCGCGCCAGGTTAAACCCGTATTTCACCGCCTTGATCGAAGGAGGGCTGTCATCGGCAACGATCAATATCTTTTCAATTTTCATTTGTTAAATATTTCTTGCCACCACGATTCCGGTATAAGTTGCCAGGAAACCGAAGACCAGGCTGGCAAACGTATAAGTTAGAAACGTAAGGATCTGCCGGTTTTCGATGAGCTGGACGTTCTCCAGTGAAAATGACGAAAAAGTGGTATAACCACCGCATAAACCGGTTACCAGCAATAACCGCCAGTTTTGCGAATCCGGCCCAAACCGCCCCGGGGTGAAATAAAATACTAAAAACCCGATAAGCAGGCAACCCGTAATGTTTACGATCAGCGTGCCAAAAAACGGGTACGCAGGTAAAAAGTTCCCGCTTACCCAGCGGCTCATCAGGTAGCGGCATAAGCTGCCTACACCTCCGCCCAAAAAGACCAGGGTCCAGATTTTCATTTGTTAAGTTTTAAATTATTTGCCTGCATTATTTACATCAGCTTTAAAAAGCTATTTATTTGCAGGCGTCATCAGCCTGCCTAATTGGCGGGCGGTTTGTGAAAGGAAGACACCATTTCCTGTTGCTAAGGTAAATATTATAGATAAAAATAAGAAATCGCAGGGCTTTTATTTTGCATTACCCATTGCATACTCTATTCCCCCAAGCAAATGCCCCAAATACAATGGATCGGCATAAGATTCGTCCGTGTGCCCCAGCGCTGTATAAAATGCCCTGCCGCCGTCGTACTCATGGTACCAGCTCATCGGATGATTGTCGCCGTTGTTGCCTCCTGTATAGGTCTTCTCGTCTATCGTAATTAAAATATGCAGGTTTGGCGCAATCCATTTAAAATTATACCATTCATCAAGGCGTTTCCATTCCGACGGCAAACCTTTGGTAGCCGGAAAGTTAGGGTCGACAATATGAAGCGTTGCTACTTGTTGTACGCTGGGGTGATTTCGGAAATAGGCCCCAACCAAATTACCATACCAAGCCCAATCATATTCCGTGTCGGTAGCGGAGTGTATACCTACAAAGCCACCGCCTGCACGGATATATTTCTCAAATTCACGCTGCTGCGCATCATTTAAAACATGGCCCGTCGTGCTTAAAAATATCACCGCTGCATACTGTTTCAAGTTATCATAAGTAAATTTTGTAGCATCCGTTGTGGTGTCAACATCGAAGTTATGCTGCTGACCCAGCTTTATGATTGCGGGTATACCTACCGCAATCGATGCATGGTGAAAGCCTGCCGTTTTGCAAAAGATCAATACTTTTTGCTTTGCAGTAACGCTTAATGACA
>Ga0302140_10010778_pt1 | contig 11275 bp, 7 predicted proteins | sample I_Bog_E1_1_FD_202095 | JGI IMG/M metagenome (GOLD analysis project Ga0302140, IMG submission 202095) | Peat permafrost microbial communities from Stordalen Mire near Abisko, Sweden - I_Bog_E1_1 | ecosystem: Environmental > Terrestrial > Soil > Wetlands > Peat | place: Sweden: Abisko, Stordalen...
ATAAGTAAACCACAGAGTCAACGCCAGCGGCAGCCAGACCATGCTGCGGAAGGAAACGTTCAGCCAGACCAGCGCAGCAAAATTCACTATGATTAGAATTTCCATAGAAAACCTGCGCGGCGATCCTGACATTGCCGAAGCCACCGGTGGCAAAAGCACTACCTGATCTGAGATCCAACTGTAGGGGGAGGTCAGAACAGTGACCAGCAGCACCGGCATCCCCTCGCGCCGCCAATCCCATTCCTGACGTCTGCGCCAGTAATACACCGCACCCCACACGACTGCCAGGCAGGATGGAACCAGTGCAATCCAGACCAGGTTCACATTGATCGCCGCTCGCAGGACGGAGGGCAGGGTTGGGTACGCGTTCCTGTCCAGCGAAGACGTGCGCACTACATCCAGATAGTCCTGCCAGATACGCGGTACCACAAGCGTCACCAATCCGGAAACACAAATTAGTGACGCACAGAAGCCAGCCACGATCCTGAATCTCCGTCGATACAGACAGTCCCCCGCGAGGGCTACCCAGAAAACCAGAAACAGATGAGGCTTCATCGCCATCAGCAGCAGCGACGCGCCGGCAAGAAACGGACGGCTGCGCTGGAATCGCAGAAACAGGGACAGACCAAGCAGAAGAAATGGCGAGCTCTGTTCCATCAGGAACGAACCCAGCACAGGCGCAAACAGAAACGCCAGGCCGCGATTCTTCACTGGCAACTCGAGAAGCACAACCGATGCGGCAATACAGCCCGCACAGGCGCCAATCCAAAGCAGCAGCGCGCCAAAAGCAGGCAATAATCCCAGCGGGGCCACCAGCGGCATGATCCAGGGCGGATTGAGCATGATCAGAGGATCGCTGGGAGCAAAGCCACGTGATTTTTCGATCGCCAGGATCATTGGCCCTGAGTAAGGATTCGCTCGCGCAACGAAGAGTTTTCCGGCGCTCCAATACTCCACGAAGTCATTCTGGTTTGTATTGCTTCCGAGATACGCAACCACCGCGATGGGGATCAGCGTCAGAACCGCGATTGCCAGCCAGCGCAAGGCCTTTTGCATCCAGAGCACCTGTTTTCTTGGTGGAAATAGTGATATCGACGATTGTATGCCCCGGAATCCGATTTCTTCCTCGAAGTAATGTTCTCCACTCAGATTCCATGCCAAGCTTTAGCGTTCTTTCCAGGTTGACGGGCTCACTGCCGTCCTGATAATCAGTGAGAAATGCTCCGTAGAATTCACCTGCATTCCGACCGATCGAGCCATGCGCATGAGTTCTAGCGCCCTGTCGCGATTCTTTACTTTTCCTGCAATGCTCATCACGGCCTTAAGCGTCTCGCCGTTCATCGCCTCGCTGGATGTTCAGCAGGGCGGTCCCATTCTCCGCGATCCGGATATCTGGTGGCATCTGCGGAACGCAGACTTTTTGTTCTCAACCCAACACTTTCCCACGAAGGACCTCTACTCCTTCACGACCCACGCCGACACACGGGTGAATTTTGAATGGCTGGCGGAGATCCCGTATTACGTCGGTTTTCGCCTCCTTGGCGACCGCGGCATCTTTCTAGTCATGCTCATCGCGGTCGAACTCATCGTCTTCGGAATCTTTCTGCTCTGCTATCGACGATGCGCCGACGTGAAAGCAGCCTTCCTCGCTTCCTGGATTGCCGTGCTCTTCGCTTCTGTCAATATCGGCCCACGCACCATCCTCTTTGGCTGGCTCTGCTTTCTGGCCGAAATTCTCATTCTTGAGTCCTACCGCAAAGGCCGTGACCGCCTGTGGCTCCTTGTTCCGCTATTTGCTGTTTGGATCAATCTGCATGGCACCTGGCTCATCGGCCTTGGATTTTTTTTCATCTTCATTGCTTCGGGATTCTTTCATGGGACATGGGGCAGCATGGAAGCAGTGCGCTGGAAGCCTCAGCAGCGGAATAAGCTGCTCGTCACAGCTTCCGCCTGCTGTGCGGTACTGTTCTTGAATCCATATGGCTGGCGACTGGTGGCCTATCCTTTCGATACCATCTTCGAGCAGAATCTCAGCGTCCGGTTTATCGACGAGTGGCGCAGCGTCGACTTCCAAACTTTCCATGGCAAGCTGGTGTTTGTCGTCTTCGCCGGACTGTTCATCTTCACGCTCGCCCGCCGGCGCCCCTGGCCGCTCCATGAATTGCTCTTCGCACTCGTCTCCACCTATGCCGCTCTCACCCACAAACGATTCCTCTTCCTGGCGGGAATCATTATCTGCCCCATCCTTGCTGTGGAACTGGTCGGCGCAGTCTTCGAACCGCACGATTCCAAGACCAACAAGCCGCTCCTGAACGCACTCTTCATGGCTGGTTATTGCGCCTTCGCCATCTTCCACATCCCCACCCCAGCGAAGCTGAAAGACGCCGAGTCGCAGTACTTCCCTGTGGCAGCCCTCCCGCAGCTGCAAAGCTCCTGTGCCAACGCTCATGTCTTCAATGCCTACGAGTGGGGCGGCTATCTAATCTGGAATCAAAGAAACATCCCCGTCTTCATCGATAGCCGCGCCGACATCTTCGAGCACCACGGCGTCCTTGCCGACTACCTCAAGGTGACATCCCTTGATGGCTCGCTCTCTGTACTGGACCATTACCAGATCGGTTGCGTGCTCCTGCAACCCAACTCCCAGCTCGTTACATTATTGGAGAATTCACCCAACTGGCACGTCCAATACCAGGATGCGACAGCAGCTTTGCTGGTCCGTACAACTCACTGATTTAGAAGAGGATTACCGATCCGCCAGAAGAAAGGAGTTCCTCGCATCAACTTGAAATGGCAGGCCGGGGTTTCTTCCATGTTGCGATCAGAAACCAAACCAGCCAGGCAGGCGCGCTCCAAAGGTAGAGCGGCGAATACAGCGCAACCCCGCGCATTGCCGCGATTTCCAACCCTGCGCTCATCAGCGCCAAAATGGCAATCATCGTGCGGGAACCACTCACATATCCCCCTGCCAGCAACGCGGGAATCAGCACCGTCTGATCCATGAACCAGGAATACGGAGCCACCAGCACCGAGACCAGCATCAGAATCGACGCGCCTTCCATCCAATTCCAAGCGCGGCGCCGCCTCCAATAATACGCAACCGCCCATACGCATCCGACAGCCGCAGGCAAACACTGAACCCAAAACGTATGTGGATAAACCAACTGTCGCAAATAGACGCCGAGACACGGCAGCGGCGTGCGGTCCACTCGCGCCGTGCCCATCATCTGCCTATATTGGCTCCAGACGCTAGGGTCCAGCGCAGTGGCCACCGCGCCGCTTACTGCCAGCGCAATCGCCGCACCTGCCACGATTCGGTAGTTGCGTGTAACGACGATCCAGATCAAAAGCACCAGACCAAAGGCTAGGAACAGATGCGGCTTCAACAAACAGAACCAGAGAGCCGCACCGGCGAGCATCGGCCGCGAGCGATGCCATCGCAGAAACAAGACCAATCCCAACAAAAGAAAGAGCCCGACCTGCCCGGCCAGGAGACAAGAGAGCGCTGGCGCAAACGCATAAGCAACCAGGTGCAGCGAGCTCTCTTTCGGCCCCAGCAGTGCTCGCAGCATTTGCACTGAGACAACGAAGCTGGCAAGCGACAACAGGATCCAAAACCACTCCGCCGCTGTCGGACTCATCAGCCCCAGCGGCAATACCAGCAGCAGCGCCGATGGAGGATTGGGCATCAACTGAGCAGGCAGCCCTGCAGGATATCCCGCGGAATGCTCCAGCCTCAGGATTGCCACGGCATCATAGGGATCGGCGTGATGCAAGAGTTGCCGGCTGGCAGCCCAGTACTCCACATAGTCTCTTGTGCCGGCGGCTCCATTCCCAAACATCGATGCGAATACACCCATCGCCGTAAAGGCGAACGAGCAAATGCAAACCGCGATCACAAGGAATTCAAAGACCGCCCTAAGCTTCAGAGGCCATGTCTGGCTATCGACGACATCCGTCATTGATTTACCTCGACAATTGTCCCGGCTTTCGGACTTTGGTGTCGCGTGATTCGGTGACCGAGGCGAGTCAGCGGCCGCTCGATGTATCGGTAGCTCGCGAATACTACAAGGGGCAATCCCACAAACAGGGTCAAAATGCCCGCAGGTCCGTTGCCCCATGCCAGCAGTGTGAATGGCGCCTGCCACACGTAGGTGCTGTAGGATGCGATTCCCAACACGACCAGTGGCCGAAAGCTCAGTGGCCTAGCCAGGAAAAAACCTGGATGAAGCATCGATGCTGAGATCAGCAATGCGATACACATACATTCCATCAAAGTCGGCAGAACGCTAAATGTACGAATGCAATAGAAGAGTCCTGCAAGGGCCGGTAGCCACCACCACCTTGACCAGCGAACCGCGCCCACTCGCAATCGCGGCTCACTCAACAACAAAGCCATCAGCGAGCCAATCAGCAAAGCATCTCCGCGTACCTGGCTCTGGCTATTGTAAAAGCCCCGGCTATAGTAAGCCCAAAGCTGCCAGCGGTACAAGGCGCATCCCACCGCTCCGGCGGCGGCAATCCAAACACTCCGCCGGAGGCCTGCGAACAGCAGAATCCACGGCCAAATCAGATAAAACTGCTCTTCCAGTGAAAGCGACCAGAAATGCCATGTGGTAGCCCCAAAATCAACATCCACATAATTCCGGTAAAAGAACAGGCTCGAAAGTAAAGCCGCGCGGCCCGCGATCGGCGTATGGATCTGATAGCCAATCAGCATCAGCACCGCAAGGTACACCCAGGCCACCGGCATCAATCGAAAGAAGCGGCGAATATAAAAGTTCTTCAGGTCGATTGGCCCTTCGATCAACTTGGAAGTGATGAGGAAGCCGCTCAGGACAAAAAAGACGGTAACACCGTGCTGGCCGGACTGCGTCCAAGGCCGAATAAACCGACCCAGTAGCGCAGGCTGAATATGATCGAACAACACCAGCGCCATGGCCAGCCCCCTCCATCCGTCCAGCGTGGGGATTCGCTTCAAACCTGTCATAGCGAGAGCATGCCCTCGGCAGAAATCGGAGGCGCAGTTTGCAAGCGCCCTGGACGGCGCAGGCGCTTCGCCAGTCGCGCGGCAGGTCTTTCGATGCAAGAGTGAGAGCAGTAACCTGCGGCGAAGACGCAAATCAGGTTAATGGGAAACTCACCCAGCCATCCCAGCGGGTGCAAATTGGCCGGGTGCAACAGAAAAATCTGCTGCCATATGTAAAGACTGTAAGAAATGAGTCCAATTCCAATCAGCAGTCTGGAATTCAGCCACTTGTACGCCAAACCCTCCTGCACCACGAGCGTGGACGCTACCATCAGCGTGATTAACAGGTAATCGCTGAAGGCAGCGCAGGCGCTCACTCGTTGCTCGTTCACCACCATCAGGGCAGCGCACAAAAGTGGCGTCTCTTTGGGGAAATTGCGCAGTATCCAGGCGTGAACCGAAGGCCGCGTCAGCAGGATAGCCAACAAGCATCCCAGCAGCAACCCGTCCAGCCGCGCATCGGTGCGCAGCGTGCGCAGTCCGCTGGTTCCTCCTGGCAGCCAGCGTTCAATCGCGCCATCCGGATGCGTAATGTCGTAAAACCGCCAAAGCCCGAATAACCCCGCTAAAACTCCGGCGAGCCAAGCGCCCCACCGATTGCCCGATCGCAGCAGCAACAGCGGCCACAGGAGATAAAAGTGCTCTTCGATCGACAGCGACCAGAATTGCGCGGTGTAGACGCCGGAGGGATTCGCGGCATATTGATAATTGCGGAAGAAAAACAGCGATCCCGTGATCTGGACCGGGTGGGTATCCATAGGTAGAAATAATGCGAGTACGCCAAGCACGCCCAGATAGCAGCCAACCACGGGGAGAATCCGGAACGCTCGCCGCAAGTAAAACGAGGAGAGGCTGATTGTCGAAGTGGCCTCCCGTTCCTCCAGGAGCCGGGCAGTAATGATGTACCCGCTCAGAACGAAAAAAATGTCCACGCCCAGCGAGCCAAGCCCAGCCCATAGGTGATGCTGGAACCGCTCCCAGCCAAGATGCTCAGCCACGACTAGCAGAATCGCGACGCCGCGCCAGCCATCGAGCGTGGGGATGCGTTTCAAGAGCGGATGCCTGCACTGGCTTCCGGCAGCACCATCTCTGCGGGGCGTTTCGCATCGCCCGCTTCTCGAATCTCAAGCTTGTCGCCGCGGCGGGTCTGCGTCTCGCGCACCGTGCCCGACGGCAGTTCGAGAATCGAATGTGCGGAAAGGCAAACCGAAATGCGCCACGGCCGAACGCCGCTTCGAACCTTCGCTACAAGGTGCTTCCTGTCCAAATAGACCAGGTCGATCGCAAACTGCATAAAGAACGTGTGTACAGACTCGCAGGGGACAATCCACAATCCCTCTCCGGCGTTCAGGCTCTTGCGTCCCAGCAGACCCTTGTTTCGCTTTGCACCTGTATCGGCTGTTTCCAGGTCAGTTGCGAGTACAGTCCCACGGGTAACATTCACGACTTCCATTCGTCCGTCATGGTCGGCGTCGTGTCCCTCAGAATCCTTCCTGAAACCCGGAAAACTCCAGCGCGGCTTTTTCATCCGGAGACTCAGTGTCCTTTCCCGTTTGGAAGCGAAGATACGCCCAGGCTGCGCGAGACTGGCTCAAGTCCATCCCATTCCGATGCGTTGTTTTGCATCGGAATGGGATGGCGCGATAAACCATTCCACGCCAGGCACCGAGTTGCAGATTACTGTGGCGCTGCAGTGACCGGCGAAGGCGTCGTCGCGGTGCTCGTATTGGCCCCAGCCCCGCCACCGCTTCCAAAAGTGACACCGCTAGATTCGATCACCAGCGGCGTCTCTGGCTTCATCGTGTCCATCAACTGCTGCACCGACATTGTCTTCGGAGCCGGAGCCAGCGTATTGGCGGCGGTCTTGGCATCGGGGGTAGTCATCGGAATGCCCGAATTTTGTGGCAGGAACTTCGTCGGATACTTCAGCTCCGGAATTGCTGCGCCTGCTTCGATAGGAGCAACAATCTCTGGTGTCACAATGACGATCAGCTCGGTATTGGTACGCGTCTTTTGCATCGACTGGAACAGCTTCCCCAGGATCGGAATATCGCCAAGGAATGGAATCTTCTCGTACGTCTCCGTATCGCGATTGTCCAACAAACCGCCAATAGCAAAACTCTGCCCGTCGCCCAACTCTACTTCCGTCTTCACCTTGCGCGTGTCGATCGCCGGCACAGTGAATCCGGATATTTCGATTGCGTTGGTAAAGTCCAGCGAACTAACCTCCGGCGCAACCTGGAGCCGGATCGTACCCCGTGGAGTAATGGTAGGAATGAAGTTCAAGCGAACGCCGTATTCCTTGAACTGAATCGTAACCGCACCTGCCGTACCGGCAGACGCACCCTGCACCACCGGATACGGATACTCTCCGCCTGCAAGAAAGCTGGCCTGCTTGCCGTTGGTCGCCAGTACATTCGGTTCCGCCAGAACCTGGACAATGCCCTTGCTTTCGAGGGCTTCAAGCGTGGCGCCGACATTCAACCCCGGAAGAAAGGCAAACAGATTTAATGCATTGGATATCGACGTTGTCGTAGCCGCACCGCCAGTCCCTGGTGTGACCACCGGTGGGCTATACTCGCCCGTATTTGCCCCGCCCACCACGTTTCCAAATCCAGTCGAAAAGAAGTTAATTCCGAATTGCTTTTCCAAACTCCGGTCCACGCTCGCAAACCGCACCTTCAGCAGAATTTGCGGGTCTGACCGAGGTACCTCCACCTGCAGCAGGTTCACCACTTTCGCCGCGCTCGATGCAATCTGGACTGCGCGATCGGATGCGTCCAGACTCTTTACCGTTCCGCGCAAAAAGATCGTTCCGTTATCGGTCGTGATCTTCACCGACTGCCCTGGTAACTCCGTACGCAGTTCGCGCCGCAGCCCTTCCAGACGGTCGCTGGTAATCGCCGAGGAAGCGCGTACCGAGACATTGAAAAACTCACGCTGGCCGCCAACCTCCCAGATAATCAGGCTGGTCTCGCCCTGCGTCTTGCCATTCAGGAGGATCTCCGTTGGCGTCACTGCTTGAGCTACTGCAAAGTCGCCCAGGCCGATCGAGACACGCTGGATCGGATGAGCCACATCGACCAATACCGATTTGCCGACCCCAACCGTCAGGTCGTTGGTGGATTCCTGAGTTGAGACTGCTGGGGAAGCAGGCGCAGTCTGCGCCCCGAGCAGGGCACCACCACAAAGCATCGTGGATGTGCCCAAAACCGTAAGGATGAAACCGACTCTTGCTCTCACTGTTTTCCCTCGGGAGTCGCAAATTTTTGATCGCTCTTCGTCGATCCGTTAATCACTTCAATGGTGAAAGTCGATGGCGCCGCTTTCTTTACCACTGGTGCCGATGCAACCCGCGCCTTCGGCTGCACCGAATTCTTGTCCGCGAAGAGGTTGCTCACCACCGTGCCATCGGTCTTGGCAATCTGCGTGTCGAGAGGGTTCCGCAGTACCAACTGGATGTGCGTCTGGCTGCTGGCCAGGCTCAAAATCTCAGCCTGATCCGGCGTCACCAGCAGGTTCACCACCTGTACTGGCTTCGCCTTGCCTTCCGTATCCTTCTGAATATCCGTGCCTGCCGACAGCACCTGGATATTCTGCAAGAGCGTCTTCACCTTTTGTCCGGTCGTCGTAGAGGCATTGAGTTCACTCGGCGGATTGCCCGAGATCAGCACATCCACGCGCATGCCCGGCGTCACAAAGCCCGCGACACCCACAACCTCGTCTACCTTCACTGCGCAGGCCCGCATCCCCTCGGGAATCGTCGCGGCCAGACCTCCGCCGGAACCGACCGGCGCAAGCCGCGCTTCCAAAATTGGCTCGCCCTGGTACATTTCCGCGATCACGCCGCGCCCCACTGCCTGCTCCGGCTTCAGAATCGCTCCCTTGGGCAGTGGTCCCCCGATTTCAACCGTCGTCAGGTTCGCGGCTGTCAACAGCGTCCCAAGTTTGATATCCGTTGCCGCCGCAACCACCTTGGTGGTCGTAGACTGGTGCGTCGCAGATGCCAGACTGTTCCCGACAACGCGATAGACCAGAAAAGCGCATATCGCGGCGATAACGAAAGCGCTGAGCAAGATGGTGAGAAGTCTTCGATTCATGCGTGACCTTATGAGCACTGCCGGTAGGGACAGCTCTGCTTTCCGTCTTTGACTCGCAATTGCTGTGCCAAAGTGAATTAGCGCTAAATTCACGCCGAATCAGGGATTTAGGCACATTCGCCGCGCCCAAGTGTGAACGCGTGTATACCAATCGCTCCCTTTGTGTAGCCCCGTAGACACGCCCACGCCGCAATGCGCAATTTCTCAAAGACTTAGCCAATGAAAAGTTGGCCGGAAAATTGCAGCGGCCAGTATGTTGCCAACTGAAAAACCAGCTCGAATGCACTCCAGCGCCAGCCTCCCCGCGGAATCCGTTCCCGGCCGGACTTTTCGGCCTGTTTCTGAACAGTTGCCAAGACAGGTTCCCATTCCACTCCCAACTCGTTGCATCGGCAATTCCATCGGCGATGATCCAGTTGTCCATCTCAAATACCGGCTCGAAGGCCAGCGTCACTTTGGATTATTCAAATCGAAACAGCAACTACTTGGTCCCCGTTCGTGCGCATCAAGCTCCATATTGCATCCCAAGGTCCGGTAAAATCCCGGCGGAAATCTGAGAGGAATCAAATCCAGGCATGACGAACTCTGGCATCATGACCCTCTTTGGCGAACCGGAAAAGACCGGTTTCTACCCCTCGTCGTTCGTGGTCTCCATGTTGCTCCACGCCGGCTTTTTCAGCCTGCTCACGATCCGCCTGATCCAGACCCATCACATCATCGAAAGATTTCCTACAGACCGATTCGCTGTCCGATACGTCAACTTCCACACCACGGAGCCTCAAACCCGCCAAGCATCGGGCGGCGGCATCCGCTACTCGGGGCCGACCCAACCCACAACAGGCCAGCGCGAGGCCTCGAAAGCCCAACCCGGTCCCCATACAGCATCTTCCGCCGGCGGTTCCGTCGCGGCGCCCGCCATCGCGCGCATCACCCCCAAGCGAATGCCTGCTTCCCAGACCCTCATTCAGCCGGATATTCCTCCCACGGTAACCATCTCGAAAAAGACCGCCGTTCCCCTGGTCGTTCTCTGGACCCCGGACAAGGTCACTGTCAAGACCGTTGCTCCGGCCCTCCCTAAGACCGCCTCCATCGCCGTTGCCCAGCCATCCCTTGATACGCCAATCAAGGAAGAAAACATCGCCGATCTCAAGCTCTCTTCCTCAACTTTCGTCACCCAAGGTCCGGCAGTTCCTGCCAGTACCACAACTCCAGTCGTTGTCCATGGTCCCGAAGAGGCTAAAAAAGTTCCCCAGACCACATCCAAACAGCCCGAGCCGCCCACGCCTGCGCGCGTCATCTCGCTCTCCGACGTGCGAGTGGCGGAGGGCAAGGTCGCCGTCCCCATGGCGAACCAGACCGCCAAAGCCAACCCCGGAGCTCTCATCCCTGGCCAGTTGAAAGACCCCGGTCCCACCGGCAACGGCGTATCCCCCGCTAAGTCTCCGGGCAACGGCACAGGGAAAGCGGCGGGCGACCGTACAGGCAACAAAGAAGATTCCACAGCCAAACCCGGCGCCCCAACCTCAGGCTCAGGAACCAAGGCCACCAAAGCCGCCCAAAGCGTTTCAGCCCAGCCGGCATCCGACCATAGCGCCAAACCCGCCTCCGGCACCGCGGCACAAACCGTCGCGAAAGCCACCGCCCCAACCCCGGGCCCGAGCATCGCCCAGCCGGCGCCACAGTCCGGCGCAGCCTCAGACGCACCACAGGGAGCATCCTTAGGCAGCGGAGTTGGCAGCCAGTCCGGCGCGGTTCACATCAGCCTTCCCAAAGATGGCCAATTCGGAGTCGTCGTCTTCGGTTCCTCCGTCGCCGATCAGTACCCCGAAACGGCGGAGATGTGGAGCGGACGGATGGCCTCTACCGTCTACCTCCACGTCGGCCTGCCCAAGAGCTGGATCCTCCAGTACGCCCTGCCACGACTCGCCGCAGCTTCCGGCGACGGCCACATTGACGCACCCTGGCCCTACGAAATTGCCCGCCCCACTCTCGATCCCGGCGACGTGAATGCAGACGCCGTCATCCTCCATGGCTTCGTCGACAAGGATGGCCATTTCGAGAGGCTCGAAGTCGTCTTTCCCGAGCAACTCGCGCAGGCTCCCACCTGGGTCAAATCCCTCAACCAATGGCAGTTCCGCCCTGCCAA
>Ga0302140_10010782_pt1 | contig 11270 bp, 10 predicted proteins | sample I_Bog_E1_1_FD_202095 | JGI IMG/M metagenome (GOLD analysis project Ga0302140, IMG submission 202095) | Peat permafrost microbial communities from Stordalen Mire near Abisko, Sweden - I_Bog_E1_1 | ecosystem: Environmental > Terrestrial > Soil > Wetlands > Peat | place: Sweden: Abisko, Stordalen...
TCTTGGGCAATGCCTGTTTCGACACGAGTTGTATGAGATGGTCGTCGTGTGTCCGCAGCCTGTGCAGCGGTCGCGATGCCCACCCAACGCGGCCGTGCGGCAGCGTGCGATGGCCAGCAGTACCTTCTGGTGCTGCCAGTTGATCCACCTGCAGCTACGCTCAATGAAAGACTGTCCAGCACAGCGAACAATGTCGGCCATCTCCAGCAGAGGCCGGCTCATGAACTGTGCTTGAGTCCTCCTTGGGAAGAGAACGTGAGTGCATCGAGCGGGCTGGCGGTCGCGCTGAGATGCCGTTGGGAAAGATGCAGATAAACGGTGGTTACTTCGAGATCGCGATGGCCGAGCAGTATCTGAATGGTGCGTAGATCAGCACCGGCTTCGAGAAGGTGTGTGGCGAAACAATGCCTCAAGGTGTGGGGATGGATGCGCCTGTTATCGAGGCCTGCGCGTTCGGCGGCGATCTGGCAGGCGCTCCATAGGACCTTGGTGGTCACCGGGCGGCTGGAGGTGTGCCAGCTGTTGCCGGGAAATAACCACTCCTTCGGCTTGCGCCGGAGTCCGCGCCAGTATGTGCGAAGCTCTTCGAGCAGCTTCGGGCTGAGCATGACATCGCGGTCCTTGCCGCCCTTGCCTTCGCGGATATGGACAACCATCCGCTGACTGTCGATGTCGCTGACCTTCAGGTGTGCCGCCTCTGCGCGGCGTGCGCCGGTGGCATACATCGTCATCAGCAGGATGCGGTGAAAGGGGCTGTCCGCAGCATCGATCAGCCGCGCAACCTCTTCCTGACTGAGCACCCCGGGGAGGTGAAGCAACTTCTTCGGGTAGGGCGTCTCGGCAATGCTCCAGTTACGCTTCAAGACGTGGATATAGAAGAACCGAAGAGACGACAACCGCACAATTACGGTGTTCGGACTGTATTTCAACTTGGTAAAGAGCATCGCCTGGTACTTGCGAATGTCCTCTGGGCCGAGCTGATCGGGCGGTCGACGAAAGTACCGGCTGAAGTGCGTCACGCCGTGCAGGTAAGTGCGGATGGTTGTTGCGGCGAAGTTGCGGCGTTGCAACTCCTCAAGCATGAGCTGACGTAGTTGGTTCACAGAGAATCCTCCTTCTCTGCGTCCCAAATTACCCCGACAGCCACAAAAGCTGGCTCAGCCGCACGCGGAAGCGTCCGCCGCCGCAGCGGCTTCGTTCATGTCGGCTTTTCGAACGCTTTCGCATGCCTTGGCATGGTTCCGGGCGCTTCATCGGCGGCCCGGGACTAGCTCTGCCGTTTCTCAGCGCCGATAGGGTGCCCTGGCCGTGGCGTGCCCAGACGCGGAGCCACGACCCTATCGCCGCATTTGGAGTGGCGGCGAAGGCAGCCGGGCAGTCATTGTTAAGAGATGAGATGGGCCGCAACCGTTTCTGCGCCAGAGCGGTGACGGCTGAGTTCGCCGCCGGCAAAGCGCGGCCCGCGAGACCGCGGGTTCTGTTACACTGGTCGGAGCGCATTCAAGGGGAAAACGCGCCAGGCCGCGCCCCATCGATACGCTGCTGCAACCCAAGTTCGGGGAGTGGCTCAGCCTGGTAGAGCACCTGGTTCGGGACCAGGGGGTCGGAGGTTCAAATCCTCTCTCCCCGACCATTCTTCATTTTTGGCCCTGTTGAAGATCATGTCAAAGGGCTTTCTGTATGTAGGATAAAGACTTACAGCGTCGATTGAGCAGTTCAAAAGTACTTTTCTGAGCAATTCGGCCTGTTCCGCCGGTTTTCGCGTAAGGTACAGAAAATAAGCATCTTTTGCGAGTTCTAAAATCCTTTGCACATCCAGCAATTTCGCGCTGCTCCGGTCCTCTCCCTGACCTGCAATCAACGATTTGATTCTTAGCTCTTCGTTCCGCCAATCGCCTTGCTTGCGCTGCCAGAAATCCTCTGGAATCTTGCCGTCGAGTTTGTCCATGCAGGGTGCATCCATGCGGACGTAAAGCGCGGTCAGTTGGCGCTCAAGGTGGGCACGTTCCTGCGCTGCCTGTTGCCGCAACTGTGCGTGTACCCTTTCCAACGAAGATTGGATGGCACGTGCGACCTCTTCCGGAATGGACACGTCCCGGAGTACGTGCCCCATCCTCTCGGCTATTTCCTCTTCGCGGAATCGGGGCAGGGCACACTTTCCCCGGTAGCCTGTGCAGCGGTAGTACACGTATTTGTTCTTCTTTAGCTCCCCTGTCACCGTGCATTGATCGTGGGCACACGTGAGCATCCCGCGAAACGGAATATCTTGCTTGCCGTATTTCGGCCTGTTGTGCCCGCACAGTACCGCCTGTACCTGGCTGTACAGTTCGGGACTGATGAGAGCCGGGTGCGTGCCCTGGTACGTCTGTCCGCCCCACTCGAAACGACCTATGTAAAACGGGTTGGTCAGCATCTTGTGAAGATTCGTTTTCGAGATATACGTGCCCTCCACGTGCCGCAACTCCTTGGAGAGAGACAACAAGGAAAAGCGCCCTGATGCGAAAAGTTCAAACACGTGCCCTGCGATTCTCGCCTTTTCAGGGGGGATTTCGATGGTACGTGCCCCCCTATTGTTGCGGTATCCGAAGGGGGGACGTCCGGGGTACGTGCCCTGCGAGGCCTTCTCGGCCATGCCTTTCTTGACCTCTTCGCGGAGATTCTCCGAGTAGTTGCGTGCCATCGCAAGACGGATGTCGTGCATGAATTTCACTTGGGACTTTGCGTCTTTTGACAGCGTCTCATTCTCCTTTACAAAATGGATTCTGATGTCCAAGTCTTCCAACGTGAGGGCGTCACGCTGATTGCGGTACAGTCTATCTGTCTTCTCTACCAGCAGAGTCCGGCACGTCCGATTGCGTTTGAAGAATGTAACCATCTCGGCGAACTGTTTGCGACCGGCGGCCTTGGCCGACTCCACCTCGATGAACTCACGCACGATTTCGAATCCCTCTTTCAAAGCAGCGGCACGTAACAGTTTCACCTGGGCTTCAATCGAGTAGCCTTCTTCACGCTGCTCCCGGCTGGAGACACGTGCATAGAGTACGGCGGTACGTGGGGTCATTTTCTGCCCTTCCTTTCGCTTGTCTTTGCTGCCTGTTTCGCCCAACGTGCTTGAACTGCATTTCGCGCCTGCTCGCTGCGCTCCTCTGCGGTCAGATTCGCTGCTCGCCGAAGTCCACCGATACGGCCCTTCTTGCGGAAGAATTCCAATGCGGCTTCGGGCAATTTGTCTGCTCTCTTCATACGTAGGGGATAAGTGTACGCTCCTTTACCCCGAATTGCTAGGCCGCCAACTGTCTGATGATCGATTCTCGGTAGGTCTCAAAAATGGTTTGGGCGGTTACGAGGTTCTCTCCAGTGGGCTGGAGAAAAGCTGAATACTGTTCTCTGTACCGGGAACCGTTGCGTGATGAATTCGAATTCAACCAGCGGTGAAACTGATGCTCCCCCATCCTGTCCTGAAGCTGGCGAAGACGTGTCCCACCAAGCCATTTGTCGAGACCACAGTCGGAAATTGTTGGGACTCCGGCTCCGGTCCCACTGCGAATTTCAATGTTTGTGAACGGGTTGTACTCGGGAAGGCGGTACAGCTCGCCAAGGCAATCAATCCCCGTAGGGAGACGCTGCGCGCCGAATTGACGCTCGACCCTCGTGATGACCGCATCCTCGGATATGCCCAATTGCCGCTCAAGAGTAAGCTCGTCGGCATCCCGCCTTCGCTTGCGCTTCAGCCTTTGCAGTTGATCGTGATACTCGGCCACCTTGTCGTAAAACCTGACCATGTTTGGACGCTTCCCCACGCTGAGGATCTGAATTCCGGCTTTGCCTATCCGCTGGTACTTCGGAACGCCAATCTCTTGGGCAACACGCTTATACTTCACGTGCGTACGGTCCAGGAACCACTCCACGGGAATTCCATACATGTCTGCGCAAAGATCAATCCGCATGAGTTCCAGGTCGTCAATCGCACACTCAACGGTCCCTTCAATCTGCGCCACAAGGTCGGTATAGGTCTTCATGCCGGTATCCAGCAGTTCCAGCTTGTGTTCTCCCTCATGGGGATCATTTTCTTTCCTCTTAAGCGAGAAGTGCAGCAGCGCATCGATTCCGACCGGGCGAATATCGGTTACCCATTCGTATCGGCCAGAGCCCAACCTCCGGGCACTGTTCTCGAAATGACGGCTCTCCAGGATGAATTCGCGGACCGCGGGTCGAAACGCCGTCAATGCTGGCAATCGGAGTTCGAGCTTGTCAATCATGGCTCGGCTCCGGCGCGTCAAATTGACGTGAGTTGCAGGCTATTAGACAGAGCCTGCAACTCGAGGCGGCGTTGCCGCCCTGGTGGTCCCCGTCCGCCGGTGGGCAGGGGCCAGCACCGGCAGACGACGCCGGGAAGGCCCCTTCCAACGCTGTATACGCGACTCTGAGGGGCTCTTGGATGCCTTGGAGGGGAGTAGAGGCTAGGGAGGATGCTGCGTCGCGTATACAGGATTTGCAGAGGGGAATAGTCTGGGCACATTTCTGACCTCGTGGTTGCATGCCTATGGTTGACACCAAGAAGGCGAGCGAGAAGTCCGCTGGTCGCGGACAGAGACTACATGACTTGCGGTCCATGCGCCTCCCTGTCCCAGCGGTCTAGGATTTGGAGAAACTCAATGAAAGCTGAGATTTGGGAATCGTCAAGAGCGGGAGAGAAGTCCGGGGAGGCTGGAGCAGACCGGCTAAAGGAGCCCGGCGCGTCGCGCCGGGACTGAACGGCGGGGCTCTGCCCCGCGCCCCCGCCAGTTTTACGCTGAGAGCCCGCCGCTTCGCGGGGCCGGGAATCATCTTTGGAGTCTGTTGCGCGATGGAATGGAATTGGTGGGCGAGCCGCTGGCTTTCGGCCAGCCGTCGATGGAGGTGTAGGCCGTCTCAGCGCCGGAACGGACTGGCGAACCGTTTTCCCGGATTTTGATTCGACCGCACTCCGCTCGCCCATAACTGTATTGCCTCGTTAGCGCAATCGCAGAATAAGCCCTGTTTTATGAACCAAATGAATGCGCAGAGATGCCTGTTTTTGAATTACCTGGCGGCGGATTGTTATATCGTTTCAATTACCCGGCGGTAAACCGTGAACAATCCAGAATTAGATGGATACGATTTTTCAGAAAGCCTCTTGACAGCCCTTTCGCCGTCCAAGCGCAAACCAGGGCGTCCCCCAGAAATCTCGGACGAAATGCTCGTCCGAAATAGAAACGACCTGCTCTTTGCCTTAGAAGAAAGCTGGGCATCCGTCGGCTGGGAATTGCAGCACGCCGAGAGTGCAGCGGATATTCGAGCAGCACTCGGGCGCATCCAGGGAATCAATTGCAGCAGCCTGGAGCCGTTCCGTCTGGAATACCGGAGGGAGACGACTTTCTCCCAGCTTGAGTTCGCGCGCGATTCGCTTAAGCGCGCCTCGGTAAACCTCAAGGATGCACAAGCACTTTGGGCGAAGTGCAAGGAACTATTTGAACTTGCACAGCGCGCTTTGAAGAAAGAGTCTGATCCGCAGACTCATTCTGAAATCGAAGGCAAATTCCAGGAAATTGAGACGGCATTCCGCCAGGCCGAAAAGAGATTCGGCCAAGCTCAAATCCGCCGGATGCTCATCGGAAGAGTTGTCCTACAGCGGGAAGCGGCATTTGCTCAATCCGAGCTACTCAAATTCATCCTTAGCGACCGCTACAAGTCAACGCCGCTAACCTTTGCGAACGCGATGGCCGGTTTGCCCATCATTCGCTGGCGCTATTCGACGGAGCGTTGCAGAAAATTTCAAGACAGGCTTTCGCGCGGACTTACCTAAAAGCAATTTGAATTTGTCGCGGAAGTTCTGAGACTCCCCGCTGCCAACGCCGAAGAAGCTTCTGAGCGCCTGAAGCTGCAATTGCTCAAAGCCAAGGGGCCAGACATCACTCTGTGCAAAAAACTCGGGGAAGACTGGTATTTTCTCCGCCGAGCGATTGAGACAGCCTTCACACAGGAACCAAAGGCGGAGGAAGCACTCCCCTACAGAGTTCTTGCGGACTACCAAAGGCGCATTCGGAGCCAAGATCCGATTGAAAATTTGCTCGCTAGGCAAGAAGCCCCCAGGGTGCATTCAGGCGCAAAGGAGACACGCAAAGAGTCAAACACCTTACTTCCGAAATAAGAACGCCCCGTCTCCGGGGCGTTCACCTGGCTACTGAGCTTCGCTCAGATACCTTGCTCGGTGAAACTTACTAAGAATAGCGAGAATCACCGCTCACATACACTGCTATAATCCTAGCGTTCAAAAGAGAGCATTGTCAAGGACTGGATTAGGACGGAAGCTTCCATGGATAGATACATTCTTGGCCTGGATTTGGGGTCGGCATCTCTGGGGTGGGCAGTTGTTGGGCTGAACGATCAGTTCGAACCCTACGAGCTGAAGGCGGCAGGCGCTCATGTCTACGATCCCGGCGTCGAAGTCCCGCCCACGATCAAGATTGCAAAAGATGAAGCGATTCTGCAAGGGCAGGATCGCTCGAAGGCAGTTGGCCGCCGCATCGCTCGGCAGATGCGCCGTCAGAATCATCGGAAAAGCGCCCGGCAGAAAGCACTCTTCCACCTTCTCCAAGAGAAGAAACTGTTGCCATCATATCCGGAGTTTGCGGGAGAAGTGCTGGAAGCTAAGCGGCATCATACCTTTAATCGCCTGGACAAGGAACTTGCCGATGCGCTTTGCGGCGAGAGACGGATAAGGGGTCTAGATGGCGTGATGTTGGAAGCGGATCAGGCGCTTTTGTATGTACTGAGAAAGGAGGGGCTGGAGCGGGAACTCAAGCTGTATGAATTGGGACGCGCACTGTTCCATCTCTCGCAGCGCAGAGGGTACCGCCCCAGTGCCTCGGACGACCGCGCAGAGGAAGAGGCGGCCGAAACGGAAGAACAAACCGACACGAAGCGTGGTCGCAAGAGGAAGGCTACCGAGGAGGGCGGCGACGAAGAGAAGAAAGAGAATGCCAAAACCGTCGAAGCGGAAATCCAACGGTTGGGTACAAAGATGGAGGCCGCGCACGCGGCAACCTTGGGTTCCTACTTCGCCAGCTTCGCAAACAACAATCCGCATATTGAACGCATTCGGCACCGCTGGACCTCGCGGGAGATGTACAGGAATGAGTTTGACCTGATCTGGAAAAAACAGAGCGAATTCTACCGCGATTCTCACCCCGGTCTGCTGACGGACGAACTAAAGGAGAAGATTGAGCACTGGCTGTTCTTTCAGCGGCCTCTCGCCAGCACAGAGCACTTGATTGGAAGATGCGATCTGGAACCGAAGGAACCACGCGCCCCTTGGGCTTCGCTGGAGGCGCAGCGCTTTCGGCTGTTACAGAATGTCAACAATCTTGCGTGGTTTTCGCGCCGCACGACGAAGGAAGAGCCGCTTTCGCCAGAGCAGCGCACAATTCTTTCGAACGAACTCCAGAGTCGCGGCGACCTGTCGTTTGCAAAGGTGCGCGAGCTGCTTGAGTTGCCACCCAATACTGAGTTTAATTTGCAGCGGGGCAAGAAGACGAAGATCGAGGGCAATCGAATTGTTCCCATCATGCAGCGGGTATTCGGTGATCGCTGGAGTGGCTATTCGGGAGCAGAGCAAGCGGAGGCTGTCGAGCTTTGGCGGACAACGGAAGGAATGGAAGAGCGCACAAAGACGGCAATTGAGCGATTGAATCTGGACCCGCTGTTTGCACGGATATGGGCAGAAAACAGACCTCCCAGCGACTATTGCCGCCACTCGCGCAAGGCGTTGACGAGACTGCTGGAACCGATGGAGATAGGGGTTTCGTATGCGACGGCGCGGACCACGCTTTATGGCAATCCGTTCGCTGGAAAGGAACCGCTGCCACTGGTCCCACTGATCAATGAAGCCCTGCCCAGTATCACCAACCCAGCGGTAATGCGCGCGCTGACGGAGTTGCGCAAGGTCGTCAACGCGATCATTCGCAAATATGACAAGCCTTATGAAATTCGCATCGAACTTGCGCGCGAACTGCGCAAGAACCGCAAACAGCGCCACGACGCAACCGAAGCCAACGAAAAGAACCACGAACAGCGTATCCTAGCGGCATCAAGGATTCTGAAGGAATGTCAGAAGGACAGATATGATGCGCAGGGACGAGACGCCGAAGGATTGGTCCGCGAGCGGCGCGACGATGTCACAAAAATGATGCTTCTGATGGAGTGTGGCGGTTTCTGCCCATACACAGGAGCTCCAATCTCTGCCGGGCAATTGTTTGGCGGTGAAGTGGAAGTCGAACATATCATCCCGCAGAATCTGATGGTGGACAACAGCTTCGGTAATCTTACCCTGACTTTCAGAAATACTAATCTGGAGAAGCTGGGAAGAACTCCCTGGGAAGCCTTTGGCGGAGAGGGGAAGGAGGACCAGTGGGCGCAGATTATGGACCGCGTCAAGAAGTTCAAGAACAGGGAGAAGCTAGGCCGCTTTCAACAGCGCACGCCCGCTGAGGCTCTTGCCTTTGCCAACCGCCGTCTCAACGATACGCGCTATACAAGTAAGCTGGCGGGGCGGCTGTTGATGTCGCTCTACGGGGGGCGCGATGTTGCGCCTCCCGAAGCGCAGGATGAGATGGAGGAGTTCAAAGATCAAACCGGGCGTCGCGCGATTTTTGTCTCCAGCGGCATGGTGACTGGGCTGCTGCGGAATGCTTGGTGCCTGAATCTGAGCGGAATCATCGGAGAGGATGCACTCAAGTGTCTACAGGGACCAGGAGAGGAAAAGGAAGCGCGAACGAGGAGAAGTGAATCGAAAAAGAAGGATCGGAGCGATCATCGGCACCATGCACTGGACGCGGTGGTAATCGCGCTGACTTCGGAAAAAGTGATTCGAGAGATCAATACGCGGGCGGCGCGTCTTTACTTGGAGCGTAGAAGACCGCTGACCTACCGCGACGTGATGAGGTCGATTCCACAGCCATGGATCAACTTTGTCTCCGAGGAATTCCGTAATCTCTTCCGGCAGATGGTTGTCTCCCGCAAGCCGGAGCATAAGCTGAGCGGCGCATTGCATGACGCAACATTTTACGGAAAGATTCGTGGATATGAGAAAAATGGCACGCCCGTACGCCACAAGCGCGTTGCTATCAGCAATACGCTGACGGATGCCCAAATTAAGAATATATGCGATGGAGGCATTAAGAGGGCGGTCGAAAAACTTGGCGATGCAATCGGCGGCTATAAGAAATGGTCTGTAGAGAAGCATGGCTGGCCAAGTATTCCAAATCTGAATACCGGGGACTTTGTGCCCATACGAAAAGTGCGCATACGCGACCCAAAGAATGCGCGTCCTCTCGATATAGGGAAAAGACAAAAGGCTTTTGGAAAGGGGCATCCTGAACGCAATGTAGAAGAGGGTGAGATCGCCTACGCCAGCTTTTTCACGGTTCAAGGACGTAAAGGAACCGAGTGGAAATGGGACATAGTGAAGCTCTTCGATGCCACCCAACGCGTACGGAACCTGCCAAAGGACGAACGAGGTTTGAAGAGAGTCAGCGAAACACATCCCGATTTCCCTGAAGCAATCTTTCGCTTCTCGCTGATGAAAGGCGACCTGATTGAGCTTATTCATGAAGGGAAGCCAATCATCTTCGTTGTAAGAGCCTTTGAAGCCGACAAAAGTCGTCCCGAATCCGGAGGGCGACTTTCAGTTGCTCCAATCAACGCTGCGAGTAAAGATGCCGATTTGAAGGATTCTGGAATGATGCCTCGGCTTGGATTTTCCAAGTTCCTAACCATGGGCGCGGGCGATGATAATGTTCCGCGTCCAGTAACGATTGATCTGCTAGGGCAGGCGCATTACATCAAATTGCGCGCCTGAGAGGGACCACAATGAGCGACCGCATCTTGGAGGTTGCGCATCCGGCGCGATTGAGCGTAAAGGATGCGCAACTTGTGATCGAGCGAGAGGAATTCCTTCCCTTTGTCACGCCAGTGAGCGGGATCAATACCCTTTTGCTCACCCATCCCCAGGTGACGCTTACCCAAGCTGTGGTATCCCGGCTGGCCGAGGCGGGAGCGATGGTCGTCACCATCGACCATCGCTACTTGCCTGTCGCCATGACGCTGCCTCTCCAAGCCCATAGCCTGCAAACCGAGCGTCTAGCGGCGCAGGCCAGCCTCAAGCCGGTCACGCGCAAGCGGCTCTGGACGCAAATCGTCCAAGCCAAGATTCGCGCCCAGGGAACCCTGCTAAAGGAGCTGCGCGGCTCCGATGAAGGGTTGATCGCCACCTCTGCGCGCGTCCGCTCCGGCGATCCGGAGAACATGGAAGCCCAGGCCGCCCGCCGCTATTGGGGCCTGATCTTCGCTGACCCAAAGTTTCGGCGCGGCGCGGACCCACTCGAATCCGGACCAGACCAAAACCGGCATCTTGACTACGGCTATACCGTTCTGCGTGCGTCTGTAGCGCGCGCCGTGTGTGCTGCCGGACTTCATCCCTCAATTGGTTTGCGTCACCACAATCGTTACGACCCCTTCTGTCTGGCCGCCGACTTGATGGAGCCTTTCCGACCGCTAATAGACAGGCGAGTGGTTTCATGGATTACACACAACTCTCCGTCGGAGCCCCTTGATGGAGTTGCAAAAAGATGGCTCATAGAGGCGGTAACCATGCGCTATTTGGTGAATCGGGAAGAAAGAGTCCTCTCCGACATTCTGTTCCGGGTGGCCGGTTCTTTGGCGGATGTGCTTGCAGGAAGGCAGGAGAGACTTGAGCTTCCAGAGACGATTGAACCGTGCCCCGACGAATCAGTCTTTCCGCGTACAGGTGCATGTGGCTGATCGCAATGTTCGATCTGCCCGTGGAGACCACGGAGAACCGTCGCGATTATACGCGCTTTCGCAAAGCTCTGCTCAAAGACGGTTTCATGATGCTTCAGTTCTCGGTTTATGCACGGTATATCCCCAGCGAAGAGGCCGCCGAAGCGCACCGCAGAATCGTAAAGTCCTGCATTCCCCCGCTCGGACAGGTGCGAATTCTGGCGATTACCGATCACCAGTTCGCAAAAATGGAGGTGTTCTTTGGGAAAAAACCGCGCGCACCGGAAGACATTCCAGAGCAAATTCTTCTTTTTTGAATGTCGGAGCACCCGGAACCTATTTTTTGTCAGTAGGTTCCAGGCGTCCTAGTGTACGTGAGCGGTGATTCCCGGCCATCCCCAGCGCACCACCAGCGTTGCCGTGGTGGCGTTGTAGTGTACGTGAGCGGTGAT
>Ga0302140_10010787_pt1 | contig 11265 bp, 6 predicted proteins | sample I_Bog_E1_1_FD_202095 | JGI IMG/M metagenome (GOLD analysis project Ga0302140, IMG submission 202095) | Peat permafrost microbial communities from Stordalen Mire near Abisko, Sweden - I_Bog_E1_1 | ecosystem: Environmental > Terrestrial > Soil > Wetlands > Peat | place: Sweden: Abisko, Stordalen...
TGTCACTTTCAGAATTACTTGGCGTTGTATTTCAGAGTTATTTGGCGTAGCGTCGTTGCATGCAAGAGTTGAGCGGAGTATCCGAAGCAGCTCGGGATCTTGCGATGTCGCGTTTTCGGCAGATCCAGCCATATCTGGAACAGCGGCGGTCCCTCCAGCTAGTCGCAGCCGAAGCAAAACTCTCTTTTCGGACCGTCCAGCGGTGGGTAAGCCAGTATCGGAAGCTTGGGCTTGTAGCGCTCGTACGCAAGTCACGCGAAGATCGCGGTGCCCGCAGGGTGGTCTCGCCAAAGATCAAGGCGGCGATAGAAGGACTTGCTCTTGAGAGACCTGCCTTACCGATCAGATCCATCTGTCGGCAGGTTCGACAGTTTGCGGAGGCTACGGGCGAGCCCCTTCCACGCTACGGAACCGTCTATGACCTCGTCCGTGAGATCCCCAACGCGCTGCTCACTCTCGCTCACCACGGCGGCAAGGCATATGGCGAAGGCTTCGATCTCGTTCACAGACGTGAGGCACCGCGATCAAACGCCATCTGGCAAGCAGATCACGCGCAGTTGAGCATCCTCTTGCTGCGGGAAGGCGGGCAGGCTGCTCGACCTTGGCTGACCATCGTAATCGACGACTACAGCCGCGCCATTGCCGGCTACTATCTGGGCTTCGATCCACCTTCTTCGATGAGAACAGCCCTCGCGCTTCGACAAGGTATTTGGCGGAAGGGGCATCCTCATTGGCATATATGCGGCATTCCAGAGGTTCTCTATACGGACAATGGTTCCGATTTCACCTCGAAGCACATAGAACAGGTTGCCGTCGATCTCAAGATGCGCCTTGTGTTCTCGACTCCAGGCAAACCTCAGGGACGTGGCCGGATCGAGCGTTTCTTTCGGACGGTGAACCAGATGTTCCTTTGCGAACTCGACGGTTACATCAAGAGGAAACGACATAAGCCCAGCCTCACACTCGAACGGTTCGAAGAGCTATTTCGAACATTCCTGCTTGAGACGTATCACCGCCGAACCAGCGTCGAAGGAAGGCCGGTTCCTTCGGAACGCTGGGAAGGAGGCGGATTCTTACCGCGCATGCCTGAATCGCTTGAACAGCTTGACCTTCTGTTAATGCAGGAAGTCCGCGCCCGCAAAGTGCGTCGGGATGGCATTCACTTTCAAGGTTTGCGATACCTGTCACTCACCCTTGCCGCTTACGTCGGCGAAGATGTGACCATACGATTTGATCCAAGGGATATGGGCGAGATCCGCGTTTTCCATAAGGATCGTTTCCTTTGCCCAGCCGTTTCCGCAGAGTTGGCGGGCGAGACGATTCCGTTGCGAGATATCATTCGCGTGCGCAACCAACGTCGCCGCGAACTGAGCTCGTTGCTGCATGATCGGCAACAGGTGGTCGATTCACTTCTGCAGTTGAAAAGAGGCACCGCTCCCAAGGAGATCCATGCAAAAGCCGCCGTCTTACCCGTATCCGAGGTCCGCATCAAAAGGTACCGCAACGAGTAGCCGCGCGTTTGTCGAAACGATCGAATACAGCAGATTTGTTGAATTCTGCGATGCCTGCCGCCACTTTCGCTACATCGGGCTATGCTACGGACCGCCAGGTATTGGAAAAACACTCTCCGCCATGCGCTACAGTCGAGCGGACCAGATTGTTCCACGTGATCGCTGGACGAGCGAAGTAAGCGACGATCTTCCTGTCGACACACTGCTTTACACGACTTCCGTGATCAACACTCCATCCAGGGTCGAGAATGACATCAATATGGCTCGCGAAAGAGTGATGAGCATCGTACTCGACCCGCTTCGGCGAGAGGAGCTGATCGTTCTCGAGGAGATCAGAATCAAAGACGAGAAGAGACGAAGAGAGATTATGGAAAGGCCAGGCTGCTCCCCATGTGACCGCCCGGCCGTTGATCCAATCTATTTTGAAACTTACAAGCGATATCAAGCCAAAGAGCGAGCGGTCTCGGACCCGACGACTCTAATCCTCGTGGACGAGGCCGATCGTCTCCAGATGAACAGCCTCGAGCAAATGAGATCCATCTTCGACGAGGGTACTGCCGGTATGGTTCTCATCGGCATGCCGGGTATCGAGAAGCGCATCGCCCGCTTTCCTCAGCTCTACTCGCGCATCGGGTTCGTCCATGAGTTTCGCCCTCTCGATGCGGCTCAAGTTCAAGAATTGCTCGAAAGGCGATGGACCCCAGCCGGCGTTACGCTTCCGGAGGAGCAGCTCATCCCGGAGGTCATAGCGAGCCTCATACGGATGACCGGAGGGAACTTCCGACTCCTGACTCGCCTTCTCACTCAGATCGAGCGGGTTCTCAGCGTCAACGACCTTCATCTAGTCTCGACCTCAGTCGTCGAAGCGGCGAGGGACAGCCTCGTCATCGGACCCGCCTAGAACCAGATACGCCAAATAATTCCGAAACATTACGCCAAATAGCGATCAAAGCAACAGTTCCGGGGCCACTAAAGAAAAAACTCGTGCGCGATTCGTCGATGGGGAGTCGGCTCATACGCGTCTACCGGGCGCTGGTTGCGCTTGCGCTCCGGACCACCACGGCCCAGAGCATTTTTTCTTTAGACGCCGCTTTTCAGGATTTGGTTACTGCGCAGCAACCGCAGGTTGCTCCACAGCTCCCGACTGGGGGAGACGTGTCCCCCTAAATCCGATGCTAAGCAGCGCGTTTTGGGGATGCTCGTGGGGCGAGGATTGCAGGACTACCGAAGCAGCAAGGCCGCCCCGGAAGGCGGCCTGCGGCTGCTAACTATGGCTCCGGTTCTCGAACATCCCATGTGCCGTCTGGTTGCCGGACAGCTCCAGCAACCAACGAAGGATCATTCCAAGGGAAGCTTGCGGCGGTCAGCATACTGTCCGCCAGATCGATGCCTTCCTCCATCCCCACACAGACCACCGCGACGTTTGGGTCTTTGAGAACTTGGTTCCAGACTGGACGCCACGCTTCAACTCCGAACTCTATCGTTCCCATCCATGAGGACAGTTGTTGTCCATTGAACCTTGGGCAGGTCAGAAGCCCGTATCTGATCTCACCTTCCGAGTGGACCATGACGGAACACAGACTTCCTGCGATCAGGTCAGGGAGCAGGCCCGCCAACTCACCTTCAGATGGCCGGTACTGGAGTGTGTCTTGCTCAGCACAACTAAGGGTCTGGAGAGATGTCTTGGGGCTGACAAGCCGATCCAGCAACCTCAAGGCCGTCTCCACCGAACCTGATGTAAACTCCATCACATATTGAGCCATTCGTGACCTACTTCCCACCATGAGCGATATAGGACGTGACGATTCCACGTCCGGCCTCGGCATTGGGTACGAAGCTGGTAAGAACCGCGTCTTTTACAACCAAGTAGGTCTGACCGACCCGATAGACAGTTCCATAGTTGGTCTCCACGTAGGTTCCCGCCGCCTCAGCTTCACCGATCAGTTCCTGCGCATGCTCAAGGAGAGCCGCAGGATTGCCGCGAAATTCAGGGCCTGCTCGCGCAATCATCTGGGCTACCTTTGCCCCTGCGGGTAGAGCTAGAGGCGCAACCGCAGCGAGCCCGCGTATTGCTGCCAGAGTTGCTGTCGCAGCCGCAGGACATCCCGCGATGCAACCAGCTACCGCTACAGACCCAGCTGCAAAGACTCCAATTCCCGACATACCCTCATTGCCGACTCGACCGAATACTGCGGCATTTGCTGGACCATCGATTCCTGGATTATTGAATGCCGGTGCACCAGCAGCACTCTGTACACCACTGCTGTTCCCATCGTAGGAATTAAAGCCAATTTCAAGGCTAGTATGACTCGCGTTCGATTGCCAGCCTGTCACTGTCCCGTTCACATAGGTCGCCGATTGTCCGCTTTGCAAAGACACGCCCGCACACGTTCCAGACTGAGATGTAACTGTTTCGTGAGTAGCATCCACTCTCGTCTGAATTACGCAATCATGGCCATCTGGGTCAGTACCGCCCAACGGATTGTTGCCTACATACGAATAGCCATTCAAACTCTGCGGGCTGCTTACGCTTCCGAACGGAATTGCGTCGGGAGGACCATCGTCAACTGGCGAATAATCCGGGCTCAAGAACCTTCCCATAGATGAACCGTAATAGCGTGCATCGAAGTAGTCGTTTCCTGATTCGGTATCGCGTTCTTTGCCGGTGAACTTGTAATAAACTTCGCATGCGCGTCTACTCGTCTCGAATCGAAACATCCAACACCTCAAGAACTTCAAGCTGTCGAATAGTGGTTTTGCCGTGTGCTACGTTAGCACGGTAAACTCCTTTGACCTTGACCCAGAGCTGTCTAGTTTCTAAACCCGTGGATTTCCTCGCGAGCGCTTGGTCGAATTCAGGCCACTTGCCTCCTGTTTTTCCAGAATCGTGCGACATGTAAATGCCGTTTTTACACTGATCACCCACCAAGACAACACCATGTTGGCTTGCGAGGACAAACGACTCTATGTATACAACCTTCCCCTCATATAGATTGGGATGGCGAACAACTTCACATACGGAGTGAAGTGCAGGCGTAGAAAGGCCACTTTGCCGCGCCTGTAGCGGCAGTAGAAGCGCGATGAAAATGAAAGTCATATTCATTGTTTCTGTTTATCCTCATATGCTTTTGTCGCATTTTCAGATCGTTGCGCACCTTGTTGTATTGCCGCTGTCCTCAGGGTTTCCTTATCAGGTCCGTTTGCCCAGCTCTCATTCCACACGCCGCTCGTGATCGTGGAGTGCCCAGCTTCACCTACGTAAGACGCAGCACGATATGCTTCGGGCTCATCGCCGCTTGTGATTCCCTTTTTGTCGTTTGCCACATGAATTCCTTCATGCACTTCGGCCGACGCATCATCGACTACACCGTCAATCGTATTGCCAGCGTCGCGCCAAGCTTTCTGCGCAGCATCATGAAGATTGAAATCAACCGTAATGTGAAGACCGACTGTTTCAAGATCGCCACCTGTCGAAGTCTTTCCAAAGCCGACGGTGACTCCGTTCTTGTCTCCAGCTGTGCCAAGAGCACCGAGAGCTTTGTCTAGCGCCTTGGCCTGGTCGGACTTTGGGTCCATGTTCTTCAGAAGATCCTTTGCCTTGTTCACTGCGTCAGTAAAACGCTGCTTTTCAGCGGCGCAGTTGGAGTCTCCTTTGGCACATTTCGAAAAATCATAAAGACCGGTTGGATCAATGCGGCTGAGTGGATTGTTTCGAACATAGGAATATCGGTTCCAGCTTTGAGGATCATCTGGATGCCCGCTGTTCAGCAGCGGATCGGGCGACATGAAGCGCCCCATCGACGATCCGTAGTACCTGGCCCCGAAGTAGTCGTTTCCGGATTCGGCATCGCGTTCTTTGCCGGTGAAGTGGTGTTCGGTGGCATCCGCGCAACCGCCGCTTACGTCGGCAAGGCCGTCGCCATAGGGCAGGCCGGAGTAAGCGTCCTGGCAGCCGTCGGCCCCGGCCACGACGCGCTTGGTGCCCAGCCAGTCGCTCATGGGGAAGTAGGTATTGGTGTCGCGATAGGTGGCCAGAAGCTTGCCCGCGGCCCAGACGCTGGTGTGAACCCAAGTGACGGTGCTTCCGCTCACGGCCATTTCGGTGAACTGCTCGCCCGACGCACCGAGGATATAATCGCTGGTGGTTTGGAAGCCGTTGCCGCCATTGGCGACACTGGAGGGATCGCATGTGTTCAAGTTCTGTACGGTACCCTTGGCCACGCGCGTGCCGTCGACGTCGTATAAGTAGCCGGTCATGGTCGTGGTGCCATTATAGGTGCTGGACACGGCGCAGATGCGGCCTTCCCCGTCGTAGAGATACGTGTTGACGCCGTCGTTGGTCACATCGCCGGATGCATCGTAGACCGGCGAGGCTGTTACCCCGCGGGCGTTGGTGCTGGAGATCTGGTTGTTGCCGTAGTAGCTGGCCAGGTCGGTAGTCAGTGAGACCCCGGACTGCGCATTGCAAGCATTGGCCCCGCCCGAGCCGGATTGGAATGCTTCCGACGAAATCTCCTGTTGCTGGCGGTTGCCGAAGTTGTCGTAGTTCCAGCAGAAGTACTGCGGACTCTGCGTCACGCCATTCACCGGCGCCGGCGTCTGCGTGCCGAGAGACAGCCGGTTCAGCGAATCGTAGCCGCTGCTGAAGCTCCACATCCCCATCACCGAATCCGTATAGCCGGTCACGTTGCCGACGCCATCGTAGCTGATCGGAATCGGGTACCCATAACTGTACAGCGTCCCCCCGCCCGCGGAGCCAGAAGGATCGGCGATCGAGACACCCGTTGCCGAAGACGCCGAGGTGACGAAATTCGTATCGCCGCTGTAGACCGCGATGATCGAATGCGAGCCTCCCGTCAAAGTGGCGATACTGATGCTGGCCTGGCCGCTCCCGATGGGGGCGGAACCGAGCAGGCTGCCGCTGTCGTAGAAGCTGATGGAACCGGTAGCCGAGTTGGACCCGGAGACATCTGGAGAGACGGTCCCTGTCAGTTGTAGTTTCGTCCCGTAGTTCTCCGTCGTTCCGGGCGTGACGGTCAGAGCGGTCGACGTGCGGGTGCCCCCTCCAGTCCCGGTAACAGGTGTCGTGGGAGACTGGCCGCCATTGAAGTTGGCATCGCCACCGTAACTGGCCAGAATGTATTGCGTGCCCGAACCAGGCGCCGATACATTGTCAAGGATTGCTGTAGCGGTGCTGGTTCCCGTTGTCTGATTGAGCCCCATGCTAAGGGAACTGCTGTTGTAATTCGCAACCGCCAGATCCGGTTTCCCGTCGCCATTGAAGTCACCAACCGCCGCTGAGTACCCATAGGTCCCGATGGAGTATTCGACTTGCGGCTGGAAGGTCCCGTCCCCATTTCCAAGCAGGATGCTCAGTGTGTTGGTGATGGAATTGTTGGTAACCACGAGATCCAATTTTCCGTCGCCGTTGAAATCGCCAACCGCAACGGATGATGTCCCACAACAGCTCCCGGCTGGATAAAGGACTTGTGTCTGGAAGGTTCCGTCGCCATTGCCGAGCAAGACGCTCACATTGCCGCCGTAATAGTTCGCAACAGCAAGGTCCAGCTTCCCGTCTCCGTTGAAGTCGCCGACAGCCACTGATTGCGGATAGAAACCGGCCCCATAGCCGACCTGCGGCTGGAAGGTCCCATCCCCGTTGCCGAGCAGGATGCTCACATTGTAGGCACCGAAGTCCGCAACTGCGATGTCGAGTTTTCCGTCGCCGTTGAAGTCGCCAATGGCCACCGAACTCGGGTAGCCCTCTGTGAGAAACCTGCCGGGAGCTTGGAATGTTCCGTCGCCGTTCCCGAGCAGGAGGCTTACCTGATACCAGTTATTGCTAATAATTACAAGATCGAGTTTCCCGTCTCCATTGAAGTCGCCAACGGCAATTGAGTCCGGCTCACCTACGACTGTGTCAAAAGCGACTTGCGGCTGGAATGTTCCGTCCCCGTTGCCAAGCAGGATGCTCACCGTGCTGCTGCCATAGTTCGTGACCGCAAGATCGAGTTTGCCATCGCCGTTGAAATCGCCAACGGCTACTGAGTATGGCGTAGTACCGGTGGCGTAGGTGACTTGTGGCTTGAAGGTCCCGTCCCCGTTGCCAAGCAGGATGCCCACCGTGTTGCTGTTCTCGTTCACAACCGCAAGATCGAGCTTGCCGTCGCCGTTGAAGTCGCCAACGGCCACTGATATTGGGTTGGTCCCGACTCCCGGAGATGTGCCTGCAGCCATCGACAAACTTCCTGGGGTAATGGTTGGCGCGCCCAGTTGTGCCGATCCGACATTTTGGTTGTTATAGGATGAATCGAGGAACGATAGGCTGCCGGTCGGGCCATAACCTGCCGGACCAGACACTGTTCCAGCCAGCGTGTAGTTACCCACCGAACCGGATGCAGTGATGGTCGTCGTAGTGCTTATCTTCCCCGCGGCAGCTGTCACTGTGATCGTTTGCGCGACAGATGAACTCGCTGCGTAAGTCGAAGTGCCCACGAACTTGGCGACCACGTTATGTCCACCTGGTCCGAAAATATAGTGCAGCGCGGCTGTACCCGCCGAAGTTAGCTGCGCGGTTCCGATCAGCCCGTCGTTTGGGACGCCAGTGAAACAAGATTGGGCCGAGGCATTGCAGAAGTTCACAACGCCGGGATATACCGCCGTGGAACCCGACGTCACCGTTGCCGTCAGCGTCACCGATGTGCCTTGAGATACTGCAATAGAGGACGCATTCAAGGTCGTGGTAGTGGACGCTGCAAGCGCATATCCGCCCAGGCCCAGCAAAACCGCCGACAGTAGAAACAGATTGCGAGGTGTGAGCGACATGCTTTTCTCCCCCAGAGCTGCGGTATCCGTAAGGGTTGCCAACGAAATGGGGGGCGTCATGGTTGAACCCCACTTCCTGTGTCGACCTCGCATGTAGGCCGCATCCTCGTATCGTAGCCCCTGTTCAGCGTATACACACTGCCACTTGCTCCGGTGCCGAATGTCGCATTCCACAAACCGCCGAACGGAGAATAGGGAAGAGTTGATGAGTTCGAGCAGTAGGTCGTTGTCTCCGTCTGAGCAGAGAACAGCGTTGAGGGATGCGTCGTTGAATCGAACCAGTTGCTGGTTACCGTCAATAAACGCCCAGCGCCATCGACCGTGTTTGTAAACGTGACAGGAACCCCTGGTGTCGCCGGCGATGGGGTGGTGCCGTCGGTTGAGGTGAGCAGATTGCCCGCCAGATCGTATGTGTAAGCAGGAGCGTAGGTCTTCCCGCTCGCCTGGCTCGCCTGTGTATACTGCTGCTCAGTTTTTATTCGTCCCATCGCATCGTAGCAAAATATCGACCTCTTGGTCAGGAAAGACGCGGTTGTGGAACATGAGGATGTTGTCAGAGCGCTCTGCGTCCATGCACTGGTCAAACGCCCAACCAAATTTGCATTCTGCTGGGAGCCATTCTGCTGGGAGCAGGTCGCAGCCGGCAAGTCATACTGATAGCAAGAAAGCGGCGTGCCGTTGGCGTTGCTGGAATAGCTCTTGCTCAACAATCGGTTGAGCGCGTCGTAGAAATACGAAGTGACAACCGAGCGATTGTCTGTTTTTGATGTAAGATTACTATTCAGGTCATAGCCATAGCAGGTTGTCCACGACGACCCACTCGCGCCAGCACAAGTGAGGGACGGAGGATTTGCTGTTGAAGCAGTCTCCGGGTTACTCGCAGCGACTAGACGCGATAGACTGTCGTAGCTAAAGGATCGGACGCGCTCCCCGGACGAACCGCTTACCCCGCCCCACTGTGTAACCGAAAGCAGGTTGTTCAACCCGTCGTAGGCGTAATCCGTCTCCATGGTAGGTATTTTAGACGTGCCGTTCGGCTCCATCACATCGAGCAGCCTTCCAAAAGCATCCGATGTTCGCTGCCAATGGTTACCGTTCTCATCCGTCGAATCTACCCATACCCATGTGGTGCCTTTCGTTACGCTCCCAAGCTGCGAGGAGCTGCAGTATACAGCCGGAGTAGAGGCAATCGAGTTGTAGCACCACTGGAGTGTGTTGCCATCCTGCATAGCAGTTTTAATGGGTCTGCCTAGCGCGTCGTAATAGTACGTTGTTGTTATTCCTGTGGGTGGAGTGCCTCCCCGAAACGGGTTTGTCTTTGTATAAACTTCCCCCTCGCCGTCATAAGTGATAGCGACATTGTCCGCGCCGGCCGGATCAGACGTTAAGCTGGTTTGGATCACGTGACCCATTCCATCCATAGTGCTCACGCTGGTCTTGGTCGGATTGGGAGTTTGAAGAATTGAGGTTGTGATAGTAGGGTTCGGGGGTGAATCCTGGTAGCTAATGGTCGTCTTTCCGGTGTCAGGGTAATCCGTCTCCGTCAGGCGATCAAACGGATCGAGCGTGCTGCCGGAGCAGCCACCGGTCATATAGCAATAAGTCGTAACTTGTCCGTTCTCGTCTTTTGCAGTCGCAAGCTCACCCGTCGTGTAGTTATAGGTGAAGCTTTTCTGAGGAGTCACTCCGTTGACGGTCGGATATGTGATATTGGTCAGATATGCATTCGAATTGCCCGCCGCGTTGCCACCCACCGGATTGTCTGAGAAGGAAAACAAAGTGGGGTAGCCTTTCGGATCGGTCATGGAGGTGACCTGGCCCGTCTCGTCATAGGCGTACTTGGTTATAGCGTTCGGGCAATTTGGCCAGCACAACTTGTGCTCTTCCGTGACGTTGCCGCGTGGCGTAGTCGAGGATGCAGAAAATAACGCCTCATCGTGTGTGTTTGTGAGTGATGGAAGGCCGCTAACGAGAGTAGTCAATTTTGAACCTGGTACTCCGCACGTTGCTGCGCCGCCGTCGTAGAGAAAATCGGTCTCTGCGATCCTGTTTGAGGACGAACTGCTGCAACTTGATCCGCTTGACCCGCCCGAGCACACAACCACAGAACACGCTCGGTCAGCGAGATATCCTGGCGCACCTGTAAACTGCTGATAGGAAGTGCTCGTCATGCGCGTCGGGCCGTTGGTCGTCGGGCCGTATTCGTCTTCTTCTTCTTCCTGAACCAGGCTGAAAGGACTGTTGGCATAGGAGTAATTGAATTGTGAAGCTGAACCTGATGGCAGAGTCGTCTGAATGCTCTTAATCTGGTATTGGTTCAACCAGATCTTATTCACGGTTTTCAACAACGGTCCCTGCCCCGAAACACTGTTGTCGTAGTAAGCAATTTGGCTCTCAAGTGGAACCTGTGGCGGGTACCACGTGAAGTCCAGCGGATCGTTGGTAGTGATGGTGAGCGGGGAATAGGTGTAGTTCGTAGTTGCGCTCACTCCACGGACATCATCCGTGGTCGCTACCTGTGTCGCCTTCTGCGTCCATCCTGCAGCGTAAGGTGCAGCGCCCCAAGAAGTCGAATACGTAAACGTCTGGGTTTGATCGGCGGAGCCACCCCGGGTGAACCCGACCTCCCGAGTCTTCACAACTGGAGCAGCGTATTGGTACAGGCATCCGTCCCGTACCGGGGCTGTACAGTAACCTGAACCTACTGGACTTCCTTGGCAGGCGACGTTAGTTGAGCCCGGATAGTCGGCAAATTCGCTGAGGCTGTCGCTAGTTTTCCATGCATATTTCACCCAGGCACCGGTCGGATAGTCGATTTCGTTTAGGAACTCGTTGAAATTCGCCTGAATGCGGCGTCTTTCCTTTCGATTTTCGCTTCTTCCCGTTGGAAATCTGTTTGAAGTGCGGTTCTGGGCGGTATTTATAGGGG
>Ga0302140_10010793_pt1 | contig 11261 bp, 7 predicted proteins | sample I_Bog_E1_1_FD_202095 | JGI IMG/M metagenome (GOLD analysis project Ga0302140, IMG submission 202095) | Peat permafrost microbial communities from Stordalen Mire near Abisko, Sweden - I_Bog_E1_1 | ecosystem: Environmental > Terrestrial > Soil > Wetlands > Peat | place: Sweden: Abisko, Stordalen...
CAATGGTGATAATGCCGGCCAGTATGTTGCGTTGCAGGCTTCGAATGGTTCGGGCAAGGACAGGATCCACGCGCATCTCCTGTGAACGAGAATAAGCGACCGGGGTTCGACGCGGTGTTCAAAATGCGGCAGCAAATTGAGTTGGTGAAATGCCCCGACGAGCATCGCCACAGCGAACAAGCGCGATCCGCTATATAGTGAATCAAGCAGGCCGCACATGACCGATTCAAAAGATTTGGACTTGAGAGACTCAGGACGATGGTTGCTGGAGCCCGACGAGGAGTTTTCGCCGGCGATCCCTGCCCAGATTCCGGCGGAGACCGTATTTGTGTCCTCAAAGCCATCAGGCAATAGCGATATGCTGCGGCCGGCTTCCCCTGCTTTCGCGGGACGAAGCGCGGTACCGCGCGCGCCCTCCAAAGCAATCGAGACCAGAGCGCCAGGGCGACCAACCAGCATGCAGCGCGTGGCGGGTGCGCTGCGTGTCGCATTGCCTTTCGTTCAGCGGATGCTTCCGCTGCTCGACGGACACGTTGCCACAGCCGTCTCCAATGTTCTCAACCCTTATCCACCGGCGCCGCCCCAGCAACCAGTCGACCTTGTCCCCATCGAGGATGGACTGATCGACCTGCAAAAGCAGTATCGCGACCTGCGCAATCAATTCATGGAGCAAAACTTCTGGCTGAAGCGAGTTGAGGACCAGCTGAAAATGGTCGCTGGAGCCACGGAAGCCAACACACAGCAGCAGCAGCAACTTGCCGAAGATATCAAGAGCGTCGCCAAGCGAACGAATGTCTTTGCCTACATTACATTTACCCTTCTGGCAGTCTCAATCCTCCTGAATGTGTATCTGTTTTTGCACCTCCGGCATGCCATTCCCTTTTAGTCAGCATCTCCCTTGCTTGAGCTCGCGAACAACACCGCAAGCTAGCCTCCCGCAGCAGAGTGGGGCTTGGCAGAGGGAGTTGTGGCTCTGATTCGGGGCTACATTGACCGGGGTGGAATGTCCCTATTCAAAGCCTCTTCAGCCCTTATGAAGCACCTTTCGACGGTTTTGTGCGATTGTTTTGCTATCATCAATTGATTTGTTCATTTTATGAATACTACTTTTCAACATTTTGCTACCTATTACAAACTTTGTGATCGCGGATGTTGCCAGTCGTATTTTCAGGGGGCTACTATTCGGCATAGTTCATCTAACCTCGCCCGAAAGGGTCCGGTAACACGGCCACTATGCAGTTGATTCCAAGTTCACAGATCTTAACCAACTAGCGGCGCATCCCTGTGCGCGCCTGGAGTGTCTCGTCATGGCATGGTATGCCTACTGCATCGGTGAAAAACTAGCATTTCCTGAATTAGCCCGTCATCGCAAGCCTATTCCGATGGAATCCGTCCTCGGAGTGAGCGGCAACCAAGTCTTCCTTTACCCCGCCAGTGAACTCGCCGTTATCGTCAGCGAACATAATCCAGCGGAGACCTTCAACCAGAAAGCCGGCGTAGATCACGCACGTGTAATCGCAGACTGCTTCCAACAGTCCACGGTGTTGCCTTTCCGGTTCGGAACAGTCTTCAACGATGACGAGAGCCTTCGCAAATCGATCCGTTCCAACCAGCGCCAGTTCCTTGGCAACATCGACAAGCTCCGCGGCAAAACGGAGATGCATCTGAAGATAGTTGTGGACGACTGTTGCGCCCGCGAAATCGAGAAGCACTTGCCCGCTGAAGGGGTTGGCCGGGAGTATCTTTCCAACCTGCGAGAGAACGCGGCCCGCACTCGCGAGCGCCAGACACGTGCGCGCGCAGTCAGCTTCCAAATGCACCGGTTGTTCATGCCTCTGGATGAAGAGGTAAGTTGCCGGCTCACCGACAACGGCAAAATGGTTCTGGATATCTCCCATCTGATCGAGCGCAAATCGGTTGAGCGCTACCAGAACAAGTTCTCCACTACCAGCAACACCATGATGCGGGAGTGCCAGATGCAGATCTCCGGTCCCTGGCCGCCCTACCATTTTGTGCATCGGCTCACACGCGGAGCGCATGTGCCGGCACAGGCGCAACAGCAACCAGTTGCCGCTGTGCCTCTTCAGGTACCGGTTGCAGTGCTTACATAGCGATTGTTTGGCGCATAGCGAGCGGTGATGGTCTCAAAAGGAGGCTTCCACCGCTCGTTTTTTATGCGCGGCATCAGGCGAACGCCGTCACCGTTCTTTTCAGACGAGAAGCAAGGCTGAGCCGTATGTCAGGGAGTGCCCACGGTCTTGCGGCGCGTGAGCACGAACGTCTTGCGACGGTCTTTGGAGGCATGGTCGATCTTCTTCCAGAAGCCCACAAAGTAGTCGACCGCAGAGACGATGGAAACCAGCACGGTAAAGTAGATGGCGGCAATCGCGATCCACTTCACCGGAATTACCAGGACGCCGAAATACCATGCGATCCACCGATGCGCCAGGATGGCTGAAACCACCGAGACGATCTGAACCACCGTCTTCAGCTTGCCCAGGTCGCTGGCCTCAATCGTGAAACCTTCAGAGGATGCAATGGAGCGCAGGCCTGAGACCAGGAATTCCCTGCCGATGATGACCACCGCGATCCAGACCTTGACCACCTGCGGATTGTAAGCCACCAGCGCGATAAGAGCGCCGGTCACCATCACCTTGTCTGCAATGGGATCGAGCAGCATACCCATGGTAGTGATCTGGCTTCGTTTGCGCGCCAGGTAGCCGTCCAGACCGTCTGTAATCGACGCCAGAACAAAGAGCACCGACGCACAGATCTCCTGCTCGCCATTGGACCCTTGCCACGGAAAGTGCGGCGACAGAATCCAAAGCAGCAGCGGGATCATGACGATCCGGCTCATCGTTATGGAGTTGGGCAGATTCATAGCAATTCGGTCGCGCCAGATTCGACGCTCATCGGTCAGCTTCATTATCGCACTGCGAATGCGGTGCGCGACTTTTCCCGCGTCTGGTTGAAGAATCGCTAATTGCCGCATTCAAAGCAGCGGAGGGGCTGACAGCCGAGGAGTCGGCCGGCCGGATGATAAAGGCCGCCGAGCAATGGGCCAATCAGCAGGACGACGATCTTACGGTGATGGTATGCGATTACCTGGGCGCGGGATAAGTCTCAACTGGCTCAATAACCGGGTCCGCCGATTGCTGCACCGGTTCCTCCAGCGTGGCTTCCGTCGCGCCTTTCCGCGGTTCCTCCGCAGGCTCGACGGCTTCGCCGGCTTCGGGCGGCTCGGGCGGAGCGAGAAGAATGTCGATGCGATAGTTGGCGGCTTCGGCTGTCGCCAGCGCCTCCTCGACCGTCTTGCTCATCCGCCGCACCTCCCTGGCGCCTGGGGATGGTTCGCCCGCAAGACGCAGCAGCGACGGCATCAGCAGCCACCACAGCAACTCCTCATACGACTCGCGCACCAGATACTCATGCCCGCCTGCGGGATGAAGGCCACTGAGCCAGCGAACGTCGGGGTCCTGCCAAAGGGCGGCCGAGAGCGACACGCTTTCTTCCTCGACCAATGGCGGCTTGGGGGATTCAGACGCGAGCGGCTCGCCAAATTCAGAACTGAGCGGCTCGGCCTCGGCCGGCGCATCTTCTTCCTTGCCGACGCCTGCACCGGTAAGCAGCACAACCTTGATTCGGGCAGCGACGCGCCAACCCTCTTCGCCATCGAAGCCCAGGTCGGCAAAGGCCCTGGCAAACGGCGCGCGCAGGCGCAGGCGGTCGAACAGGTCCAATGCCACGCGCTCAGGATTCTCCTCATCGATAGACTCGGCGAGTAACTGGAGCACGTTCCAGGCAAGCACCGGCCCCCACATAGCCGTAGCAGTGAACTGCGGGCTGGGGCTGGGGAGCACACGCCGGGCAGCGGCGGTCCAAGGCACGGGGAACAGGGCTTCGATGGTGGGAATGCGCATGGCGGCGCGGAGACGGGCGCGGAATGGGGGCCCCAGCAAAATCGTGTTGGCCGGCGTGGTTGCGCCTGGGGCGCCGAGCCGTGCGTAGGCCTTCTGCGCCTCGCGCAGGAATGCCTCGCAGCGCTTCCAGGCCAGCTCGAAGAACTCGCTGCGCTCATGCTCAATCTTCTTTTCTTTCCGTGTGCCCTCGACGCCGGCGACAGTGCGAGGATGCTCGGCCAGGTCGGCGAACAGGCGAACGATGTCCGGATCGAGCTGAAGGCGAAGAGCGTCATGGACGGGCTGCAATTCGAGACTGACGAGCGCGTCGTCGAGGCTGGGAACGCCGGCTCCGTTCAGATGAGCGCAGAGCCGGTCCCAGGGCTGTTCTGTGCTCGAATGCAACTCGCGCCAATCCAGGAAGACGTGGCACTGGTAAGCGTGAAGGTCGAGAGTGAGGCCGCGCTCGGAAATCACGTTGGAAGGGCGCAGGTATTCCAGGCCCGTGAGCGCGTCGCGGAATTGGAGGATTGCGCCCATATCGCCAGTCAGTCCCAGGCCCTCGCGCAGGCGCTGCTGGCGCAGTTGGCCGGCGGATTTGTCAGCATAAGCCGCGGAGAAATCGATGGTGCCGTGGGTTGCGCCGTAGCGGTTGTTGTAGACCACCAACGCGCGCTCGCCGCCGTTGCGGTTGGAGTAGGCGAAGATGTTCTCGTCCACTTTGCCGTTGGGTTGGAAGAAGTCGTAGAGCAGGAAGTTGGTGCTCTCGGCAAACAGTCTGCGGCGGTGCAGTAGCGGGGCAATCTCTCGCTCATGGCGCTCGACGAGCCAGTGGTCGGCGGTCTCATCGTACCGTGGGCTCCGGTATTCCATGCCGTATTTTTCGGTAAAGCCCTCGATCTGACCGTGGCCGAACATGGGCAGGCCGGGAAGCGTGGCCATAAGCGCGGCCACGCCAAAGCACTTGTCGCCGGTGCCGAACTGGTCGATTGCGGTGCGCTCGTCGGGATTGCTCATGAAGTTGACATAGCGCTTCATGATGTCGGGGTCGAACTCCAGCGTGTTCTTGATGACCGAGCGGTACTTTGCGTTGTCTTCGTCGCGCAGCATTACCATGAAGGCGCTGTTGTAGACCCTGTGCATGCCCAGCGTGCGGACGAAGTAGCCTTCCATCAGCCAGAAGGCTTCCGCAAGCAGCAACGTGCCTGGAACCTCGGCCGTCACGCGATCCACAACTTCACGCCAGAACTCGTGCGGCATGGCGCGGTCGAATTCGGCCTGGCTCATACCATATTCAGCGCGGGAGGGAATTGCGCCGCTCGAGCCCGGGCCGGGAAACCAGAGCCGATGAAAATGACGCTTGGCCAGGGTCATGGCCGCATCGAAGCGGATAACCGGAAACAGCCGGGCGACGTGCAGGATGGTCTGGATGACGTGCTCGCGCACCGCGGCGTTGAGGTAGTCGAGCTGCGCGGTGTCGTTCCAGGGAAAGCTGGTGCCGTCGTTGCCGTGGTAGATGTAGCGGATCTCGCCGGTGGCCGTGTCGCGACGCCGGAACACAACCGCGGCGTCGGTCTGCTCAAAGTAGTGGTCTTCAATCTTGATTTCGACGCGGGAATCGTGGGAGAGATCGGGGCCGTTGAAACTGTACACGGGATAGGGCGAGTCCTGGCGAGAGATGAACCACTCCGGATGCTCGATCACCCAGGGCGAATCGATACCCATGTGGTTGGGCACCATGTCGCTGGCCAGCCGTACGCCGTGCCTGTAGGCGCGGTCTCGCAGGTTGATGTAAGCTGCTTCGCCGCCCAGGTCCTCGGCAATGGCATAGTCAAAGAGCGAATAGGCCGAGGCCACTGCGTCGCGGTTGCCGCATAGCACCTTGATGGTCTTCGAGGCTCGGCTTCGCTCCCACACTCCGATGAGCCAAAGCGAATTGAGGCCGCGGCGCGCCAGTGTTGCGAGTTCTTCGTCGGGAATCTCGTCCAGGCGAGCGATTCTGCGGCCATACTGCTTGCTCAACTGAGCCAGCCAGACGTAGCTGCTTTTGGCGATGAGCACCGTGGTGGGCATCCACGCCGTGTCGGCGCTGAACTTTTCGTACTCATGGGCGGGGTCGCCAAAGACGGGCACATCGGCATGGCTCACCACGGAAGGCCATTGCTGCTGGCCGGTTTCGCTCCGGCGCCTGGCCGCGGCCTCAGCGGCGGCATGGGCTTCGGCGGCGTGCGGATTAAACTGCATCCAGATGGCCAGTTCTTCTTCGCGCAGAACTTCACCGGCCATGCCCAGCAGACGCTCCATGCTGTCGCCCAGCAGCGGCTTCCAAAGGCGGCGAATAAGCGCCAACTGGTCGCTGAGCGAGCCGGGAGAACTGACGGCCGGGACCCGAAGCAGCTCCAGCAGGCTCAACGGCTTCGCGCCTGGAAGCGGAATCAGGGGGCGAGTGGCAAAGTAGTCCGGCAACTGCTGCGTTACCTGGCGGTAGACGGTCTTCTCGGCCAGGGTCTTATCCTCGAAAAGCTCCCCAAACGGCCGGAAAGCCTCGTTGTTGTTGGCGGTCCAAAGCAGCAGGAGCTCTTCCAGCGCGGCCTCGCGGTGGGGCGTGCCATCGGTTGAGCCAGCCAACCATTGCCGGGGCGTTTCTTTGCCCTGCATCACGCTCGTACCGGGAAAATGCTCTGCAAACGTGAGCAGTAATGTTTCAAGCGCATCGCCGCCCACCTGGCCAGCAAACCAGTTCAGGGCGGAAGTCATTACCTCGGGATCGAATTCTTCGCGATAACGCGCCATGAGCACGTGGCTGGCTTCGTCGATGAGGCCCATGGCGTAAAGCTGGCCGGCGTGAACCGCCCGCTCAGGATGCTTTTCAACGTCGCGCACCAGGTTCATGCGGTGCGCGAACTCTCGTGCGCCGGCTAGATTGGCGAATACGGCATTGCCCGAGAAGGAAAAGAGAGACTCCACGAACTTGTACCTTAAACGTGCATCTCGCGAAATGTGGAATTCCATCATAAGAAACCGCGCTTCCAATTCTAACTGCCGCTCTGGGGGAAACGTCCAATGCCGATTGACATTGAGGCGGAGGTTTTTCCCCTCGATGGCAACGCGGGTCGTGATGGGATTCGGCAAATGGTTAAGGCTGGGATTCGGCCAAGAGCAAAGGTACACCAATTGGGGTAGAGGATGCTGGGGCCTGCGATATTTACCTGGGAACGGTGCCGGCGAAGCCGAGCGGCCGATGCGCGGGCTGCTTCCGCTATCGTCTGGCGGGGCTCCCGAACCAGATTCCGACAATCGTCGAACCACTCAACTTCGTATTCGTTATGGGCGGCAATCCAAGGCGCGAAACTCTGGTTGGGAGACGACCGAGGGCAGAGTCCAGACCCAGCTTTGGGGATCGTTCCATGCCGGGTCGTAACTGAAACCAAATTACGAACGCTGACCCCCTGACGAATAGGAGGTACGCGCGGCTCGAATCGCGACGCCATGGCGCGAGAGGTTGCCGGAGAGCGCGTTCACGATTGCCAAAGGATGCGCTTTCGATAAGTTTCCCCGGTTAACCGGCGGACAGTAGAGGCCCATCGCCAACAGTGCCAAGGTCGTTTTTCCTCCTGCGAGCGAGTTGCTCAAATTCGGCGATTTGCGCAAGGGTCGCCTGGTTCATATCAGCGCCGTGTTGCCAGTCACGATACCAATTGAAGGTCCACTCCAAGCTGGTTTCGATCCCGAGACGGGGATGCCAGCCAAGTTGCGCCCGGGCTTTGCTGCTGTCCAGTGTCAGAGAGTGGTGCTCGTGGACGCCGCGAACGGAATCTTGTATCCAGGCGGCTCCCTGTCCCCACATTTCCGCAAGCCTTGTAGCGATGCGCTCAACCGGCCACGCATCCCCGTGATCGGGGCCGAAGTTGAACGAGGAGCAGAATCTCTGGGGCCCTTCGAGGAGTTTCTCCGCCAATAGCATGTATCCACTGAGTGATTCGAGGACGTGCTGCCATGGCCTGACTGCCTTGGGATTCCTGATCGGCACGGGCCGGCCAGCCTGGAACCCACGGACCAGGTCCGGAATCAGGCGGTCCTCCGACCAGTCTCCGCCGCCAATCACATTTCCGGCACGCGCAGTCGCCAGGGCGACACGGTGCTCGTCCAGGCGGATCACAGGAAAGAAGGAACTGCGATAGGCCGAGCATATGATCTCAGCGCAGGCTTTGCTCGAAGAGTATGGGTCAAATCCCCCCAGTGCGTCAGTTTCGCGATAAGGCCATACCCAATCCTGATTCTGGTAACACTTATCGGAGGTGACGCACACCACTGCGCGCACACTCGAAGTCTTTCGAACCGCCTCCAGCACATGAGCAGTGCCCATGACGTTCGTCGAATATGTGCCCAGCGGATCAGCATACGATCGCCGCAGGATGGGTTGCGCGGCAAGATGAAAAACCACCTCCGGGCGAAACTCCGTCATCGAGGCTTCCAGCTTGGCATAGTCCCGAATATCGCCGCGCATGTCATCGAGAGCGGTGGCCACGGATGCGGCGGTGAACAGATTGGGTTCAGTGGACGAGTCGAGCGCATATCCTCGAATCTGCGCTCCCCGGCGGGCAAGCCAGAGTGCGAGCCAGCCGCCCTTGAAGCCCGTGTGACCGGTCAAGAAAACCCGTCGCCCCCGCCATGGGTCTACCAGGTCTTCCAAGGCGCCCTCCCGGAGGTCCATAACTCTTCAAGCCTTTGCTTGTCTCGCAGCGTATCCATGGGCTGCCAGAAACCACGATGAAAAAAGGCCTGTACTTGATTCCGCGCCGACAGCTTCTGCATGGGCTCTTGCTCAAACATCGAGCTTTCGTCGGGAATCTCGCTGATGACCTCCCGCGAAAGAATAAAAAAACCTCCATTGATCCATCCGCCCTCGCCCTCGGGCTTTTCCCGGAATGAGCTGATGTTTGTTCCAACGAAGCTCAAGCCCCCGAAGCGCGCGGTGGGCTGCACGGCCGTTACCGTCACCAATTTACCGTGACTCCTGTGAAAATCGATCGATGCGGAGATATTCAAATCGCTGACTCCGTCTCCATAGGTCATGCAGAAGTCGCGCTCTCCCTCTAAATACGCGGCAACTTTTCGCAGCCGTCCTCCCGTGCCGGCGTTGTCTCCTGTGTCCACAAGGGTGATATGCCAAGGCTCGGCAACGCTCTGATGCACCTCCATGTGGTTTTCCCGCAGGTCGAAGGTTACATCGGACATGTGCAGAAAATAATTAGCGAAGTACTCTTTGATCAGATAGCCCTTGTAGCCGCAGCAGATGATGAAGTCGTTGATACCATGCTGGGAATAGATCTTGAGGATGTGCCATAGAATCGGCCGGCCGCCGATCTCAACCATAGGCTTGGGCCGCGTGCTGGTTTCCTCGCTCAGCCGTGTTCCCTGCCCGCCTGCCAGAATAACTGCTTTCATTCCAGCCTCATAGCATCCTTTGGGTTAACGTTCGATGCGGCAAATCAACCGCAGGATCCGTTTGTAGATCGCGTTCGCTTGACATTAGCGTACACCACCGGATTCGCATTGTGTATGCTTAGGTTACCAATTGTCGATGACGAATAAGGCAGCACATCTTCGGCGGCAAATCCTCGATCTTGCGACCGAATACTTTACTGAGGCCTTTCCAGCGGCCGAGTTCAAACCCGGCCAATCGCCTGTGCCGGTGTCGGGTAAAGTGATCGACGGCGGCGATCTGAGTTCTGTGGTTGATGCGGCGCTGGACTGCTGGTTTACGACGGGCCGCTTCGCCGAGGAGTTTGAGCGAAAACTTGCGCGCTTTGTTGGAGTCCGCTGCGCGTCGCTGGTCAACTCTGGATCATCCGCCAACCTCCTCGCCATCAGCGCACTCACCTCGCCAAAGCTCGGTGATCGCCGGCTCAAGCCTGGAGACGAAGTGATTACCGTTGCCGCCGGTTTTCCGACGACAGTCAATCCCATCATTCAGAATCGCCTGGTACCGGTATTCGTGGATGTTACAGTGCCGGGTTACGAGATCGATGTGGGCCATCTCGAATCCGCGCGCAGCGAAAAGACCAAAGCTGTCATGATCGCACACACGTTGGGGAACGTCTTTGACCTCGACGCAGTGACGGACTTTGTGAAGAACCATAACCTGTGGATGATTGAGGATTGCTGCGATGCGCTGGGATCCACGTGGAAGGGACGCCAAGTAGGCACTTTTGGCGATATCGCAACGGTTAGCTTTTATCCCGCGCACCACATCACGATGGGTGAAGGCGGCGCGGTGCTCACCCAGCGGCCCGACCTGCAGGTTTTAATCGAATCGTTCCGCGACTGGGGCCGTGACTGCTGGTGCGAACCCGGTAAAGACAATACCTGTGGCAAGCGGTTCGATTGGCAGCTAGGCAGACTGCCTTGCGGGTACGATCACAAATACACCTACTCGCACATCGGATACAACCTGAAGGCCACCGACATGCAGGCGGCGCTGGGGCTCTCGCAGATCGAAAAGCTGCCCATGTTTATCGAACGCCGCAAGGAAAACTTCCGCTACTTGTTGGCCGCACTTAAACCCATGGAAGATTGCCTGATGCTGCCCGAGGCTACGCCGGGCTCCGATCCCGCGTGGTTCGGCTTCCCGATCGGAGTGCGCGAAGATGCGCCGTTTAGGCGTGAAGATCTTATCCGCGCTCTTGAAGCGAAGAAGATCGCCACGAGACTGCTGTTCGGCGGCAATCTGCTTCGACAACCAGCTTACCAAGGCTGTGATGTTCGCGCCGCCGGTCCTCTTCCCAATACCGATTTCGTGATGAACAACGTGTTCTGGATCGGCGTGTATCCCGGACTGACCAAACCGATGCTCGATTTTGTCGTGGAGACGATCACGAGCTTCGCATCGGACCCAGGTCTGCACGGGCTCGCAAAGCGTGTCTCGGTTGGGTAACAGGCCTGGTTCAGCGATACCATGCAGCCGTACGCTGGATCGCTTCTCTCAGTCCAATGGACTGGCGCAACCCCAGGCAATCATCCACCTTGCTGACGTCAGGAACATATTGCAGACGCGGGTCTCCGGCGATCGGAGGCTTGGCAACTTCCACTTTCTGCGAGGGGTCGAGTTCCTCAACCACGACCTGTGCCAGATCGCGAATACTGATTGCCTCTCCAGACCCGACATTGAACACATGTGGATTCGCTCCTGGCAGGGATTCACGCAATAGCATCGTCCATAGCCAGATCGCGAGATCCGCCCCGTAGAGATAGGAGCGCATCGGCGTGCCGTCGCCCCGGACCGCAATGTTCCTGCACGCCAGAGCGTCTGCAATAAAGTTGCCGATAGCAAAATGCTGGTTAAGCGGCAGGTGCGGACCA
>Ga0302140_10010794_pt1 | contig 11260 bp, 7 predicted proteins | sample I_Bog_E1_1_FD_202095 | JGI IMG/M metagenome (GOLD analysis project Ga0302140, IMG submission 202095) | Peat permafrost microbial communities from Stordalen Mire near Abisko, Sweden - I_Bog_E1_1 | ecosystem: Environmental > Terrestrial > Soil > Wetlands > Peat | place: Sweden: Abisko, Stordalen...
GATCCCGCCTCGCGACGGACACCCTTGCCGTTCAGCTAACACTTCCCCTTGCCGGGTGTGTAGGGGACTTGCACCCCCAAGTGAGTGCGCCCTGCCGGGCGCACCAAATGAAAAAAGCGGAGCGCCTAGGCGCTCCGCTCCCTCGATCCAGCCTGACGAACTCGTCAATAAAGGCGGAAATTGACCTCGACGGTAATCATCACCGGTACAGGCGTTCTGCCGTCTTTCAGTGCCGGCTTGAATTTATACTTCCTCACCGCTTCGATAGCCTTTTCGTCCAGCCCCATACCCAGCGCACGAACCACACGTGGATTCTGTGGATTCCCCTGCGCATCTACGATCAGCGAGATAAGGCAAACACCCTGGTACTTGGCTCGCCGCGCTTCGTCGGAGAACTCCGCCTCAACGGCGTTCAATGGCACCGGAGCCGATACTCCACCGCCTACGTGATAGAGCCCGCCGCCGGCGCCGCCACCTGTTCCCGGTCCGTAGCCGTCACCGTTTCCTGAGCCTAGACCGCCGCCAGAGCCTGTTCCGATGCCGCTTCCTGAACCCTGTCCGCCAGAGAGTACAGACACATTGGGCGATTTACTCACACCAATTGTCGGCAGGGTCGGATTGTCAGGAAGCGTAATGTTCTTTTGCACATCGATAGCCGCATCCATTGCCAGCTTCGGCTTATCGACAGTTTCGACCTGAGGAGGGACGATGGGATTCTTCTCGATCTTGGGCAAGTGGCCCTTGATCGGATCGACAATACTATGTTCACCGCCGCCGCCGCCACCGCCATTCGAACTGGCTGCCTTGGGAGCTTTCGGCTGCCAGGCGCCTACGTCGATTGCCGTCGCTGTCTCCTTGGGCTTGGTCACTTCTTTAATGATGGCTTTGCCTACAAAGAAGACCAGAACCAAAAGAATCGCGATGTTCACGGCGCTGGCAATGCCGATGGCCAACGGGTTCGCTTTGACCGCCATCCGGTCAGGAACCGGGATCGGGGTCGAGGTCAGCTCAAGAGGTGGCAGATGGGGCGGGAAAAACACGTCCCGAATGCTCTCGTAGAGTCCTGCCCAGATCGGTTTCTCTTCAAAAGCCTTGCCGAGAAAACCGTCGAATTCATGCCCGCCTGTCAGGGCAGCAGCCTGGGATTCCGTGTTTGACATAGGTGGTTCGTTTTCCATGGTTGCTGGTGCGCTTTTCGTTTCCGATCGTCCAGACGTTCCGCTTGCCGCGTCCCGGACCATCGTACCATTATGCTCGACCGAGGCAACGCTTGTCTTGGGGAGAAGCCGTTTCTGTGCTCCAAAAAGCCGTTGCGAGACTCCAAACCGTCATATTCCCGCGCTAGCACAGTTCCCATAAACAATAGACGAGCAAGACGCAGCTTTGTTACCGGAAATTTCATCCCCGCGCCATTTACACTGGAACTGAACAACTTCGCAGCATTTCAGGGAGAAACGATGTCCGCAGCGCCCGAGTTGAAGGCGACCCTTACCTTGCCTCAGACCGCCTTTCCGATGAAGGCCAATCTGCCACAGAATGAGCCACTTCGGCTGGCTCGTTGGGCGTCGCTCAACCTTTATGCCGAGCTCCGCAAGGCGGGTCAGGGCCGGCCGGCTTATATTCTCCACGATGGGCCTCCTTACGCGAACGGACCCATTCATCTTGGTCATGCGCTGAACAAAGGGCTCAAGGATTTTGTAGTCAAGTCAAAAACCATGGCCGGATTTGATGCTCCCTACGTTCCAGGCTACGATTGCCATGGCCTGCCCATCGAGATCAAGGTTGACGAACAGCTTGGCCGCAAAAAGCTGGAATTGCCTGTCGCCGCGGTCTTGGACGCTTGCCGCGATTACGCGCAGAAGTATGTCGATCTGCAGACTTCGCAGTTCGAGCGCATCGGCTGCTTTGGGCGCTGGGACAAGCCTTACAAGACCATGTCGCGCGACTATGAGGCCCGCACCCTCGAAGCCTTTTACGGATTCCTCGAAAAGGGTTTTGTTTATCGCGGACTGAAGCCGGTTTACTGGTGCATCAACGACCGCACGGCGCTGGCCGAGGCTGAGGTTGAGTATGAAATGCATACCAGCCCTTCGGTTTACGTGAGGTATCGGTTGATCTCTGATCCTGCGGGCATCCATCCGGCGCTGGCAGGCCGCGAGGTTTATACCATCATCTGGACGACGACACCTTGGACGTTGCCCGCGTCCCTGGCCGTCGCATTCCATCCCGACTTTGAGTATGTCGCGCTAGGCACTGGCGATGCTGCGAACAGACCGGTGTACATCGTCGCTGCTGAATTGGCTGCTTCCGTCATAGCCGCCTGCAATCTTGGCGAGGTCGCCGAGTTGGCCCGCTTCAAAGGCTCGATACTAGAGCGGACCACCTATCAGCATCCATTTCTAGATCGCAGCATCCTGGGAGTGCTGGCTACTTACGTCACGGCCGACACCGGGACCGGAGCAGTTCATACAGCCCCGAGCCACGGCGCAGACGACTTCTACACCGGCCAACGGTATGGCCTCGATGCCGCAACGCGCGTTGACGCTTCCGGCCGTATCTTCGTCGATGCTGCCGCCTGGCACCACCCTGAACCGCCCCCGTTTGAAGGCAAGAAAGTGTGGGCTGCCAATCCGATCATCGTGGCCATGCTTCAGGACTCAGGCGCGCTGCTGGCAACTGCGGACCTGAACCACTCCTACCCGCATTGCTGGCGCTGCCACAAGCCGGTCATCTTCCGCGCAACGGAGCAGTGGTTCATCGGCCTCGAAACACCGGTTGAACGCGAGGACGGAACCAAGACTACGTTTCGGCAGTTGAGCATCGAGGAGATCGACAAGGTCATTTGGGATCCAGGCTGGGGCAAGGAACGCATCACCAATATGATTGCGACGCGGCCCGACTGGTGCATCAGCCGGCAGCGCATCTGGGGTGTGCCTATCGCCGTGTTCATGTGCGAAGGATGCAATCAGCCGGTAATGGATGCTGCGCTGAATCGCAGAATCGTTGACCTGTTTGACCATCAGGGAGCCGAGGCCTGGCACACCTCCGCTACGGACAGTTTGCTACCGGAGGGCGCGGCATGTGCGGGATGTGGCGGCAAAACATTTCGCAAGGAAACGGACATTCTCGATGTCTGGTTCGACTCCGGCACCAGCTGGTTCGCGGTCGCAGAGTCTGATCCGGAATTGAAGGATGCTTACACTGCCTTTCAGAATAACGAGGGAGTGAAGGTCCTCTATCTTGAAGGCGGCGATCAGCATCGCGGGTGGTTCCACTCTTCGTTGCTGACGTCGGTTGCATTGCGAGGTCGCGCGCCGTACTCGCATGTTTCGACAGCGGGCTGGACGCTCGACGAGCAAGGCCGTGCGATGTCCAAGTCACTCGGAAACGGCGTCGATCCTGTCGATATCGCCAACCGGCTTGGTGGGGAGATCGTGCGGCTGTGGGTCGCCTCGATTGATTTCCGCGAAGACATGGCGGCCAGCGAAAATCTGATGCAGCGGTGCGCGGATATCTATCGGAAGCTGCGCAACACTTTCAAGATTCTCCTCGGCAACCTCCACGGCTTCGATCCCGTGCGCGACCGCGTACCCGAAAGCGAACTACTCCCGCTCGATCGGTATATGCTGGCCCGCACGCGCGAACTCACTGAGAAGGTCCTCGCCTGGTACGAAGGATTCGAGTTCCATCGCGTCTACCACGCCGTCAATGAATTCGCCGTCGTAGACCTGAGCAACTTCTATATCGATGTGCTGAAGGACCGGATGTACACCTTCGCGCCTACCAGCCATGCGCGCCGGTCGGCACAGACTGTGCTGTGGCAAATCACGGAAACATTGGTGCGGCTGGTTGCACCGATTCTTAGTTTCACCGCCGATGAAGTTTGGGATTATTTGCCCGCTGTAGAGGGGCGCGAAGCTTCGGTGCATCTCGCGCAATTTCCAAAGCCGGAAGAGGTCTTTTCAGAAGACCCTGCAACGGTGATTGACGAGTGGAGAAGCATCTTTTCCATTCGAGAACACGCACTGCGCGTACTAGAGGAGGCGCGACAAGCCAAGACAATCGGCAAGGGCTTGGAAGCAGAGTTGCAAATTGCTACCTGGGGTGACGGTCTCGCATTGCTCGAAAGGCACAAGGATGGACTCAAAGAAATACTCAATGTTTCAAAGGTAACTGTTATCGAAGGCGACCAGTTACAAGTTATCGTCCTGCCCGCATCCGGCCACAAATGCGCCCGCTGTTGGAACTTCATGCCTGAAGTTTCCAACTATGGCATCTGGGAAAACGTCTGCACGCGCTGCCAGGGGGCACTCGCCGAAATGGGCTTTCAACCACCGCAGCCTGAGTCTTCGGAGACCGCCCAGTGAGCCTTCGCTTTCCTCGTCGCCTGCCGTGGCTCCTGCTCATCTCGGCGCTCATCATCCTTGCCGATCGCCTCACCAAGCGATGGGTCGAGGCACGCATTGCCTTGGGTGGTGCGATCCCGGTAATCCCGCGCGTTCTCCGCATTACGCATTGGACCAACGAGGGCGCGGCGTTTTCGCTCTTTGCTGAATCGGCCTCGCCGCACCTGGTGCGCTGGGCGCTGGTATGTTTCTCGCTGCTTGCGGCGCTGGTTGTGCTCATCGCGCTGGTGCGTCTTGGGGACAAGTTCACGCTCACCACTTTCGCCTTGGCACTGATCTTTGCCGGAGCGCTGGGCAACGTGCACGACCGCATCCTTTATGGCTCGGTTGTCGATTTCATCGAGGTGCATATTTTCAACTACCACTTCCCCGACTTCAATGTTGCCGACAGCTCCATTGTCGTCGGCGCTTGCCTGTTGTTCCTGGATTCCCTGCTTCCGAAAAAAGCCGCAGCACCGGAAGCAGAGCAGCAAGCGTAATCACAGAGGGGAACCCCATCACAAAACTGGCCGATTTGTAACATTTCAGACAGAAGCACGAGACTCTCCGGGATAATGTGGTGTCTTTGAAATTCGTTGTGAATCGCGGGAAAGACAAACGCAGATTCTTCGACTCACCACCCCCAAACTGAAAGACGTTTGGGGCCCCGTTCGCTCAGACTGACAGCCTTTATTTCGTTATGCAATTTAGAAACAGAGCACTATGTTGGATTGACGATTGAACAGCACGGATTTGCATGGAACTCCCTGCGTACTTTATTCAGGCAGTTCCCTGCCCTACAATGTCAAAGTCAGCCAATTTTCTACCGTGAAAGCGCCGAAGCTCGATTCCAACCACAGCAATCCGACGATTTCAACGCGTATTTTCATTGCTCCAGCACTCACTTCCCCATGAGGTTTGCATGAAGTTTCGTTGTATTCCCAGTTCGTCTTTCCCTGTTTTCGTCACAGCGTCCGCCGCACTTTGCCTTTTCGTTTCCACGTGCCAAACAGCAAATGCTCAGCGCCTTTCCTCTACTGTCCGCCCCGAGCATTACACGCTTTCGCTGACACCCGATTTAAAGGCTGCGACATTTTCCGGCGTTGAGACGATCGAAGTCTCACTTGCCGAGCCGGCAACTTCGATCACGCTGAACTCCGCGGAGATCGCCTTCCAGTCCGTCACCATCAGCGCCGGCGGCAAGCAGCAGACGGCTACAGTGGCGTCCGACAAAGACAAGGAGCAAACCACCTTTACTGTTGCGGAGCAGATTCCCGCAGGTAAGGCAACCATCGCCATCGCTTACACAGGCATTCTCAACGGCGAGTTGCGCGGCTTCTATCTTTCGAAGACTGAAAAGCGCAACTACGCCGTTACACAGTTTGAATCAACCGATGCGCGCCGTGCTTTCCCTTCGTTTGATGAGCCTGCCTTCAAGGCCACATACGACGTATCTCTGGTGATCGACAGCGGCGACACAGGCATCTCCAACGGGCCAATCATTTCCGATACGCCCGGTCCCGGCGCAGGCAAGCATACACTCAAGTTCCTGACGACTCCGAAGATGTCGACCTACCTCGTGGCCTTCCTCGTAGGCGATTTCCAATGCAGCGAAGGCGAAGCGGATGGCGTGAAGATTCGCGGCTGCGCTACTCCCGACAAAGCCGCCCTCACACCCTACAGCGTTGAAGTGGCCAAGTACGTCCTGCATTATTACGACACTTATTTCGGGATTCCCTATCCGCTCAAGAAGCTCGACCTGATTGCTCTTCCCGACTTTGAAGCTGGCGCAATGGAGAACTTCGGCGCCATCACCTATCGCGAAACCGCCATGCTGATCGACCCGAAAACAGCGTCAGTTGGAGCAAAGAGAGAAGTAGCCCTGGTCATCGCGCATGAGATGGCGCACCAGTGGTTCGGCGACCTGGTGACGATGCAGTGGTGGGACAACGTCTGGCTCAACGAGGGCTTCGCTACCTGGATGGAAAACAAGCCGGTGGCCGCTATGCATCCCGAGTGGGACATCGATCAGGTCGTCGCCAGCGATGAAGATGGAACGTTAGGCCTGGATGCGCAACCTACAACTCGCGCCATTCGTGCGAAGGCCGATACCCGCGAAGAGATTGAACAGATGTTTGACGGCATCTCCTACGGAAAGGCCAGCGATGTGTTGCTGGCGGTTGAGAACTACCTCGGTCCTGAAACTTTCCGCAAGGGCGTACACGCTTATCTTTCCGCCCACCTTTATTCGAACGCCACCGCTGAAGATTTCTGGGGGGCGCAGACCGCGACCAGCCACAAGCCCGTGGACAAGATCATGGAATCCCTCGTGGCTCAACCCGGCGTGCCGCTGATCACGTTTGGCGAACCGGCCAATGGGACAGTTTCAGTCTCGCAAAGGCGCTTCTTCCTGAGCCCATCCATCAAGACCGACCCCGGACAGAAGTGGACGATCCCCGTCTGTTTCAAAACCGGTTCGGATAAGCAGCAGTGCGAAGTGCTCACACCGGGCGACTCGACGTTGAAGGTACCGGCCGCCAGCCTGTTCTTCGCCAACGCAGGCGGCAAGGGCTACTACCGCAGCGCGTATCCGCCCAGTGTTTACGCTGCAATCGTAGCCAACGCCGAGACCGACCTAAGCCCCACGGAACGCATCAGCCTTACCGGCGACGAGTGGGCGCAGGTGCGCTCCAACAAGGCTACCGTGGGCGACTACCTCAACCTTGTCACCGCCCTCAAGGCCGATCAGAGTGCTGAAGTTCTTGGCAGCGCTTCCGACGGCGTTAATGCCATCTACGAACAGGTTGCCGCTACTAAAGAAGAACGAGCCGTAATCTCTGCATGGATGCGCTCGACGTTCGGACCGGAGTTCGCAAAGCTTCCTCCGCCCTCTGACAGCGACTCACCCAATACACGCGAGTTGCGAGCACACTTCTTCGGTGTACTCGGCTTCTACGGCAAGGACCCCGCTGTGCTTGCACAGGCTCGACAGATCACGGAAAAATATCTCGCAGATCCAACATCCGTCGACGCCACGCTGGGCCAAACTGCAGTTGGCATTGCCGCGCGCAACGGCGACTCCGCGCTATTCGATCAGTTGCAGAAAGTCGCCGAGACCTCAACAAATCCTGAGCTTCAGGAGGGCGCGCTACGCCTGCTCGCCGAGTTCGAAGACCCAGCACTCGTTCAGCGCTCTCTCGAATACGCCACATCCAATAAGGTACGGAACCAAGATGCTCTTTTCCAGTTCGCCATCGCTCTGCAGATTGACGCTAATCGCGATGCGGCCTGGAAATACATCAAAAGCCATTGGGACACGGTGAAGACGTTGCTCACTCCAGAACTGGGCAGCGATCTGGTGGGCTCCGCCGGATCATTCTGCTCGGTCGAGGCCCGAAACGATGTGAAGACTTTCTTTACAGAGCACAAGGTGCCTTCTGCCGATCGCGCCCTCAAGCATTCTGTCGAGAGGATCGACGGCTGCATCGAGTTGCGCGCCCTTCAGGAGCCGAATCTGAAGCAGTGGATCGCCGCCCAGCCAAAGTAGTAGTGGCAATTCGCATCAAAGGAGAGGCCGCCAGTTTGTCATGGTGGCCTTTCCCTTGCTTGCGGACATGAAGTGGCGTCAGTTCGCCGCGGTGGTCGAAGGTGGAGTAGAGGAGTAATAGCCGGTCAGGCTCGCGCTCGCGAGGATTTGTCCATTTTCACCCGCCTGGATCAAGCCGTGATAGAGCGTCTCGGCGCCGGCTGGGAAATTCGTGGAGCCTGGCAACACAAGTCTCGTGCTCAGTGCATATACCGTGAACACATATTGATGAGCATCTGGAGCGACATTGGCGGGCGGGCACGGGCCGTCATATTCGTTGCCGAGATAAAAGTCGTTGAGAATCTGTTGACCATAAGTGCTCCCTGCTATTCCCGCATTCGCAGGCAAGCCATTAGCGTTGCCGCTGATGTTGTACATGCCCCAATGCGTGAAGCCGGCCGTCACATCGTAGAGCACAACGACATAAGAAGCCGTACCCCAGGGCGCGCCCGACCATGAGAGTTCCGGCGACTGATCGCCGCCCGGAGCCCCGCTGGCGGTGCAGGTGTTGACCCCATTGACCTGGTTATTGAGGACCGTCGAGATCGGCAAAACGCTTTGGTTGACAAATGTTCTGCTGTACAACTGAAATTTGCCTTGACTACTCGGAGCGTTCTGCGCAAAACCGCTTGCAGCGAACACACCGAGAACTGCTCCTGCAACGGTTAGTAGACCGAAACGCTTTATCCCTGCTGATGTCATGATTTTTATCTCCCCTTCTTGGGCCCGGTTGCAGCCCGCACCTCTTGTAGCAGTGATCAAGGGTCGAGTCAAGCAAAGACCCGACGAAACTTTGTCGATAGGCTCTTGCTCAGATGAATTTCCCACAAACTACGAAGATTTTCGTTGACAATTACGAAATGCTTCGTATAACGTCAGAAACATCATGACGAGTACCGGTAACACACTCCCGCGACCCACCGAATCCGAGCTTGAGCTTCTCCGCATTCTTTGGGACAAGCAGCCGGCGACGGTGCGAGAGATTTACGACGCCTTGAATATGGAGCGGCCTTCCGGCTATACCACCGTGCTCAAGCTGCTGCAGATTATGACGACCAAAGGATTGGTGGTTCGCGACGAAGCAAACCGCGCCCACGTGTATCGGTCGGCGATCAGCCAGGACGCGATGCAGAGCAAGATTCTCAAAGACCTGAGCGTTCGTCTTTTCGCCGGATCGGCCGCGCAGTTGGCTTTGCACGCGCTGGCGATGGAACCAGCCAGCGATACGGAACTCGACGAGATTCGCGCACTGCTGCAAAAGAGAGGTTTTCTTCACTTGAATGCAACCGCCGAAAACGCCGGACCTCGCGCTGCGAGAAGGAAGGTTGAGCTATGACTCCTACTGTGCAAGCGATCGCCTGGACACTGATCCATTTCTGCTGGCAAGCGGCCGCAATCGCCGTTGTCTATCGTGGTCTGAGCTTCCTCATGGAGCGGTTCTCAAGCAACACGCGGTATCTACTTGCGCTTTCCGCGCTGATGCTTATGCTTGCCGCGTCTATTGCTACATTCGCATTTGAGATGCGGCTCGACTCTTCAGCGGGTATCGCAGCCGATAGCACTTCAGCTCACTACAGAATTTCCCCAGTCACGACACCGGAACCTGGAGCGCCGCAGCCGGCTGCGTCTGCTGCTCAAGTTAAGCCGGCCAACCTGATGAGCAGCCTACCGTCCTTGCCCACTCTCCCTTTGCAGGCGGTGCGTCTGATTGATGGCGTCTGGCTTCTGGGCGTGCTTGCACTGGCTCTGCGCAGCATCGGCGGATGGTGGCTCATTCAGCGGCTGAGCGCAACGGCTACCGTCGAGGCCCCAGCTGCAGTGCGCGCCAGCTTCCGCCACATCGCACATCTGCTGGGCGTTGAAAAGCCGGTCCTGCTGCGGGTTTCAAGCGCGATTGCCGGCCCTGTAACCGTTGGAGCATTGCGCGCACTTGTGCTTCTGCCGCTCTCAGCCGCCACTTCGCTCGGCCCTGATGAGCTTGAAGTCGTTTTGGCCCACGAGCTCGCCCACATACGACGTGGTGATTTCGTCTGGAACCTGGTGCAGACATTCGTCGAGACGCTCTTCTTTTTTCATCCGGCAGTGTGGTGGATCGGAAGCCGCATTCGGCACGAACGCGAGCTCTGCTGCGACGACCTTGCCCTCAGTGTTTGCCCCGATCCAGTAGTCTATGCAAGCGCGCTTTACCGGCTGGAACAGCAACGGTCGCGGCAATTGAATTTGGCCATGGCTCTCGATGGCCACCAACCGGCGCGGACGCTGCGCATGCGCATTGCGCGCATCCTTGGCGAGCCTGTCTCGGAAGCTGCCAACCGCGGACCGTTTTCCCTGGCTGCAGCGATCGCCGTGCTGGCTGTTCTGCTGATGCCCGTTCCGCAGATGCTGGCAAGCCTGAGTCCAGCTCGCTACGCCAGCCCTATTCACACTGCCCAGGCTGTCGTTGCCAATCTTTCAATTCAGCCTGTAGTCGCACTTACTCCAATGCGCCCCTTGGCGGCTGTTGTCCCCAACCATGTTGAAGTTCCATTGGCGAATCCAGTCGTCGTTGCTGCCATGCCTGAACCTCAACAGAGTGCAACAACAAACGACGGTGAAAAGGGAAACTACATTGACCGCATGAAGGCCGCGGGCTACGACGTCGATCTCGACAAATACATTGCGATGAAGATTCAGGATGTCACCCCTGAATATGCGGCTGCCATGTCGAAACTTGGCTTCGGAAAGCTATCCGCAGACGACCTGATCGCGTGCAAGGTACAGGGCGTAACGCCCGAGTACATTGCGAACATCAAGCAAAGCGGCCTTGAAGTCAAATCCGTTCAGGACGCCATCTCCTATCACATTTTCGATGTCTCTCCAGAGTTTATCGCCCAAATGAAGGCAGCCGGTTTCAGCAGCTTGTCTTCACAGCAGCTACTATCAATGCGCGTCCAGGGAGTCACTCCGGAATACGCGCGCTCGATCGTGCAGCAGTACCCAGGCGCCACCGCCGAGGACGTTGTAAAGACACGTATCTTCAACATCGACGCGGCCTTCATTGAGATGGTGAAGAAACACGGGTTTACCGGACTCTCGCTTGAGAAGCTGGTGCAACTGCGAATCTCCGGCATCTTCGACGACGAATCGGCTAAGTAGCAATTCACGTAAATCCGATCGGCACCCTCAATCACACCATTCCATGGTGACCGGAAAGCCATGCATTCTCGACGCACTATGCAGGAGATTTCGAATATGAAAATCAGCCAATTAGTCATGATCACTGCGTTCGCAGGCTCGGCCATCGCAATGC
>Ga0302140_10010796_pt1 | contig 11258 bp, 9 predicted proteins | sample I_Bog_E1_1_FD_202095 | JGI IMG/M metagenome (GOLD analysis project Ga0302140, IMG submission 202095) | Peat permafrost microbial communities from Stordalen Mire near Abisko, Sweden - I_Bog_E1_1 | ecosystem: Environmental > Terrestrial > Soil > Wetlands > Peat | place: Sweden: Abisko, Stordalen...
GATTTTGGTTGGCAAATGCTTCTCAGCAGAGGCGTTATTCTGGACGACTCAACCTTGGAAGTGGCTGAAGAGCTCAGCAGACGCGGTGAGGGGCTAGGCGAACAATTCTTGTTGGAGGTGTCAGATCAGAATCTCGATGAGAATATCAGGTTGAAGTGAGTTACATACTTATTCGATCTGATTCCAACTCTCATTCGTCAAACCGGATCAACATCAATTGGGCACCTGGCAAGATTTTGTCATTCCTTGCCTGCCTGGGATGATAAATTTCGCAGCGCCAGATTATTTTTTGTTAAAATGGTGCTGTTTCATTTACAACAAGTCTCTCTGCGCATAACTGATCTAGCCTTGTTAGGAATAAGTACACTGATACTATGGAACAGATATGTCAAGTTGGCCCTTCAGATGAATCGGTCTCGAGAGCACGTGGTTACGATGATGTCTAAGGCGAGCGGCGCAGACGAAGAAATCTCGACAGAAACTTCATCTGCACTCTGCAGAGCCGCCGAAACAGGTCAGATTGGAGTAGTTCAGGAACTCCTCGACAAGCCAGGGGTCAGTATTAACTTTCGTGCCCCCACATCGAATAACCGAACCGCACTTCATTGTGCAAGCCGACATGGCCACTTCGAAGTTGTGAAACTGTTAGTGCAGCATGAAGCATCGCTAGAAGTCAAGGATAACCAAGGGATGACACCATTACTGGAAGCCGCTATGGGCGGAAATTTGAACGTTTTCAACCTCTTGGAAGAATCAGGAAGTAATGTCAACGCTGTCTCGGGAGACGGTTCAACAGTTTTACACATTGCTGCAGCTTGCAATTCGTACTTCATACTCAACCATCTGGTACATTTACCGAATATCACCCACACTCTCACAACGAAAACTGAAAACGGCAGAACGCCCTTACTTTGCGCAGTACAGGCAGGATCTATTGACACAGCTCGATTCATACTGGACAGATCAAGCCTCTCAGAGATTTTGAGCAGAACGAATGATGGACACACTTGTCTTCACTACGCGGTACTCTCTAGGAAGCCTAAGATGATTTCATTGCTCCAAGACACAGGAATATGTCACCACGACCAGACCAGTGAAGGACTCACGGCTCTTCATTACACGTCCTTGGCTGGAACCGGCAAGTCGGGTAATATGTTCGATCCAATGATGGACTACATCGAGCGAGCCTCCCTTATAACTGAAGATATCATGGCTCTTCCCACCTTAATCAATGCTCGTGCACATTTACAATACCCAGATGGGAGGTGGGATATTGACGATTTTGTCAGTGGTCGTCGACTTGATACACCAACAAAATCTGGAAAGACAGCTGTGAGTATCAATTCCAACTTCTTGTGGCGTTACCGTTCTTCTTCTCTTCCCCTCTTTTCATGTTCGCTATGGGTGGGGAAAGTGCCCACAAATTGTGAACAATCTACAATCGACGATGTTTGAGACATTCTGTTCCAGAAAATTTGGAAATAATCTTCATCTACATAAGATAAACGTATGCTGACGTTTCGTTGTGAATTAGCTCCAGCTTCTGGTCTCCGCCGCTCCTTTTCCCTATAGAAATGAGACTTACATTGAGGGGCTGATATCGAGAGGCGGCATTGATCTTGAACGCCGTGACAAGGGAAAGAAGACACCATTAATAATCCTCGCGAGCCGATTTGCCCGAGTTGCTTCGCCACAACACGCAGGTTTCTCTAAAGCAATTAGACACTTGATTGATGGGGGTGCTGATCCGTAGGTGTTGGGGGGCAACCTCTTCCTTAGTTTGTTTATCTCATGAACGTGCCCAACAATAACAAAATGCTTCAAAGAAGCCGAAATGCTGACCGACCTGTTTCCTAGTAATGCGCAAGACATCCTGGGGCGCACCGCTCTTCATTACTTATGTGATTCTACGGGGACCGACACGAACATTTACCAAGCCATCATTCATCTGCTTGGGATCGAAGAATTGTTACCAGAGATTCTTCCGAGTTTTCCTTTCAAACCACCAAAGATATTTCCACGCAGAATACATCCCACCAGAGTCGATATACGCGATGTTAACGGTGAAACAGCGCTCGCTGCCTTGTTCAGAAACATGAGTGAAGCACAAAATACCAGCCACGCCACCGATATAGCGGTCGCATTACTCGGAATGAGTACGAAGGCTGAATTGGACAGACAGTTACCAGATGGAAACCGGCTATTTTGTCTCGCCATTGCTAAGGGAAACGATAGGCTGATCAAGGAGCTCTACAGACTCGGCGCTGACACCCAAGCCCGAGACGGTGCCTCAAATAGACGGTCACCACTGGAGCAATTTTGTGTTAGTGGCGTGAGGAATCCTGAGATTTTGAGAGAGCTCATCAAACGCTGCAAGGACTTAGCAGAGCATGACCTAAGAGGAAAGGGCCTGCTTCATTTAGCCTGTCAGTCGGGTCATTTGACAGTGGTCGAAGAGCTCGTCGATGGGGGCCTCGATATAAATCTCAAGTCTTCAGAGAAGGGAACAGCACTATCACATTCAGCTTATTGGGGACATACCCCGATTGTCCAGTATCTCCTAGATTACGGTGCAAGAATTGACGAGTGTGGTTCTGACGGCCAACCTCTGCTGGCTTCTCCAGTTTCCTGTATCTCGAATGTGGCTATCTGCAGGCTACTGGAAGATCGAGGCATCAAAAACTGGACCGAGCGAACATATTCAGGGTTCAATGGCATATTTGTGCCGGGTTTTACGACTACTAAAGCTGGACCAGCTACAACGAATATTTGGCATTCTCCCCTGGTCCATAGACTCACACCATTTCACTGGTTCGCCTATCGAGGACTTGTCGATGTGTTCGAGTATATTGTTGAGCACGATAAAGAGGTCGATATTGATATCGAGGCAGAGTTTGGAATTCGACCGCTCTTTATGGCAATATTTACCGGTCATTATGCTGTTGCAAAATTTCTTCTCGAGAAGGGTGCTAACCCTAATGGCGTTTTCAAGCCAACCGAGTGGACTATGCTTCATCTTGCTTCTCACTTCGGAGAATTGCAAATTATCAGAATCCTCCTTACAAGTGGTGCTAGTACGTGTCCACGTTTCATTCATCGCCCTAAAACGCCCTTTTTATTATCCTCACATGATTTCATCCTTGATCAAGCAACTATTGACTTTTGCGATTCCAGATCCTTGGGCCAAAGATAAATCTGGAATTATACCCAGCATTATTGCTGTGCAACAGGGTCATTCGGTGATTGCGAGAGAACTAGAAGAAGCCGAGAAGTTATGGCGTAAGCACAACAATCTACGCCTTTGCTTCATGGACACAATACTGATACTTGGATAGCATTCGAAGCAGACAAGCAGTTCACTGATACACCAACGGACAAGATTTCTCCAGCTCTGAGCGATGCTATCACTAAAGGCGACATGAAAGTCTGTCAATCTCTCATCGGACGAGGGTTCAGCTTCGATGGAACTTGTGAATGTGGATGCACTGCCCTCCTCAAAGCGTTGGTACAACGTCAAAAGGACGTCGCCAAGTATCTGCTCAAAATGGGTGCGTCCGTCGATGGAGTTGCATGTTCAAAGGAGGGTCTCGCGTCTGGACTCTCCTTGCTTCACCTTGCATCTCTCGAGGGAGACCTAGAAACATTGCAAGTAGTTCTCAGACAAAGCTCTGTGTCAAACACATTTAAAATACAACCTATCCATCTCGCAGCACGCAATGGAAGCCCCGAGATTCTTCGATTCCTTGTCGAATGCGCAGAGGACAAGACATCGCTCCTTGAAGCGAAGACGCCAAAGAGAGCTGATTACTCAAACTTTGAGGGATTCAGAAATCTCTTGGAAAATGCTGGACAAGCTGGTCCTCTCCATATTGCTGTCAGGTTTGTTCGCGTCGAAGCAGCTGAGTACCTCCTCCGAGCAGGAGCAGACCTCGAAGCTCGAGATGAAAGAGGACAAACAGCAATGCATATCGGGGTCTCAATTCGTCCCGATAAAGAAGTATTGGAGCTGCTAATCAAGGCAGGCGCCTGCCTGAATGTTCGAGACTACGAAGGCAGGACTCCCTTGATGATAGCTCTAGAGTCTAACCGGCAGGGGTTAGTGGAAGACCTGATGGCGTTGGTTCCAGGTAGGTGTTGGGGGAGAGTAATCTTCCTGTTCTGACCTGTCTCATGATTTCCTCCGAAGACAACAGGCGCTTCCCCGAAGCAACCCCGTTTGAGCATTTGCTAACTCCCCCGTTACCTAAAGTGGGCTTGGACATATATGCCACCGATATCTCTGGCAAAACAGCACTCCATCACGCGATCCAGTTCGGCCAGGACGATAATGCCAAACTGTTGATTGAAGCTGGACTGAGCACTGCGTCAATGGATCTCTTTGAGAGAAGCCCCCTTACAGTAGCGTTGCATGAAGAGTTTGGGCCCGTCAGGATTAATAAATTTGTAGAGGTTGACACTGGGCGATCAAAAATACACGGCAGCCATCTCAATGTCGCATCGTTTACAGGCCATGAGTCTGTCGTCGTGGAGCTTTTGAAACGAGCCCCAGAGCAAAATATGAATGAGTATATCAATCTGAAGTGCGAGCTGGGAACGCCGCTTTATAGCGCGGCTTCTCGTGGACACATTCCAATTATGGAAAAGCTGCTCGAGAAAGGAGCTGACATCAACTTGGTTGGTGGGTCCGCTGGTACTCCGCTCATGGGGGCTTGTGCAATGTAGGTGTTGGGGGGAACCCCCTTTCCTGTTCTGGCTTGTCTCATGATATTGTCCCAAGACAATGTCCTTTCCTGAAGAAACTTTATTTGAGTAATTGCTAACTCCGCCGTTAACCCAGGGGCCACATAGAGGCGGTTAGGTTTCTCCTTGGTAAGGGAGCAGAGCTTCAATGTACCAAGCTTGACGGATCAACAATCACAGCAGAGGAGGCTGCACAGCATCACGAAAACGTTGTGGCGCTATTGCGGACATTCAAACAAAGCGGATTGAACGCTCTCGATAAAGACTTCTCAGTCAAAACAGCAGATATCTCCAAGTTGGACGAATTCATGGCTGGGTACAGAGAGCGGAAGGAGAAGCGGGCTAAGAAGGATGACCACAAGGACACCAAGGCAGAAGATGGAAAGAAGAGCAAACTAAGAGATGATACGAACTATGAAGTAACGGCTGACGAATCATTGTAGGTAGGGGGTTCGAGAGTCCTGAAGGCCAGTCTCGAACTCAAGAACTCGCAATGTGTATGAAAGCAAAGCGAATTTTGACCTGGATGAAGGGGCAGCAACAACCAACATCACATCTACGAGCACGAATTAGCACCCTACAACAAGCATAAATCTGCTTATCAAACCCAAAACGACTCTTCATCAAAGCCGCGATGGATCAACCCTTCGAGCCCAAAATTCATTACCGGACATTTCCACAACTGCATCGAGACAAAATCTGCGTGCGAGAGGCAGCGTTAACTTCTCTTCTGAACGGCTCATCTCACTCATGGTACCAAACCTTGGCTGCGGAATATAGTGATCCATCTCAAATGGGTTCGAGCTACTCAAGACTAGATGCTGGTCGAGACCAGAGTATGCAGGCTGCGGACCTGCATCACGGTAAAACCACATGCTGGTACCATAGGTGTGCGAAGCTCGACCCTGTGCGCTTTGAGATAATTCTCGCTTGGAGATAGAATTGAGTATCACATGAAGAGCTGAATTGATCTCATGATAAGGTTCGGATGATTGAGTTGAGTATTTATAGGATTTACAGAAATCGTCTATTTTATAGCTTAGCTCCAATCTCAATATACTCCAGTGGTCTACCTTGACATGTGAACCCGAGCTCATGATAACCCTGCTCAGGACTTGATCCATCTATACGCCTGCCCCGCCAATAATTGAGACGGTCTATCAACCAGTCTGTAAAACACTTCTCCCGAAAGAACAGTCACAGGAAGCAGAACTACCAGACATACGAAATTGGCGGTTGGAACACTTATATCTCGGCTTTCAGTCAGGTAAAGCCAGATTTTGATACCAGCTGTGTATGTCAGGATGCTCTGGACGAGGAAACAACCTTGATTCGCAGTTAATTCTCATATTATCGCATAGAGAACAATGGGGGTGCATGACTTACTCATTGCCCTCCGTCCCATATACACGAAGATCCGGAAACTCAAAATCCACTGCGACATATCATACGTCTCCACCAACCCCAACAACCCAACCAGAATCAAGTAATTATCATCCCGAGCCTGCGGTTGATGGATATCATATTTGTAATTCAATCCGCCCGAGTAATACAACCCCGCGTGTCCCTCCAGCAAAACATTCTGGTATTCCGGACGCCAAGCCGTCCAGAGATACTGCAGCACCATTCCCGCTACCATGACGAGGGTGCATGCAATCCAAGTCGGAAGCTGATAAGAAGTTTTGAAGATCGGGATGCCGGCTTGTGCTTTGGATTTAAAAGACATGTTGTGCACCATATCTGCGACGAGCAATCCGGTTACGGAGAACCATGCCCAGGACTGCACCCAGAATGCCGAAAGTATGAAGATGAGCAGGGCTTTCACCCGCCAGGCAGACCGTGTGTAGGGTATGATGACCATGGTCATGTAGACTGTGTAGCTCTGCTGGAAGATCACGGATATGATCCAGAGAGTCTGTGTGGGGAACGCGAGACTGGCAGCTTGGCTCGAGTAGTCGTTTGTTATCCAGAAGAGGCTGAAGATCGAGTTGAAGTAGGCGAGTGCGTTGGGGATTTGGTAGGGTGTTTCGAGCAAAGTATTTCCCGATTTCTCTGCATAGTAAGAGAGATAGGAAGGCGATATGCATGACCAGGTCATGTAGACGATTGCGAGGGCGACGGCTGCGGGGAATAGCAGGCGGATGGAGCGTCGGAATTGCGAGCCTGCTACTTGAGCTCCAGTTGCGTTCTTGATGAAGGGTATCGAGATGCAGCGTGCGGAGAGAAGAATGGATGCTGAGTAGATGAGATTTTCGTTCCAGAAGAGAACGGACAGGGTCTTTCGCAGGACTGTCTGCCATGTTGGTCCTGGGATGTTGAGGTCGGATGAGGGACCGGAGACTAGAGTCGGAACAAATGTGTGCAGATAAACCCAGATGAAAGACTGCAGAGCGAAGATACCCTTGAGACCTGTGAGGTAGAGAACCTCGTCGTCCAGAATCGGGGGTGAGGAGCTTGAGAGAAGCATTGTGGGGAGGGCAAGAATGTGCGTGGTGTCCATTTTGGTTGCTTGATCCTCGATGGGAGGGAGTGTGTAGCTGATTGGCGATATAACATCAGAGAATGAAGGCTCTGGAGAAGTGCGTGGTGTGGTGTCAAGGTGCTGGCGCTGAGGTACTTGTGACCCAAGCTCGAAGCCATCATCTTCCAGTCTTTGGTCAAAATAGCTCTCGCATTTTCTCTATCTTCTAAGTGATAACAGTAGCATGAGAAGTAGGGAGTGGGTCTCGTCGTTGAGGGAATTTCCCGCGCGGTAGTTGGGTATCTTCAACAGCAGTGGTGGGAACGGATTTAGGGTTGTTTGGCTCGATGGAGCTCTACTTGAGCGTCCACCATTCTGTGATACAGTACCTATTGCTTCGCGTGGCCATCCATTGGGGTACGTATCTGCGAGAAGGTGCTTATTTCCATGCACAATCTCAACAATATGATTAGGAGGAACAAATCAGAATACCCCTCACGAAGGCCACGTGGATCGTCACCACGATTCATAACTCGAGTCCTGAACATACCGATATCATCGAAGAGTAATATTGAACCTTGTCACATGCTAAATGGTACAGAGTACTATTTTTTGAAAGTCACTCAGCTATGTCGAGCGGACCCCTGATATCCGATCTTCGATAGAGATGATTTGAGATTGTTATCTTAGGCTTTCTGAGGTCGAAAGAAGGTTTCAGGGCTGAAGTCCCCATCCAGATAGGGTTATCTTCGGAGATGGGCCAGGGTTTAGCCAAGAAGGCATCTTCCGTTCTGCAATGGTCTATTGAATCATTAGTGGATTTCCGAACAGCAGAAGCCCACATGTGCTTGAAGTTAGACTCCGCGCTTGCATAATTAAGCCGCTGCCACGAAAATAGTCGGAGATAGGATGCATATAGGATTGTCAGGAACGACGTTCTCGGCCGCGAACGAAGAGCCGGCACCCAGTTTTCCCGTACCGAGGACCGCCACTTGCTGGTCTTGGCCGATGCAGGTACCGTACGGGCTAAGGGAACATGCCAGGGTAGCGCTTATCGATCGCTATCTTGATCTTATCCTCTTAGGTGCAGGTTTAGTCTGGTGCGGTTGATTATGTGAGTGATTTGTGGCGCTGTGCGATGCCTTGGAGATTTAAGGCAGCATTGGCGAGGATTTGAATTGCGATCGATTTTTTGTGGCATGTGAAAAGGTATCCTAATGCTGATCTGAACTGTGAATTCTCTCCTCGGTCCGAAAACTTGCAAATATTGAATTCTTTCGTCACACCTAACTGGATTGCCAATTAGAATGAGCCTGAAGAGAAATTGTATTGGCGATCTTGCAGTAGAAATTGACTTGAAGCCCAGCGAAACTCCGCAAACCCCTCATTTGCGCCCTGAATTGCCACCACTCTTGGTAATGAAAGCCGAAAGGAAGGAATGACATTTGTGCTTCAATTCAAACACGTGATGTCGGGTTCCAAGAAGAGTATCCAGTGAGCTGCCTGGCATGTCCGTAAATTCCCATTGCTGCTGTAATCACGAGGTAGAATGGATATAAGATCGTGAATTTGATCATCATTCCGGTAGTCACAAATTCGGACCTTACGTGAAATGTGATAGCCAAGGTAATGAACAAGGTAGCCAAACTTGATATTTTTTTAGCAGTAGACTTTTCCGCTTTTAGTCATGAGACGTACCTGATGATAAAGAACCATTCCGAGACCGGAAACTGGAAGAAAACAAGACGAGCGAGTTGAGCTGGCGATTTGGGAAAGTCCACAATGATAAAATTGGTAACCAAGCATGTGTATTGTGTCACGAGATAGTAACTCAATTCGCGAACGAATAACAATGATACAATGCCGGCTCTGACGCAGGCTTTGCGGTTGCCCTCCTCGGGTCTCGTCCAAGCGAGCTTTGCGTGTTTGATACTGGCTTGGGTCCACCCTTGAGCCCATCGAAGCCGTTGCTTCCAGAGGGCCTGGTATGTTGTCGGTGCAAGCTCGTAAGAGACGGCGTTGATTTCATGGATGACGTTCACATTCTTGCCGAGAGCTCGTAAGGCTGAGTCAATGTCTTCTGTTAGCATGGCCTCATCCATGCCAATCTCACGAAGTATGTTTGCTTTCCCTGGGCAGAATTAGCTTGATCCATTTCAATAAACCGCTGCTACTCACAGTACCCGTTAGAGCCGCAGAATAATCCGAATTGCCACATTTCTGCACGCCCTGGGTGCGAAACGGCATAGATCTTGTCGAACTCAACCGCAATCATGCTTGTAAGAAATGATGTTGCGGCATTAAAGACCACACATCGTCCTTGAACTACGTCAACTGCTTCGTCTTGGCAAAATCGCTCAGCAGCCCAACGAGGACCGTACGGATGAGGATAGTGGTCGCAATCGAAAATCGCGATCACATCGGTCTGAATTTCAAGAGACAGGAAGTAGTTAACGTTATCTGCCTTTGATTTCGAGTTTGGAACCTGCATCACACGGAGGTTTGAGTAGGTGGACGTGAGATCGTGCAATTGTTTCTGCAGCTCAGGTATTGCCTTTGGCGTGTTATACACAATGTTGATGCGGAATCGGTCCGTTGGGTAGACAATTCGTTGAACAGCGTAGAGCGTCCGATCTATGATGATATCTTTCTCGTTTGGCAGATAGGCTACAATTATGATATCAATCATAGGTACGTTTCTGCCGTTTGTCGGGAAGCACCAATTGTTTTGTTCGACCTTTTGGACAGCTTTCCGTGCTTGCTCGATCGGCGTGAGGCTCAAGCATGCCTCAATGACCGTGTTCCCCGCAATGTAAAAGTTACTGGCCATGTAGAAGAACCAGAACACTTGAATGACCGACTTTGGGAGGACGATATACAGAAATACCGAAACGACGAAATATGTGAACAGGAGAAGGAACGGACCCCACTCTAACATCCAGAGGGATATATATTCGATCGTTCGGAATAGCGGAGAAGACTCTTGGATCACTGGTGGGTGCTCCTTTCTTCCATCTTCAGATTCAGTCTGTGCTTCGATATCGATGGCGGAAGTCTTGGTTTCGGTTTTGACTTCGTATTTCTCAGGAGGTGGCGGAGCGAACGACAACGGCGGTGTGAGCTCAATCTCGGAATATGATGGGAGGGGCGGTGAACGCTGGCTCTCTGTGGGCGGCATAGCGAATGTGTCAAGTGAAAGGAATCGAAAAGCACAAAAACGAAAGGACAGAATTCTGTCAGAATAGACTTCAGACTCAACGAGAAACAGACCTAAAGAACAGCAGAAGGGACGAAACAAGAGATACAGCAATACAATACATCGCGAAGGACACAAAAAGCTCACTCTTATCAGGGCTCGCAAGGCTGGATAGCTCTGGCATTATGGTGGTCGAGGTCCAGACAGGGTCCATCCGGCCCATTCCATCACACCACCGACCCCGCTGCAGGAGCTTGGTGCATCGTCGACGATCGGATGCAAGGCGATACATTCTCGCGCAAACACATGCTCCGTAGATCCAGCCTCGGATTGGCATAGTGGCGGAAAATACTTAAATTGTTTTGCGGGTTCAGGAGGAAGATGGAGATGGAGATCGATGCTTAGAGGTAGAAATAAGCTAAACCGCGCTAATTTAGCGAGCCCAGCACCCCTGAAGGCGCTAAACTGAGTTAATTTTAACGGCCATCTGCTAAACTTCTCTCCATCCCAACATCTCCACTTGAGTATCGGTACTCGTCTCTAGGTAGGGCTGCATTCTCAACACCTCAACAGGCGGTATCAAATGCCTCCCACGTGTATGGAACCTATGGACCGGAGCTATAGCTTTCGGATCGTCGACAGACCGAAGCCACCTGGGGGGAATCGCCGAACCCAGACATATCGATCGAGGCTCTGTCCTGCTGTCAAGGAGGGCGCAGGTGAGATCTACATTACCTTGTGAGAAGATTATGATATGCCTTCAGCTAGTGCTGATAAGCAACATGTGAGATCAACTTCACAATTGTTCACAGTCCCTTCTGTCATACACCATCTGTCCTTCTCCTACCCTGAGTGACTCAA
>Ga0302140_10010797_pt1 | contig 11257 bp, 9 predicted proteins | sample I_Bog_E1_1_FD_202095 | JGI IMG/M metagenome (GOLD analysis project Ga0302140, IMG submission 202095) | Peat permafrost microbial communities from Stordalen Mire near Abisko, Sweden - I_Bog_E1_1 | ecosystem: Environmental > Terrestrial > Soil > Wetlands > Peat | place: Sweden: Abisko, Stordalen...
GACCGAATTGTCAACAGCAGGTCTATTGGGGGATGGAGGGGAAGGTTCATGGGGAGATTTCCCATCACGCATCCGTTCAGAATACGTTGCGGACCTCAACTCTCGCGCCAAGGATACCGAGCTCGGACTCTGGTAGTTTCTAAAGAAGGGATCGTCTTTTATTGAGGTCACGGAGTCTCTGATGCTGTACAGATCCACACTGGCCTCGCCCTCAGATAAGAGATTAGGAGTTTTAACTTTTATCGCTGGTAAAAGAGGGGCGGAGCTGGTGCGCGAAGCAAGGCCAGGCCGAGCAGCTCGCGGGGTCGAGCTTGAAGAAGTTGGGGAGGCATTCGCGTTGTGATTTGAGTCTCTGGCGGGGTTCGAGGACCGGCCCCGTTTCGATTTGCTGCGCTGCGGCAGGACATCGTGAGAAGCCATGATTCAGCTTAGAGGACACTGTTCGGACGGTGGTCAAGCACCCGAGGCCTGCGAGAGATTCGGTAGCCCGCAGCTATATCGATCATGCTTTGATATTGAGAGATCTGGAGCTGTTAGAGAGAGAATGGAACAGTGCAGCAGCCGCAGTTTCGAGAGACAGATGGTTGGGAGCAGCAAGCTTGTGCACGGATCGTAAGACAGCACCCTTCACCTCGACATCATTCATGCTTGGAGCCACGAGGGAAGAGGCGGGGCAGCACAGTGGGCGACATGGACTGGCGCTTTCGGAAATATTGACGGTCTCAACAGGTCCGCCCTCCGCTGTGGAAATTCGCACGCGCTCGGGTCTTGGCTGTCATTGGCCCGCATGCGTCTGCGTGCTGGGAATAATATTCCTTCCTGGTGGACGAGGAGAGCGGCACCGAATGTCCCTAATCTGGAGGGACAAGTAGAATACTTTCTGTCTTGAATGTTCCTTTGAGCTATTATATACATATTTCCTCACATGTCTGGGAGGCTCTAGGAATAAGATCATAACTTGACTTAGCTTCCTAGGGCTAGGTGAACATATAATATTAACTGACAATGAATTCAAAGTTTAGTGCTGCTTTTCATATTCCCCACAAGGCTCGATAAGGCATGGGATTGCAAGCTCTCATGGCTCACGAATGTGTGCAAAAGCAATTATTCCGCGTACCCCATAAACCAGTCAGCATGTTTCACGTGTGGTGTTCTCTTGTTGAGAGCCGCCTACAACCCATCCGAAGCTTGTCCCTGTAAGTTACACTATCTTCACTATCCTCCCGCACAGTTTCGACTTGAGAACAAATCTCTGCCGCCTACGCTCGCGGTGACGAGGAAATGACTTTCCCATCGGACCCAACTCTGCACTACATTCTCTGCCTCGCCTACACTACTCAGACCCCCAGCATTGGCAGCACCTCCAGCAGCGCCTCCAGCACCATTATAGCTTTGGAAAGATCGTGCAGAGATCCGCAGCGAGAATGATTGGGACTATTAGAGTCTTGACCTGGACTCAAGCTGTAAGAGAGTCAAGATTAAGGAGAATCCGACCTACGAGAACATGGATTGAAAGGAGGAGATGATACTGGTGTAATAGTTAGGTACGTGAGCCGACTCACGCTTTTCACTAATGACGTAGTTCAGGTCGTATAAGTCCGAACGAACATGGAGATCCTAATCCGAGAGCTTTCTCGAATTCGGAGAATAAATACTGAATATATAATAGCGGTCATTCAATACAGAAGCATTCTAATAGTCCCGGTAGGATACGAACAATTGCTGCCGCTTTTGGTGTCCACCGCGAACGTAAGCATCTTGAAGGGAAAAAAAGGTATCTGCGAAGCTTTAGCAAGATAAGTAAAAATCCGAGTCCACGGGTCACAAAACGCGACCAAGCTCATTATATTCTGGCTAAGAAGGGAGATCGACAATCCACTCTCATGTTCCGGTGGGAATGAAACCTGGTACAGTGATTTGCTGACTGGCTACCCTGGTGCTCAAATCTTGATCTTATCAGATTCCAGACCGTCTTGACCCTCCGGGAATGAAACGCTTCAGGACAAAAGTCGGTCAAATCCTTCATCGGGCTCCACCTTCCGTTCCCCAAGCGGGTGTGAAGGTGCTTTTGTTGGTTGGATACTGCAGATTATTCGGAAGTGTCCAATTACTGCATCAGTTATGCGCCAAGCTGGAACATTGGTCCGATGCATCCCAAACGGGCGCCCGAGGCGGACAAACGTTCACCCGCTGGGCTTATCAAGAGGAAACTTTCGTGTCGGCGAGGCTACTACTTCTGATAAGCCTTGTGATACCCTGAACTCTTATTTGACGTGATCAGAGACACCAAGAAGTGAGACGGGCTCAACCGCGGGAGCCGGATGACCTGCAGCAAGCTCTGATAAGAGATGTTTGTTCCAACGATATCGAGTCTAATCTGCTTGATGACGTCGGTCCCGAAGAAGAAATGCTCTAGAGAAGCAGGTACAAAGTCAAATTGACAAGATCCAGCTAGTTGGGCGTTCTGTACTCTGAATCTGTCCACCTTCAAGGGCGCGAACCGGGGAATACAGACGAGAGCTGGACCGAGTGAGGTGGTACAGGAACGTTGGTGGCTGATTCGCCCACGTTGAACAGAGGCTCTGTTGACGGACAAACCTGAAACGCAATCTCATGGCTCCGGTCCTAATATTCTTTTTGCCTGGCGTATATTTCTATTTCCTAAGCAGCTCAAAGTCCAAGCCAGACTTCGGGTGAGGATGATGGTTTAGTCAGCTAATCTCCTTGGAGATCGATAGTGCGTGGTGTACGGGCATGTTTTGGAAGAATTAGGTAATTTAGCTGCCGATGTACCTGAATGTCTGGGAAATTCAAACTTTGACTTGACCAATTGATGTGGAGTTTTGGAAGTAATGATTTGCCCGGGAATGCAAAAATAAATCCAGCCACTGACGAACGTCCTGTTTCTAAGATGAGTTTCAGACGTTATGGCGTGTTGTTCGCCGGGGTGGTCTAGATTCGAGATTGCAGCCATATTCAGCCGACAAATCCCCTCCGGCGACCAGTACGCCCAGCGCAGATGCAAAACACCGGGAGGACGCGTTTCTTTTGATGATGCCACGGAGGGACAGGAATTGATGATCTAGAACTCAGAAAGAGACAGCGGGAACTGCCCGTCCTTGATTCCCATTTCGAGCGGCTCGCCAGTCACAAAAGGTCAACTGATCGCGTGCGACGCAAAACGCAGCCGGCATGCAGGGTTTCTCCAGCTTTCCCCCAGTCCGCTGAGCTTCCAACATGGCCATGCCGGCGCAGCAGCCAATCATGTGAAATATTGAATTGGGATCAGCAGCCCGCCGAGGCTACAAAGCGCAACGAGGGCTCGGTAGAGTAGTATTATTGTTGGCCGGCATGGAGGACATTCTTCAAAGCGCTGGCGTCTCTGCCAGATCGAGACATATTCCGGCACCGGTTAGCCCAAAGCAGATACTGGGTGCTTTAGTCCGTTAGTTTATTAAATACTCGTACCTCGCCTCTTCGTGTTATGCTGCGCGGTGTGACACAACCCTCCTCGTTTGCATACCTTCGACGTCCGGTGAACTGTCTCGAGTCGCACCTGATCTTGCCAGTCATGGCAACAACGACCACGCTTCCTCCTGTCGAGCGGCCTGCTGTTAGTTCAAAAAGACCTCCTCACTTGGACGCTCTGTTCTGACTTCCAGCATAGTTAAAACCCTCACGTTCAATGACACACCCACTTCGCGATGTTAAGAAAGATGGGCGAAGGCAGCGAGTCAAGCAAGGGGAGGCATTCGATCCCGAGGAATTAAGTCGTCGGCTCAATGCCCATCTGGCCGAGCAAAAAATCAAGGCAGAGCGCCGGCGTGAGGCAAGGGCTGCGAAAGCTGGTCTTGCGCAGGCAGATGTCGTGTATCACCACGTCCCAGCAGTCGCCGCTGCAGCGTTTGAAAGAACGACGACGCCTGATATAAGGCGGCAGTCGCACAAATTGTCGTCTGTGGGCGTTAAGTCTCATCTGGAGAAGCTCAGCCTCGACGATGCTCGCCCCGAACATCCCCCCACGAATCTCAAGCAAACGCTGGCTATGGATCAAGCAATATTGGAAAGGCAGATCTTGTTAAACCGGAATCAATTTCAGTGGAGCCACGAGCTGGAGGAGGCTGCTGAGGCGGATATGGAGAGAGAAATATATAAACCACCACAGCGAACGTTCCAGACGGAGTTTGCGCATCTGACTTCAGGCCATAGACGAAGCAATTCACGGCCGTTGAGCACAGGAGATCTATGGGAGAAGGTGGAGGCTCAATCCCAACCTCCTCCCCCGAAATCGAAATCGAAACCGAAGCCAGTACCCATTGCACAGATTGCAAAGGATAGACATGACTGGGTGGAGCGGGATGACGAGACTGAGATTACGAAGAAGAAGGACCATTCCCGGACAAGTCCTTTCTTGCGGAAGATGGAATCGACGGTAATAAGCCTATTTCTTTGTCTCCTATTTCGAGCTCCTTGCTTTACAACATCGGAGCACGTCCTATTCCCCAAGCAACATGTTGCTAACCTCGATGTAGTGGATGCTGGGCAAGAGGGAGAAGATTAAGCAAGACCGAGATGAAGCTGGAGCTGGATTGGGTGACCACGGCTCTCCGCCAGATGGGAGTAAAGGCCTAAGGGGGAGTTTTCTTGCTCGCTTCAAACGCCATCCAAGCTGATATGACCCTTGATGGTTGCCTTCTCTGAGTATGGCTGTCCAATGGCGCCGGGGTATCTTGAACCATTTTCAATGCATTATGAATCCAACTCCGAACCATGCTTTGTGTGAATCCTAGCCCCAAAAGCCCATATGAAATTAGTCACGTCTTATGTGACTCTCGCCCGGGTCAGCCATGAGCATGGTCAGTGGATGGGCAGTCTCACCAGATAAGCCGCGGATGCCTCCCTGCTTCCAAGACGCTTGTCCGTGAGGAGTCTGCGGCAATGTAAGGATCTCCACCCCGAATCTTCACAATTCCCCCTGTAACAAAGCTTCTATGATCTTCGAATTCTCCTCTCTCAACTCTTTCTCTACCAATTCTGCAGCAGAAATGCCGGCATCTCCAGACAAAACCTGCAAAATCAGTTTCGAATATTCCCTAACGCCTTCATCAGTATCTCGAGCGCGGCTCAAGGCCTCTCTTCCCTTCTCAAGTCCGCGATCGAACGTCCACGACTGCTCCTTATTCCCCTTCGAATATCCATTCCGTGGCAGATCGTCAAGTTCTTCTAAAGGCCGGAGGGTAGCTGTGTTGATTTCCTCAAGAAGCGCGGGAAGCTTTGGGTAGACCTGGAATAAGAGCTGAAGCTCTTTCGAGTCGTCTAAGGCTGCAAAAGGGCCTTTGAATCCTGCCGCGGCAACAGTGCCGGGTCTCGGTGCAGCTCCATTGATTTGAGGTTTTGATTCTGGTACGGGTTCTGCTGGCTTGGCTTGAAGAGGAGGATGTGTAGCTTTGTGAATCGTCGAACATGCTAGAGAGCAGCTTCACCACATCAGCTCGAGAAATTTGCAGCAAGTCGAGGGCTTACGATGGAAGGTAACATCGAGTGCACTTGTATTTCCATTCGTTTTCGTTGCAAATGCCGCACAGCTTCTTCTTGGGGACGTCAGCTTCAGCCAATGAGCACTCCTCTTGCTTATTGGGAATTTCGTCGCCAGTCGTTGTCTCCGTCGAGCTGTCAGCGGGATCTCCAACTGCCTTCGTATCTGGCAGATCCATTGCAGGTACTACGTCTTTTTGCGAACCTTCATCGTTTGAGGGATCGGAAATAGACATGTTGGAGAAAGTTGTGAGAATTGGCGTAATCAAAACACGCGGACCCTTGCCGCCCCTCACAGTGGACACAAAAAGCGGCACCAAATGTCCCAAATCACGCTGGGACATCTTCTTAACTACTTCTACCTGAATATTCCTCTAAGCTATTGTACATTTGTATGCTGTTTCCTCTACGGTATACACAGCTCTTGGATTAGGACCTCCATACCTTGGTTTTTCCTTGATTCAAATAAATGTACAATGTTGAAGCTGGACAATAAAGCTTAGTGCCGCTTTTTGTATCCACGAGCGCCCCCGATCGGCCATGACGCCAAAAACTTTTGATCCCTGCAACTGATTACAAAGGCCCTTCCTCCAACTTCGCCATCTAAAAGTATCTCCAAAGCAAAACAACTACAACGCACTCCCTATTCGGCCAATCTTCATCATGGCGTCTAGGAAACTCCCAAAGGCAGCTTTACCATTCCTCACTAAGACACGGCCTTCAAAGCCGTCGATACCTGTCCATCGTAACGCTGCGAGATGTGTACACCAAAGCACTCGGCTTCCAGCAATGGCAGCTTCGAATGCACATACCCGACCGACTTTACACCCTTTACACCAGCCTTCTATTATGGTAAAACCACCTGCTGTTAGCGGCAGTCGAAGCATCTTCATCCAGACTGAGAATACACCAAATCCGGACGCTCTCAAGTTCCTACCAAACCATCCTATCCTACCACCCGGACTCTCGTCTCCCTTCATCGAATACATGAATCCAAGATCGACTCTTGCACCACCGCATCCATCGCCACTGGCCGCACAGCTGATGAATATTGATGGAGTTACATCTGTCTTTTATGGGGCGGACTTTATCACGGTTACCAAAGCTGGGGACGCGAATTGGGCACATGTGAAGCCGGAAATCTTCAGTCTGATCACAGAGGCTGTCACATCGGGAGCACAGATTGTTAATGTTACGGAGGGTAAGCCTGGAGAGAGTGGTCAGGACGGCGCGGAGGAAGACAGTCTAAGTTATAACGAGAACGACAGTGAAGTCGTTGGTATGATTAAGGAATTACTGGAGACTCGAATACGACCCGCTATTCAGGAAGATGGTGGAGATATCGAGTTTCGCGGATTTGAGGATGGGATGGTAATGTTGAAGTTAAGAGGTGCATGCAGGACGTGCGATTCAAGTACCGTTACGCTGAAAAATGGTATCGAGGGCATGCTGATGCATTATGTGAGTAGATAACGAGACCCTTGTCAGGCTGCGGCTAACAATACCAGATTGAGGAAGTGAAAGGTGTTACTCAAGTACTTGATCAAGAAGAGGAGATTGCCGCTTTGGAATTTGCCAAGTTTGAAGAAAAACTTAGACAACAAAAAGGTCCTGACGCCGCTCCTTCGACTGTGGGAAAGGGTTCTCTGGATACCGTCCCCGGCTGAGGGACTTCTCCACCAAATGAAGAAATATATGATTGTCTCAACATAATGTTTCGACCTGCCAGACCGAAGATCTTGCCCGATGCAGTTAAACATGCCTTTGTCAAAGTGTCAACGTGAATGCCTTGAACCTTCATTCATGGGAGGTTTCCACACATACTCGGATGTGCCAAAACGCTAGAGGAAATGTCTCTTCGTGGCGTGTATGATGGGATTTTCTGGTCATTTCATTTTTACAGCCGTGGGTCATTCATCTGCACGTGCTCTTCAGCAGGATCTATGAAAAGGCAAGCTTCCTTCCAACCCTGATGAAGTATTTAGGTCGAGAATCCCGAGTAGTATTTACAAACTTGTCTACGAAGCTTTTCCGCATAGAAGGCGGCAAGAAGCAACCCAATACACCGACGACACCTGAAAGCAGTGAGAAATATGATATATTTATCTTCTCTCAAGACAGCATTAGATCAGACAGGACCGACCATGTATCGTGTGTTTTCATTGACGCCGAATTCATGACTCTTAAGCAATGATATATACAACGAATCTCAGCATTATGAGTGAAATTATACCTTTATTTACATACTCGGAGGCGCGACTGGACACCTTACAGGTCAATGCCTAGAGCCATTCCGAACAACTGAAATGAATTCTGCACCCAGCGGAACATCGAGAAGAACAAGGACGCGACATCGAGTTTCGTTTGGATAAACTGAGCTTCAATACGAGCAAGATGTGCCACTACCTTCAAAAAACATTGAAGGATATGACTGCACCAGCTCGCTGTTCGGCTTGACCTGCCAAAATCCTCGGTTCTGCCCCGCAGTGACAGGGACCTCTGATGGACGCCACGGTTCAAATATCTTGTTCACTATGGGGGACTCGGACCAACTTCTCGTTTCACAGCATCGAGAATAACCAGATGAAGTCTCTTGCATCGCCATGAGTTTTGTCTACCCCTCCTTCAGGAGGTGCTGTAGGAAAGCCAACTGGCGCGGGAAACTCCATCTGTGTGCGTGATTCGTCGTGCAGCCTCGAGGCAGGCTACTCCAAAATCGTCGATGGGGGGTACGGGAGAATGATGCGCCAGCGAATGGGAAGCTGGGTTTGGGTCCTCACTGTCAGGCGTCTTGCTGCATAGGCAAGGGGTTTGCAGGATGATCTGTGCCGGAATAATCCTAGAAACGCGCAATCTGAGAGCGATCAACTACTTGTGAACCATGGCAAGGAATTACTGGGAAAGTGGGTGTGCCCGTTGTACGATCAGCGATCGTACAACCACAGAACGCGCTGCTTACTTTTTTCTCACCTAGGGATGGATGGTGCAGGAGCTACCCCGCAAATGCAGAAAGATCCGGGTTGTTCGAAAATCAACATGCCCAAGGGCAACTTAGCGAGAACCTGGGGAACAGACAGATGCAGCCGTCTGAGCACTCGCTTTGGCACATGCGTCTAGACGTGGAACGGACGCTTCTCCTCATCAGAATGCATGCCGGATGAAAAGAGGGGAAAGTCCTCTGGAGAGACATCTGAGCGGCGCGGTGCCGCCTCGTCAGGGTCCTACAAGTTCTACAGAATGTTTTCTTCAGGGGGTTTCTGGGGTTTCATTCTAGGGGCGAGAGCGCCGTTAGATTGGGGGCATCCAGAACAAATGCTCAACGCTATTCTCGTGCAACCGTCAACCAGGCTTTCTCGCCTCCCTCGCCTCCTCACCCAGATTAAAGATGGCGTGTGACCCATGGCCTGATTGGAGACGTTGTAAAAGGGACAATCTGCACAGAGAAAGCTAGCAACTTTGGTGGTGTACAATGTTCGTATCGAGTACGGTACAACGGGGTTTGTCGAGTATAGAGGCTACTGTTCTGTTGAGATCGATCTAGATATATTCAGATTCCCCGACGGTTGCAGTCATCTGTGATGCTGTGTGATGGCAACAGATGGCTTCATGCGAATCATGGGAAAATTAGCAAGGTTCAGTTGAGAGGGAGGGGGTGGGCTTCCCCGTTTCTGGCAGGCATTGAAAACCAAAACCGTGGCTTGCTAGCGTGAAGCCCTCAAGTGCTCCCTTTCGTGCCTCTTGATCTTCCCCCAACTTCACGACGACGACGTCTCGCCAGAAAAGCGTTATTTGTCGTTCTTCCTTGAAGAGCAGTAACCGGGCCAGCCCCTTCCTCCACGCGACACAGCGAGTGCTCTGTGTTCCTTCCGCGACTAATAACGGAGCCGCCGAATCCACACTTCTTCCCCGCATGCGCCGCCTTCTTCACCTCCACCAGCCCAGTTCGAGTCTCACATCTCCAACCCTTCTTGCGATTCCGACGGCAGCTCTCGAGAGCAAGGCCATCGCTCTACTCCTTGTCTCAACAATGGGCTACGCTTAGTCTGGGCGACCCAAGCCTCCTTCCTGCAACGACGGTCCCGCATGCGCGCAGAAGGCTGTACGATTCTCCTTTTCCCATACTCTGGTAAATCACACGGCGAACAATAGAAGGTTCTTTGGGCGGCACAACATAAATTGAAAAAGAGCGACACCGGGCAGACAGATTAGAAGGCTTTACGATTTCATACGGCTACCGCGGTTATTTGAGGTTGGTCCCTTGAAACGTCCTGAGCCCTCCTCAGCTGTTGGGAAACACATATATACTTGGTACTTAATGCTGACACTCGGATTTTTGCTCTCTCTCTAGATACGACGTCTATTTCATTTCGAAATTCTTCTTTTTCCGGACGTACTAATACCACGGTGGTGAGTCTCATCCGCATGTCTACTTTTGGTTTGGGCTGCAAATGCCTCCATGCTCTCGACCATATGCACGATTTTGGCCGTGGTCACTACACCTTGTCTCCCATCACGCACGTCTTCTGAGAAGACTAGAGGAGTCTCTATGTGTTCTAAAGGAGGCTGATATTTATGCTTCAAGAGCTGGAGCGCTAGACGGGTAAAACTTGGGCTGCTTAGGCTGTCTCCGTAAGGAGGCTCAGCTCCCGGTCCTTTTACATCGTGCGCAAGTACAGACTGGCAGATTCACTGATGATCTCTGGACACAAGTCACACATCGTACCCAAATTCTTGCGTGTTGCGACTGGCTCTCGGGGGTAATGCCTATACACGTGGACTGTTTATTCACAACCTTCAAAGCCTAGCCTCGTTGCGCAAGAATGGAAGGCGGCTAACTCGTTCCTTCCAAGTAGACGATCAAACATACCCATACACATAATTGCAAACTCCGAGAGACGACTACCCTAACCTCTAACCCCACCTTCAACTTCCATCTCAACCGCTTCTTCGCAACTCCTTAACCTCACTCACCCTCCTGAATCCACCACCACCGCACTCTCCCCCTCCTTTACGGACGTTTCGTCTGCATCACCATCAACGGAATTGCGCTTGAACTCGAAGTTACCTTAACTTCTATTCCTCTATCAGGTAGAGGCCGAAAGTGAGAACTTGCCTCAACTTTTGAAGCATTCCTCACTCTCTCGATGTGCCTCAAACTCTTAAAGATTTGTCAACACTGCTATCACCTTTAGGTACGTAGCTCTTTTCAATTCTTCTATAGCAATGCTCTTCATTCAGTGTTTTCTCCACAACATTAATCACCATATTCACAAACCTCTGTACACATCTCCTTGATAACCCTTTTCGTCGAATGGTGTCTAGAGCAATTGGTTTCCATCTTCTTCGTTGCCTTTTCACATTTCCTGTTCTATAAGAAGTTCCGTTCCGTCGGATTTGCTCTTTATTTGTGCTACCATCGCATCATTTCGCTTTCGTCGGGTCATTCCACCTTCGTCTTTCAGTTCCCAATTTCACTTTGATCGTCACCTCTAGTACAAGGTCCTTTGTCACAATCCCATCTGTCTCACAGGCAGCCTCTGGCCTTCTGAACAATCTCTCAAGAGAGGCATGCTAACCGGTGCTGAAGACTCACAGGTCACGATTCCAATATCCTAGGCTTTTTACCTCTTTCAAGACAGTTTCCTCAGCAGACCTTGAAGGAGGTAAGTGGCAAATCACCGTTCTTCAAGCAGGACAGCTGCTGCGTTTCCTCTGGTATGTT
>Ga0302140_10010798_pt1 | contig 11256 bp, 7 predicted proteins | sample I_Bog_E1_1_FD_202095 | JGI IMG/M metagenome (GOLD analysis project Ga0302140, IMG submission 202095) | Peat permafrost microbial communities from Stordalen Mire near Abisko, Sweden - I_Bog_E1_1 | ecosystem: Environmental > Terrestrial > Soil > Wetlands > Peat | place: Sweden: Abisko, Stordalen...
CGCCGCCGTTGTTGCCCCTGCCGCAAAGCACCGTCACCCGCCGCGCCCGCGGAAACCGTTCCAGGGCAAATGCCGCCACGGCCTTTGCCGCTGCCCGCATCAGCTGAAGCGACGGCAATCCGTACTGCTCTGTCGTCAAGCGGTCGCAGGTTTGCATCTCGGTTGCGGAAAGAATTTTCACCGCAACCATGGTAGTCGATCTTGTCGGTGTCAGAACTCAATCCTTGCCTGAAATGCAATCATGCGTGGCGAACTGTCTCCTCCCAAGCCAACTCCCAGCAGCCCTGTCGGCGGCGAAATTGTGCTTTGGAGCGTGCCGAATTTTGCAGGAATATATTCGCCCGGCACTCCCGCTTCCACATTGCCGGGCAACGCGAAATTCGGGTGATTGAACGCATTGAAAAGCTGCGTGTCGAAACGCAGCGATAGCCCTTCGCGGATCGGAAATCTCTTCGTCAAATACATGTCCGAGTAGGTGAAATGCGGCCCTCGCACCGTGTTGCGCCCCATGCCTCCGAACTGGCAATTGGACTCTGAGTCACCCCCGGTGCAAGCGCCGGTCGTTGGGTCCACGACCGAGGCAAACGCCAATGGATTCAGCCACTGCCTGGTTCCCGCCTCGGTAACTCCCGGGTAGGGCATCTTGCGGTAAAGCGGCACGCCCGCAACCCGGCGCGCAAATTGTGGTCCGCTGCCTTGAAAGATGCCCTTGCCATTGGCTGTATAAGGCTGACTCAGCACGGTGAACGGAAGCCCGCTGTGAAGGAAAGCCGTCTCGGAAAACGACCAACCGCCAAACACCGATCGCAGCAGCGCGTGAGAAGACGGAAGAGGTATCCGATAGATCCCAAACGCTGAAATGTTGTGCCGGACATCATAATCGCAATCTCCATACTGGCGGCTGAGTTCTCCCGGCAGTGGCGACAGAATTCCCTGAGTCGAAAAAGCCAGCAGCCCTCCGTTCGACACTTCATCCAGGCAATGACTCAAGGAATAATTTCCCCTTAAGGTCAAACTCCCAATCTGCTCGGTGATGTTAGTCTGCAAGCCCGAATAGCTGCTATTCGCGTTGGCCTGAAACTCGTTGACGTTGCCGAATCTCCGATCCACCGGATGTTTGAAAGGAAAAGGAGCAAAGCATTCGCTGCACACGGTTTGATACCCGTTCAACTCCACTTGATAGGGCTCATGGACGCCTCGTGTACCCACATAATCCGCTCGCGCCGCGCCGCGCGCCCCAACCTTCCGTTCAATCCCGAGGTTGTATTGGTAGTAATACGGTGTTTTCAGCGTACCGCTGGGGAACGTATTCATGCTCACTGCCAGCGGGCATGTAGGCGCTCCGGCTGCAATACCGGCACATGGAGGCGCAGCAGCACTGAAGACCGACTGAAAGCCCAACTCGGCGTTCCTCGTAGCATCCACCGCGCTACCGGGTACATTCGGCGCAATTCCGACGCCACCCACCTGCCCACCTATCCCTCCTACAAAGGTTGGCGAGTAAGGAGCATTCGTCGCCGCCAGGTCGGCGATCTGCGCCGGAATAAGGTCGCTGAATACTCCAAACCCCGCATGCAGCACAGTGCCGTGACTAACTTCAAAAGCCGCTGAGACGCGTGGTTGCCACACCAGCAGCGGCGTGGCGGGAAACAGGCCTCGCACCTTGGTTTGGATCGCTTGATCAAGTGGCTGAGAAACGTCATGGGAAATATCGGGAAACGATCCTGCCGGCCTCGCGAATAGCCGTTGCTGGTTCACGGGATTCGTATTCCACGTCGCCCGCATCCCGGCTGTCAGCGTGAGGCGCACCGAAGGCTTGTATGTGTCCATCGCATACAAATCCAGATTGCCCGCTGCCACTCGCTCCTTCAGTGCAACGGGAAACGTCTGGCTCGCTGTGTAAGCGGCGCCATAAGTAAACTCGGCAAGGTCGTTATAGACGACGGTAGGCACCGTTCCTTCTCCCAGATCGTAGTCGCTTACGTCGATCCGCCGCGTATTGATACCGAACTTGTAAGTACTTCTGCCCCGCGTCCAAATGAGGTTGTCGTTGATCTGCCATTGAGTTACTTTGCGCCCCTGGGGATAAGTGTTGTCATCGCCTCCAATGGTTGTGAAGGGAGCGCTGCTGCTTCCCGCCGTGAGCACAATTGGAAACGCCTGCCGGACCTGCTCGAAGTTATCCGGCTCAAAGATGCTTGAATACCAACTCGCTCCCGGATTGAACTGATTGACAAGGCTGGGACTGAATATATGCGTATAACCGGCAACCAACGTGTACTGCGGCTGAGGAGAGTACGAATTGAACACGGAGTTAATCGGGTCAGTATAGGCGGCCTGCAAGCCGGTGTCCTGCTGGTATCGGTACCATACGGTGTTCTTCGCGTCGATGGTGTGGTCGATTTTCACAACCAGAAGGTTCTCGCTGTCACTGTTGGTCAGCGACACCTGCCTCTGATTTGCGCATCCGCTTCCGTTGAAGAGGTTTCCGCTGGTCTGTGTACCGGAAAGCATCGCCCCGCTCGCGTCCAGCGGGCAGGAACTGACTGCAACCGGCGATCCGCCGGAGTTGCTATAAAGCTTGAACATCGACTGGTAAAACGCGACCTCCGACGGCTCTGCCGGAAGTGCGGTACCCGTAATCGGGTCTATCCCGCCCAAAGCCAATTGACCCAGCACATATTGCTGATACGCGGGAGCGGGCGCCACCGCCTGCGATACCAAAGGCAGTGCAATCCTTATTCCCTCGTAATGTGTAAAGAAGAAAAGCCTGTCGCGCCGGATGGGCCCGCCCACGCTCACTCCGAATTCATTCACTGTCGAGCGCGGCTTCCTGGCAATATCGCCTGACGTATCGTTCGAATGAAGAAAATAATCCTCTCCATTCAGCAGCGATCCATTCCATAACTCGTAGAAATCCCCGTGAAATTCATTGCTTCCCGACTTAGTGAAGTAATTGACTTGCGACGCGCCGTACCTGCCTTGATCCACTGAGTAGGAGTTAGTATTTACTGTCGCCTCCTGCAACGCATCCAAGCCAATTACCAGGTTGGTCGATAGCCCGATATTCAGCCCGAGCCATGGATCGTTGGTATCGTAGCCATCCAATATGTAGCCGTTCGAGGTCGCGGGCAGCCCATTGAATTCCACATTCCCGAATCCGCCGGAGGCCTTGGCGTCGTTGGATGAACCCGCAGTATTCATCAATGCTCCCGGCGCAAACTGCGCAATGAATGTCAGATCCTGACCAGGATTGGGAAGGCTTGCAATCGTCTTGCTTTCCAGCGTTGTGGTGGTATTTGCGTTCTCCATGCTGAGCATCGCTTGTTGCGCCATCACCTCAACACTCTGGAGTGTTGACGACACGGAGAGATGAATGTTCAACGTCACCGTGCGTCCCACTTCAACGGCAACCGGCTGCGATGCCTGCTCCGCAAACCCCTTCGCCTTCACCGTGACAATGTAGGAGCCGGGATTAACCTGCGAAAACAGGAACCGCCCCTCGCTGTTGGTTTGTCCTGAACGGGTGGACTTCATATCCACATTCGTGGATATGACGGCGACGTTGGGCAGCGCCGCACCGGTCGAATCCACCACCGTCCCTGAGATAGCGCTCGATGTCCCGCTTTGCGCCACGCATAACTCTAAATTAACTATGGTTAACATCAGCAAATAGGCAAGGGTATAACTCTTTACGAGATTCAATAACATCACTAACCTCCGTGGGGAAACGAGCGGTCAGCTACCCGCGAAACATCAGCACCAGGAACCACGCATTCAGCCCCGCGATCAGCGCGGCCACAAACCACGACAGCCCTTGCAGCCAGCGCCCATTCACAAACTCGCCCATCTTCTTCCGGCTGCTGGTAAACAGCACCAGCGGAATCACCGCAAAGCTTAATTGCAGCGAAAGAATCACCTGGCTCAGAAGCAGCAGTTTCTCGGTTCCGCGCTCGCCGGTAATGGCAACCACAATGATGGTTGGAATGATGGCGATGGACCGTGTGATCATTCGCCGCAGCCACGGCGATACGTGGATGTGGACAAAACCCTCCATCACCACCTGCCCGGCCAGCGTGCCAGTGATGGACGAGTTCTGCCCGCTTGCCAACAGCGCAATGGCAAACACTGTGCTGGCCCCGGCCGCGCCCACCAGCGGGCTCAGCAGCTTGTATGCGTCCTGAATGGCTGCAACCTCAAAGTGTCCGCTGCGATGGAAGACCGCCGCCGCCACCACGACAATGGCCGCATTCACAAACAGCGCCACTGTCAGCGCCAGCGCCGAATCCACGTTGGCCATGAAGATGGCTTCGCGCTTGCCCTTCGGCGTTCGCTCGTACTTGCGGCTCTGCACAATGGAGGAATGCAGGTAAAGGTTATGCGGCATCACCGTCGCGCCCAGCATTCCAATGGCGATGTAGAGCATGTCAGGATTGGTAATGATGGAAGGCGAGGGAATGAGCAGATTCTTCAGCGCCGGCCAGTACTCCGGCTTGGACAGAAACAGTTGCACTCCGAACATGGCAATAATTGTGCCGATCAGCGTAATGACCAGCGCCTCGACCACCCGGAATCCCCAGCGCTGCAGCAGCAGAATCAGCAATACGTCAAGGCCTGTAATCAGCACGCCATAGAAGAGCGGTATGTGAAACAGGAGATTCAGCGCAATGGCCGAGCCGATCACTTCCGCCAGGTCGCAGGCGGCAATCGCTATTTCGGCGCCGATCCAGAGGCCAAAGCTGACCCAGCGGCCGTAGCTCTCGCGGCAAAGCTGCGCCAGGTCCCGCTCTGTGGCCACGCCCAGCTTCAGGCTCAGGCTTTGGAGCAGAATCGCCATGAGGTTTGAAATCATGATGACCGACAGCAGCGTATAGCCGAACTGCGAGCCGCCGGCGATGTCGGTGGCCCAGTTGCCGGGGTCCATGTAGCCTACCGAGATGAGAAATCCCGGCCCCAGAAAGCCCAGCAACCGCCGCCAGCGAATGGGAGAGCGGGAGATGCCGACACTCGAATGCACCTCCGGTAAAGAGGGCTCTGGCAGCGCGACGGACGATAGAGAATTTGTGGACATGGTTTCCTGGGGGAAGAGACCGCGTTTGTCCTTCAACCCAAGTATGCCACAATTTGTTAATTATGGTTAATAATTTTTCTTATGTTTAATTACGATGAATTTCCCGACCGCAGCCAAACCGCCTCCGCGGCCGGACGCCCCAAGATCGAGTTGCGTGCCGAATCGCTCCCAGGCAGCTCAATCGAAACGGTTTCATCGTAGTTCTGGCTTACCACTCTGAGGTTTTGGCCAGGGCCAATCCCGGTTTTGTGCAGGAAAAGCAGCAGCTTGGGATCGCGTTCGTGCAGGCTGGTCACCGTGTAGTTCTCGCCCTCCACGGCTTCCGAGAGCGGTACCTCGCCTCGCCGCTTCCGCACCGCCGGGCTCTCTGGGAGGACCGCATTGCCGTGGGGACAAGCGCCGGTCTCGCCCAGTTTCTCCTTGAGCTTGGCCTCGAACGCCGGTGAAACCGCGTGCTCCAACCGCTCGGCCTCCTCGTGGATCTCGTACCACTCCATGCCGAAGACCTCGCTCAGCATGCGCTCAATCAGGTGGTGCCGCAGCGCGGTGTGGTAAGCCGTCTCGCGCCCCGCCGCAGTCAGGCGGACAATCCCATCGCCGCCCACCAGCACGAATCCATCGCGCTTCAGCCGCTTCAGCGCCATGGTGACTGCCGGCGCGGAAACCTCAAGCCAATGCGCCAGCAGCGCCGGGATCACCTCGCGCCCCTCCGCCTCAGCCTCGAGAATGGCCTTGAGGTAATTCTCTTTCGAAACGTGGATCGAGTCTTTCATCGTGGTATTGCAATTAGTTTAATTCGTTGGAGCAGGTTTCAGTCCGCATCGCTATGGCGAGGACGATTTGTGGTATTGCGCACATCGAAACGAAGTGGCAGAATGATCGCGCTCTGAAATTCAATGAACCAAGGAAGCCCAAATGAATCACGACTTACCGGGCGAAACGGGCTGTTCCGACAAACGAACCGACTTTCCTCCCCTTGTCTGCTCCATCCGCCCGCTTGAATGGAAATTTTCTCCACCGACTTATCGGTGTCGGATAGCCGGGCACCAGGGCGCGGGTTCCGGCGTGCCCAACACAGGCACGAGAGCGCGGAAACGAACGCCAAGCGGAGTCTGGGCCGCATCCGTTGCTTTGCTGACGGTGGCGGGACTGACCACAATGCAACAGCTTACGCAGCCAGTGCTGGCCCAGGCCGCGAGTGATCGACCGGGCCAACCTGCCGTCGCTCGCTTGGATGGCGGAGTGCGAATCCTGCCCCCCCAGAACGGGAGTGTTTACTCCGTAGCCTTCAGCCCCGATGGCCGAACGCTAGCCGCTGGGATTTGGGGCGCCGAGGCGATCAACCTCTGGGATGTGACCGGTGGAAGCGTGGTGCGAGCCTTTTTGGGGCACACCTCCAGCGTCCGGTCCGTTGCTTTCAGTCCCGATGGGCGAACGCTGGCATCGGGGAGCGACGACAATACGATCAAACTCTGGGATGTTGCTGCCGGAACCGAGTTGCGCACCCTCACCGGCCATACCAAATTTGTCGAATCGGTAGCCTTCAGCCCCGACGGCCGCACTCTGGCTTCGGGGAGCGACGACGAGAGCATCATGCTTTGGGATGTGGCCAGCGGACGGGCGGTGCGCACCCTGCAGCCCGGCGCCGGGGTTGTGCAATGCGTTGCCTTCAGCCCCAATGGCCTTTCCCTCGCATCGGGCAGCGGCACCAGCCTCAAGCTGTGGCATGTGGCCACCGGAATGCTGTTGCGCACCTTCCAGAACCAGGGCGAGGAAGTGATGTCCATCGCCTTCAGTCCCGACGGCAGCATACTGGCGGCGGGAAACGGCAATGGGATCAGGCTGTGGGATGCGGCCCGGGGAAAGGTGCTGCGGACTTTGGAAGGACATACCGATCGTGTGAATGCAATCGTCTTCAGCGCCGATGGCCGAACGCTGGCTTCAGGGAGCAACGACCACGCCGTCAAGCTATGGGATGTGGCGGGCGGAAAGGCGATCCGCACCCTGCAAGGCCACACGGATCTGGTATCGTCCGTGGCCTTCAGCCCGGATGGCCGCATCCTGGCCTCCGGGAGCCGCGACCGCACCCTCCGGCTGTGGAATTTGGGCGGCGAAACGAAGTAGCGGGGGCGGCCAGGCGCACAATCCCGAACCGCCCACCAGTTCGCAGCCGTCGCGTTTGAGGCGCTTCAGCGCCATGGTCACGGCAGGCGCCGACACTTCGAGCCAATGCGCCAGCAGCGCCGGGATAACCTCGCGCCCCTCGGCTTCAGTCTCGAGAATGGGCTTGAGGTAATTCTCTTTCGAAACGTGAATCGAGGCTAACGATCTTCGGTGACCATGGGGTGATGAGTTTCACCGCCAATGGTGCAAATCCCCCATTTCCAGAGAAATGGCATGCCGAGTACCCCATGCCTTGATCTTGAGACCTGAGAAGCCATTTCAATGCGAATCGACAAATCGGCAAAGGTTGCTAATCGTGGTACGCTTGCTTCCAGTTCCGTTCTCATGGACGTGCCGGAAGAGGAGTTTCATGCCGAACCAGTCTCCACAACCCATCACCGGACCGACCTGGACCGACCCCGCGACGGGCCTGATGTGGGCAAGGAAGGATAGCGGCAGCGATGTGAGCTGGCAGCAGGCGGATGTGACCTGGCAGCAGGCGACGGATTATGCCCGGAATCTGCGATTGGCCCTCTCCTCCAACTGGCGCTTGCCGACGATTGACGAGTTGCGGGGCATCTACGACCCAAACGCCAATGTTCACGGCTATCATGTGAAGGGCAACATGCAACTGTCCGGTTGGCAATGGAGCAGTTCTCTGGGGTTGGGTTCCGGGGCGGCGTGGAACTTCGACTTCATCACTGGGACGCGGTACACCAACCTATTCGGCTTCAACACCTTCAAACGCGCGCTGTGCGTGCGCCGTTCCGGAAAATGATTTCAGTCAACCGGATCTTTGGTATTTTTGAGACGTTCGATCTTCCTGGAATCCGTCCTGCTATTTCACCCGCACCGTAGGCTCAACCGACAACCCAGGGCGCAGCAGATGGTTCGGGTCTTCGTCCTTCAGATTCGTAAAGTCGATGCGCACCGGAACCCGCTGCACCACTTTTACGTAGTTACCCGTCGCGTTCTCTGGCGGAAAGAGACTTAGCACCGACCCGGTAGCTCCCCCTATCTGAGTTACCTTGCCGCTATAAGTCTTGCCGGTAGCATCCACTGCTATTTCCACCGACTCGCCGGCAGACATGTGCTTCAATTGCGTCTCTTTGAAGTTAGCGGTAATCCATAAGTCATCCAGCGAGACCAGAGTCAGCAGATTCTGCCCCACGCCTATGTTCTGATTTACTTCGACGCTTTTGCGAGTTATGATGCCCGCCACCGGAGCGACGATTTTGGTATAACTCAAATTCAGCTCGGCCTGGTCCAGCTGCGCTTGGGCCTGCGCCACCTGGGCCTGCGCCTGCTTGGCGCGCGCGGCCTGCGCCTCAACCTGCTGCGGCCCCGTCTGCGCGTTCTTGAAACTCGCCTGAGCCTGCGCCTCGTGATCATGCGCAACCTTCACTCCATCGGCGGCACCCTGTTCACTGGCGCGCGAGTCAGCAAGCGCGGCTTTGGCCGAGTCGGCCGCCGCCACTGCAGCATCGAATTGCTGCTTGCTGATTACATCCTTCTCGACCAGCGGCCTGTATCGCTTCAAATCGGCCTGCGCCTTCACGTTGTTTGCCAAGGACTCGCCGACGCGCGCGTGTGCCGCCTCCAACTGCTTCTCCGCCTGCGCCACGCCGGCTTGCGTGCCGCTCAAATCCGCGCCGGCCGAAGTCAAAGTGCTGCCGGTGTTGATTGAAGTGATGGGCACATTGACGTTGGCCGCCGCCGCATTGGCCTGCGCGCTGGCCAGCGCGGCCTGCGCGCTCTCCACGGCGACATTGAAGTCCTTGGGATCAAGCTCCGCAATCGTATCGCCGGCCTTCACCACCTGGTTTTCATCTACGTCAACCTTCAGCACCTGCCCGCCGATCCGCGAGCTTACTTGAATCAGGTGCCCGTTCACCTGCGCGTCGTCGGTGTCCTCGCTAAACGTGGAGTGCCACCAAATGGCGACCGCGACCGCCACGAGCACCGCGACAACAACCACAACAATACCCGTGCGCCGCGACTTCGGCTGTTCGATCTCAGTCCCCGCTGCCGCGCCAGGGTTAGCCTGTCCCGTTGATGGTGTTGAATCCGCCACAGTTACTTTCCTCCCACATAGTTCTTGTAACTCTGCCCTGCTCCCAGAGCCCGCGCCAAACTCAGCTTGGCCACATTGTGCCGGTAGAGGCTGGTCACATATTGATTGTTGGCCTGCGCAACGGACTGCTCCGCCTGGCTGACAGCCAGGTTGTCGCTCACTCCGTTGGCATACCTCTGCTGCGCCTCGCTCAGCGCCTCGCCGGCCAAATCCACGCTGGACCGCGCAACTTCAACCTGCTTCTGGGTCGAGGCGATATCCAACAGCGCATCGCGCACATCGGCATCCACCTGCGCATTTTTATCGCTTAACTGGGCCCGCTGGGTATCCAACTGCGCCTGCGCCGTTTCCGCTTCGCCGCGCAACGCAAACTCCTTGAAGAGGGGCACGCTCAAGGTTCCCGATGCGTCCTCGGTCCCGTGCGAATGCGCCAGGTTTACACCGATATCGCCATAATCGCCGTTGAACTTCAGCGTCGGAAACCGGTCCGCGGTGGCTGCCTTGCGCTGCTCCTCGGCCGCCTTGGTCTGCTCCACCATCGCCGCCAAATCTTTGCGATTCAAATGAGCCTGACGAATGGTCGCATCCACATCCAACTGATCAAACGCGGCATAGGGCGCTTTGTCGGTCAAATTGAATTTCTGCCCCAGCGGCAAGCCTATGGTCCGCGCCAGCGCCAGCTTGTCTTTTTCCAGCGCATTTTTGGCCACAATCGACTGCTGCTCGAGCGATTGATAATCCACCTTCGATCGAAGCTCATCCAGCAGCGGCGCGGTTCCCGCCTGGTGATTGGCTACCGCCTGATCCAGCGAGACCTTTGACGTGGCGACCTGCGCGTCCACGCTGCTGACCAGGGCCTCGTCCGCGAGCGCCAGCATGTACGCATTGCCCACCGTGAGCACCACCATTTCCCGCGCATCTTCGGCGCTCAACTGGGCTGCGGCGAAGTTGTGGCGCGCGGCCAGGTAGTTGTGCAGCGACGCAATGTCCACCAGCGACCAGCTCAGCGAAGCCCGCAAATCGGTAAAGCCGAACGGCCCGATAATCGTGGGAAACCCAGGAATCCGCAACCCTTCCGCCGGCAGGTCCACCTGCATGTCGGCTTCCTTGAGGCTGGCATCCACCGACGGCAGCAGCGATTGCAACTGGCTGAGCCGCTGTCCGCGCGCAGACATGGTCTGCGTACCGCTCAGCAGGATGCCCAGGTTGGTCTTCAGTCCTCGCTGGATGGCGTCGTCGAGCGAAAGATCGATGGGCTGATCGGACGCTTCCCCCGTGGCTACGCTGCCCTGAAAGCTCGACGCTGTCGGTCCGGTTGACTGAGTTGGGATCTGCGCCGTCTGCGCGGCAAGCCTGGGAGAGGCAGCCGCAAACACGCCCAGCAACGCCAGCACGGCCAGCGGTCCGCGGGCAAATCGACAGATCGAACTTTTTACCGGATGATTCGACAAAATCAAGATCGTTCCACTCACAGCGAAGGGCTTCCGCTAAAAAATGTCTGCCTCTAATGGATGCAAACAACGGCGTCAAAGGTTCTTAAATGGATTGTATCGGACCAGGTGCCGAGCAAGACGTGCGACCCGACACAGGCCCCCCGGACGACCACACCGGTCCAGGGGCCGCAAAAAGACTAGACCGGATCAGCCTCAAGGCATCAAAAGGCTTGCGACCAGCCGGCATCCCGGTACCAATCTGCCGTCGACGAGTGACTCGGCGGAGATAACCGGCCAATATCCTGATTCGCACCCTACGTCCTGTAGGTAAGAAGTTATATTTTCTTTCAGTTGAGTTTTCTTCAGGAGGAGGGACTCCACCGCCGGCCCATTGCGGTTTGCGAAAGCGGTTCATGAAGAAGCTGATGCGGGAGCGGGTGGTGCCGGCCATCTCTGCCACCCACCCGCCCCGTAGAGCCGGGCCGAATCTCTTTCGCTCCCGAGAACGATGCAGA
>Ga0302140_10010803_pt1 | contig 11253 bp, 14 predicted proteins | sample I_Bog_E1_1_FD_202095 | JGI IMG/M metagenome (GOLD analysis project Ga0302140, IMG submission 202095) | Peat permafrost microbial communities from Stordalen Mire near Abisko, Sweden - I_Bog_E1_1 | ecosystem: Environmental > Terrestrial > Soil > Wetlands > Peat | place: Sweden: Abisko, Stordalen...
TCACACTGCAAGCTCAAGTCACCATGGACGTCTCAGAATTCATCTACCAAGCCGGCAACCTCATCTCCTACCTTAGGAATCCAGAGAACAGTTTACTTGGCAAAGAGTATGACCTCAACCCTGGCAAATCCAACGTGATTGAGCAGCGTATATACCAGGACGGTTCGAGGTCCTCTGATATCCAGATGTACTCGACAAAGTTGCTCGCAAAACCAACTCCAAATACCAGTGCTAGGATGACGATACCGTTGCTTGATAGGCTGGTACGTTTAAGAGATGAAGGTCCTGGGGGGAGGACAAGTCATATGGGTGTGCAGTGGTGGTTTGTCGTTGAGGTGGGCGAGCTGAAGAGTCCGACTTACTCGTCTGACGATGACGACGATGACGACGATGACGACGACGACGATGACGATGAGGAGGACGAGGGAAGGATTGACGAGGGGAGTGGGAAAGATGCGAATAGTAATCGAGAGAAAGATAATGGAGATGATGAGGAGAAAGACGAGGAAGATGAAGAGGGGGAGGTTGAGCAGAGGAGGACCCGCAAGAGAAAGAGGGTGCTGGCCGATGTCGACTGAGGAACTGATCTTGGCAGCTTTGGGGAGCTTGCGAGTATTTCTGAAGAAATTCGGAGTTCCCGTGAAGATCGTGAATGGCACCTTGCTTGGCATTTCCTGAATGAAAGCGTTAATTTCTCGTGATTGCTACGTTTGAATGTGGAGCTCAACTGCTACTTGAACTCAGCAATCACGGAATATGGGTACCGTTGAATCATGATAGAAGTTGACTCCAATCACGCAAAATCATTCATTATGCAAACAGAATCTGTGAATATGCTTCGTGAACATTAGATGGTTTTTGAATATATAATGAGCGATTCTCTGTTTGCAAAGCTCTTCCTCTTGTTCAAGCTATATCAAATACATTCGATAGCTATCTATTTGGAGAACTGTACTCAAGCCTTCCTCTTGCATTGAACTTGGCCTAAACCCCCTCCGAGCTACGAAAAAAGAAAGGCGTGGTCAGTCAAAGACACTGAAGCGCCTAGTCTCTCGAGCTGAAATATTTCAGAAGTCGATTTCGGAGCCGCTCTTTGATCACATAAACTTCAATACTTTGCCTGACGCGATCAGCTGGAGGGTTTCGTCGACAATCTCACAATGCATGACGATGAATACAAGCACCAAGTCAACCAATTCATCGGAGAATATCTCGTGCGTGTTGTATTCAACCATTCAAAAAATTTGGTACTGGACCAAAAGGTAGAGGTCGCCATCACCGATCAATGGTCGAGCGACCATACCATAGTGTACACAATTCGGTTGGTGGCAAAGTCCAAAAATGCTCATGTCACGAGCATGACTATCACCAATCCGCTGTGTGGTTTCTTGGGAGACTTGAAGATGAGGGGACAAGGTGAACATCGCGTCTACAACCACAACGTTGAGTACTGGTTCGAAATTTGGGATAGTGATCGCTCAACTCCGTCTTCGTCCTCACGTTCCTCTTCTTCCCAACCTCCCGACCATTAAAGCTGAGCGGTCTTAGCATATGTCGGCATTGTACTAATATTTTCCAGAAGAACACGCGAGACTTTTTTGGGGCTTGGTTGCGAGGTGTCAAAAGCATTGACGGACTTTAGAAGTTGTACGATGAGCTGCATGGCTGGATTTTCTTGCGAGACGTTAGTGCGATTGCAAGACTGTACGATCAGACTTTGGGTGGTCTTTTCTCAGAGACACTGACTTTGATAACGGATGCGAGACTTTGGTACGATTGTAAGACTGTACAATTAGGCGTTGGGTTTGTTTTCCTGCAAGACTTTTACTGCGATTGCAAACTTGTACACTTAAGCGTTAAGTGGGGAGGTCTTTTTGCGAGACTTCAATGTTTTTCACATGCGAGACTTTTCAGGGAGCTTGTATGAATGGTTGTAAGATAGATGCAGAAAAAGGGGTTGAAATGCTAAGCGAGACTTTTACTATACCAACACTTGACTGCAGTTTGACACATGAGTGTAAATCCGGCGAGATTTCTTCTGCAATGAATGATTACTAGGCGACTTGAGACCTTGCAAGCAGAGCTATGTCTCGAGACTACTCGAGCACTGTCATGAACGCTTCTCAACCCTCGTAACGTGACCTGGTTCCCAGCCTCCTGGTGACTGTGAGGACCCGCTCTTTTATAAATGAGTGAATGCTGGGGTTTGGGTATTTAAAATGACGCGGAAATTCAAATCAAACGCCGCATGACAAGCAAAATTGACGCGATTTGCGCAAACGCCCCCTCACTACTTAGTAGAGAATAAGCCTTCGAAACACCTCGCAAATGTGGTCTCAGAATCCGCAGAAGAGCTATCCCTTAGCACCAACATTCCGACCGAAGTCTTCTTGTTGGCTGAGGATGTGAATTCTCAATTGCATTCTCATCACCGACCAGGTGTCAACCTCTGATCCTACGGGCCGCCGATTAGCCACGATGTCCACCCTTTTGACGGCTTTTGTATGATGTGTTCATCCTTTGTACCGCGTGTTTGGATTTTGAGGGTCTGATTCTAAGCGTAGTGCGATGGAGGGCGAAGATTGGGAAGGGAATTGGTATTTTATATGCGAGCTAGTGGTGAGCTTGACGTAATTATCATGTGAGAAATTATTGAATGTAGGAGGACCGGCTCGGGCCGAGAGGTTGGCGGTAGGGCGTGCTTAGTTGAATTAATGCTTTGTACCCTATGTGTCTGCAGAAAAATGAAAAGGGTGTGAAGTTTTTCCCTTGTATTACTTCTCTCTATAGAATAGAAGGTGTAAAAATCAGTTTGCAATCCCAAAGTATTTCAGAATTGTAGTCGAGCCATCCTGATATCCCGCTAGCACAGGGAACAGCGTCAGATCTTGATCTCGGCTGCATTACTATTATCGATAGGAAGATGAGAGTCACAACGAGATGTATGGTTTACAGTGAAATATTGTGGAATAGGCTCCTAGCTCGAATATCTATGGAACCAAGAATTGAAACGGAGCATTACAATCAAATGGGAATAACAACATATGTGACAGCTGCAAGACAAGCTTGTAGAGCTTATTACAATACCACTGAGAAATTGGCGCAAATGGTGTGTGGGCAAATGGACGAAGGAGAGCGAGCCACGATGCGGCACGTGACTAAACTCAAAAAGGAGTCAAAGCGAAGGAAAGTGAGTCTACAAAGCCTCGCACGTTCCGCCGTCCGCCTCTCAGTGACACCAAGTATGAACAGACGTACTCACATATACTCTCTTGAGCATTGCGGTATTCTACAATTCCCTCCATTCCCAGCGGACTTGGACTGGACGCTCGTCTTCCGGTTGTCCGTCAGTTGAGACCGGGCGATGGACAGTCCACTCAGACTGCTCTACTCATTCAAGAAAGGCTTCACTCAATATGGTGGCTTGTTTGAATCATTGATCGCAGCTTACAAATGAAACCATCGAGGTCAGCGCACTGGAATGACAGTCGGTCCGGCTCTGCAAGTGTACCCTCAACATTCCACGTGCAGTCTGCTTGTCGGAGAAGAGACTCGAGGTCGTACTCCTCGACATCCAATGCAAGCAGATCCGCTTGAGTTTCGTTTGCTATTGCGAAATGAGTTGACTTCGGCCGATCCAAGAAGGATTCAAGCCATCAATCAGATCTCAGTCCCTGGCCAACCATAGGCTCCCCGGGTCAAATTGAAAAGCCTGAGCAGAGAGAGTTCTCTTTCGTGCATTTTACGGCATGTCATTTTCTTCTTCCAATTTCTGAGCGCCGAATGGATGCTGATGACGAGAGCTGGATTCGACGTCAACCAGCTGCCTCACCGAGTCGCAAAACAAGAAACTCGGTAGCACCGTGCCGGCACGGCTGAGACAGCCCCCAGCCGCTCTGTCAGCCATGCTGTGTTCTACGCAGGCAGAGTAGAGTCCATCCCAACGCCCAGTGGCTGACTAGTGCTGACGTGCCGCCGGCAAGAGAAGGTCCGGTGAGCGCATCGGGCTAGAGCTTCTGCAACTGCAAATCAGGTCGCCGACTAAAGACACCGACATTCTAATTGTGGACAAAGCTCCTATTTCACGGCGAGCCTTCGAGTGAGAGGGGAAAGCTGGGCTTACGGCCTCAATCATGACAGTCACGGCTTGTCTCCTGATTCATACAAGTATCAACCATTTCTACACTCCGGGCGAGGATGGACAAGTACACAATCAAGATGAGTAGCCCTGCGACGTTGGGCGATGAGTCCTCGCCCTGGCAGAGCTCGGCTGGGGAGGAGGACCCCGTGCACGAGGAGTCGATGTTGAAGCGAAAGTTGGCAATTCTTGAGGAATTTATGGACAATGGTAAGTCTCGTCTCATTGAGATTCTATTCGGTGATTTCTTTGTCGGAAATGAGACGAGCGAGGTATTTCGTGGTACATGAAGACGTAGGGGCCTCTAAGTCCCCCATTTCTATGAGGATGGAGTGATGACGGCGATGAGATATCATTCCACAATGTTGCTTGAGCTTTCTGGAAGGGTGTTATGATTGAGCTTGAGCGAATGACTTCTGACGCTGAATCAGACGATGGGGCTCCTTCGCTGGAAGATCGGTGTCAAATTTTGCGTCAAAAGATAGGCTCCTTAGAAGCGGATATCTTCAGGGCAGGTAGGTCTCGTATCACCCTTAATTGGCCGTCATATTTATCGTTACGTAGGAAGAACAGATGCTTCGCGCCGGTATCTCAGGGAAACGCCAAATCCCGCATTCGCGAATGTGCTGCGTGAGGACTTCGCGAGTTGGTTATCGACCAACGAGAGAAGGACCTCAGACCAATTCAACCGAGCGGAAATGGATCTCGTATCTTCTTTGAACAGGAGATCTCAATTCTTTGGTGCTGGTGACGCCTTTCATGTTTTCCCAATAACCCCAGATAGCTCTTCACGTGAAGACTCGGAGCATTCGATTGAGCGCCCTCACAAGCGACCTCGAATTGCCGAAAAGGATAAGCCACCCTGTCTCAGATGTAGAATACTGAAGAAAAAGGTAAGTCATTCGGAATATTCATTATCTCTCCGTCAGTCTGATGATGGCTGTGGGCTTCTACAGTCACCTGACCTGGATTTCAACACGGTCTCGAATACCTGGCTGATCATTATGCAGTGTGATTCTTTGGAGCAATGCAGCCACTGCCCGATGCAAAGTTTTGAGAATGAAAGCGACTTCTGGAAGATCTTGGGCTGCTTCAGGGCTCGTCTGCAGGATTTCTCTCATATATTCTGTCCAGGTAAGCTTTTGCTTCAATCTTGCAGCTTTCATCCCATGCTAACAATCACTCCCCAAAGCATTCGCCAGATCAACGACTCGAACACTGAGATATCGCTCAGGTAGCAGTGAGATCATCAACTTTGTGCTTACAAAGTCTCGAGTGTCAGATCAGAAGCGAAGACGAATGATGCATCTGGTGGAAGCCAGACCAGACTTTGCTCAACTCGATGATGCTTCATGGGATGACATTGAGAATCGTGGCTCTGTAAGCAGAGCAGCTATCACACTGACTGAATATGGCGGTGATGGTGATACCTTTACCCCGGATGGGTTTCTCCAACAGGATTACGAAGCTGCATGGAGTGTGCTGCAAGCAGTGTCGATGGACTCGATCTATCTTACAAAGACCGAGTACAATCTGTTCACATTGCTTCGACAAGGGAATGAATTCTCTGTTTATGAGCCGGTATGTCCAGTTATCTTTTCATTCCTCACTCAATTTGTCAATTCAAAACGCGAATTCGAGCTTCGGTCGTTGCTACACGCCCTATCAGTTGCCATCTTTTGAATCCGCCAAATTTTCATCATGAACGTCTAACTATGTTAGGAATACTGGGAGCTTTTCAACCAGACCAAGCGGATCCTCCGTCAAACGGTTGAGTTCTACCTGCTCGAAAGGCTTTGTTCGCAGATGGCATCAGGAGACATGGTACCGCCTTTCGACCCATCAAGCTCAACACCAAACACTCTGGTTCTCGTCGACTTGAAGGATGATATAGAAAGTTTTCTACGCAGATTCGAAAAGATATGTGCCGGGCGAGCAAAATTGACCGGATTTGCACAGTTAGCTTGCTTTTATGCGTTGCTGGTCTTCGGGATTGCGAAATCGATCCTGATTGATGCTTACTCCATCCGTGCCGACTACGAAGATCCTAATCCTTGGGAAGAGGAAGACGCGGTCAGAATTACTAGTGCATACAAAGCCCTCGTCAGCGTATTCTGCTGGTCATCAAAATCAGATGTCGTGCGCGACCCAGAAGTAGACCAGGACGATGAACTGGGAGCCGCGCTGCTGCAAACAAGAGCAATGGTACACAGTGCGAAGTGGGAAGGGCGAGGTTTCAGAGGGATGAAGGAATTCCTTCTCGGTCTTGGATCGTGCTTCTTCGGTGATGGTGCCTACAATGGATTCTTCATGCAGAAGTTCGGCAAGGAGCGAATCCCAAGAACCTTTGCCAAGGGAGCCGTTGCAGCCAACGGGACTAGCGAAACTCGACCAGCTCACGCCAGATCGAGGGAGTCTGGATCGCCACACCGGGGCAGACACGTCAGTGATGAGATTAAGCAGGCGCCCACCGTCCATGTCTTCAGCGTCGCTCAAGAGCGGGATTCCTTTCGTCTTTTTGATGGGTCTAAGCAGCGTGACTCGATTTCGTTCTTTTCGTCATCTCCTTCGAAGGCCCGATTTCAAGAGAGTCCTCGCGAATCAACAAATAGTGCACACCGACCCTCACTCTCCACAATTCAGTCCACGTTCACATTTGTGTCGCATGATGAAAATGAAGGACACTCTGTAGGCCGAGGTCAAAGCCGTCGCAAAGGTGCACTCGATGCCGAGACCCTGCGTAAGGCACGAGAAGTGAGAAAACTCGGAGCGTGTTGGAATTGCTGGGTGATGAAAATACCAGTGAGTTGTCTTTCCAGTGCTCCGAACCGTCTCTGACTATGAATTAGTGTTCAGAAGGCTCGATTTGTGATCGTTGCAGGAAGAAATCTAGCAGCCCGGTATATCGACTCTGCAATAGGAATCCATTCACGGCTTATGGCGATCTCTTATTTCCTGGTAACTAGCCTTGACATTGAAGCAAGCTATTGCTAACGTGGACTAGATTACTTGATCTCTGATTTCAGCACCCAGGCTATCCAGAGATATACTGATGAGCACACCCGTGGCTTTACTGGCCAAATTCTGAACGTAGTTGTTACGTGGGGTGAGGGGACTTTGAAGCTTCGAGCCAGCCCATTCCTCACTGTCCCGAACGGGATCATGCAGACAAAGTACCACAGTCAGGATGGTCACCCACTAGGCGTTGAATCATTGCCAGTTGGCTTGACAGAAGCTAATATGGTTTTCTTGGAGCAAACGTGCCTAGAAGAGCTCGATAGTAAGCTCGCAAAGCAGGACTTCGTGAATGGTGTCTGTTGCTGGCGGACCGCGGATGTCTCTCGATCGATATTGGAGACAGTATTTCAATACTACGACAAGATGCCAGTCGTAAGTCATCCACCATATTTTCCAACCCAGTACTCGCTAACGATGAAAAGAAACACCCTCTCATCCACACAATCCTCCAGCTCCGCCTCGCAATCCGCGCCATCAGCAACCCACCCATCTTCACCGACTCCTCCGCAAAGATGATCCTCTACCACATCCAAACCAAGTACCCCTCCGTAGAATTCTACTCCTCTCGCCTCCTCAACCGGCAACTAAAACACATAACCTTCAAGATCTGCCGCCAGCTCGCCTTCAAAGCGCTCGCCAAGCTCGAGAAAGCGGTTCGCTCGCGGGACAAAGGTTTCTGGCCCATCTACTTCGCATCCATGATCCTCCTCTGCTCGACGATCGAACATGACCAGATCCTACTTAATGCGCATATCCAGACCGCGAGATCGGCACAGCCGGATATGATGATGGGTATGGAAGACGAGCCGCAGAAGGCGTGTCAGGAGCTGGAGGATGGGCCGTGTGCGCAGCTGACGCATCTGTTCCATGCGCTGTATCGCACGGGGAAGAGGGATAGCGGTGGTCTTAACCCGTTTAGGGATGAGTTTGAGCTGAATGCCGAGAAGCATTTTGATGCGCCCGCCATGACGATGATCAGGGAGATTAAGAAGAATGTTTTTGAGAAAGGTGAGTTCCCAAAATCCGATAGAGAGCGGCTAGTGTGTGCTGACAGTAATAGCGGATATACTGAAGGAGAGGGATAAGCCGCTTGTGCTTGATATGCGGCCGGAGGATTTCGCGAAGAGGAACTCGGGGCGTCTGGTGGCGAAGTTCTTGCTTTCTTTCTTGCCGCTGAACGAGACGAAGGCACCATGATGGTGACTATGCATATGTGTCCGTGCTTGGAGATGACATCGAGGCTGGTCCGGATCTGTGTTGGAATATTTGGGGCATATATCCTGGGATGGGGAAGATATATAACTGAATTATGAGATATAACAATGACTTTCTATTCCATCCCCGTGTTCAGGAATTTGCGGCAAAATCGTTGGAAGTGGAACGTGTACATGCGAAGTTCCCTCGTTGGAATTTTGGAGCCAGTTGCGCCATCCTGATAAGAATAGACTTATTCGGATTTAGAAATAACCTGATCGATATCAAAGAAGTGCAGGGCAAAGACAGAGCTAAAGGGAACCGAGGACGATATGAGACCTTGATGATTGAGAAGTGTAGGAGGATGACTCTGTCTGCCGTGGTTGCAGGAAGCAAGGGAGGGAAGGCTGGAATAAATTGCAATCTATACGAACAGACGCTTTGGGATGGAAGACAAATGAAATTCAGAGCTGGTGGGAGATGGTCTTTGAATGAAGATGGATAGCGCGGAAAATTGGGAAGTTGCTGGCGTTATCAAGCTTTCGTCCCGAGTGGAATTTTCAATGATCGCTTTTTGTTGCAAATTGCTTCACTGTTCCAAAGTTTGGGGGTTTATCGAGATTGTCAGCGCCAGTGGCTGTGATCCGTAGTAGTCAAATACCAATGTCCCAGAGTTGCATAGTACATTGAGTCAATACGCTTCGAGTGAGAGCTGTGGGATGTTCAATTCTGTAGCAGATCTGCTTTGCCATGATAGTGATGTGACTCGAGTGTGCAAATAAGTTATAACTCGAGAGAGTTCCGCTGCTTATACTCGTTGAACATTATCAGATAGGCTGAAGTATGGTTCATTTTGAAATAGCGAACAGAGATAGACCGAAAATAGAAGCCAAAAAGGGCAAGTAGAATCCGAAAATGAAATGATGGTGCGAGTGTCTGCGCTCCAGAATCTTGAACTGCTTTCCCTGGACAACTCCTGGTGCGCCTTGTCCTCCTAGCACGTGGTAACGGATACATTCACAACTCGTCTTCTCCGCTTCCCACGACGTCCATGCCTCAACGCGTATCTGTGACGAGGTGTCCAAAGATATGAATCTTATCGCTGCTTAACTTGCGCTTCAATTCCGTGATTTGCGTGGCAGAAATGACGTTTACAGTACTTCCTCCGCCATATGGGTTCGCGGGACCTCGCCTCGCCCACGTGATGTGAGGCTGAATGCTATTCTAACTTCTATTATAAAAGCTACTAGTAGAGCACTTCAACCTCCGATCTGGGGCGGCACCCCTTCTGAAACGGGTGGGGGAATGGTCTGACTATCATGCTGGCGACCCAAGCTGGTAAGGTGGAAGCCAGAGGTGGAAGCTTACAAAGGCGACGCCTTCATGCTGTGTAACCTCCCGTTCGTCCACAAATGCCCCGTAGCTCATCGGTGGACTCGCTTGAAAACTCCCTTCTCGGAGCCTCCGTGTTTTCTTGATGGTGTCTGGCAATGGTGGGCTATTGGCCAATTTGTTGAATTTCATTGGAAAGCCATATTCACACCTCAGAGGGTGAAGGGCAACAGCTGCGGACTTTGGATCAGGTTGGAACTTGGAAGTCGGCATGGGCTGCCTTCTTCGTGCTGCAGAACATGTTCCCCCACACCGACTACGGATTATGATGGCGGGCAGCATTAGAGCATAGCCTCGCCGCAGGCATCCCGTATGTAAAGTAACGCGTCCTCGAAGCCTCGGATACTTTTCAGGACCATTGAGATATTTTTACAGACTGCACCGCTGTATATAGAGGCTCCCCCGCGATTGGATCCAAGCATCTCGTTTCATCAACACTCGTTCAACTGCCATCTCATCTTCCATTTGCAAAACGGACCTCTGGAACACCAGCCTCGTAGAAGTCCGTGTAGCATATACGCAATGTCCGAATGCGCCAAACCTAAGTGCAGAGAGAAAGTTTGGACATATCGGGGCAAGAATCGAGACAGGCAGATCCCCTCTATATATTGCAAGATACGTGAGTGTGCCCACCTACAGCGGTCATTCAAGTAGGCATAATGCCTAACCATATTCAAAATAGACGCATGCCAATCGTTGAGCCCTCCCAACACGCCTTCGAGCTCCCCTGACGAGCCACAATGGATATTTTGCACACAGGTTGCGAGAGAGGGTAGGAAATATTGTGGAGAACGTGAGTCAATCCCTTGAATTCGATATACGTGGAGAAGTGTGTCTTCTAACCTCGACTCATCTAGATCTATATTATTCCATAGAAAACTGTGATAGGCAGAGAATGAACATGCAGAATGCTCGAGATCCGCCTTTGTGCATGTATCGTACGTAGAATCATAGCAACTCTCTGAAGATTCCTCTGTCTCTAAGGTTGTGCTAATGTTATTTCAGACAAATGTATCGAACACGAGTGTCCTAAAGCAGCTGCAAGAGATTCACGGAAGTGTCAAGACCACTGGGAGAGGCGTCAATTGCCCATGCCAGGATGCCGCCACCAGGTTGCCCAGACCGTTGAGAGAAAAGGAAATTACTGCCCGGACCACACTTGTGAAGAGAAGAGATGTTTGCTTCTCAGCTATGAACGATGGTGCCCAGATCACAAACCCTGTACGGTGGCGTATTGCACTCGCATGGTTGACCTACATGAAGCTCCTTTCAACCAAGACTTATACTGCCAAAATCGTAGGTTACTCCTCCAATAGCTCAACTGATGTCAATTTCCTAATGCCTATAGACTGGGTCGTCCGATGTGGAGCGTGTCAGGCCAACCGCATCTTCAACCTTGCACCTGTTGGAGAGACTAACTGCCATGCTCATCGTTGCAGAGAGCTCGGTTGTGGAAGCCAAAGAATGCAAGAGAACGAGGACGCCTTTCCTAAAACGTACAAGGAATACTG
>Ga0302140_10010804_pt1 | contig 11252 bp, 5 predicted proteins | sample I_Bog_E1_1_FD_202095 | JGI IMG/M metagenome (GOLD analysis project Ga0302140, IMG submission 202095) | Peat permafrost microbial communities from Stordalen Mire near Abisko, Sweden - I_Bog_E1_1 | ecosystem: Environmental > Terrestrial > Soil > Wetlands > Peat | place: Sweden: Abisko, Stordalen...
AGCAGGCATTCAATACTTATTCCGAAACATCAGACTTGTAGACTCACCACCTAGGAGCCAATTGAACACAGTCTCAACCATGACACCCGAAACGAACCGCGTCTGTAGCACAAGAGCTTTTGTAGCAAGAGTTTGAAATCGAGCATGTTATCGGGTATCTTTAAAACTACCTTAAGTACCATATACAACTCACATAATCTTCCACCTACCTCCCGAGACGGCATAAGTAAGATCGGCGCTTCCAAAGTACGATGTGTATACTTCTTTATTGATAACGTGTGCGTATTGCATCACATCAATTCTCATGCAGGACTATAGCCCCTATATCAACCCAGTCCAACCTCTCGAGGGATTGTAGAAGTGAGCCCACCTCAAACACCAACCCCCCCTCTCCACTAAACCCAGCTTCAAGTCAACATAGTACATCAACAGCTTAAAGTTTGGTATAAATAAGGCTCTCATTCTCTATCATAGACAATGATATCCAACTTTTATTCCCACCTTCTCGAACAGCTTAGCATAAACTCCCGTGAAGGAATGACATAATCTACATCACAAGCTCTTCTCTTTTACTGCGGGACTCAAGAACAACATATCTACGGCGCCATGACCAAAGCCAACAACGCCATGCGGCAGTAAAGGCCATATCTCATCTATCCACAGTTAGCTTCCGTTGCATCTCCCCAAAGACACAGATGGAGGGGACAAACCTGTCTAAAATACGCAGCCCTCTGATCAAAGTCCACCTCCTCTCCAATCTCTCTATTGCGGGGCAAGGGATGCATAACAATCATACTCCCCTTCGCCTCCCTCAGCGTCTTATTATCTACGACAAAGCTATCCTTCAGCCGCTCGTACTCCTCCAAGTCATCAAAGCGCTCTTTCTGCACCCGCGTGCAGTACAGCACGTCAGAGCGCGCGATGATCTCAGGCGTCAGCTCCGTGCTCTCGACTAGCAGCTGACCGGGCTTGGCTTTGATCAGCTCTAGGATTTCGCGGGGCAAGGAGAGCGCGCGGGGAGACACGAGCTGGATCTGGACGTCGTAGTGCTGGAGTAGCTTTACGAGTGAGTGGACGGTTCGGCCGTATCTCAGATCGCCGGTGAAAGTTATGGTGAGGCCTGTGACTGTACCAAGTTCCTCGCGGATAGTGAAAAGATCCAGGAACGCCTGCGTAGGATGTTCCTTTGCCCCGTTCCCGCCATTGATGATTGGCACTGGCGAGAACTTCGCAGCTGTCTCGGCGGAACTCTCGTCTGGGTGCCGGAGCACGATCGCATCACCGTAGCAGCCGAGCGTTCGGATCGAATCGGCGAGTGACTCGCCTTTCACCGTGCTGGAGTGCGAGGTGGTGATGGCGACCGTGCGTCCGCCAAGGCGTTGCATGGCGGCGTCGAAAGAGGCGGACGTTCGTGTAGAGGGCTCGTAGAACATAGTGCAGAGGAGGCGTCCTTTGAGGATTGAGAGCACGCCCTCGCGTTGAACACCCAGACGCATCTCTTGCGCAACGGTGAAGAGAAGGTGCAGGTCTTGGCGGGTAAATTGGTTCACGGAGAGGACGTGTTGGTTCTTGAAAGGGGACTGGCTGAGCAGTGACTGCAAGGAGGGCGAAATTGTTGGCTGAGGATATAATGCTGGACCGAATTCTTCGGAGAGAGCAGATGTTCGTTGAGGAGATTGAGATTGTCCAGAGGTGCCATCAAGGAATCTTGATCGATTGGCAGGACGCATTGCTGGGGCACTGAGCATGGAATATCTTCGTCCGTGAGCACTTTCCGGTCGCGGGATCATGGCTGGAGACCCAGGCATGGCTTTGACGACTGGAGATAAAGGCGAGACAAGGTGCGAGTCGATCAGATGGGATGACATATCTTTACCATCGACGCCATCATAGCTTGGCTCGCCATCTAAGCAAGCAGTCTTCTCTTGGAAGATCACACGCTGAACTGCACCCCGCATAATCTTCCCAGCGAATGGAGACCAGACAGCAGTTGTTGCGATCGTGTAAGGACGATCAATCTCGACTTCCACAGAGGCACCTACTTGATCATGCAGTTCAAAGATCTCTTTGGGATTATCATGCAGACGAGCCTTGATGTCGTCAATGGTGAGCTTGCCATCAGCCACAGCAGTGAAGAGCAGTGGAAGCGTATCAGCAACGCCAATAGCAGCATTTGGTGCCTGCTTGGCTGCGTGTGCCAGTTGATACGGCAAGCTACCCACTGAGAAGACATCGATGATGCTCATGTGCTCCCAAAGAGCTTTCTGATCTTCTGCTGTGGGCAGAAATGTGGCTTCAGGGAAGTCATCCTGGCTTTGGAACAGTGAGTAGACTGCCACGTCGCAAGTCACCTTCAAGCCCTTCTGCTTTGAAAGTGCAATCAACTTGATATCATCTTTAGTTGTGACGCTTGTGACGTGAATCTTCCTGCTGTGGAGGCTGGCCAGGAGAAGAATGGATGCGAGGTCGGTCATCTTAGCATCAGTGACAATAGGCTTGAAGTTGGGCCAGGCTTCGAAATGTGCGGTCACAGCAGCGACCTTGCTGATGTTGTCCGACAGGTGATTGAAGGGTATGAAGAGCGAGCCCACCTCTCCCGTGACTTGGCTGATCTGGTCTGCATTGGAAGATGTTGCAGCAACAGAGAAGTTGTAGTCACAGCTGGCGCCGCGCTTGCTGTTCAACTGAGCTGTCTTCAAAGCACGGGCATCTGTCACAGAACCCTCGAGACCCAGTGGCATAATACGGATCATGCTAAAGCCAGCTGAGATCGATGCTCTGGTGACGGCCTGGAAATCATGACTGCCCCGTGTAGCAATACCTGGCACAAAAGCGGCAATGTTGATGAGACCGGGCAGTACAACTGTTCGATGACTTGTCTGAGCATCGATATTGCTGATATCGAGATCGAAGTGCCTAGCAATTGCCTCGATTAGGATTTTGGCATTCTTGACGTTGGTCACAAGTGGCGTTTGGTAGTCAACAGCCATTCGTCTCGTCTGGTATCCCTTGCTCATGTAATTGGCGGGACGTCTGTAACGATTGCTGGACGGAAGATTGATGTAGAGATCAATCATGTTGTTGGCCAAATGCTGAGTCAAGGAGAACTCGGATTTTTGGTCGTCGTCGTCCTTTCCAAGAATCTCGAGGTACTGAACAGGAACGTCGTGCTCCTGAAGGAAATCCGCAGTTCCAGCAGTGGCAAATAGCTTGTAGCCCATGCGCTGAAGCTTGAGAACTGATGGTAGCATTTCCTTCTTGTCCTTGTATGAACCAATTGACAATAGAATATTCCGATTTGGCAATTTGAAGCCAGTCGAGATTAAGGCCTTGATGTACGCCTCATACTTGTCGACCCCAAAACAAGCCACTTCTCCAGTTGATGCCATCTCAACACCAAGCACAGGGTCGGCTCCAGACAGCCGAGAGAAACTGAACTGCGGGACTTTCACACCGACACAGTTTGGTGGAAGATCGGTCGGAGGATACTCGACAAAAGGTATACCCATGATCGCCTTGGTAGCCATTTCGATGAGATCAACACCCATGACCTTCGAGACGAATGGAAAGGATCGCGATGCACGAACGTTGCATTCAATGACCTTGATATCGTTGTCCTTGGCAATAAACTGGATGTTGAAAGGACCAGTCACATTTAAAGCGTCGCCAATCTTCCGTGTCGCTTCTTCGATTCTCTGAATGGTGGTAGGCTCCAAATCTTGAGGCGGGAGGATCAACGTAGCATCCCCGGAGTGAACACCGGCATTTTCAACGTGTTCCGAGATGAAGTGTCCAACCATCTTTCCGTCTTTTGCAACGGCATCCATCTCAATCTCCTTGGCGTTCTCGATGTATTTTGTAATGACGACTGGGTGCTCGCGTGAGACTTCGGCTGCTTGTGCAAGGTATGCCTCGAGATCGGCTTCTGAGTAGACTGTGTTCATCGCAGCTCCTGAGAGCACATACGAGGGCCGCACCAGAACTGGGTATGAGACTTTCTTGCAGAAAATCTTTGCTTCATCAAAGCTGGTCAATTCCTTCCATGTAGGCTGGTCAACCCCGATTCTGTCGAGCATACGCGAGAACTTGTAACGGTTCTCGGCTGTATCAATCATTTCCGGAGATGTGCCCAAGACCTTGACGTTGAGACGATGCAGAGGAAGAGCAATGTTGTTCGGAGTTTGGCCACCCATAGCAATGAGCACACCACTCGAGTTCTCCATTTGATAGATATCAAGGATTGTCTCCAAGTTGATGTTTTCAAAGTACAGACGATCGGCCTCATCATAATCTGTGCTGACGGTCTCCGGATTGTAATTCACCATTACAGTCTTGAAGCCAGATTCGCGGAGGGTGCGGATAGCTCGGACAGAGCACCAGTCGAACTCCACACTGGATCCAATTCTGTAGACGCCGGATCCAAGAACCATTACACCGTGATCATTGAACGTAACGTCATTTTCCGAGCCGTTGTACGTCAAATACTGTTTCGCAGAACCTCGGAGTTAGTAGACTGCTTTTAGTTGTTCCCAAAATGGAATGTCCCATGCCTTGCTGGACATTGCTACGAAGCCCGAAACAGAAATAACGCAAAAGAGGAAAAATCCTCAGGAATTTGACACTCACAAGATAGTTAGTAAAGGCAGGGAACTCCGCAGCGACGGTATCAATCTGCTTCACAACCGGCACAATGCCAGCTTCAACTCTCATCCTCCTGACCGCCAACTCGTTCGAGCTCCAGAATTTAGCAAGCTGGCGATCACAGAAGCCCAGCTGTTTGGCTTGGCGAAGCATGCTCGTGGTGATAGTACCAGCATTAAACGTAGTCATCAACTTGCCAAAGTCACTCAGCCCCTTCAGCTTGCTTAAGAACCATTTGTCAATCTTGGTCATCTCCCAGATCTTATCGACCGAGTAGCCAGAGTGCATCGCGTTTGCAATAGCGAAGAGACGTTGGTCGGAAGGAGTCTGGAGCTCGTCGTCGATGGACATGAGCGCCTTGGTGTCGTTGAAGCCGAGGTTGTGGAAGTCGATTGCGCGAATGGCTTTCTGGATCGCTTCTTCGAAGGTTCTTCCGATGCTCATCACTTCGCCCACACTCTTCATTGATGATCCGAGCTGAGTGGACACTCGAGTGAACTTCTTCAAATCCCATCTTGGCATCTTTACGACCACATAATCCAGTGAAGGCTCGAAGCAGGCACATGTGACCTTCGTGACGGAGTTGGAAATCTTGTTTAGAGGAATTCCAAGACCGAGCTTAGCCGCAATGAAGGCCAGAGGATAACCAGTGGCTTTCGAAGCCAGTGCTGAAGACCTGGACAGTCGGGCATTGACTTCGATAATACAGTATTCTCTGGAAAATGGGTTAAGTGCATACTGGATGTTACATTCGCCAACAACTCCTAGATGGCGGATAACGTTGACTGCAGTCGTTCGAAGCATATTGTAGTCTTCGTCAGACAGAGTTTGGGATGGCGCAACGACGATCGAGTCTCCAGTATGGATTCCAAGAGGGTCGAAATTCTCCATGTTACAGACAGTGATGCAGTTATCTCGCGCATCGCGGACCACTTCGTACTCGATTTCTTTCCAACCTTTCATGCTACGTTCGATCAAAACTTGAGGGCTTGCAGCGAATGCCTTGTTACAGAGGGTAAGCAATTCTCGCTCGTTGTCCGCGAAACCACTGCCAAGTCCACCAAGAGCATAGGCAGCACGGACAATGACTGGGAACCCGATGCCCTTCACGACTCGCATAGCTTCCTCGACAGTGCTGGCCGATGCTGACTTTGCACATTTCTCCCCGATCGATTCCATACTTCGTGCAAACAGTTCTCGGTCTTCAGTCGTGATAATCGTGTCGATAGGAGTTCCAAGAACTTTGACTCCCAGCTCTTCAAATTCATCCTTCAGCTGTATTCCGACCTGTAAAGCAGTTTGACCTCCGAAGGTAACGTATATCGCATCAGGTCGTTCATGAACAATGACTTTCCGCACAAATGACGAAGTAACGGGCAAGAAATAGACCTTATCAGCCAAACCTTTCGAAGTCTGGATAGTGGCGATATTCGGATTGATCAAGACGGTGTAGATTCCTTCCTCTTTCAGGGCCTTGATAGCTTGACTGCCAGAATAATCGAATTCGCCTGCTTGACCAATACTCAGGCCACCGGAGCCCAAAACAAGCACTTTCTTAACGTCAACTCGAGGATGCAGTCTATCATTCTCCTCCGCATCTCCACCAGGGAACTGAACTGGCGCGGATAGCAGCTGGCGATCCTTGATGGTACCAACAATCGTCTGAATGAATACATCGAACAAGAACTCAGTGTCTCGTGGTCCAGGTGTACTCTCAGGATGGAATTGAACACTAAAGTAGGGTCTGCTGACGTGACGAATACCCTCATTACTACCATCGTTGGCGTTGACGAAGAGCTCTGTCCACTGGGCAGGTAGAGTAGCTGCATCAACAGCGTAACCGTGATTTTGAGACGTAATGTGACATTTTCCAGTCAACATGTTAGTGCAGGGAATATTGTGCCCGCGGTTTCCGAACTTCATCTTCAGAGTCTTTGCACCGGCAGCTCGAGCCAGCAATTGATGTCCCAAACAGATACCAAAGATTGGTGTTCTATTTTCCGTCATGGCTGATGCGATATGCTTCACGGTCTTCTCCATCATGGCAGGGTCACCGGGACCGTTGGAGATGAAAAGACCATCGTAGTCCTTGCCAGCAAGGGCTGGGAAGTCATAGTCCCACGGACAGACCATGACTTCCACGCCTCTCTTGAGCAGACACCGCAATTGGTTATACTTCAATCCGACATCTAAGCACAACACACGTATAGGTCTACCAGAAGGGTGTTTCAGGGTATTTGACGGACTTGGGGAATACAGTTTCGGTTTTCGTATTGAAACTAGTTGAAGATGTCAGCCCTATGCCGTGGACTGGATTTGAGCAAGAACTCACCATCTGCCACTAGATTTTGCGTATTTGGATTTACCCAGTCGATGGTTTCAAAAGCAGATCTCCAAGACTCCGACGAAGTAACTGCGGCGGTTCCGTTGGGAAGGCCATTGGTGTGTCCATTTGAAAGATTCGACTTTTGCAGCAGCATTCGTCCAAGCATGCTTCCCTCCTGTCGGATTCTTTTTGTCAGGGCTCGTGTGTCGACTCCGTAGATTGCGGGTACGCCTTGTTCCTTCAGCCATGTGCCAAGCGATGATGTAGCGAGAAAGTGCGAATAGTCTTCGCCAGAGTAGGATGCAGTAATGAGGCCGGCAATATGTATCTGGGAGGCTTCGAAATGTGCGGGTAAATCTTTAAGGAGGTCGTCCATTGTCTCTCGGGAGGGCACGCCATAGTTTCCCACGAGGGGAAAAGTGATGACCAGAATTTGACCTCGCTGTGTGAAAGGAAAATTAGCAATTGCTCCAGAATTCTCTGTTGGGATTGGATCAATGCTTCCCAAAATGATGTCAGGCAGTAAGAAATCAGAAAGGAGGTTTCTTCCCAGAACATACATATGAAGGGTCGGTTATGGACTCGGGATATCCGACCATGCCAGTCTGGAAAACCAATTCTCCTGCCACGCTTTTCTTGGCACCAAAGCTGTAGCCTTGATAGACGGCACCATCTTGGAGTTCGAGGGCGATCAATCCTTCGTCTTGGACTCCAGCCTGGAGGACCTGGGCGGTGACGGGAGGGAAGATTTCGGCCATGATTTTCCCTCTAGCAGTCTTTGGGGATGTCCCAGCTCTCGTGAACGATTCACAACGAAAGTTTGAAGCTTAGGTATTGGATTGGATCACAGTGAGGTTGTTGTTCCAAAGATCGAGGGACATTGAGCCAGCGAGCGTGGTGGGAGGCAAGACAGAGAGAGGTTGAAGCTGTTCGGACAAAAATCAAAAATTTGATGCTGAGAAGGATGGAGGGGCTAAAACCAGCGCTAGCCGCTCTGCTGCAGGATCTGCCGCCAATCAGCTGCCGCAAAAGTAAGGGCGGTGAACCTAGCATTTTTATGCCGCTTCCAGGAACCGGGGTTTCGACGAGGAGAAGTCTTTGATTTCATGAACGGTGCAAAATCCAAGGGAACTCTCCAGACTATCTGGAATTCGTTCTTGTACAATTGAGCCTTGTAGTACGATATGTTTCGGCTTTTCTCCGTTTGCGGAATTCCGCTTGCTTCTTGCTCATTGAGGAGTACTCGACCGTTTAGCCTTGCTTAACGGTTTCCAGTAGCCTTGCAGCCTCGGCCGGAGGTGTTCTCCAGAGTCCAGATGGGTTCTTTTCAATTGCATTAATCGCACTTAGGTGAACAGCTGTCTCCTTCATACTTGATATTTAGATCCAATTCGTCTCAGATTCTGTCCATCTAAATTTACACACCCAACTGAATCATCTATCAGCAGCCTGCTCTATCTTGCGGTGAGCTGAGGTGAGTCGTGGGGAGCTTTCGGCACGCTGATTGGCCTGCTCTAATCTGCATCTGCCCCCTGCCGCTGCACTCCGCAAGCTCTGAATCGTGATGGCTGCATCCCAATGCAGCATCGAGGTCATCCACTTTTGCATCATGTGGTCATGGCCAAGATAAGATTGTCTTCGCCACCTCTTTGGGCCATTCATGAGGCTATTCCCATTCCCTTCGCGCGCGGCGGTGAGGAGGGGCGACAGGATCGACACGCCCGAGGATGAGCCATAAATTATAATTTGCGGTAAACAAACCCCCCGACTCACGCACTCGCCCGCCTTGTTTCTCGCTCCCAGCCTGGATGTCTCAATCTGATCCTTTTATCTACAGCGACCCCAGCAATTGATTTCTGCAGCATCGTGAAGGCATCGCTCCTTCCCTGCAGAAATGCTATCTTCCTTGCTTCGCCCAAAGAAGGCGCGCCGACGCGTTGTAGAACACTCGCCATTCTCTTCGCCGTACGTCGAACGAAGACATGCTACCGCAGACTTCACCGAGGATGATGGCGAGGACGAGATCACCGAGGACGAAGAAGATCAGGATGAGGGAGAAGGAGACGACGAGGAGGCAATTGAGGAGGAAAATGAGGACGGAAACGAAGATACACCTCTGCTGCCCATCTTCTCAGCAGCACATCTAGGTAGGTGCTCATTCCAGTTTGCACTATCTGCTAACAGAGAACAGATTCTCTTCCTGTGTACAACCTCACACATGCGATTCGACTCATTGTCCTCCCTCGCACCGAAACAACCTTGACGTGGGACCAGCTACGATCACCACAAGTCTCCCAGTTTCTCGTCAAGCCGATGCAGCAGCAGATTCGAACCGCCCATTTCTCGCGCGCTACGCTATATGCTTTGATGGCAAATTGTCTACAATTCGAGAAGGAAAGCCAATCCAATCCAGGGACTGCTGGCAACAGCCGCACAAGAGCTCTAGTCTGCGAGCTGCTCGCCATCAAGCTGCTGAAGGAATACAATACTCGGGAGTTGATTGATGCTCTGTCCTACGACTTTTTTCCTCTCCAAGGAATTGCCCCACCTGAATCTACAATAGCAGGACATAATTGGGATCAAAGGAACCGCACTCGACCGGCTGCAGCTCGAATATCGACTCTTGAGGTGGCCATCAGGGCATCTGCAAAACGATTTTTGGCACATCCTCTTGTCGTCCAACAACTCGAGGCTATATGGGCGGGAACTATCGTCTTCCACTCGGCTGCAGACAACCTTCACAGACAACGGCCATCAACGCCACAAAGTCGAGAATCCACAAAACCGGTCGAGACCTCGCAGCATCTGCTAGTGCCAGGTCAAAATGCTGGGTATGGCACAGCCTCGCCTCGACCAGCTGGGTCGCCAAACAAACAGCCACGTCCACAGCCTGTTTACTCACGGAGAACTGTGACTCTGTATGATCCTAGAGATGCTTCCTTGTTCAAGCTTTCAAGATTGAGAGTACCCCGGTATCGACAATTCTTCTCGACTTGTTCCTTGGCTATCTTGCTCGTTTTATTCGTTGCCGTGCTTGCCCAAAGGTCCATGGATATTACGCCACTCGAAATCGTCTTCTGGCTTTGGAGTGCCGGCTTTATGCTCGACGAGATTGTTGGATTCAATGAGCAAGGCTTCAGCTTATACATCATGAGCTTTTGGAATATCTTCGATCTTGGTATCCTATTGTTGCTGGTCATCTACTACTGTATGCGATTGTATGGGATATTTCTGGTTGAAATTGGCAGACAACAGTGGAATAGTATGGCCTACGACGTTTTGGCTACCAACGCTATTCTGCTCTTCCCACGACTTTTCAGTGTCTTGGACCATTATCGATACTTCTCGCAGCTGTTGATTGCGTTCCGATTGATGGCCATCGATCTTGTCGCAATCTCGCTACTAGTGCTAATAGCATGTAGTGGCTTCTTCGTCGCGTTCACGCTGTCCTTCGGAGAGAATGAGTATGATGCAGCTGGTGTAGCCTACAAGATCTTTCAGATATTGATGGGCTTCACACCTGCAGCCTGGGAAGCCTGGCCGACGTACAATATTCTCGGCAGGGCCATCTTAGTTCTCTTTCTGTTCATCTGTCACTTCTTAGTTGTCACAATCTTGATCACGGTGCTGACGAACTCCTTCCTCGCGATTGCTTCCAACGCTGAGCAGGAGCATCAATTCGTCTTTGCCGTGAACACAATCAGCATGGTCAAGAACGATGCTCTTTTCTCATACGTGGCGCCCAGTAATATATTTGCGTGGGTTTTGACGCCACTGAGATTCGTCCTCCCATTTCGAGTTTTTATCAAAGTCAATCGAACAGTCATCAAGGTTACCCATTTCCCTCTTCTTTTCGGCATCTATGCTTACGAAAGGGTCTTCCTTGCCCGGTCTGTTTTCGCACCGACGGATTTGGTCGAGAATGTTGGACGCGGGCGATCGAGAGTTGTCTCGTTCCATGATATGAAATTGGGCTTGTTCAGCCCAAGCATACGCATGAGACAGGAATCAGTTGCTGGCTATCAGAAAGACAGAGCTTTAGAAGAGGTCTTCAGACTTGCACCGAGGCCAAACACCATCAGAACCACGAGGAAGAGCCTGGATCGCCGACAAACACACAAAGTTGTGAGCAATTGGATGGACCATCACAGTGGAATTGCGAGCCCTCCTCAAGAACAGGACCACTCTATTGTCGATCGACTGGAGACCAGACGACAGGCTAGGAAAGCTTCGATGAAACAGCGCGGTATATCTGGCACCAGATCTGTAGCCAGCGATCCAGCTG
>Ga0302140_10010806_pt1 | contig 11250 bp, 5 predicted proteins | sample I_Bog_E1_1_FD_202095 | JGI IMG/M metagenome (GOLD analysis project Ga0302140, IMG submission 202095) | Peat permafrost microbial communities from Stordalen Mire near Abisko, Sweden - I_Bog_E1_1 | ecosystem: Environmental > Terrestrial > Soil > Wetlands > Peat | place: Sweden: Abisko, Stordalen...
TCTCATCAGGCCAAGGTGCAGAATATCGAGATTCGCACCCACTTTCCCTCTGGACCGTACCAGGTGCTTGGCATTCCCAGCCCCCTGGAGCAGGTCTTCATCAATCTGCTGCTCAACGCCATGAACGCCATGCCCAACGGCGGCGCCGTCGATGTCTTCGTCGAGCAGACTCCCAGCGAGGTGCTGTTGAGCGTACGGGATACCGGCGATGGCATCTCCCCCGAGGACCTGGACAAGATTTTTGATCCCTTCTTCACCCGCGCGCCTCTGGGAAAGGGGACCGGCCTGGGGCTATCCATCTGCCACTCCATCGTCGATCAGCACGGCGGCATGATCGGCGTCGAGAGCCAAAGCGGCAAGGGAAGCACCTTCACCGTGAGGCTGCCGTCGCTCGCCGTCAGCAGGGAGAAAAACCATGAGCCTCGCGAACCGGCTCGTCCTCATCGTGGACGATGACCCTGATATCTGCTGGGCACTCGAACATGTGCTGCAAGGGCTGGGGGTGCGTTGCATCCGCGCGCTCGACGGCCAATCGGCGCTCCAGGCCGTCCGGCTCAACCGCCTGACGCTGGCTCTGCTGGACGCCAAACTGCCCGACATCGACGGCCTGGAACTGGCCCAGCAGTTGCGCAAGGCTCAGCAAGGCATTCCGATCGTGGTCATCTCGGGGTATTTTTACAAGGATGATCCGGCCATCGAAGAGGCTTTGAAGCAAGGCTTGATTCAGGAATTTATCGAAAAGCCGTTCTCCCACGCCGAAATCGTTGCGACGGTGAAAGGCGCTCTTCCCGTTCAGCAGGCAGCAGCGCAATAGGACGCCATTCCGTGGCTCAAGTATCTCTACGACCTGGCCGCCTGAGCCGCTGCTGCGAAGATATTTCGTCAAAGTTGAAGTAGAACTGCGGAAGAGGTGTGCCCACCGACCTTTCGCCATCAACTTGGCGGTGTCTTGGTGACGATTCGAGGTCACCACCCCCCTTCCCTCATTCGAAAACCTGCGCCAAACTACCTCCGAGTTAAGAAATTCTTCTCTCAACGCGTCCGAATGGAATTATGGCGAGGCGCAAGCAGAAAGTGTAGCGCCGGTCTCCTGACCGGCTGTAGCGCGGGCTTCCCTGCCCGCGCTCGCACCGCTCATAGCACCATTTCACCCGGTCAGAAACCTAGAACGCCAGACGAAGCATGAACTGGATCTGCCGCGGAGTTCCTGTTCCTATGGGGCCTGTGTTCACGGTGTTGATGATCTCTCCAAATGTCGAGGCAGATAGATCGGCAAGCGGCTGGCAGTACTGTGCGCGGTTGAAAACATTAAAGAACTCGCTTCGAAACTGAAGATGGGTATTCTCGGAAAGTGGAATGCGCCTGGCGAGGCCGAGATCGAATTGCCACAGGTTGGGACCGCGCGCGATGTTACGCGGGGAATCGCCATAGCCTGATCCGCTCACCAATCCGAAGGCTGCGGGGTTGATCCAGTTATGGATTCCTCTTCCAGTCATCGGCACGGCCGAAACGCCCGGCACGCGATTGGGACGCTGGTTTGTTGTGTAGCCGGTGGCGACCGATGCGCTGGATCGGTCTTCTGTAACATTGACGGGTAATCCGGATCGCGCCGTGGCAATCGCCGTCACGCTCCAGCCGCCAAAAGCCGCCTGAAGGATTCCCGGTCGTGAGAGGAACTCTCTGTCTCGGCCGAAGGGAAGTTCGTAGACCGTGTTTGCGGTTAAGACGTGACGCACGTCAAAATCACCGGAAGTGCGCTCGCACTGGAGGCAAGAAGGATTTTCTGGAAAGTCGGAATCGCCGCCGCCAGCTGCATCCTGGTCGATCTCGTGCGAGTAGACGTAGTTGGCTGAAAGCAGAAAGCCATGGATGAAGCTGCGTTGCAGGCTGGCCACAAGCCCTTCATAGGAGCTGTTGTTGGTATTTCCCCGGTACTCGACCTGGCCGAATGCCGGGTAGGGGCGCAGACCGGTGGCAGGATCGATAAGGTTCAGGTAAGAGGTCGTCAGCAGGTGAGTGCCTTTGCTCCCGACGTAAGAGAGTGTTCCAACGAGGTCGCGAGGAAGCGCCTGTTGCACGGAAATGCTCCATTGGCTGACGTACATATCTTTTCGTCTGCGATCCATATCTCGCGGTGAGACCGTGCCGGGGCCGCTGAGGAATGGCGTGACGGGATAGGAGAGGTTGGGGATCGTCTTTGCGCTGAGCGAGTATCGGCCAACCTCGTTGCTGATCGGCAAGTTCTGGTCATCCAACTGGCCGTCACCGTGATAGATCCCGATGCCGCCGCGAAGCACGGTCTTGCCGTTCAACCTCGCTGGCGCCCATGTAACTGAAAGGCGCGGATCGGCGTCAAGGGCATTCAAATCGCCGAAGCTCGCGCCCCCTCCGCAGAATCCAGCCGGACCGCAGGTCGAGAAGTCGAAGGGGTCGGCCTTGCCGTTGACCTCGTGAAAGATGTTATAAAAGCTGTATCGCAGGCCCAGATTCATGGTTAAATTCGCCGGCAATTTCCACTCATCCTCCGCAAACGAGTAGGTTTCTGTCTTGCGCAGTCCATTTACCGGCAACTCGGCCGCATAACTCGCGGAGCTGACGAAGTTAGCGAGGAAGTTATCTGCCGAGGAATACGAGATCGCCCCGGAAGGCGTGTTTCCCTGGTTGAGCTGGATGTGGCGGATCTCAATGCCAAACTTGAGCGTGTGGTTTCCCCGGACGAGGGTAAGGTTGTCAATGTACGAATAAGAATTGCCCACGCCAATCTTGTATTGATTGTTGGCCAATGTGGTGAAGCCCGAGACGGCGACGGAAAATGGAAGCTGAAATGCGCTCTGGTTTGTGGTGTAGACGTTCCCGCGATTGAAGCCGAACTTCAATTCATTGACCAGCCTGGGCGAGAAGATGTGCAAGGTCTCGAGTTCGCCGTTCACTGGCCTGGAGACGACCTGTTGCCGGTCATTCAGGTAACTCTCGCCCTGGGCGAGCGGAATCTGGCTCACGGCGGCATCGAAGTTGAATCGAAGATAGGCTATATCGTCAGCGGAGAAACGGTGGTCCAGCCGGAGCATCGCGGAGTTTTCATGATCCAGTTGCCGTCCTGAGCCAACAAACTCTTCGATGTTCGAGCTCCCAGGGACCGGCAGGCTCCCTTCGGGATAGGCGTTGAGAATGGGGATCAGCGCCGGGCTGGCCGCGGCCACCTGAGCTTTGAACGCATCGCTGGGAACAAAGCCGGGCAGTGTCTGCCCGAGGGTCTGACGAAGTCCCTCGTAAGTGGCGAAGAAGAAAGTCTGGTTGCGAACGATCGGGCCGCCCAGGTTGCCGCCGAACTGGTTGAGACGGAACGGGGGCTTGTGAGGATTGAGCGTGTCGATCGGTTCGCGGGCATCGAAAATGTCGTTGCGGAGGAATTCGAATGCGTCGCCATGCAGCGTGTTCGTGCCGGCCTTTGAGACCACGGCCACCTGCCCGCCGGGCGTGCTTCCGTTCTCCGCGGTGAAGAGCATGGTGTCGATGCGGAACTCTTCAATGGCGTCCGTGGGAATGGCGAGGCGGACAAAGGGCTGCTGCGCCTGGTTCACGATGTTGGTTGCGTCGATCCCATCAAAGGTGAAGTTATTGTCGTCCAGGCCGCGGCCGGCAAAGCGGATGCTGCGCTGATTGCTGCCGCCCGTGTCAACTGCGCCGGGGGCCAGCGCTGTCAAAGTGGACCAGTTTCTGCCATTGAGCGGCAGATCCCTTACCTGCTCGTACTCTGTGCGGGCTCCAAGTGTCGCTGTAGTTTCATCCAGTTGTGCAGTCAGGCCTGAGACATTCACCTGCTGCGTAATGCTGCCGACAGCGAGCGTAATGTCGAGAGTGCGCGTGTGCCCCACGGTCTGCTCAACGCTCGAAAAAACGGTCTGCTGAAAGCCGGGTGCGGAACAGGTGACGCGGTAAAGACCAACCGGCAACTCGGGAATGTTATAGGTGCCACTGGACGAGGAGACCGTTTCCCGAACCAGGCCGGTGGCGGTTTGAATGGCGGAAATGTGTGCGCCCGGCAAACGCCTGCCGGCATTGTCTTTCACGGTTCCGCTGAGGCCGCCGCGATCGACCTGCCCGAAACTAGCAGCATGGACGAGGAGCAGCACCAGAAAGAATAGGATTTGCTGTGCTGGACGATTATCCATAGAGAATCCCATTCTAACTGTCATGATTGGCATGTTCACTAAGAAGCGGAATTCCCCTCGTCTTCGCGGCTGATTCACCCGGATATGAAGGCGACTTCAGCATAAGCGTTTGCCGCGGCCAGGCCGTGCGCGGCGGGGAATCCTCCCTTGTGGACAGAATTCCCCTTCATGCGTTTACCAGGTTTCGGTCAGTCTCCCATCGGCTTTGATGCCTTCGCCGGTTTCTGATGTAAAGACCGGCGGTAGCGTGCCAGCAGTTGCTCGCGATTCTGGCTCAGATCCAATCCGGTCGGCGTGGATGGATAGGGTCTGTTGCCCATCATGCCCTTCCAAAGAACGCGGTTGAATTCGCCGCCATCGACAAGATCCGCGTCCGTGAAGTCCATCCCCTTGGTGACTCGCGCCCAGTAGGCCACGTTCGGCGTCGGATTCGTGCACGGTTGTGCCGGGCCGGAAAGCGGCAGCTTCGTACAGTAAAGAATTGCCGCAGGGGTAGCAGTGAAGCTCCACGTGGCCGGGGCGGTATTGAAGATGTCGCTCATGGGAGTGGCCAGCGCGTCGTTCAGGTTCATTGGCGGCAGGCCCAGAACCTCTTCCATCGTGCGGATGAAGTCGAGGGTGTTATACGCCGTGGAGACCACTCCGTTTTTCACATAAGCGCCTACGATGTAGGCTGTGGTGCGGTGCGAGTCGATGTGGTCGCCGCCATCCTGCGCGTCGTCTTCCACAACAAAGATCAGCGTGTTGTTCGCGTAGATGCTGTTGGCTATCTTCTGCACCAGCAGGCCTACCGCGTAATCGTTATCAGCCACGTCCAGATCAGGAGTATTCACGCCGTCAATCGCCGTCCCAAAGCTCCCGGTGTGATCGTGCATGAAGCGGACCAGGGTCAGATTTGGCAGCCCACCCGTCGCGTAATTGGTATCGAACTCCCGCTCCCACTCCTTGTAGCGGTAGTAGTCCGGAAACGCGGGATCAAATCCGCGAAAGTACGGATCGGTGAATGGCATGAGCGCGACATTCGAGGACGGGGCCACAATGGTGTTGGTTGAGTATGGGTCATGCGCCAGCGGAGTCTGGCATGGGGGTTCGTTATAGCAGGTCGTGTCGATAAAGAAACCGTAGTCGCGAACCGTGAGGCCCGCGCGCAGCGCGTTGTTCCACAGATAGCCGGTATTGATTTCGTCGTTCGGTCCATCCGGCGCGTCCGCGTTGGTCTGGCCCGGCAGCAAATCCTCGCCGCCCGTGACATTCGGCGATAGAGCCCCGCCCGGCATGAGGGGATCGGAGGCCTGGCGCTGAGCCAGGGTTGGCAGGGCCACGTTTACGCTTCGATTCAAACCCTCGCCCTCCAGGGCAAGGCCGCGTTGCGAGTAATTGACTGGATATTGGTGTTCAATGATGTCGGGGGTGCGAGCCGACGTGCTCATCGACCATCCGTCGTAGCTGACTTCAGCGGTGGCGCGAAAGTTGTCAAGGGTGACGAAGGTTTGCGCCAGGTTATGCTGATTCGGCGTGATCGCCTGTCCGAACATGGCCAAAGCAGGATCGCCATTGCCGCGGCCCAGGTCGCCCAGGATCTGGTCGTAGGTCCGGTTCTCCTTGAGGATGTAGATCACGTGCTGGATGCCGCTATGCACTGTGGCCATGATTGCAGCCGCGTCGGGGCTCTCAACACTGGCGAACCGGTTGTTGGTGGTTACCTGCGCCGTCAGCGCCGGAAGCTGCGTCAAGATGCCGGCTACCGGGAAACTGAGCAAGCCGGCTTTGGTCAACTGCGGATTGTACTCATTTGCGGGAGCGCAAGCGGGGTAACCCGACGGCCCGTAGTTATAGCACCAGTTGGGATTTGCACCCGTCGGCGACTTCATATTGACCGCATACGCCCATGTTCCATCGTTGCTGAGGCTCACCGAGTTCGGATACCAGCCAGTTGGGATCAGGCCGGCCACCTGGTCGCCGTGATTGGTTCCGGTCAGCGCCACCACCGCGATGTTATTTAGATTGCCATTGGTCACATAGAGATACTTCTCGTCCGGCGAGAGCGTCACGCTGTTGGTATTCGCGCCGGTATATTGTGTCAGCGAAAAAGACACTAAATCTGCCGCTGGAGCGATCACCGGTATGGTTTCGACGACCGTGTTCACCGTCGCGGGCTGGTTCTGGCTGGGGCTGCCTTTGTCCAGGGGGTTGAGGTCGATCACGTCCACTGTATCCGACTCGTCTTCGGCCACGTAAAGAAGTGTCTGTGCTTTGTTCAACGTCATCTTGTTCGGCTGGCCTTTTACGGGAATGCGGGCGGATACAACTGGCGCCGCTGTCAAAACACAAGAGGCGCCTGTGGTGCCGTTGGCACAAGCCTCTCGCAGGTTCACGACGTCGATCTCGCGGTCGCGCAGGCTCGACACATAGGCTGTTGCGCCCGGTCCGCTGCTGCCCGCCAGCACCACCCAGAACGGATACTCTCCGCCGGGTATGCCGGGAGTCGGCGATGAAACGGCCTTGCCGGGACGCAGATCGAGTTCCGTCCCTTGCAGCATTCCCTGGCCTCCTTGCGCCGAGCCGGAGTCTGCCACCCATTGGCTTAACCAAACGTTCAAGCCTCCGGTAAAGACCGTAATCGAGTCATTGAAATAATTCGCCACCACCAGCGTCTGACCATCGCTCGAGATCGCCAGGCCGGCAGCCATTGGAGCTACGAAAACCGCGGCGTTGACAGAGGCGAATTGATTGTTGGGCACCGGAAGACCGTTCCCCGATGGATGGCCAAGAACAACAGAGGAGGGGCTTTGGCCCAGGTCAAGTTCGGCTGTATTCACCCAGATTCCGTTTTTCTGCGTGATGATGTGGACGTTGTCTCCATTGTTGGGCAGGGCGTACGGAATCGGGTCGGTGCCGAAGGGAGCATCACCCATGCCGCCGGAGACGTAGAACGCCTGGCCACCAGGATCCCAGGCAATTCCGTGATAGGCATTGGGAATGGGAACCGCTTGCTTAAAAACAGGCGAGTGATTCGTGATGTCGAAGATGAATATGTACTCACTTGAGTAGAGCGGGTCGAATATCGGAAACGCGCCCTGAAAGACGCGGTTGTACCCGCTGGTCAGAACCAGCAAAGTGTTGCCATCTGGACTCACTGCAGTGCTGACCGCCTGCCCTGCCATCCATTCCACCGGGAGCACTTGCGGATTGATCGTATCGGAAACCACCATGCCGGTGTCCAGAAATTGGAAGCTTGAACCTGTGGTTGCCAGCGGCGTAAGCGACTGGCTCATATTCGGAACGACCTGAGGCGCGTTATAGATCGTAATCGTCAGGGGCGCCGTGGTGCTGCCAGCCAAAGTGGAAGCGGTTACTGTGTAGGTTGCCGTAGAGGGAGGCGGGGGCGCAATCGTGGAAGGCACAGCCGAGGGAGTTCCGGTAACGATCCCGCTGACGGAGTTCAGGCTCAGGCCCGCGGGAAGATCCGGGCTCACACTGTACGAGGTTGGCGTTGCACCGGTGGCGCTGGTCGACGGGACGTCCGGCGTAATCGGCACTTCCACGGCATAGACCGGAGCGGGGGCGCTATAAGCCAAACCTGCCGGGGACGCGTCCGCGGTATTTACGGTGATGGCCAGGGTCGCCGTAGTGCTGCCAGACCCGTTATTAGCCGTTACCGTATAGGTGGCCGTGGCAGTTGCCGTCGTGGGTGTTCCACTGATGATGCCCGTGGCGGCGTCGCCGAGGGTGACCGGCGCACCGCTCAGTCTCAGGCCCACCGGAAGAGCCGGACTCACACTATACGAGAGCGGCGCCCCGCCCGTGCTCGTCGGCGCGTTCTCCGGGATCGGCACCCCAACTGTATAGGTCGCGCTGCCGGGGTTATAAGCCAGTCCTGCCGGAGCCGCCAGTCCGCCGGGGCCCGGCACGGCGTTCACCGCGATGGTCACCGGCGCCGTTGCGCTGCCGCCCGAGTTGGTTGCCGTTACCGTGTAGTTGGCTGCTGCGGCAAGCGCTGTTGGGTCACCGCTGATGATTCCCGTTGCTGTGTCTAAGCTGAGGCCGGCTGGAAGCGCGGGAAGCACGGAATAGGAGATCACTATCCCGCCACTGTTCGCAGGAGCGTTCGGTGTGATCGGTACATTGATCGTGTAGGCAGCCGTTCCGGCAGCATAGCTGAGCGCTGCGGGAGCTTGATCGTTCACCGTGATCGAAAGAGCCGTGGTGGTACTGCCGGCTGCGTCGGAAGCGGTCACCGTGTAGTTGGCCGAGGCGGCCACCATAGTCGGAGTTCCGCTCACAACGCCTGTGCCCGTGTTCAGGGTCAGGCCGGCAGGAAGAGCCGGGCTCACCAAGTAGGAACTGACCGCTCCTCCGCTGCTTGTCGGGTTATCCGGCGTGATGGCGACACCTTTTGTGAAGATAGCCGTACCGGCCGTGTAGGTGAGCTCCGTGGGGGGCTTGACGCTGCTGCCATTGCTACCGCACCCGCACAAAAAAGAGATTGAAACTGTCAGGGAGAGGACAAGTCCTCCTGGGATTCGCATAATAGCTCCTTTTCAGCGCTTTTGGCGCGATGTGATGACAGGTCTTGCGCCTCTCCAAAAGGAGGACCGGATCACCATACCACAAATAAAACCGTCGTCTGTGATCACAAATGCACGCAATCGAAAACAGCTCGTGCGCATGAGAACCGTGGAATCAAAATCAGGTCAATCTAATATCGGCAAAGATCGAGACCTGCTACAGGGACACGCGTGAAAAGAAGGTTAAGGAAAGTTAATACAAAAGAGATCACGCGCTCGCTCAGATGGTTCGGTGCGCGGAATTGGGGCGTGCGGATAAGACGCGCTTTTCAACAGAATGGCCAGATCGGAGAATGATCGCGAATGCGAGAAACAACCTCTTCATTTGAGGAAATCCGGTCGTGCGGGGGTGGATTCTCTGACCCTTGATAGACCTATCGGCAGGATTGCCGGCAAAATCACCTCTGCATCTGAAACAAGCGTACATTCGCTGAAGGAGTAGCGATTTCCGGATATGGGCGCCAGCCTGGTTGGGTGGAAATGAGTCATTTCGCAATGCGCGCGCCCGGAGAAAAGAGCAAAGGCTCAGACTCTGCGACCTGGACGATTCCGGCTACGGAAGAGGAAGAGCAGAATTCACCTCATTGCGGAAGAGTTATCCAGTGTCATCTATCGCTTACGGTGATTTCGTACCACGGAGTAATCGCTATCTGGTCAGATGCGGACAAGTTGGTGGTATATCCGGAATCGACTACAGAAAATGGAGTTCCGGTCAGGACAGTTACAACGCCGCTGATCTGCCAACCGCCTAGGATCGCACCGCCGATTCCGCTCGTGGCACACTTCTCGCCTTTTCCAAACGGCAGTTTGTAGACCCAGTGGGCCTCAAAGTTGCTCTTGCGGTTGTAAGAAGCGAGTCCTTTGTTCTTCGAGAAGAGTGCTGGTCCGTTCCAACTGATATTGCCGCCGATTTCCTCATTGTCGGTATAGTCGATAACCTTCGACCAGGTTTCGACTATACCAACGGTAGAAGTATTGCCGATACGACGCGTCAGCTTGGCTTGCATCGAATTGTAGTAGCTTCTGCCTTCGGGGACGATTTCATTTTCGTCCGGCCAGTTGGTGCCAAATTGCGCATTCAAAACACGGGCCTTCGATGTATTCGTTCCCGGAGCCGACCAGTTTGAATAAACCAATGTCAACGGACATAAGTTTAGCGGAACACTCTCCGTTGAGATGCCGGCGGGGAGTGGAACGATCCCCATAGAGATATTGGGGACTGTAGCCAGCGTTAAGCCTGTGGGGATACCCGCCACGCTGTTCGCGCCGGTGAGACTGGCTGCCGGTGTAAAAGAACTGGGGCAAGCATTTGCGGTGCCAGCAGTGCAAGCTGCCGCCTTTGTCCCGCCGTTCCCCGTTGACGTCCAGAGGGTGCTGATGTTGACTGGATAGTCGTTGCGCATGAACCGCCAGTTGTTGGAATCCCCGGCCAAACCGTAGCCGGCGCGGATAACTGTCTTCGCGTAGGGACGCCACGCAATGCCGACGCGCGGAAGAAACTCTCCGTGTCCGGCACTGATTCCATCGTTCACCGGCACACTGCCATTACCGCCGATATACACGTTCATGTTGTTGAGGTCGAGTTCGCGAACTCCCTTGCCGTGATCACTATAGGGCGTTGGATAATACTCGTACCGAATATCCACCAGGCGCTGCAGGCTGGAGCAATGGGATACCTCATCAAGGGCATGTCCCATGGCGTCCTTGTAAAAGCTATACGAAGAGTGTACGGGGGGAACAGATTCCTGCCCCCACCGGTTACTCAAACGCTATCGTTGCGATCCTCAGGCTCAGAGTTGAGTCAGCGAGAACGCGAGGTGCTGCGCTTGATGGTCGCGGGCAACACCAATCGGGAGATCGGCGAGAAGCTCCACATAAAAGAACCTACGGTTAAGTCGCATATTACCCTTATCTTTATGCGCCTTGGGGTTACGAACCGGACCCAAGCCGTCGTAAAAGCGCTAAAGCGAGGGTTGGAGCACCTTTAGTTGGACCTTGAACCAGTACGCCTCCCGAAACTCCGATTTCGATCGTCCTTTTGTGCCAAATGAGTGAGACAAGTAGACCTTCAATAATTACTGTAGGACGGGGAAAGAAATCTCACTTTGATAATCATGAACAAGACAAGCAGTTCTTCCGCTGCGTCGCAAGCCCACAGGCGGGGATTCGCATCAGTGAGGCGATGGGCTTGAAATGGGAGGATGTTGACTACCAGAACAAGCAAATCGACCTTCGCCGGGTCTGGGTAAAGGACACAATGATGCGGGCGTTGCAGCCCGGATCGTAAACCGTTCAGTAGTGTAAGAGGGGACTCGAAAACAGAGGCAGGAGACGTGTTGCAGGTGAGATGCCGGAGTGTCTTCCATGTAAGCTATTGATTTATTTGGTGGACCTGGTCGGGATCGAACCGACGACCTCTTCCATGCCATGATGTAATGCAAACCGCAAATTACAGACGGCACAGTACTTACGAACCGGCATAACCGGCAAAAACGGCCCTCTGGGCGCTA
>Ga0302140_10010808_pt1 | contig 11250 bp, 4 predicted proteins | sample I_Bog_E1_1_FD_202095 | JGI IMG/M metagenome (GOLD analysis project Ga0302140, IMG submission 202095) | Peat permafrost microbial communities from Stordalen Mire near Abisko, Sweden - I_Bog_E1_1 | ecosystem: Environmental > Terrestrial > Soil > Wetlands > Peat | place: Sweden: Abisko, Stordalen...
ATTTTATAAAAAATAAACATTTTATACAAATTTAATATAAATTTCATTTCCTTCACCCCCCCCCCCCCCAAATAAAATGTTTTTTACTTCTTTTTAAAAAAGTCTTATGAACCGTGAAGAATCTAACCATAGCATCGGAAATGAAGATGGGCAAGAAGAGGACCTAGATGAGGCTTCTGTGACGGAGGCTCGAAACAAATTCCTCATGGCCTTGAAAGGCTCCTTCTGGGAGCTATTTGAAGTCAATCAGATCAGCGGAGATAGTCTGATTCTTCTGATGCAGGCAGCGAATTTCGACATAGATAACGCAGGACAAAGAATGAACAGTTGGGAATTCATTAGCATGGGTCTGATAAACAAACAATATATGAACACATTATTCAAGTTGAAATTCACTCCTTTGATCGGTCGAATTGCAAGAAATCTCTTGTTTAACCATATTTCCTCGGCTTACGATATCGTGATCGGTTACATTGAAAGTCATGAAAAAGCAGAGGCCATCTTCAGACAATTTCCTTTGGATGAACGGATCATAACAGAAATCGTAACTGAAAGCAATGAGAGCAAGGAATCCGCAGAAAGATACCTCCATAACTACCTTACAGTGAGTTTTCCAGAAATCACCCAACAAATACAGAACAAAAAGGCCGCTACCACAGTCCTGGAACAACAAAAAAGTCAGCTTTTTAAAAAAATTAAGAGTTTTCTAATAAGTTGAATTAGCTGCTTTGAATGAGAACCTGAAGACTGGACAGATCGAGGAGCGGGAATACCAATATTTCAAAAAAAGTATCGATAATTCGGTGAAAACGTTAGGGGATCTCGTGCCGGATTGGCATATGCCACCGATTAGAGAGTTCCTGAAACAAATTCCCTTTTTCCAATATCTGGATGACAAAACGATCAATAATCTCTTATTAGAAGCAAAGGATTATGTCTTTGAAAACGATGTGAAAATCATTAAGGTTCTTAAATAAATTATTTGTGATGAGTTATCTCTTTGAAAATATCTAAAGGAACTCGATAAAGCCAATGAGTTCTTTGTTATCACTAGAGGCTGCGGCATGGAAACAACCTCTAAAGGGAACTATAGGGAAAAAAAAGGCGTAGGATCAACTATTTCCACTATCCATATCATTCAATCAACATTCAAATATCAGACAAGTATTTATCTCATCTTTAAGTTAATTAGTAAATTTTCCGATAGCCTTCATCTCAGAATCGCTCTTCTATGTCACTGGCTTCAAAATGTCCACTATTCAGAAAATTGTGAAAAACACTCCAGCGGTTCTTGATAAATTTCCTTATTTTTATGAAACTTATAGCTATTTTCTCTAAGCTTCTCGAGTACAGTTGGAAGGATTCTTTGCGTGTGCTTGTGAAAATGTATAGCGAGGAACTCCGTCCGCTTTCCAGCCTCGATACCGACTCACTAAACGAGCTCATCACCGATAGCACCTTCAAGAAATATAAGAAAAACTCCATCATCGATTTTGCGGCTGGAGGGATTTTCTTGCGAGGTTCAGAAAAATTTTTTTGATGAAAAATAAAAAAAAAATAAAAAAAAAAAAAGGCCAAGCTGTTGAAAAAATTGAAGAACAGCCCCTCAATCCCTCAATTCACATCTCTCCCCCTACCATCAATGTCCTCAATGCCCAAACCCCTAATGAAAAGAAGAGTTCTTTCTCCCAGGAGGGTCAAATCGAAACAATTAAAGAAGAAGATGAAGTGGCTGAGAATCGACCCACAAAGGAGGAGGAGCCATCAAATTTCCTCAAGGTCACCAATATCAAGGAACCAGAACCCGTGGGGAGATCATTTAAATTCAATGTTTCAGGAGAACGTGAAGGAAATGAAGGCCCCAAAAGTCTCACTGGGTTGTTTTGTCTAATGCCGAACACAATACCAAATTTGTTCACGACACAGAAAAGCTGCTTGGTGTTGCATTTCAGCAAAAGCGAGGAAACTGAAAGGATTTTGAATTTGGATAAGATGAGCGAGAAAAATTGGATGTTGTCGATGGCCATGAAACCCAAGAAATCAAGCATTCGGAGAAGCAGGAAGGATCTGAAGTTCGGACAAACTAAGGGTGAAAAGAAGGAAGTGAACATTTAAGGACTTAAGAGATTTTAAGAGATTTTAAGAGATTTTAAGAGATTTAAGAAATTTAAGAGATTTTAAGAGATTTTAAGAGATTTTAAGAGATTTAAGAGATTTTACGAGATTTTAATAGGATTTAACAGGATCATCAGCAAAAATAATTTTATTTTTTGATTAAGAATCATTATAATAAACATGATATTTTTCATTTTCCTTCAAAGTTTTTTCACAAAAATGGAAGTTCTTCTCTTTTTCCTAACCCTTTCCTTCCTCCCTCTCCGTGCTCAAGTGGCTCAGATCCTCTCGATTTCCAACAACATCATAGCTTCTCAAGGCAATCAAATGAGTTCTCTTGGTGGTGGAACCGTTTTTTACCTCCAAGGTTCTGGTTTCGACCCTATTCTTAGCAACAACCAGGTCTTCATAAACTCAACAATACCTGTGACTCTCCAAAGTATATCTCCTCTCTTAGTCTTATAAAAAAATAAAATCAAAGGCACAACCACTGCTTATCTTGTGATCGTGACCCCCGCAATGCCATTGGAAGGGAATTATAATATAAGTCTTTTGATCTCTGGGAGCTCAGTGCTCTGCCTATGCACTTGCCAAATCTCTTATCTTTACAGTGAGCCATCCCTCTTACATAAGCCATAATTTTAATTTTTTTTTAAGGTTTTACCCCACAATTTATACAGTTGAGTCCCATATCTGCCAGTCCAGGTGAGACCCTCACATTGACTGGATATCCAAACACTAACCTAGCTTCAAATGTAGCTATATGGCTTGGGGGATTGATATGCGTGACTACATATACTGTGATCAATGATATGAGTCTCAATACATGGTCGAGTTATAGTTTTACATGCCCAGTGCCTCAAAACTTGAATCCAAGTCTTTTTTTTTTCCTAATGAACAAAAACTATTTCTTTAATTAGATTATTACCCAATGATCGTGTCTGTGAACCCGCAAGGCCTTGCGGTGAATTATCCAGTCTTCACGATTTATAACACAGGAAACTCACCTTATAACTTCCAATGTGTCCCCACAATCTCTTCTCTTAATAGTAATATAGGATCCCCTTTAGGACAGAAAATAAATATTTATGGCATTGGATTCAGTAGTCTTTCTAGTGTTTCCCTCGCGAATACCCCTTGCGAAATCCTCGCTTGGAACTCTTCAATGATTAATTGTTTAGTGCCCCAATTGAACATTTCGCAACTCCAAATGTTCATTCAAGGCAGAGGACTCCAGAGGTCCCTTTATACAAATAACAATATGGCGTTGCAAAAGTTCGAAATGGCTTTTTGGAACAATAATTTGGCTAACGAGGGTTTTTATCTCTATTCCAAAAGTCTGCAAAGTCCCTTTGAAAGAACCTCGACGGAAACCAATTTGTTCGAGGTCTATTCTGGATATTTCTTGGCCCTGGTCACAGGGAATTACACATTTTTCCTTTATTCAGACACCTATTGTGAGGTCTACCTCTCAAATGTCTCAAATTCCTCATCATATGGAAATTTAGTTGAAATCCTGGAATGGAACCAAACGATCACTACAATTCCTTCAACTTATAACGTGATCCAATCACAACCCATCAGCCTAAACCAATCAGAACTATATCTATTCCAAACTTTCAAATCATTGGTTTCTAATCCTTCTTATATAAGATTGGCTGTGGAAACACCTTTGTCTATAAATAGCTTTAGTGAATCAGTACAAGTGCTGACATTATCCTATAGTCCGATACGTGAACAATTGGAAATAAAGATCTATAATTGGAAAATGGGCACCTTCAAGATCCTAGTTCAAGGCAACGATCCTGTGACTGGAGCTCTAGTCTATTATAAAATCACACAGGCACTTGATTATAACATTGTGGTAAACAATTTGACGAATATTCTTTCGACTCAAATGGGATGGGGTTTGACCTCAATGATCCGATATAATCTATCTAACATAGGAGCGGTCTTGAATAGTTCCAGTCCATCCACTAGCGTCGCAGGGTTCATGTTTCATATAAATATGACGATCTATCGTGATAATTACAAAGGCATCCTTTATTTGCCCAAAGTTGTATTGGTGACCTTTGACACTTTACCAAGAAGCTTAGTGACTCAAGTAGTTGCACCGACCCCTTGTCTGACTGGCACTTATGGTCTATTGGTCAATGGGATATTATTGGCCAATATCACATCCAACACTAGTTCTCTTAGTAATTATTTGGCCTTGATTCCTGGGTATAACCGTTATGTGACCTGTGAGATGTTTGGTAGTACTATAGAAAACCGAAGCTATGTAATAACATTCTCAGGGATCCCAGCCCCTGTGCCTTTGATTCAAGTCCTCACAAATAATTTAGTCGGAGGACAACCTAATTATCCTCCCCAAATCAGTGTGACAGATGTTATAGATGCTGGAACTCAAGGATTTTATAGAGCCATTCCTGATGATTTGATAGTTCAGGGAAATGACCAAAACCTCCAAGTAAATGTTTGGGTCAATGGGATATTAGGGAAATGTCCTAATGGCAATTGCAACTATATGATAAACCAAACAGTTACGCCTATACTCTTGGCTTATAACTTGACTAATCAAGGACTTAGCATCTTATTATCCAATTATCAGAACTATATCATGACACCTGTTACAATTTCTGTGGAATTCGCCTTAAGCACTTGTTCCAATCTCACCATAATCCTCCCATATATCAATTGTTCTATACCCACGAACCCAGATGGGACTCTCATATTAGCAGCGGGGTCCTATATGCCTCTGGTACATATCTACAATATAGGGTACGCTGTCTATGGACCTACTGTACTTCAAACCACTATAGTTTTCTCTATTTCAGCATTAAATCTCCTTAAAGGCAGCATCATGGGTGGGCAAACCCTGGTAATTTCAGGCAATGGCTTCCCTCCCTCAATACAAGGTCTCAATGTTTCCATCGGAATGTCTATCGCCACTGTAATCAATGTGACCAATATTGAAATAACATTGAAAACTCAACCCCAAACCCAAAACAACACCATCATCATTTGGTTCAATGGTGTTTCAGATACTAACGAACAATATCAATACGACCTTAACATCACACCTGTGATAGTAGGGGTCAACCCACAACAATCCAGCCCTGTGCAAAAAGCTATTTTGAGCATCCAAGGATTTGGATTTGGTAATGATAGTTCCAAGGTCAATGTTTTTCTTGATAAAAATGATAATGTTACGAGCTATCAATTATCAGAGATTTCTCTTGATAGCATCAATGGGGTGATTACCGCAGTTTTATCAGGTGGGAGTCAAGGCAATTATACTGTCAGAGTCAATATTGAAGACATAGGAGATTCTATGCCGATTAATGTCACAGCTAATCTCTTCTTTTATGAACTTATTGTGTTGAATGTGAGTCCTAATATTGGCTCAGTGCTAGGAGGGACTCTTTTGAGCATAAATGGTGTGAATTTCAGTCCAATTTTGAACCAAAATCAAGTTTTTATCGGTGATGAAATCAACGCAATTTGTGATATTATCTTCAGTAATGAAAGTCTGATCCAATGCGTCACAAGACCATGTGACAGCTATGAATATGAGCAAAATTTGGGAGTGTTCGTCACACAAAGAGTGCAGGAAAACGCACAATGCGGTGATTATATAAATGGTTGTTTCTTTAATTTTACAATGGCAGCGACCCCGGAAATCTTTTTAACTGATGCCATTATTAATGTTTTTCAAGGTGATTCAATAACTTTGATCGGATCTAATCTCAATCCAACAAATGCAGATGATAACGCTATTATTATCTTTTTTGATGATGAAGGAGTTGAAATATCGACGGTTTATTCAAGTTACCTCAATGACACAAATCTAATCTTCATAATGCCTGGATTGGCTGATGGTTTATATGAACTTTTCATTGAAATCCCTAATAAAGGCTTAGTATTATTCGACAACTTAACATCCTTGGTTCTTAATAACACTTTAGCTATCATAAACATCACTCTTCTTGATAACCAAAACATTGAATTCCCATTATTCAACTCCTCTCTTTCAAAAGGAGGGGTCTATCTGGCCATCACTGCCAATGGCCTCGAAGAAAGTGACACAATTTACATTCAAAACTCAGGATATTGCATGAAAATCAATGCTTATGACCCTAGTTTCCTGATTTGCAAAACGAGAAACCTCACAAAAATCAATACAAATTACATTGTTTTTCTTTATCGAGGATCGAATATCAAATTGACCTGTCCATCATGTTATTTTAACATCTCACAATTAGCAAGTCCCACTATAAATTCACAAAACCTTACCACAATTTGTCAGACATCCAACTTTTCAATAAGTTTAATTGGTTCGGAACTCAACATCACGAACAATCTTAATATGACTTTAGATAGTTTCGATAATAGTTTAATGATTAGAACTGCCAGTTATCAAGGAATAGTAGAATTTAATTCCACTGCCATTATAGCAAATTTCCTTAATATTCCACCCGGACAATATCTAATTAATGGAGAATTTATGAATATTGGCTTAATTTACTTCCCAAACCTCACAATTCAAAGCATTTCAGTGAATTTCGAAGCTTTTAATATAAATCCTATACAAACCGGGTTTTTAGCAGGTCCCTTCCTCACTATAACTAGCCAAAATGTCCTATTTCCCGCGAATAATCAAGACTTCTCTATTACAGTCTGTGGAATCAATTGTCCTATCAATATAACGAATATCAATGCGTTAACTGTCAATTGCGAAGTTCCAATGTTTATTTCAGATTCTGTGAACTCCACACTACCCATTTTCTTCACTCATCTGAGAAAAAATCCAATGAATCCAGAGGATTTCATTATAACTAGTGATAATAACAATAGTCTTCTGATGAATTATATAATAGATGGTGAAGTTTCGACCTATTACGATTCAAGCAATAGTATATGTTTTCTGGAATTAGATTTTGGTGTGAATTTCACTGCCAATTTAAATACTATGAGCTTTACGATGAACCCAAGAAAGTCTCTACCAAGTTTCTATGGGCTTTTGTTCCAATATTCATTAGATAATATAATCTTTTATGATCTTTTCGAGTTAGGACCCTTAACCTTACATAGTGGCAATAATATATATAAATTCCAAGACAATTTCACCAATATTAGAGCAATTAGACTACAAAGTCCTCTGGCAAACCATCCCTCAAGATGCGATTTGGCTGAAATAAGCTTTACTGGAATCAAACAGATGAACAATACAATAAATAATAGTTCACAATCTTGTGATGTTATAATCACGAGTTTCAATAATATAAAGTATGTAATGAGCAATGTTGTCAAATATAGCATGGGATTCACTCCAGTGATCAATGGGATCAGTCCTAATATAGGGCCCAGCTTGGGAGGGACCACAGTAAGCATCAATGGACAAGGGTTTGGTAATAATATGGGTGGAGTTAATGTTTTATTGAATGGAATTGTTTGTGGAGTTCAAATGGTTAATGATTCAATGATAATTTGTTTAACTGGCCAAAGGTTGATTTTTTTATTTATTTATTTTATTTTTTTTTTTTTTTTTTTTTTTATTAATACGAAAAAAAATTCCAAAATGGAAGGGATTCAAAAAATTTTTTATGGTTAATGCAGCTTGTATTTGCTGACTAGTTTTAAAATTACAAATTTTTAAGTAAGAAATAATTATTAAATTTTTTTATTTTCATAAAATTTAATCTAACTTTTTTTTGTATAACAATTTAGAATTGCTTTGACCCCAGATTCATTGGATGTTTTAATCAACGGCAATCGAGCAGCGATCAACAGCACCTCGGCGGTTTTTATTTATGTGGACAACTGGTCAGATTCATCCACCTGGGGTGGTGAGCTTCCACCTCGAGAGTAGCTTTTTCTTTTTCTTCTAATTTTCCTTTAATTTCCTGATAAAATATAGCGGAGATAGTGTTTACATTCCCTCCGGGCAATCAATCCTCCTAGATGTTTCAATAGAAAACGTCAACGCGATAATAATCGAAGGAGGCCGTTTGATTTTTTCCGACCAAAACCTGACATTTTCAGCCAATTATCTTATATGTTTAGAAGGGGAGGTTCTTATTGGTAGTGAAGATTCACCAATAACTAGCCAAATATCGATAATTATGTTGGGAAACAGTTCAACCAAACAATTACCTATATATGGTAATAAGGTCTGGGCATTGGAAAATAGTAGATTAGAAATTCATGGGTTACCAAGGAATTTCTATAGAACTTTGTTGAATGAAACTGCGGAAATAGGTGATTTAACGATATCAGTTTCTGATGTTATTGATTGGCAGCCTGGAGAAATGATAGTTATAGCTACTAATACCATAGATAATTCAGAAAATGAAGTTAGGACTATAGTATCAATCAATACCACAACGATTTCATTTGATATTCCTTTGAATTATAGACATTTTATGGAGAACAACAATAGTTATAACATAAAGAAACAATGCGAAATCCTCTTATTAACAAGAAATATAGTGTTTCAAGGAGAAATCGATAACAATTCTATCGATTATGGCATGCATATCTATTTATCAGGAAATAACTCTCTTATTAAGATTTCTAATGCGGAATTCTTCAATATGGGGCAAGCTAACATGCTAAATCGCTATCCTCTCAACGTAATAAACATTGAGGACGGCTCAGAATGTTATATCCAAGGGAATTCAATCCATGATTCCTTTGCTAGAGCCATTTCTCTTGAGAATTCTCATTATCTCAAAATAACCAAGAATATGGTTTATAATATCAGAGGCTCCGCCTTTGTTTTGACTTCCGGAATTGAATCTAACAATGTATTCATTGATAATATCGTGATTTTGGTAAATTCCAGCAAAACACTCACCAATATCGATTTATCCCCTTCAGCCTTTTATATTTCAAACCCATCGAACGTTTTCCTTAGAAATATTGCTATTTCCAGCGATTTCGCAGGGTTTAACTTTGATTTTCAGGCCACTTCTAAATTGGACCCTTATATCTGTCCAATGGGTATCCCTCTAATGAAATTTGATTCAAATATAGCCCATTCTAATCAATTTTTCGGGTTATTTATTTATCAATATATGCCAAGGACTTTCCCTTGTAATTCTATTATGAATTTAATGAATGATGACCCTTTTATCAATAATCCAGGGCTCAAAGCCACAATCTCCAATTTCTCAGCTTATCAGAATGGGGATGCCTCGATATTAGCGGAATATATGGGGAATATAGACTTTATAGGGATCTTTATACTCGATATTATTTCCATTGGAATTCAAATCAGTGACACTAGATATACTTATATCGATGGAATTAGGCTATTAAATAGTATGATTATAGGAGGGTTAAATATAAATGGGATCTATGGACTTATAACTCCTCGAACAGACAATTTCTTTGTTTCTAACATAACGTTTCTGAGCTTTTTGACTAATTATTCAGCGGCAATATATACATGTTCGAAATGCGTTAGCTTTTTGACAAATGGAGGCCATACTATCAAATTCCAATCAATTTTCTTCATAAATGTCCTTCAAAGGATTTTATTAGGAGGATATAAAAAGGATATCATTTGGGATCTTGATGGATCTTTAACTGGAATTATTGGCGAAGCTATGCTTACTGGTTATTTTAACCATTTATCAGGAATTCCTCAATGTTTTCTGGCTAATTCCACAATATTCGATAAAACGATCATCTGCAATTCCTCTGTAAAGATAAGACCTTTGATATTCAGCCAATTACTTGGAGATGGATCTTTTATTGGTATGGATATGAAAGTCATTAGAATCCCCAATGGAGATTTTAATGTTTCAGCTTTGAATCATTCAAATGATACCAATTTCACGATTGACATTATGAAATATACATGGACCGATACTACCAATTCATGGGTTTTACCTTTTGTCACTGGATTATTCTATAATATTCATTGGAATTATGGGAATCTTGATTTCACGCATATGAGTCTCTATAGAGGCGCCTATTGGAATTCGACTGATTTCGGAATTATATTGAAATTCAATTGTTCTGATTATAAAGACGATTATGATATCGAGGTTTTAGCGTCTAATAATAGTCAAATAGCGAATGTTTCACATGATCTGAGCCTTTCCTTAACGAATAGCAGCTCTTTATTCGGGGATTATAGTTTCAATAATGCCACTTTGGATTTCCTTCTGTTGATAACCCCTCAATGTCAAATCAGTGATTTTCTGGACATTTCCACTGTCATATATCCGCAAATAACTAACGATTCTAATTCTTCAAACACCACAGAAGAAGAAATTTCAATACAAATTCGTTATTGGTCCAATGATACTTTATGGCCTCTGGGTAGAATGCCAATAGATTCTGAAGATGTCTATATTCCAGCTTATACCACGATCTATTTAGATGTAGATACTGCGAATTTAGGCACTTTAACGATAGATGGCGCTTTGATTTTCCAATCTATCACGATAATTAGATTAAATGCCCAAAGAATTTGGGTTCGAGATGGAGTTTTAATAGCTGGAAATTCAACAGATCCTTATAAATACCCTATAGAAATCAATTTATTAGGTGATATGGAATCCGCAGACCTTATCATAGATGATTTCATCGATAGCGGCAATAAAATCTTGGCAATAACAGGCCAATTGACCTTAATTTCTGATTATCCTCAAAGTGGAGTGTCTAGGAAATTAACTTCCAATGCAAATAACGGTTCATTGAGTGTTTCTTTGAATGGAGCAGTTGATTGGAAGATCGGAGATCAGATAGTCATAGGTCCTAGTGAATTTTCGCCTGACACTTCCGAGATCCGAATGATAATTTCCATAGAAAATGCAGGCTTTGAGCTAATTCTTGACCTCCCCTTGAATTTCTTTCATTATGGATGCCCGGATACGGATTTATACTTGAATTCAGAAGGTCTGACCCTAGATATGAGAGCTACTGTAGGCCTTTTATCTAGAAATATCATGATTCAAGGAGATCAAGAAGACAATTGGGGATGCAACATCTTGATCTATGAATATACGGATGTTTTGACTAATATCTTAAGAGCTGGTACTGCTGAATTGGTAGGAGTAGGGGTGCAATATTGTGGCCAGGCTGACACTGATAGAGCAGCTTTTGATGTCAAATTTGTGC
>Ga0302140_10010812_pt1 | contig 11247 bp, 15 predicted proteins | sample I_Bog_E1_1_FD_202095 | JGI IMG/M metagenome (GOLD analysis project Ga0302140, IMG submission 202095) | Peat permafrost microbial communities from Stordalen Mire near Abisko, Sweden - I_Bog_E1_1 | ecosystem: Environmental > Terrestrial > Soil > Wetlands > Peat | place: Sweden: Abisko, Stordalen...
TGGTGGGTGGCTCACTCTGCTTTGCTTTCGTCGGATCTTCCCGCGGGCGCTTTCCCTGTCGGGCCTAGGTTGGGAACCCTGCTCTGTCTCCGCTACTGTAACAGCCCCCCCTGCTGCACAGCGTCACTGGATTTTGAGCTTACCTCGTACCTCGCATTGCAACTTCTCATCAATCATCATGGTTGTTGTTGTAGTTGTACCACCACCGTTCTGCACTTCGCATACTGCTCCCGCCCATTCACTCTTCGCCACATCTCTCGCAGAGGGACCCTTCTGCAACAAAATGTCACAGTTCGCAGATTCAATGCCGATGCGCGTGGCGCATGCTCTCTCTCGGATAGCGTGCCGTGGTGGATGATGCTGGAGCCGTCGGAGCTTGATCGGATCTCCATCTCGACGAGTCCCGTGGCAGTGGTATCTCTTTGCAGCGTCAGAACCTGGGCCTTTTGCTCCATCACGCACTGAAGTGTGGATCGCCGCCACTAGTAAACATTTGTGCCCCTCCGATGCGTGTCTGCTGAAGATGTCTCTTCTTCCTTCCTCTCCTTCCGCCTATTTCTTCATTTCCCTTCTCTTTGATATCTTCTCCTCTCTTCTCTCACATCCGTACCATGTTACGCTGTCATTACTATCATGGCCGAAGATGATTATTTAGGAGACGCCGAGAGAGTAGAAGAGGTTGGCGCAAGCATACCAAGTGCCATTCTCGCACAATCTACGAGCCCAGCTGTTGCACCTACGCAGCCCGTTGCTCAAAGCAATTCTACGCGCTCTGAAGAGACTCAAGTTGCCCAGGATGACGCTCGGGAGCTTGAAGAACTGGCGGCTGTGTCCACGGGACCTGTCTATTCAGCTTTCAGTACAGGGCAGAAGCGCTTCATTGTCTTGATGGTCAGCACCCTCCAGTTGCCAGTGCTTGTTTTCTCAGGATGCATATTTGAATTTCCTGGCCTTACGAGAAAGTTTCTTGTGAAGAATTGGTCCCCTTTCCAGTCTTGCAAAATGAGGCTATCACCTCAAATAGTTGTAATCAGACAGCCTCATTTGCTGCGTTTCCTCGGAGAAATTACGTATCCACCCTGTGTCCTTCTAATTGTCTAAACATGTAAATGTATTCTCATGCAATACTGACTCCTGCGTCATTCAGGTTACCTGGGCTGCTTTCATCTCTCCGACTTCAGCAAACATATACTTTCCGGCCCTGAATCCTCTCGAAGTGGACCTGAACGTGTCGGCTACCTTGATCAACTTAACCCTCACTTCCTACATGATCTTTCAAGGACTCGCCCCCACTGTCTTTGGCGATCTAGCAGATATGGCGGGAAGGCGGCCGGCGTATATCATCGCCTTCACGATTTATCTGGGTGCCAATATCGGCTTGGCATTGCAGAACAGTTATGCTGCTCTTTTTATCCTTCGATGTATGCAAAGCACTGGGAGCAGTGGAGCAATTGCTTTGGGCTTTGGCGTAGTCGCAGATATTTCCACCAGCTCAGAGCGAGGCAGTTATATGGGGATGGTAGGGGCAGGAACAATGATGGGACCTGCACTCGGTCCAGTGATCGGTGGCATTCTGGCCCAGTTCTTGGGATGGCGGTCTATATTTTGGTTCTTGGTGATCATTGCGGGGTGTTTCCTTGTCCCGTTCGCTTTGACAGTTCCCGAGACTGGCCGCAACGTGGTTGGGAATGGTTCGGTACCCCCTCAAGGTTGGAACATGACCGTTCTCGAGTGGCTGCGACTTCGAAAAGAAGAGAAGTCTGGCAACGGGCTCTCGAGATCAGACACTGCTGAAGGGCGTCGTCTGGCCCAGGCGGAGTTGGCACGAAAGAGGAAGCTACGATGGCCGAATCCGCTCAAGACTATCCACATCATTGTGGAAAAGGACATGGCGGTGGTCCTCATTTATAACGCTTTGATCTATACGGCTTTCTACGACATCATGGCTTCTCTGCCGAAGCTATTCCAGGAGATCTACCACTTCAACGATCTCCAGATTGGACTTTGTTATCTGCCTTTTGGGTGCGGCTGCGCTCTTGCAAGTTTCATCAATGGCAAGATGTTGGATCATAATTTCCAGCGAGTTGCGAAACAGATTGGCTTTACCATCGACAGGAAGCATGGAGATGATCTCCGGCACTTTCCAATAGAACGAGCACGTCTGGAAATTATCTGGCCATTGCTAGGCTTCGGCCTTTCTTGTGTCTTGTGTTATGGATGGGTTCTTGAGAAGAATGCAAATCTTGCGGCGCCACTCGTCCTTCAATTCTTTATCGGATTGTGTGTGAACGGAGCTTTCAATATACTAAGTACTTTGGTGGTTGATCTTTATCCCCAAAGTCCTTCCACGGCAACAGCAGCAAACAACCTAGTTAGATGTTTTATGGGGGCTGGTGGAACAGGAATCATCAACATCATGATAGATAGCATGGGAAGAGGGTGGTGCTTTACTTTTATAGCACTTGTGTGCATCGCCACAATGCCGATGTTACTTGTTGAGCTCAAATGGGGGCCCATTTGGAGGGAGGAAAGAAGAGTCAGGTTGGAAAAGCATGCGGAAGAGAAGAAGAGGATTGAACAGGGGGAGGTCTCAAGTGAGAGCGTAGTTGAGGATGCACGCATTGGAGGTGACCCCGCTGGGGGTGAAGTCGAGCAAGAAAAAAAGTGTTTGTGAAATTGTTCCGGTTTGCATGGAATTCTTCTCTGTGGTTGCATATCTGGGCGTTCTGCATAATACCACGGGGCATAGATATACATAGATTCCAGGTCTGAGAACTCACGCTCGTTTTCAACCTTTGGCCGCACTTATGATCTTGATCTCGGAGCATACAAGTTCTAAACTTGTGGTCTTACCCAATGCAGTGGGCACAGATGGGACCTCTCCCGCGATGCTGTGTACTAAAACTTTACACCCAAAATTATATGCATTAGAAGAGATAAAGTATACTTAGCACATTCATAAGCATTTGCCTTACAGAATAGCTTGTATTCCCACACCCTAGCTCTATCAATTAGTCCCAACGTCCAATCTTGACAACACTACACCTCCACAAATTCAACCGTCCCTGAATATGGGGCACTATCACCGAAATCAACACACAAATTTGAATTGACTCTTCCATGGATCTGCGCCAACCGCCTTTTGGAAACAAGCCCTTTGAAGTCTCTAATCAGTACGTTTCCTAATATTTGGCAGGCAATACCAGCAACCTAACATCACTGCAAACAACCCAATTGCAATTGGATGTAGAACAAATGTTCCAGCAGCCTGAGCTAGTATCCCCGTGGTGAAAGGGGCCACAGCACCACCCGAGCTTCCGAAAGCACTAATGACGCTCAGGCTGCTGACCTGCTCCTTTCGACTGATCGCCCGAGAGAAGATGACCGTGGCGCAAGGGTACACGGGACCAAGCAAAAGTCCTACGATGGCAATGGCAACGGCATCTCCGACGACATTGGGGACGAGCCAGACAAGGAGTTCGAAGATTGCGGCGCCAATGATGACTCCGTAGACGAAGAGCTTCTCTCCTATTTTGTGTGCAGGATGTGACAGCAGGAAACGTCCCAAGGTGATGCCAGCCCAAAAGCCGGAAGTGACATAGCCGACGGCGGAGGGATTGCCATGTCGAGTCGCAATTAGGAAGGAGATAACCCCTATTTAGTCCAAGGTCAAAACTTTGAGGATTGCCAGGGGAAATTGGAAATTCCTCTGGAAATACTCTATCCTGCGAAAGAAGAGGATGATGTACTTACAACCAGAAATTGATACTTCTGCTCCTTGATATGCAAATATAAAGAGAGCCCCTAGGATGACCGTCTTGGACTTGAACGCCCTTGCCATGTTCTCAATTTGCTCTTTGATGTGGCCATTCTGCTGGAGACCTGCTCCTCCCTGGTTCTGAGTTCGAGAGACAATTTGTTCAACGGCTGTGAGTAGACTTTGCCCCGACTCAGCCTCGTAGTGCCAGAATGACCATCCGGCGAAACAAAGGTTGAATAGCGTGATTGAAAGAGGTAGTAAATAGTACCGGCTGAAGATAAGTCCGCCAGTAGTGACCACTGTAGTTGCAATAAGCGGTCCTACCGTGCCTCCTAAGCCGTAGCTTCCGTGCATCGCTCCAAGCATCTTCGTCGAATTGTGAAGATTGGCACAGAAGACGTTGCCCATAGCCAGATTAATGGCCATGCCCAAGCCGAGGAAGAAAAAAGAGACAACCATAGCGGGAAAAGGGGCTGTGCAGACAATGGGTATATATCCGCAAGTCATCAATGCTTGTGCAATCATAAGGGTACGTGCTCTTCCCAACCTTGATCGGAGGGCATCGACGAAGAATGCTGCTAGTATGAAGCCGACGGCATTAGTGACGAAGATGAGTGAGACTATTCAGCAGATTAGTCTTCAGGACCCGAGAAAGTATGCGAGAGAAATTTGAGAGAATTAGGACGGTGTTGACCCCTTTCAGGTGTTCTAGCGGTTGGTGGAATTCGTAGAGCAAGTCTAGCTTAATGCTGGTTATCAATTTACCGCAACCCAGGGAATTCGCCAGATGGAATGTTTTTCGAATCAAAGGACATTCGATAAAGTGAAGTAGTTGTCACAATTTGATTGTCGTTCAAGTTTTGGTACATTGAAGACCAGCATTGCACCACGCCATGAGTTTCGATCACCACTGGTGGTAGACAAAAAATCACGCAATACATCTGCCCGATTGGGACTATTACGGAATTGGAGCTCGTAGTGTAGATTGGTTGCAAGATTATGGCTTACCAATAGCATAACCTATGTTATAATGTCTACCAAATGTTAGGCCAGAGGGAATTAGAGCAGAAGAAGGCAGGGCAACGAACCTCTCGATATAAGGAATCAGTGCGCCTGGAGCACTGTCACTTAAGCCGTTGCCAAAGTTCAGCAGACAGACTGACAACACTCTAAATCTATTCATTGGGGGGTTCGAGAAGCTCTGCATGGCTTCAACGCCATCCTCCTCGTTCCCATGCAAGCCTCTTGGAGTTGCAGGTCGGCTCATCTCAAGTTCCGATGGTGTACGAGGTGTTTGTGCTCCTAATGGCGTAGCATGTTCCGAAGGAGAGAATCCATTGCGGTTGACAGTGATATCAGTCAGCTCGATAGGATCCTGGACCGAGTATGTGCGCGCTAGGACCTTTGGAGGAGGGGCGATTTGCCTTTCTTGCGGCTTGTCAGACGACTCGACGTCAATGAAGGCGCCAAAAGCGTAAGAAGGCATTTTGGACCAGACTGAGAATGAACGTAGACTTTTCGTGCAAATCAAGGAACTGTATTGTACTTGTGGAGTCACTTCGCTAGGACAAGAGACGAGAATGAGAGGCAATTAGCACATAGAGGGGTGAAGTGAAAGGTGAAGCAAGCACATTTGACAGAAGGAAAGATCAGGACGGTCCTATGTTCTGTGAAAATCTCACGATGATGTGCAGCAAGACTAGCCATACACCGTTCATTTTCAGACCCACGATTGAAAACAGTGAACGGACCGAATTGATCGACTGAACCAGGCCTTGTGGGAATCTGCCACTTGCAGCCCGCGTTGAGGAGCACGCGCTCCTGATACGAGTTCAGATCGTAGGAGTCAGGTCGTTTGCAGGTGCAGCTGAGCAGTTCGTTGCATGGTGGCGGGGCCGCTGAGAAATCAAACACGTAAAGATGGGATTTCTTGCATTTTGCTTTGGCTTTGAGTCATGAGCTCGGGATACCTGCCAGCCAGGAATGGGGGCCGGGCTCTAGGGCTGGCGAGTACCCCGCCGGGAAAACGTTATGCCGTTCCGAAGACATATTTTCTTCCCGACTGAGTTTCGAGAGTATCTAGCAGAGACGCACCACCCGTCGCATCCAAATCGCTTCACGCTCTTCCCAAAATATCCAGAATTTCCGATTGAAACTCGATCTACCTCCAGCCTTCTCAGCATGGGCCGACCAAAGCGCAACGTTTTTGCCGCCGCCGAAGAAACTTCCACCCCGCCTGCATCCTTGACCCCGACTCAAGCTATTGCGCGTGTCATCAAGGCCGAAGGGAGCAGTCTATACTCTTGCACACTTCCAGACCAGAGGACTTTGCTTGTCGAGCTTCCCTCTCGGTTCCGCAACACCATCTGGATCAAACGCGGAGGATTTGTCCTGATTGATACCAAGGAAGCAGACGTCCGGCAGAATAAGATAGATGGCGAGATCATAAATGTTATTCGTGCTGAACATGTATGGCGAAAGGAGGCCTACTGGTAAGCCCCAGATTTCTGCCCTCGCGCGGCGACGTTCTTTGCTAACAATGCTCCAGGCCCAAGGAATTCGCCAAAGCATCTGCATACCCCAAAGACTCCGATGAAGAGGAATCGACCGTTGGCAAGATGCCTCCCTCGGACTCAGAAGGAGAATAGTAGAGCAAGTTGGACTACCTGTGCTCAAGTCCACCTCTTACTTGCAGCTCCCTCGCCTTTCGGATTCACAAAGTCGTGTCGAGTCCCCCACCACACACTCATAACAGTGACGAAAAGAACACCTACTACAACCATAGAGCTGGCATCGGTGCTCGGATACACATTCCATGCCCATTCTTGAACAGCCCAAAGGGCGTATTGAAGGATAGGGTGCAACCCGCTGCGCCATAGGAGGAACGGCGTAGCAGGCGCAATGTAGGCATAGAACTGGTAGTGGAGCGAGCGGGCGAAGAGCATGCCGATAGCATTGGCCGTAAGGATAGTTGTCAAGATATAGTTCGGTGAGATTCGAATAGAAATTGCATGCTGCATCTTCCCGCACGGTTCCTCGAACTTCAGAGCGTTTCCCACGAGCTCGGAGATCGGTTTCTCTGCAGGCCGCAACCACCTTGTTGTCGCAAAGAGTATGAGAGTGCTGATGTGCCCTACCAGCAGGGAGACTGAGAATTCTCTGCTCAAGAAGACGTCCTCGCCTACAAAACGCCAATTGACGGTCCACTTGAAGAGAAACTGCCTCGAGAATTCGAATGCTCTGCTCATATATCCCACCAAGTTCGTCATGAACGGAAAAGCCATCACAACTTGCAATTGTGCCATAAGCCATGCTTGCTTGAAGCTGGCTCCAACGCCTCTAGCCAGGAAGAGCATGATTCCTATTGCTGGCAGGGCTAGCAGGAGTGTCATCTTCACGCCCAAGCCCCAGCTGTATGCCATGCTCCCAAATGTCCAGATTCGCCGCTGGAAGAAATAGATTGCTGCCCAGAGGAAGAAGACCGCGAAACAGTCGTTAAATAGTCGGAGAACGAAGATGCTGTGGAGGCGTTTTGAAAGCACCAGCATCGGGAAAATGTACAGAGGAGCCTGTAAGAATGATTAATAGATTGAGACATAGATAGAGTTCATAGTCCCCGTACCTTGGCCCTTCTGTAACTAGCCATTACCGTCCCAATTGTGCCCAGATACAACACCCCAAATATCCTTTGCGCAAGCAGTATATCCCTTCCTTTATTTGTAACTAGGTAGAGAATCCAGTAGATATACACATGAGCAGCAGGATATACCAGTGGCCCAGTACCACCCTTCAGCTTGGTGTAGTCGTGTTCGCCATTCACATACTGCTCGACCTGCTCCATGTACGCCTTCCAATCGATTTCCGTGTCTGCAGAGCACAAATCAGCTGTGAACCCCCTCAAAAACAAAGTGAGAACTGACAAGCAACTTTCGAAATAATTATACTGGTGAGCAGCGCGTCGAACAACAGCAATAGAGGGGGGCCATATTTCGATAATGGATGCTGGCCAAGTGCAAAATCCTTTGCTTGTCGATAATAGACAAGACGCCGGGGAGGTTCACTCTTCTCTTCTGCCATCTCCAATATCCTGTGCCAAGATTAAGAATCGATTGCTTGGAGGTTCAGTGTCTGAGCAAAATGCAAATGGGAACTTCGGAACACGCTTCCTGAGACATGCAAGGCTGGCTGGCTGCACCGGATTGGTGTGCCTCGTCATCGGTGCCGCACTCCTTGAACGAAAACATTCGAGAGCTTCGTTTTCATCCCGACAACTTTCTAGGTCTTTCGAAAGATAGGAATGCTTGCATTACGCACTCTACCAGCTCGAGCGAGCAGAAACTCGATTTGCGCTCAGTGTATCCGTCTCAATCGCAGTGTTGCGCGACCCCTCTCACTCCTTTCCAGAACGGTCCAGCGCCCAGCTCCCTACCCAAAGCTCCTTGCCATACATCAAGTCTCTTCACGCCTATGCACTTTGCGAAAATACGTTACGAAAACTACGGCAGATGAATTAATAGAGGATATTCAAGAACAGTATGCTACTGCTCGAGACGAGTTCGAAATCGCCACCGAAGAGACGGAAAAGAGAACTGTATACGCGGCCGATGACCGTGCCGCAGCGAGGGAAGAATTAAATAAGTTGAAGGAGATGTTCGAGCAGGCGTTGGCTGGGAGTGAAGGTGAGGAGGTTCAGAGAAGGATTGGGCAGAGAATCAGGGAGCTGGACAATGCGGTTGAGGGATTAGAGAGGGCTGCCACCGAAGACTAGAAGGCGAGGAAGGGGGACAATTGCACTGCACTGTACAATACATGAAAGGCATTTGTTCGAGGTCATACTTTGCGGAATCTGCACCGACGTCTCACGATCTTTACGCAAGCGACGGATGACATGGCTTAAAAGAACCTGTTCACACCAAACGAAAAGCGTCGGGTATCATTGCGTACAATCTGTCAATATGTGCTGGGCTGAGCTTCCACTTCAGCGTTGGGGTATTTCTGTCCTCCATGAACAAAAGAAAACCATCTTAGCAGAGCAATCCGGCTCCAAACTCCTCTCCACTAACAATCGGACATAAACAAAAGATCCTTGTCCACGCTGAACGAACGGTCTCCATAAATCGCCAAGTCATATGAGAAAAGACCGAAGTTAAGCATCCGGGTCCTCGTCTGGCGTATCGTCTATTTCAAGGTCGTCTTTAATGGAAATGATATAGTCCTTGGCCATAGTGATTATGTATGCTAGGGCAAAACCATTCCATACAACCATGCGGTACTCGGTCAAGTCAAAGTGTGTCAAATGCCTGACTTTTGCCTCAGGATTGGCTGAATTGAGGGTAACAAAGATGACAATTGACCGAGCAACGATGATGCCATAAAGGAGTGGTGGCTGTCTCCTGTATTCGACTATAGCGCCATCCTGTCCAGAGGCGAGAGCCAAATTTTCTCGGTGCTTTGATGCCAGAAACATCATCTCCTTCGTGATTGAGTTGCTGAGAGAGTCCGTAGATTGTCCGCGCTTGGCCGAAACAAGAGAGAGAACCGGGATGAAGCGCCGCTTCACATAGTCTCCATCATACTCAGCCCACCTGATGTAGCTCTTCAGCTCCCTTGTAATCAGCCGCTCGAACTGTGGGTGTTCATTGCATCTCAGGTCTCGAACACGATAGCCGAGAGCGAGAAGCCGCTGGAGGGCCTTGACGCCTATATCGGTTGATTAGCAAGATTATGAACCGAGGGCAGATCAAACGTACCGCTATAGCTAGATCTGCAATTGTTCTTGACGATAGTTTTCGCAGGATCCTTCGTGAAGAGAATCTCGGGAAGGGTCGGGAGGTCAATTCGCCAGTCTGAAGATATAACCTCTTCGTAGCTGCGCATCGAGATTCTCTCGAAGAGAAAAATTTCGTCTGGATGCCAGTCGCCCGACGCCTTGACTTTCTCTACTTCTTCTCGTATCAACACTAGCCTATCCTAATGTCAATAGCCTGTATATCCTGATAGGAGCTTGGATGACTTACTCCGCTTGTCGAGCAAGATATTCTTCGACCTTGGCTTGAGCAACAGCTTCTTCGTCAATTTCTTCCTCCTCTACTTCCTCCACAATTTGCTCGTCTGAATCTTGGTCTGGGTCTTCACTGCCCTCCTCGTTCTCTTCGACTGCGCTACCATCAACTTCAATTCCACTCCCTTCCTCCCCTGCCTCACCATCCTCGACCTCAACCTCACTGCCTCCTTCCTCGACCTCGCTAGCGTCTTCATCATTCACTTCCTCATTCCCTTCTGCTTCTTCTTTCTCAGACCCAAGCTGCAGAGATTGATCGGTGACTGCATCAGAATCGGCTTCGCCGTCACTCGCCTCCTCTTCGGAGATCATCTCCACATCCTGTTCGGCATTCGAGTCTGCCGTAACTTCGTTGCCATCAGCCTCGTCCTCATCATCCTCACCTTCAACATCGGACCCCATCTCTACATCTGCATTTGATTCCACACTGTGTTCGCTAGCGCCATCTTTGACGTTGACTTGAGAGATCGAGTCATCTGGCCAAATGGTCTCTTGATCATCCTCATACTCAACACGGGTTCGCTTTCGAAGGTTTCTCGTGTCGGACGATGAGAGGTATACCTTCCTCACTCGGCGAACAACCGCAGCTTGCGCTTTTCTATCTCGAGGTTCGGAGGTAGGGATCAAGAGCGGGGACTCGGAGGCATCGTTCGATGGGCTTCCAGGGCCAGTTGTACGTCGGCGTTTGGGCGGAGGAGAAAGATATTGTACGACCGAGTCTTTAAGCCGGTAGACGAAATCCATCTCGACCAAGTCGAATGTGGCTTGTTCGAGCGAAAGGGTTGTGTGCAGGCTCGGGGGCCGATTGAGGCGGGTCTCTTGTTTACCGTGATCTGCTCAAGGCAGGTAGCAGTGGTCTGTGGTCGTAAAAGGTTGCACGGATTCGCAATTTAGGATGGGAAGGTTGCGAAAGAATCCTTTGTCGGACAAGCTCTAGCAAAAGCTGGTTCGACAGCGGATTGTGACAATCCCATTGTCGAGGATGTTGTGACTTTTCTCCAGGGACGCACCCTCATACCGTCCTTGGCCTGACCCTGGATGGTGAATGCGTCAGACGAGGCTGGCTGGCTGTTGACTCTCTAATCTGAAACGCGCTAAATTACCCCGGATTTTCGCTAACCCAAACAGGTACTAAGTACACCCTGAGTAAGTCTCGAAATCGAAACATAAGCAACACTTTTAAAAGCAGAAAATTTATGATTTTGTTGGCATGAACTCGCCAGATTTCACTCGAAATCGACTGGAGGGTATTTTACCATTTTCTTTTGCAAGATCTACAGCCAGAAGAATATCGTGAACAAGAGCTGCTAATTAGTTTAAGTACCACCTGTTAAAGAATGCTCACAATTCCATACGTTACCATAAGAGTATGGAATCATGCGTGCCTACGGTGACGCTCTATTTCAAAGCACAACGAGGACTGTAG
>Ga0302140_10010817_pt1 | contig 11244 bp, 19 predicted proteins | sample I_Bog_E1_1_FD_202095 | JGI IMG/M metagenome (GOLD analysis project Ga0302140, IMG submission 202095) | Peat permafrost microbial communities from Stordalen Mire near Abisko, Sweden - I_Bog_E1_1 | ecosystem: Environmental > Terrestrial > Soil > Wetlands > Peat | place: Sweden: Abisko, Stordalen...
AATAGGTTTACAGATCCAATTAAGGGGACTTCGCTGGTTGCCCAACAGGATGCAAAACTTGTTATGGCAAATAAAAGTTCGGATAAATTTCCGATTTCTCTGGTAATAAGACAATACACCGGAGAAAATATTGAAATCTATCTTTCCCCTGCGGATGTCGATTCAATTTACATAAACGAAGGATACCATATTGATTTAAAAGTTGAAGGCGAAAAACCAATTGAAGTTATGGGAACAAAGGGAAATGGCGGAAGTCTTTTCTTCCATAAGGACGGCCGCATCGCAATATTGAATGCCCTTGAAAAAGGTAAGTCGATAATAATTCGATTAGTTACTAAATCGGAAAGCTCGCTTGATCTCCTTTATTCATCAGAAGGCATCGCTTCGATAATAATTGGTACGGATGCCGAACACCATAAACTGGAATAGCGTATTACGGTTGCGGCACATAGGGATGTTACGGAGAAGGGATGGACTCGCGCTCAATCGATGACCTTGCCGCCGCCCTTCCAGAAAGCCGCCTGCTCTTTCCCGCTCAAATCCTTGTACCGATCAATCAGCATGATCGTCCCGGCGCTGATGCCATCGGCCGTGGCCTCGGCTTGACCGATTTCCTTTATCAGGGTGCCCCAGGCATTCTTGACGGCGGGGGGCAGTTCCCTGCCCGCATTCGCCTTGGAGAATGAATCCATGGCGCTTACTGCGCTGTCGAGAAGCGAGGGGGAATCGGGCATGAATGCTCCTCAAAATGGGATTGAACCTGCCAACTTGTTGCCAATCGTCAGCGAAAAATGCACGCAAGAGGCCGGCCCATCAGTGGAACCATGAAAACCGCCTCCAGACCAGACCTCTTGCGGTGCAAAGATTCGGGCGGTTGCTACCCCCTACCGCCGCTGAATCCGTCGAAGCCGCCGACGTTACTACCCGGCTGAAGACCGTTCGGGCTATCGTTTGGCGGATTAGCAGCGGCGGTGGCGGCTAAGGCTGCTTGGATCCTCGCCGCATTGTCATCAACCAGCTTGGGCTTGGGCAGCGGTTCATAGAACGACTCCGCATAGGCCTGGTCGATATTATTCATGGCGTTATTCACCGCGCCGCCGTCTCGCTTCATGCTGTTGAAAACCTGATCGCACGACATTGACTTGCCCATTACATCCTCCCTTGGCCGCAATGGGCCGTGTTGTTGATTATTCTGTGATCACAAGCGGCAGCATCGCCTCGGCCATCTCGTCAATGGCTGAACGCTGCGGAATCGGAAGCGCGGTCTGGATCACTTCACCTATGGCATTTGAAGTGCCGTTCCCCGTCGCTGCCTGCAATTCATTCTGCGCACGCTGGAGGTCGGCAATGCCGTCCTGCATTGCCTCCGTGACGATGGTGTGATGAAGATAGGCCGGGCCCTGGACGGCAATCCAGCGCGCAAATTGCGGGGCGGGCACACCCTGAGCCTGTAAGCGCTCAAGGCCCGCGCAAATTGCCGCCATGGCTCGGCTAATGTCGGCATCACGCGCCTGTACCGCCTGAGCAAAGGCCGCACCCGCTGCGCTGATTCTGCGCTGCTTCTCGGATGCAATGGCCGCATCCAGGGAGATTGCAGTCAATTCAATGGCACGCTGTAGGGCAGCGACCTCGCCGCGAAGCGCAGCGATTTCCGCAAGATCATCCCTCGCGTCATAGGCGGTCGCATTGATTAGGGCCAGGGCCTGGCGGTTAGCTGCCGACCCCTCGGCCTCTACAAGCCGGCGACTGGTTTCCGCAAGCCGAGCCTGCATGTCCTTATTCTTCTGCAAATGCCCAGCGATTGTTGCCCTGTCCATATGACCTCCGGTAGATGCGCGCACTATGCCACGGCGGGAATCGGGATTGCAAGGTTTTTTGGGGCTACCGCGAGTAGCCCGGCCGCGTTCACCGTATATGAATCTGCCGCGTTGGGTCGAAGGATCTCGAACGCAACCGGATCATACCAAGATACTCGCTGGCAATCCAGACAGCGGCGCCGCGAACGATGCCCCCCACGCTCGCCACGTATTCTCCGCGTTTTGCGCGAACCGCATTCATGGCATTTCGGGGCCTTACCGAAAATCCGAGTTAGGATCAGGTCGCCAGTATCGGTGACGCCAATGTGCCTGATGACTGGCCTTGCGGCTTTCAGCTTATCGAGCGCGATCATTCCGCCGCCTCTTTGCTACAGTTGCGTCGAGTTCCAACTTCCGATCGCGAATAATGATCAGGAATTGCCGTCGCGCTTCGTTGGATACATCGACGGTGATTTCATCGGCAATTCCCAGTCCTTCATAATCGTTCTGATACAGTCGCCAGAGTACAAGCAGACGGTGCAGCGGCAGGCTGCCGCTCAACTTTTCCGTTAGGGTATTGACCTGTGCGGTAAGCTCTGAATCGGTAACCGACAAGTTTTCAATCATGGTGATTCCTCCGCGGTGGTTATGGCGTCTTCTGCTTCCTTCTTCTGCTGAGCAATTTGCGCTATCACGCCAAGCGAGAACGCTCTTTGATGAATTGCCTCTGGCGGCTCTGGCCCCTCGGCATTGGCCGGATAGGGACCAGGAATCGGGATCCTGGGCAGGCGGATTTCCTCGCGCCGGCTCATCGCCCTGGCGCGTTTGAGCGCGAGCCCAAATTCTTCCCATTCGCGCTCGCCCATGTTGGGATTAATGGACACGCTTGTCGTGCCATCACTTGCCACGCGGATAATCGTATCCGATGCGGGAACCTTCTTGATCGCCATATCCAGGAGTACCTTGGCCGCGATGGTGTTCCCAGCGATGGCTTGGCCGACGAGGGTGCGCGTGATTTGGGCGATGTCGTCATCGCTGATCGTCTCAAGCAGGACGCGGGTGCATTGTGCATAGCGACGGCCGAGAGGGTTGCCGGGGCCGCCCTTGCAGCCGGGCTTAAACCGACCCTGTTTGTCCCGTCCGGTATACCCCTCGCCGTTTGCCCCGTTGGGTGACGGCGCCTCGGGGTCTGCTATCGCTATCACTTCATGGTCGGATTCTTGCATGGTGGCCCTAGGAGGCTTTATCAAGGACTTTAATGGCGCGCTTGGGAAGAAATGACGATTGGCATCTTATCCTCTGCCTCCGTGGCTGCGGCGGCCCCCTGGCGGCACTGTAATTCATCCACGGTAGATCCATCTAGGATATCTTGCACCTGGACCTCGTTCAGCCGGCTGGGAAGTTTTTCCTTTGGCCGGTATACATCCCAGCCGCCATCGCCATTTGACCGCCCCTTGTACCATTCCTTGGCCAGCGCTTTAGCCACCGGGAGGTTGTATTGAATGGCATGTCTAGTCATGTCGATTAGCGCCCTATCGCCATAGACCGATAGCCACTTGGTCAATTCCGCATTGGTGGCGCATTCCCGCGTCCAGGTCACGCCAGTCTGTTTCGTCAGCCATCCGCGAACATTAGGGGCCTTCGGCGCGATGTCGTCGGGCTTTCGATTACAAGCCCTCGCGGCTGTGGCAAAATGACGGGGCGTTAGGGCTCCATTTACCCTGGCGCATATTGCCGGGATATCCGCCTCAGAGATAGCCTCAACAAGGGGATTCCATTCCGTTTCGATACTCTGTGTTCCCATGGCCATGGATGCGCCGAGCGATCTTAGGAGCCTGAGCTTGGCTGTCGTCTCTGCGTTGTCCGGCGCGCCTACCGCCTCCGCAGGCGGGAGGGCGGAGCCGGACGGGGGTTGGTTTTTCAATCCCCCCCTCTTGTTTCTTTCTTCTTTACTATCCTTGGGGTGCGCTTTCCGCAGGGGGTCAATTGCGCTTTCCGCAGGGGGTGCCGTTGCGACTTCCGCAGGGGGTGCGCTTTCCGCAGGGGGTGCGGCTTTCGCAGGGGATATCGCAAGGCGATATTCATTTGTCGCCTTACCTGCGCAGCCGTGCTCACCGACCTTGTACATAAAGCCCTGGGCAATGAGTGACCTAAAGGCGGGGACTAGCCGTGCCTCGTCACAGTTTAGGGCCTCGGCTACCGTCCGTTTTGACTGCCAAAAAGTTCCATGCACAGCGGCGGCGGAAATGAGCATGGCAACCCGATAGCCAGTGGCCGGCAATTTCGCGGCAGCCACAGCTTTTTGCCATTTCATACGCTCAACCAAATCGCCAGTTACGTCCATTTTAGATTTCCCGATCTCCCGATGCCAGGCGCTTTCTGTCGGCGCGCTCAGCGGATAGATTTACGACTCGCGCCGGATGCCCACAGCCTGCGCACCGCGGAATCCCATCGATGCCCGCCGTCTCGGCATGGCCCCTGAGGGTGAGCGTTTGGCAGCGCGTACAGCGTAGCCATTTGCTGATGACCGGCGCCTGGATCATGGATTAGGCCGCGGGCTCAAGGGTGACCCCGGCGAGCGCGCAAATCCGCTGCGCCTCGGCCAGTGGAACCCGCCAGCGAAGTCCCGGCATCGGCTGGCAAGCCTGGATTTTGCCGCTGCGACACCAGTTGTTTATTGTGCCAAGGGGGATCTTGGTCGCTCGGCTAAGTTGCCCCGTTGTCAAAGTGCTTTTCATCGCTTTCCCTTTCATGCGGTGCCGCTGCCCCGCTATGCCACGATTGTATGCGTCCGCTGGTCTGCCCAACAAGGCATCAGTCGGCTAGGCTGATGCCCAGGCCATTAGATCCGCCGGCCTCACGCGCCATTCGGGCCGCCCACCCCTGCCTCCCGCTGTCTGCACCGCCGGCAGCTCGCCGGATCGGCAGGCAGCCAGGACAACCGACCGGCGGCGCCGGACCAGCTTGGCCGCGCGATTGGCGCTGATGGGCCGGGCATCCGCTGCCTCCCTGGCCTTGGTCATCTCAATGACCCTGATGGCGCCGCGCTCGGCCGCCCGCTCTAGGAGGTCGATCAATTCCGCCGTGGTCAGGACAGTAACACCCACGCCAGGCCCGGCGCTCACGACTTGACCCCAGGGGCGCCGCCGGAAGCGGTGAACTCGCGCAGGGCATCGTCAGGGACTAGCCAGCGCCTTCCTACGCGGAACGCCCTCAGCTGGGAGCGATACCGCATGACCTTGCCCCTGGTGGTTTGCCTAGTCAGGTGCCAATATTGCGCTAGATACTCAATGTTCCTGTTCATTTGCCGCCTCCCGGATTGCTGGGTAGGGTGGAATGGCGGTGAGTGACGACAACTAGTGCTCGGTCCGGGAGGCACCGGGAGGCACCAGGAGGCATTTTACGACGTAACCCCTTGCCCTATCTATATAGAGACATTTTAAACCCATAATATTCCGGCGTTTTATCTCATCTAGTTGTCCGACTGAAAAGACATGATACCGATTTGTCCCATAATTCCGGGTCACTGGGACATGAAATGGCCTCGTCGGCAATAATTGTTGCCGATATGTTGCCAGGAGGCGGCCACATTTTCGATTAAAACCCGGTATTATTCGGGTTATTCTGTCAAGTAACCTCAAGCGCCTGTGTCTTGAGGTTGCCAATACCCCATTGGCGGGTACAGGTTGCGTATGGCTGTACCACCCATCCCGCCCGCGCTCATCCCCGCCCCTCACGTCGCTGAACACCTTGGGGGGCCAAGCGTCACCGATTGGATAACCGCAATTGCAACATGCGTTTGTGCCATTGGCGCGCTTATCACCCCCCTGGTTCTCGTTTACCTTACATGGTGGTTTTCAAGGCGCGATGAACGCAGGAAGGATCGCACCGATTCACTAATCCGTGCCAGCGAAGTGAGCCAGCGTTTTTGGCATCGCGCCACCAATTTTATCATTTTGGGCAATAAAATTCCAATGCTTCAGGCAGAAATACAATTGCGACCAGTAATGGATCGTGAGGCCAAGGGGAGGGAGCTGGAAGAAACAAGATTGCAACTTCGCCATTACTCAAGGGAGGTAGATGATACCGGCATCGAAATAAATTCCACTAGACTGCTGGTAGATCGCGCATTCGGGAAAGACGCTGTACCACTGGTCGCAGCATTGGCGAGACTGACTAAAGCGGTTATCCCCACTCCGACTTCCACCTCATCTTCCATCCAAGATGCAATACTTGCCGCATATAATGAGGTCACTGATGAAATCAGAAAATTGGCATCAACTCTAGATGATCCGCCAAAACCGAGTGAATCAAAAAGCGAACAACGCGAAAGATAACCGTTCGAGCAATCACCAATCGAAAAAAAAGGTGAATATAATATGAAAATCTTTATCAGCTCTCCATGCTATGATTTGATTGATACCCGTGCAGAAATAAAGGCCATGATCGACGAAATGGGCCTTGAGGGTATTCTTTCAGAGGACCCAACATGCTCATTCGATATAGCCCCCAATCAAAATTCGATTGAAACGTGTCTAACCAATGTCAGGCAGTCTGATGTATTGTTGGTTATTTTATCTCAGAGATGCGGACCAACCCTTGAAGTCATTGGCCATCCAAAGAAAACAGCAACTATTCTGGAATATGAGGAAGCGATAAAGAATAAAAAGCCAATATATTTCTACGTTAGGGATAAATTATATGCTGAATTTGACATATGGCGTAGAAATACTGGCGTTGAGATAAAATGTCCATGGGCGAGAGAGGCGAATTCCCATGGTCTATTTGATTTCATAAAGAATCGCGTTGACCTAGATCCAGGCGGAAAAAATAATTGGGTTACTACGTTTAGAACATCGGTTGATCTAAGCGAAATAGTAAGGCATGACCTGAAACTAAGTGCATCTTCGGATATTTTGCGGAAACTAATCATAGAAAATAAATTACCAGTTATAGATTTAGATTGCAAGAATCGCAGAATAATAGGAAACCGAATGGAAGGACACGCACTTGCCTGTACATTTTCATTAATAAATGTCGGCATGTCACCATCGTTTAGCACGATTGCAAAATTGACAAGCAATTCTGAGACAGGGGCATTCACTGCACCAGCTCCAATTACATTCAATCATAGCTATGAATTCTCTGTTCTAAATCCCTTAGTATATGGTAGATTCGAAAAACTAACTTATGACATTACTTATATTAGTGCCGATGGATTTTCCATATTAGATAAATGGGAAGTAAATTTCAATCGCACCGGCAACGGAGACGAATTTGCGGTAAGAGTTCATCAAATAAGCAGAGAATACAAAGTCGGAATCCCGCCCGAAATAAAAATATCAAAATGAAGTATTTTGTTGCGACCGGATCGGCTCTCGGTCGCTGGAGTTGATAGCTATGGTGCTTGCAAGCGATGGTGCCTGGTGTGGATGCTACGTGCCATCTTGTGATCTGAGGTAGCGGATTACGGGCGCCAAAAAATATCAAACGCTGCAATCCGGAGGTGGGCGCCTGCCGGAGAGCGCCTCTATGTAATCGCGCTGCGCTGTGTCCCATGCCTTGAATGCCGCCTTTTCTGCGGCCTGAGCGTCCTTGCGGGCCTGCTGTGCGGCGAGCCATGTCGCACGCTTGCTTCTGGCGATGGTGTCGAGTGCTTTCCAGGCTGGTTCGGTAGTGGTGGCGGTGCTCATTTTGCGTTCCCTTCGGTCGATCCGGTGGCAGCGGGCATGGTAGGGCACAGGCGTATTTCGCCCGGCTTCCAACCCTCTTTCACGGCCACGTCGCGCGCGCCCTCGCTCTCGCGGCTGTAATGCTCGGTCATCTTGAGGTCGCTATGCCCCATGGCGCGGCAAATGCTGAAAACGTCCTCACGGCTGGCAAGCATCAGGCAGGCATACCCGTGTCTTGCGCTATGCGGGCTTCTGTCACCCGGCGTTAGTCCGGCATCCTTGAGCAGCTTGCGAAACCGCTGCCACAGGCTCTTGGTATTCGCATCGCGGAAGGCCGAATCATGGAAAATCCAGCCTATGTCGCCCTTGAGCGGGCGCAGGATGTCCGCCAGTTCATCCTGTAAGGGAATGGTGCGCTCCTTCTGGCGCTTTAGTTTATAGTCCGCGTGAACCTTGATGGATATGCGCTTGGATTTCCAGTCGATCCATTCCCAGCGCAGGTGTAACGCCTCGCTCTCGCGGCAACCAGTGTAGATCATTACCGCTACCCACAGCCATACCTGATTGCCCGGGTCCCTGTGCTCTCCCAGCAGGGTGCGCAGCTCAGCCACGGACAGGGTTGGCTTGATGGTGTCCGGCACCGTCTCGCCGCTGAGGTCGGCCAAGGGGTCGAACAGGACGCGGCGGCGGCGCACGGCATAGGCGGTCACCGCCTTGAGATGGCCGAGGTATCGGTTTTTGGTCCTCGGGCTCAGGGTGAGCTGGGTTGTCCTACGGACTACCTCTGCGCCGTCCTTGTCGGTCCCGGTCTTGAGCGCCTTTAGGCCATTGAACCACGCCAGCACTTGGCGGCGGAAGCCCCGGTCATTGATGTCCGTCACCCCGTCAGCCACGGCAGCGGCGATGATGCGGCGCACCTCCGCGATATGGTCCTCGTTGAGTTTCTGGCCGTCCAGCTCCTCCGCATACTCTGCCCCTACCTCGGCAAGGGGTGCATGGGCCGAAGTGTCTAGGTTCGCCTGCAAACGCACCAGCTTGCCCTTCCCCCAGGCTATGGCGCTGTCCAGGTCGGCGAACATGGCCGAGGTATAGCGGCGGGCAAAGCGGTCCCGGACCCGGGCGCGCCACTGCTTGCCGACCTTCCGCCCGAACTCCTGCCAGGCGTCGGTCACGATCAATCCGCGCGGTAACTTGGCGAGCTTGGTGGCCTGATCCATGTGTTTCCCCTACCTCCAGAGTCTACAGCGATTGGCAACTATTGGCAACTTTTTTATTTGGACCGGGGGAGTAACGGGGAGTTACGATTTGCATTTGTCTCGATTTTTACCGTGTTTTGGTTGTACCTCGATAGCCGCTTAGGGCGCATCTCCAGACTGTGGATCTGGAGGTAACGGGTTCGAGACCCGTCAGGGACCCCACCTCACAACCCGCGTCCATGACGCGGGTTGTGTCTTTTCTTCGACCCACCATCACGGGCTGGAGATGCCAAAGCCGCAGTTTTCCAGGGGTTTTTACTCGCTCCGCATTCGGTAGACCCAACTATCTGTTGTTGAATGGGTTAGACTGTCGGTTGCTGACTACCCGCCTTGGCAATCACGCCCGGCTCCCCAATCTGTTGCCCGTCATTTGCCCGACGGGAGAAGGCCATGAGCAAGCAGCGTGGGGTCGCCATCTATGACCGGTGGAGCGATGAGGCCACCAACAAGACCCGACCAGCCAAGCGATGGTATGTGCGGGTCTGGGACGCCTCCAGCCGCCGATACCTGGGGCAGTCATTCGTAGAGCGTGCCGTGGGAGTTGCCTGGGGGGAGGAGAAGCGAGCCCAGTTCGTCCTTCACCTGGACAACGCCGCACCAGCAAGCCTCACCGCACTTGCCGAACAGTATGTCCGCGAGTTGAGAGCACGGGGACGGAATGCTGGATACGTCGATGAGATTGAGCGGGTGTGCCAAGCCGTCGCGCTCGCTGGTGCCGATGACTTGAAGGGAGCCAATGTCGCCGGGGTGGTGCGCGAGTGGTTGTCCCAGGTCAAAGCGAACTGGTATCCCGACGCCGCCGACAACAAGTTTCGCCGCAGGACGTGTCTGGTGCTCTCGCCCATCACCAAGAACCGCTTCCTCCAACATCTCCGCTCCCTGATGCGCTATGGGGTGGTGGTTGGAGCATTGACCAAGGACCCACTCGCTGGGATACGCCGCTTCACTGAGGACAAGCCGCTGAAACCCATATTCACCCTGGATGAGTTGCGGACCTTGCTGGACAGGAGCCGCGAGGGAGATACCTACTTCCTGATATTCGCAGTGCTCATCTACACCGGGTGTCGGATGGGGGAAGCATTACACCTGCGCTGGGAAAATCTGGACTTCACCGGGAAGCGGTTGGCCGTGAAGTTGAGCGACGACTATGCCTTGAAGCGAGGGAAGGAGCGCACGGTGTTCTTACAGCCGGAGTTGTCGGCCATCTTGGAGCCATTGAAGCAGCCGATGGGGTATGTCATTGCCGGCGACATTTGGAGGAAGCGCAACCGGAAGCACCTGGGAACGACCCTCAAGGCTTACCTCAAACGGTGTGGAGTGAAGCCAGGAGATAGAAGCCCGCACAGCGCTCGGCATACCTGGGTGTCATTGCTGCTCGCCTCTGGGGAAAACGTGTTCTTCGTCGCTGGGGAAGCAGGACACGAGGCATTGATAACAACCCAGGGGTATGCGCGAGGCCAGGGTGCGTATCGGGATGGGGTGATTGACTGGAAGCGCGGGGTGTTCCAGTTGCGTGGTGTCGCCAAGGTCGAGCAGGTTCAGGTTGGGCATGGTGCTTGGTTGGCGGATTGAAGGTGATGGCATGGGAAGTTGTCTGCTTGTGGACTGCGACTACTTGCTACCCTCATAAAGGGAGACCATATGACTACTAGCACCTCGACGACCATCATCGTATCCTTGGTTTCGGTAATCTGGTCGCTGGTCGTTATTCTGATTTGCGCATGGCCTTTGAAGGTAGCGTGGAATAGAACGCTTCCTGATATATTCAATTGGAAGCAGATTACATTTTGGCAGGCATTTGTACTTCAATTCATAGGACTGCTCATTTTTGGTGGTGACTTGTCTCCATTGTGGGGCCTTCTTTCCCAATACTTTGATAAAATGTGATATTTTCCGCCCCTAGCGCTTCAAGGCCATCCTGAACGCCGCCCGAATGTCCTCCCTCATGTCATTGCCCAATCCCTTCGCCGACAATTGCTGACGTTTGAGCGTATCCAAGTCGTTCTGGCGGCGATTGACCAGTTGCTTGGCAGCCAGCAATCGGTCCTTGGCCTGTTGGATTTGGCCTGAGAGGTAATCGCCGCGTGCTTCGTTGAGTAATGGTGGGTAATCCATAGTGATGCTCCTTCGTGTTCCTTATTTAGAGGAGCAGGGGAAGTAGGGGTCGGAAGGAGGGAGCCGAACACACACAGGCCGACGGGTAATTGGACGGGAGCCAAGGCCAGACGACAACGACACTGGCCGAAATGGAGCCGTAGGACTGTGTTTGCCGAGTAATGGATGCCGCGGAATGGAGCCTCATACATACGCTGGCCGATTTGAGAGCCCCAGGGATTTTACTGATGATGGTGCCGCGGGAGCGAGCGTGCCTTATGTTGATTGAAGCCGAGCGAGCCAAAGTGGTGTGATGAGCGTAAGCGTTCGGTGGCTGCGTAAGCCCTGTCCGGCCCTCCCCCGGTATAATGGGCGACCTCAACGGAGGTCACATGCCCACCACATCCCCCACCACCCGACGTGATC
>Ga0302140_10010818_pt1 | contig 11244 bp, 8 predicted proteins | sample I_Bog_E1_1_FD_202095 | JGI IMG/M metagenome (GOLD analysis project Ga0302140, IMG submission 202095) | Peat permafrost microbial communities from Stordalen Mire near Abisko, Sweden - I_Bog_E1_1 | ecosystem: Environmental > Terrestrial > Soil > Wetlands > Peat | place: Sweden: Abisko, Stordalen...
AAGCCTTCGACTGGAAATAATTGAGTTGGAGTTCAAGCTTCAGCTTGTCGGGACAATTTAACTGAAACGCAAACACACGCAAAAGCGTGAACTCCAACATGACCTCAATCAAATTCGGCACCAGCGGCTGGCGCAGCGTCATCGCGAAGGATTTCACCTTCGACAACGTCCGGCTCGCCACGCAGGGCATCGCCAATTACCTGAATACCGAAATCCGCAACGAACAGTCCCCGCTTCATTTTCGCAATTCAATCGTGATTGTCGGCCACGACACGCGGTTTCTCGCGCGCGAATTTGCCTTGGCCGTCTGCGAAGTTCTGGCCGCCAACGACATCCAGCCGCTCCTCTGCGACCGCGACACGCCCACGCCCGTCATCGCCTACGCCATCCGCGACCGCAAAACCATCGGCGGCATCAACATGACCGCCAGCCACAATCCGGCGGAATATCAGGGCCTGAAATTTTCCACCTGGAACGGCGCGCCCGCCACGCCCGATGTGACGAAGCAGATCGAGGCGAACATCGCCAAGCTCCAGTCCGAGAACTTTTCGTTTAAAGGCGCGGTCATCGGCACTTACGAATGCGACACATTCAATCCGCAGCCCGCCTATTTCAAACAGCTACACAGACTCATCGAATTTCCCGTCCTCAAAAAGGCGAAGCTCAAGGTCGCTCTCGATTTCAGCTACGGCACCGCGCACGGTTACACGGACAAACTGTTTGAAAGCGTCGGCGCGAAAATCACCCTGTTCCACAATGAATTGAACCCACTCTTCGGCGGGCATCATCCCGAGCCGAACGCCGAGAACATGGCCGACGTCAGCAAGTTCGTCCGCAGCGGCAAGGCGCAGATCGGCCTCGGCACCGACGGCGACGCCGACCGTTTCGGTATCGTTGACAAGGACGGCACCTGGCTGACACCCAACCAGGTCCTCGCGCTCGCCCTCTATCATTTGAAGAAAAATCGCGGCTGGACCGGAGCCGTCGTCCGCACCGTGCCCACCAGCCATCAGGTGGACGCCGTCGCCAAATTGCTTGGAGTGAAAGTTTATGAGACGCCCGTCGGCTTTAAGTATATCGGCGAAATCATGGAACGCGAACCCGTCATCGTCGGCGGCGAGGAATCCGGCGGCTTGAGCGTCAAGGGCCACGTTCCGGAGAAGGACGGCATCCTCGCCTGCCTGCTCATGGCCGAACTTGTCGCCACCGAGAAGAAATCCCTCGGCCAGATTTTGAAGGAGCTTGCCAAGCAGATCGGCGAATTTTACAGCGACCGCATCAACATCAGTTTCTCGCCCGAAAAGAAGGACGCGCTGCTCGCCAAGCTAGGCGGCGGATTGCAGAACATCGGCGCGTTCAAGGTGGAGAAATTCATCACCACCGACGGCTATAAATTTCTGCTGCCAAACAACGAATGGGTGGCCTTCCGCGCTAGCGGCACCGAACCCCTCATCCGCTGCTACATTGAGGCCAAGACCAAGGCGAATTTGAAGAAGCTTGACGCCGCCTGCCGCGCATTGCTCGCGGCATAAGGCAAGCCCGTCAGGGCTGGCATAGTTGTAGCCACCGGAATCAATAAAACTTCAAGCTCCGTCAGGAGCGACATCACGGATTTCCCTCCCGCCGTCCACAAAAGCGGATCCGCCGTCGTGAAAGGCTGACCCGCCTTTGTAAAAAGCGGACTCGCCTACGCCGAAGGCGGACCCGCCGTCGCCAACTCTTGACCCGCCTACGCCAAAGGCGGACTCGCCTTTGCAAAAAGCCGACCCGCCGTCGCCGTAGGCAGACCCGCTTTTACAAAAAGCGACCTCGCCGTCGTGAAAGGCGGACCCGCTTTTCCCGAAGGCTGACCCGCTTTTACAAAAAGCGGACCCGCCTTTTGAAAAAGCGGGTCCAGTGTAGCTTCAGGCTAAACAACTTATGAAAAAACGTCCTGTTTTGAGGACGACGACGAGGATGAGGATGATTTGGCTGGTGCCGGTTTATTGAATATGGAACGCAGGAAACAAGGAAACGGAGAGCTTTTCCTGATTTCATGCTTTCCTTATCAAAGATACGGCGAGAATAGACGCGCAAACGCATCGCGCAGTTTTGCCGGGAGACTCCGGGCGTCCACTTCCGCCAAAGTCACTTCACGCGCGGCGGACATCTTTTTGGCGATGACGTTATCCATTTCCTGTGCGAACGCCCGGCTGTAGCACTCGACGTTCAATTCAAAATTCAGACGCAAGCTGCGCGCGTCCCAGTTGGCCGAGCCGAGCAGCACCCAGTGCCCATCCACGATCATCAGCTTGGAGTGGTCGAACGGCGGCGGCGTAAGCCAGATGTGACAGCCGCGTTCCAGCACCTGCCACCACATCGCCCGCGACGCCCAATGCACGGGCGGCAGATTGTTTTTCGCGGGCAGGATGATGTCCACGCGCACGCCGCGCAGCGACGCGAGGTTGAGCGCGGTGACGAGCGCGTTGTCCGGCAGAAAATACGGCGTGAGGATTCTCACGGAAGTCTGCGCCTCGGCGAGCGCGGCGAGCAGCGTCCAGCGGGCGTTCTCAAAATCGGCGTCCGGCCCGTCGGTGATGACGCGGGCGATGATGTCGCCGGAAGTTTTCAATTCAGGAAACCAGATTTCGCCGTCGAGGATTTCGTTCGTCGTGAACGCCCAATCATTCGCAAAGGCTTCCTGCAATTCCGTGACGACCGGACCTTCCACGCGGAAATGCAAATCCTGGACAAAATATTTTGTTGGACCGGGTGCCGACTCCCTCGCCCCGCCCAAGCGGGGAGAGGGTTGGGGTGAGGGGATATTAGAACCGGATGCCTCCTCACCCCGGCCCTCTCCTCCTTTGGCGGAGGAGAGGGAGGAAATCAATCCGCCGAGGACATTTCCGTGGCGGATGTTCATGCCGCCGGTGAAGCCGGTCTGCCCGTCCACGACGAGCGATTTGCGATGGTTGCGGAGGTTGATGGTGGCCACGCGCCATGGTGTGAAGATGGATGCGGGCAGGAATTTGGCGAACGGAACTTTTGCGCGCCGCAATTTCCAGGTGATTGGCGGGAAGGAATAGCGCGTGCCGGCGGAATCAATCAGCACGCGTACGGAGACGCCGCGCTTCACCGCGCGTTGCAGCGCGGCGACAAATTGTGTCCCGCTCGCGTCGTTGTCGAAAATGTAGGTGCAGAGCGTGACGGATTTTTTCGCGGCTTCAATCGCGGCGAGCATGGCCGGGAAGGCGGCGTCGCCGTTGACGAGCGGTTCGATCTTGTTTCCAGCAGTGAGCGATTGGGCGGCGACGCGGCTGACGACGTGGGCGATGTGCTTGAGATGTTCCGAACCGTCATGTTCCGGTTCGCCGAGATTTTCCGGCACGTCGCGGCTGAGAGTTTTGTGGACGCCGAGCTGGACAGCGCGGCGGCGGAGGCGGTTGACACCGAGCGCAAGGTAGAGCAGGGGGCCGAGCGCGGGCAGGGTCCAGACGATGCTGATCCAGATTATCGCGGAGCGGGTGTCGCGCTTGTTCAGCAGTGCGTGAACGGACGCAAGCGCGGCGGCGAGGAAATGAAAGCCGACGACCAGGTGGGGCCAGAAATGGGACATGTGCTCAAGCCAGTGCATCGGTGCCATTTTTGGCGGAAGTCAGCGCGGACGCAAGTGCGGCGTGCCAATAATTGAATTAGCCGTCAAAGAGCGGGCTTGATTCGCCGGAAAAATCAGACACATTCGCGGGCATTCTTGAAAACACTGCACAATTATCTGACCCGGCAGGTGCTCATCTCGCTGTTGATGACGGTGGCGGTGTTCACGTTCGTGCTGCTCCTGGGGAACGTGCTGAAGACAATCCTTGAGCTGCTTGTCAGCGGGCAGGCACGTTTTGGGATTGTCGCCGAGGCCATCGGGCTCTTGATCCCGTTCGTCTGGGGCTTCGCGCTGCCGATGGGACTGCTCACGGCAACACTGCTGGTTTTCGGCCGGTTCAGCGCGGATCAGGAACTTACCGCCGCGCGTGCCAGCGGCATCAGCCTGCTTGCGCTCACCTGGCCAATCCTGCTGTTGAGCCTCCTTTGCTGCGGTGTCAGCGGATGGATCAACCTGGAACTTGGCCCGCAATGCCGCGTCGCCTACGTCAAATTGATTTATAAAATGGAGGGTGAACTGGGAAACATGCAACTGCCGGCAGGCCGGTTTATCCGCGACTTTCCTGGCTACATTTTTTATACGGAGAAAAATGAACATGGCAAACTACAAAATGTAGAGGTTCTGGTTCTGGATAAAGATGAAACGAACGTATCCATGACAATCACCGCGCCGAGCGGAGACATTGAGTTGGACACGACCAACAAACAAATGTACCTGCATCTGGTCGAACCCCGCAGCCTAAGGAATATTGGCGGGAACGTGTCGGCCATATCGGCCAGCGACTGGCTTTCCAGTAATCTTTATCCAACGAACTCCCAGTCGGACAGAATTGTGGTTCCAAAAATCACCGACATGACATTCTGGCAGTTGCGCGATGATCTGGCTGATTTGGAACAGAAATTAAGACTGCCACCGCCCTCCGCCACCAATTCGGTTGAATCAATCGTGCAATTCCAAGCGGCGGCGCGCCAGCGTGAAGGGCTGATCGAACCAATCCGGATAGCCATGAACCGGCAGCTCGCATTTTCTTTCGCGTGCTTCGGCTTCACGCTCGTCGGGATACCGCTCGGCATCCGCGTCCACCGTCGCGAGACAAACATCGGCGTCGCCATCGCGCTCGGCCTGGTGCTGGTCTATTACAGCTTCATGATCCTGGCCAATTCCCTGTCCGCCCGGCCTGAATTTTCGCCGCACCTGATTGTCTGGCTGCCGGATTTGCTTTTTCAGCTAATCGGCGCGGCGCTGCTCTGGCGCGCGAACAAGGGAATTTAATTTCAACCAACAAGACACCAAGGCACAAAGAATTCCCGATCTAATTTTGAGACCTTGGTGTCTTTGTGTCTTGGTGGTTAATTCGTCTTCCGCCGGAAAACTTTTCCAACCGCCACCTGGTCAACGGGCTTGACGAGCAGTTCGTCAATATTGACGTGGGCCGGGCGGCTGGCAACCCAGACCAGAATTTCCGCGATGTCCTCCGCCGTGAGCGGATTGGTTCCCGCATAAACATTTTTGGCCTTGGCCGCATCGCCTTTGAAGCGCACGAGTGAAAATTCCGTTTCCGCCAGGCCCGGATCCACCGTGCCGACGCGGATGCCTGTGCCGAACAATTCAAGCCGCAACGCGCGCGTGATCTGAAGTTCGCCCGCCTTCGCCGCGCAATAAACCGCGCCGCCTTCGTAAGCCGTCCTTCCGGCAACGGAACCGATGTTGATGATGCTCGCGCCCGCATCGCGCGGCATGAGCGGCAGTGCCGAACGCGTCACGCGCAAAATGCCGAGGACGTTCGACTGGATCATCGCCTCCCAGTCCGCGTCCTTTCCGCAGGCAATTGTGTCCAAGCCGTGCGCGCCGCCGGCATTGTTGATCAAAACGTGAAGACTTTGGGCTTTGGACTTCGGGCTTTGAACTAATTTTTTCGCCCACGAAATAAATTCCTCGACGCTCGCGGTTTTCGAAACGTCCAGTTCGTGAAAATGAGCCGCGACCGCGCCGGATTTTTTTGCGTCTGCCGCGACTGTCTTCAGACGGTCAACACGCCTCGCACCGAGCAACAGCTTTGCGCCTTCCGCGCCGAACGCCCGCGCCGCCGCCGCGCCAAACCCGCTCGATGCGCCGGTGATGAGAACCCATTTGTCTTTTAAGGATGATTTCATGGTGTAAGGGAATTACTCCTGCTGCCCGGATTTTTTCGATCCATTCTTCGCCTGCAATCTGGACAAGTTGGAAATTTTGTCGAACAAAAATCCCACGACGAGCGCGCACATGCAGCCGATGACCACGGCGATGACGCGATCGAATGAGTTTTGCCATTTACTGTTTTCGCCAATGAGAGTCACAATGATGACTGCCACAAACGCCGGGCGCAGGGCGTCGTCCTGTTTCAGAAGGTAACACGCCAGTCCCGTGACCATGACCCCGATTGCCATGGCCGCGATTGGTTGCCCGATGGCGGCCAGCAGCGCTGCGCCGCCGAACGCGCCCGCGAGATTGGCGACGACGCGCATGAATGAGGCTTGAAATGACGAATGCAAGCTCGGCTGCGTCACGAGAACGGCGGAAACCGCCGCGACCCACGGCGCACCGGGCAGATCAAAAAATTTGTAGCAAAGCGCGCCTATTACGGCGGCAACTGCGGCCTTCGCGGAAAAAATGACTGCTTCAAAATGGCGCGGTTGCATTTACAGGTAAAGTCATAATCGCTTTTTTGAAAAAGTGCGGCCCGAAGCGGTTTTAAGATAGCGTTCAAATTCAAGTGCTCGTTTGGCTTCGTTAAAGGCAATGGCGCTTTTGACATGCCAAGGGCGAAATTTGGCAGTGTGCGGAATTTCACCGGCGTTATGTTTTTTGAGTCGTGTGTTAAGGTTTTCGGTGCGACCAACATAATAATGCTCGGTCTCTAATCCACTTTGGAGAATATAAACGTAGAAAAATTGCATTTTTCCTTGCTGGCCTGCCGAGCCGTAGCTCTTGGCGCGGTTTGACGTTTGCCCGCCTGCGCTGCGCTACGGCGCGGCAGCCTTCGCTTTCACTGCGTTCAAGCGAAGCTGGTGGAGCCTAGGAGGCTCGAACTCCTGACCTTCTCATTGCGAACGAGACGCTCTACCAACTGAGCTAAGACCCCAGCCATTCGCGGACGCACATAGAATTGCCAGAAATAATCACGACGCGCAACCGAAATTGGTTTCCCGGCAATTGATAATTGGCAATCACCGGCGCGCGTGCTAGTTTCCGCGCAATGTCCGACGCGGCTGCGCCAGCCCAAACGCCTTCGAAGGCAGATGTTTTTTTCCGCCGGCTGATCACCACGGTGATTCTCTGGACGGTCATTCTTGCCGCCATGTTCTCCGGCAACGCGCTGATTGCAGACGGCGTTTTTCTGCTCATCATCTTTCTGTTTGCCCTGGCCGGTCTCGCGGAGTTTTACGGCCTCGCCGAAAAGCGCGGCCTTGCCTGCTTCAAATGGTGCGGGCTGTTCGGCGGCGCGCTGCTGATGGTCGGGACTTTTTTGAACCTCACCGGACACATCGGCACGCAAGGTTCGCCGGCGAGGGTGAACGATTTCGAAACCGGCTTCATCATTTTGTTCGTGCTCGGATTGTGCGTGCGGCAACTGGCCTCAAGGACAAACACTGCCGGCATCACCGCAATCGCCGTGACGCTTTTCGGCCTGATGTATGTGCCGTGGCTGCTGAACTTCATCCAGAAAATAAATTTTTTCCCCGGCCTTGAAGGCAACGGAAAATATTTCGTCCTTTATTTCATCCTCATCACAAAGTTCAGCGATATGGGCGCGTATCTGGTCGGCTCGCTCATCGGACGGCACAAGATGATACCGCGCATCAGTCCCGGAAAAACCTGGGAGGGTTTCGGCGGCGCAATTTTTCTTTCGACCGCTTCAAGCGTCGTGTTCGTGCATTTTCTCGGCGGCAAAATGTCCGGCATGAACGGGCTGCACGCCGTCATTCTAGGAATTGTGCTGAGTTCCACCGCTGTCATCGGCGATTTGATTGAATCGCTTTTCAAGCGCGAGGCTGGCGTGAAGGATTCCGGCGGCATTTTCCCCGGCATAGGCGGCATCCTCGACTTGCTCGACAGTTTGCTGTTCAATGCGCCCATCATGTATCTCTATTTGCGGCACATTCTCACCAATCCACATCCGCTGATTTGATGAAAAACGTCGTCCTCCTCGGAAGCACCGGCAGCATCGGCACCAGCACCGTCAAGGTGGCGGACGATTTGCCGGATCAAGTCCGGCTGCTCGCGCTCGCAGCCGGAAATAATTCCGAACTGCTGCTCGAACAAACGCGCAGGCACAAACCCGCGGCAATTTCCATCTCCGAACCCGCCAAGGCAAAGGAACTTCAAAACGCCCTTGGCACGGCGGCCCAGGTTTTTTACGGCGAAGAAGGTTTGATCAAACTGGCCACTTTACCTGCGGCGGACATCGTTCTGATTGCGATTGTCGGCACCGCCGGATTGAAACCTGCGCTCGCGGCGATTCGCGCTGGCAAAGATATCGCCGTTGCGTCAAAGGAAATTCTCGTGATGGCCGGCGAGATTGTGATGAACGAGGCTCGCAAATACGGCGTGCGCGTGCTCGCAGTGGACAGCGAGCATTCTGCGATTTTTCAGTGTCTCGACGGCAAGCCTTCGAGTTCCGTCCGCAAATTGTGGCTTACGGCGAGCGGCGGCCCGTTCCGCGACAAAACCCTTTGGCCTAAGGAAAAGTTTTCCGAAATCACCGTCGAACGCGCGCTCAAACATCCATCGTGGGTCATGGGTCGCAAGGTCACGCTGGATTCCGCGACGTTGTTCAACAAAGGGCTGGAAATGATCGAGGCACGCTGGCTGTTCGACATCGAGATGGCGCGCGTCGGCGTGGTCGTGCATCCGCAGAGCATCGTACATTCGATGGTCGAGTTCGTGGACGGCTCGCTCATCGCGCAGCTTTCGACGCCGGACATGTGCCTGCCGATTCAATATGCGCTTACATATCCCGATCGCGCCGTCAGCGAGCGCGTGCAGACGAATTTCCCGAAGATCGGCACGCTCACGTTTGAAGAGCCGGATGTGGAAAGGTTCCCGGCCATTGAACTCGCGCGCAGGGCGGGGGAGGTTGGCGGAACCTTGCCCGCCGTATTGAACGCAGCGAACGAAATCGCGGTCGAAGCCTTCGTGAACCGTAAAATCAATTTTCCGCAGATCACCGAACTTGTCCGCCGCACGATGGACGCTCACAAGGTTGTTTCGCATCCGACGCTTGAACAGATTCTTGTAGCCGACAATTGGGCGCGCAGGGCCGCTGCAGTTTGAAATGGCGGAAAGAGCTACCGCTGATATACTCTTACGACTGATTTTTGCATGACAATTTTAAGATACATTTTCATCGCGCTTGAGGTGGTGTTGCTTTTCAACCTGCTCATTGGCGTTCACGAACTCGGCCATTTTCTCGCCGCAAAATGGCGCGGGCTGAAGATCGAACGCTTTGCCATCTGGTTCGGCAAGCCGGTCTGGAAAAAGAAGATCAACGGCGTCGAATACGCGCTGGGCTGGATTCCTGCGGGCGGCTACGTCGCGCTCCCGCAGATGGCGACGATGGAAGCCATCGAAGGCAAGGCGGATGATTCCGCCGGACCGCTGCCGAATGTTTCCGCACTCGACAAAATTATCGTCGCGGTTGCCGGGCCGCTGTTCAGTTTTGCGCTGGCGATTGTCTTCGCCTTCATCGTCTGGGGTGTTGGCCGGCCTGCGAATGAGGCCGATAACACGACGCTGGTTGGCTGGGTCACCCCGAAGGATGCGGATGGAAATGCTGCGCCGGCATGGAAGGCGGGCTTGCGCCCCGGCGACACGATTTTGGAGATTGACGGTCATCCGGTGACCGGTTTTTCGCCGGCTTCGCAGAGCAGCGTGACTTGGCGTGTCGTCACCAGCGAAAACACCAACATCGCCATTAAATATCTTCGTGACGGCAAGGAGCAGATGGCTTACGCAACTCCTGTTCATCGCCCGACGAAATGGTATGAGCGCAAAGACCTGCGGCACATTCTTATCTATCCTGCGATGAAGGCCCTGATTGATGTGGTTGCAAGCAACAGTCCGGCGGCGCTCGCCGGCTTGACAAATGGTGACGAAGTCATCGCTCTGGATGGAATCAAGATTTACAGCCCGCAGGCGGTTGTTGCCGCCGAAGAATCGATGAGCAACAGTCCGGTCAGGCAGCTTACGCTGACCATACGCCGCGGCAATGAAGAATTCACCCGCACGCTTCTCGCCGCAAAACCCATCCAGCCGACGAACAGCTTTCCTTCGCTCGGCATTCTTGCATGGGGCGAGGAGACGAACGCCATGCTTGTCCATCCAAGTCCGCTCGAACAGATTCAATCCAGCGTCGGGCAGATTTTCGGGACGTTCCACGCGCTGTTTGCGAGCAAGAGCGAAATCGGCGTTCAGCAGCTCGGCGGCGCGGTGATGATCATCCGGGTTTACAGCAATCTGTTTCAGGACGAGGACGGCTGGCGGCGAGTGCTGTGGTTCAGCGTCATCCTCAACGTGAACCTCGCCATGATCAACATGCTGCCGCTGCCGGTTCTTGATGGCGGGCATATATTATTGTCGCTGATTGAAGTCATCCGCCGCCGGCCCGTAAGCGTCAGGGTTTTGAATTTCCTCCAGACCGGTTTTGCCGCATTGCTGATCACCTTCATGCTCTACATCGCGTTCTTCGACCTCGGCGACTGGGCACGCAGCGCCCACGCCGAACGGGACGTGCCGGTTGTCTTCGCGCCAAATAAATAATCCATGCGCTACTGCGAATCTCCATTCTTCTATCACCGCCGCAAGACGCGCGAGATCGTCATCGGCGACCCGGCGAACGGCGGCTTTGTGATGGGCGGCGATCATCCGGTCGTCAAGCAGTCCATGCTCACCTGCGACACGATGGACACCGCGCTGTCCGTCAGGCAGACGCTCGAACTCGTCGCCGTCGGCTGCCAGCTTGTGCGCATCACCGCGCCGACGGTGAAGGACGCGGCCAACTTGCAAAACATCGTCGCCGAACTCCGCAAGCTCGGCTGCAAAGTCCCGATTGTCGCCGACATCCATTTCAAGCCCGATGCCGCGATGGAGGCCGTCAAGTGGGTCGAGGTCGTCCGCGTGAACCCCGGAAATTACGCCGACACCAAGAAGTTCGCCACCAAGGAATATACCGACGACCAATACGCCTCCGAGCTCAAGCGCATTGAGGAGAAGTTCGCGCCGCTCGTCATCGAGGCGAAGAAGCTCAGGCGATGCCTTCGCATCGGCACCAATCACGGCTCGCTCTCCGACCGCATCATGAACCGTTTTGGCGACACCCCGCTCGGCATGGTCGAGAGCGCCCTGGAATTCGCCCGCATCTGCCGCCAGCACGACTTCCACAACTTCAAGTTCTCGATGAAGTCGAGCAACCCCAAGGTGATGATCGAATGCTACCGCCTGCTCGTCGCGCGTTTGAACGAGTTGGGCGACGATTGGAATTATCCCATCCACCTCGGCGTCACCGAAGCCGGCGAGGGCGAGGACGGCCGCATCAAGTCCGCCATCGGCATAGGCTCGTTGCTGTGCGACGG
>Ga0302140_10010822_pt1 | contig 11242 bp, 5 predicted proteins | sample I_Bog_E1_1_FD_202095 | JGI IMG/M metagenome (GOLD analysis project Ga0302140, IMG submission 202095) | Peat permafrost microbial communities from Stordalen Mire near Abisko, Sweden - I_Bog_E1_1 | ecosystem: Environmental > Terrestrial > Soil > Wetlands > Peat | place: Sweden: Abisko, Stordalen...
CCCCTGAAGACATCGAGACGGATATTACCGATCCTTTAGAGCGATTCTTTACGTTGGCCAGCGGAATCGATCACATGGAATCGCGATCGCTGCTGGGCGTAAGCATCATCAAGATTTACTTCCAGCCAGGTACCAATGCTGACGCCGATGTAACTCAACTGTCGAATCTTGCCTTGGCCGATTTGAAGCGCTTGCCTCCAGGCACGCTGCCGCCTGTGGTGCTCAAATTCGATGCCTCCAGTTTGCCGGTTTGCCTTGTAACTCTGAAAGGCCAAGGACTGAGTCAGACTCAGATTCACGATATTGGGCAATTCACAATCCGCAATCAGATTGCCGTCGTCCCCGGCGCTGAGATCCCACCTCCCTTTGGTGGTAAGTACCGCCAGATCATGGTGTACGTCGATCCCTACAAACTGGCATCGCGGCAACTCAGCCCCATGGACGTCGTAAATGCCGTGAACGATTCGAACCTAATCTTGCCTGCCGGGGATGTCAAAATCGGGCCCGACGACTATTACGTCTACTCCAACAGCCTGGTCAAGAATATGGACGAACTCGGTAAGGTTCCCATTAAGACGGTTGGGAATTCCTGGGTGACGATCAACGACATTGGCAAAGCGGAAGACGCGAATCAAATTCAATACAACCTGGTGCGGGTCGATGGACAACGGTCTGTCTATCTGCCCATCATGAAGCAGGGTGGTGACACGAACACGATTGCGGTGGTGAATGGGATACGCGAGGCGATCAAGCATCTCTTTGACATCCCAAAGCAGCTTAAGGCGACAGTCGTCTTCGACCAATCAGCGTATGTGAAAGAAGCGATCAAGACCCTGCTGCACGAAGGGGTGATTGGTCTGATTCTGACCAGTGTGATGATCCTGATCTTCCTCGGAAGCTTTCGCGCGACTACCGCGGTATTCCTGTCGATTCCGCTTTCCGCGCTGGCTACATTCGTCTTTCTCTACCTTGGGGGAAGCACGATCAACACGATGATTCTTGGAGGATTGGCGCTGGCTTTCTCACGAGTGATCGATAATTCGGTCATCTCGCTCGAAAACATTTATCGCCATCTTGAGATGGGAGCCCTGCCCGCGGTCGCTGCTGAAATTGGAGGAGCGGAAGTGAGTCTCGCGGTGCTGGCGGCAACCCTGGTAGATGTGGTTGATTTCTTGCCCGTTACCTTTTTGTATGGAGTGAGCAAGTTCCTATTCTCTTCGCTCGCACTGTCTTTCTGCTTGTCACTCGTTGCTTCGTTCGTAGTGGCGATGACGGTCATTCCGCTGTTCTGTGCCCGCTTCCTGAAGGCTCCTGTGCATGAGGCAGGTAAGAACACTGGGCACAACAAGGGGGGCGAATACGAAGTCGAACCGACCTACGCGATCGACAAACCATGGGCGGAACGCTTCAACGCCCGCTTCAATCGCGGATTCAATCGCGTGCTCGACTATTACGAATACTGGGTGCGGAGAGCGCTGGTCCGTCCTGCAGTGACGGTGGCGATTCTGGCGGGTGTGTTTGTCGCTAGCCTCGCGATCTATCCCTTCCTCGGCCTCGCATTTTTTCCCCAAACTGATGCGGGTCAGTTCACGGTGAATTTGAAGGTCCCGACCGGCACCCGTCTGGAGGTTACGGAACAGTATGTAGCGAAGGTGGAAGATCTGATCCGAAACACTGTGAGTCCTACAGATATGAAAATGATCGTGTCCAACCTGGGGGTCGTACCCGATTTTTCGGCGCTCTACACCAACAACGCTGGCCCTTACACGGCAACGGTGCAGGTTGCGTTGCAAGATTCCCATAGTCGCAGCAGCTTCGAGTACATGGATCTTGTGCGCAAGAAAATGACTCAGCAGTTCCCCGATATCCGCACGTTCTTCTCCAGCGGTTCGATGGTGGATGCGGTGTTGAATATGGGAATGCCGGCACCAATCGACGTTCAGGTGAGCAGTCCCGACCTCCATGAGACATATGCGCTTGCGCAGGAGTTGGCCAACCAGATTCGGAGCCTCAAGGGAGTAGGAGAGGTATACATTCCGCAAGATCTGAATTATCCGACTTTGCGGCTGAACGTGGATCGGGTGCACGCCGCTGAACTCGGGCTGACCCAAAAAGACGTTGTGGACAACGTCATCACGGCGCTGAATTCAAACTCGATGATCGCGCCCAACTACTGGGTCGATCGCAAGAGTGGCAACGATTACTTTCTGACGGTGCAATATTTCGAAAAGGGCCGGGCCGCGATTCAAAACTTCGCGGATCTGACGAATATTCCGATCCATGCACCAGGACTTAGACAGCCAACCACGCTCGATGCGGTAGTGAAGGTTGAAAACGTTGAGACGCCGACGGAAGTCGATCACTATCAGGTGCAGCGCGTAACAGATGTGTATGTAACGCCAGCAAGCGAAGACTTAGGGAAAGTATCGGCTGAAGTCGGCCGCATCATCCCAAAACTGAAGGTTCCGGACAACGTCCGCATTAACCTACGCGGTATGGCGCTGGGGATGAATGCCTCCTTCCGCAGTTTCGCCCTCGGCCTGTCGCTATCTGCGGTTCTGCTTTACCTCATCCTCGTAGCGCAGTTCAAGTCGTTTAAAGATCCGTTCCTCATCATGCTGGCGATTCCGATGGCCTTGATCGGCGTACTGATTATCTTGCCGCTGACCGGTACGACGTTGAACGTGATGTCGCTGATGGGTGTGCTGATGCTGGTAGGCATCTCGGCGTCGAATAGCATTCTGATCGTTGACTTCGCTCATCGCCTTGAAGAACAGGGTAAGAGCGTCGAAGAGGCGGTTATAACCGCCTGTAGAGTACGATTGCGACCTATCCTGATGACATCGTTGGCAACCATTATTGGGATGATCCCCATGGCAATCAAGCTTGGTACGGGGGCCGAGCAGTATGCGCCCATGGCGAGAGCGATTATCGGGGGATTGACGGCATCTGTAACGCTCACAGTCTTCATCGTACCTGCAGCTTACATGCTTGTGTATCGCAACAAGCCGGCTGTGGTGCAACTGTGAGATTTAAGCTGAGGGCGAAGCAAACCGCGAGTAAGTCGGCATTCCATCGAATCAAGACAGTGTTGGCGGTCTGGCTTGCTTTGCTGGTTCCGACCTTCGGACTGGCGCAGGCTACCTCTTCTTCGGACACGCCCTCCAGTTTGCCAACTGCCCCGATGCCTCAACAGAGAACCTCTCCAGCAGTCCTGAGCGGTCCCGTTGCTGGCGCGCAAAACTCGACTAGTGCAGGCAACGGCGCAGCACCGACACCGCTTTCTCTTAAAGAAGCTCAGGCGTTGGCGTTGAAAAATAATCCTTTGATTTCGGTAGCTCGTTTGACGGCGCTGGCCTCGCAGCAGGTGACACGACAGGTGCGGTCGAACTTGTGGCCGACCGCAAGCATCGACCTTACAGGGGTCGATTCCGATCCGGGATCGCGGATTTCGGCTGGGGCTCTAAACAATCCAACCGTATATCCGCGCGCCGCCGCGGGAGCTTCAGTGAGCCAGTTGCTGACTGACTTCGGCCGGACAAAAAACCTGATCGCGAGCGCGAGCCTAAACGCCCAAGCGGAGAATCAGAATGCCGCTGCGACCAAGGAACAAATTTTACTGGCAGTCGATCAAGCGTTTTACAACGCATTGCAAAGCCAGGCTGTTCTGGCTGTGGCGCAACGGACAGTGGCTGACCGGCAAACGGTTGCCGACCAGGTGGGCGCGCTCTACAAGAACAAATTGAAGTCCGAGCTCGACTTCAGTTTCGCCAGCGTTAACCTGGCCCAAGCAAAGCTGTTGCTCCTCGACGCACAAAACAACGAGAACGCAGCGCTGGCGACGTTGTCGGAGGTTCTTGGATTTCGCAATTTGCAAAGCTTTCAGCTCATCGAGGATGCCGAAGCGGTGGCGCCACCTCCAGGAAACGTCGACGATCTGATTGCGACTGCCTTCGCCGATCGGCCTGAGATTCTTTCGCTGCAGTTTCAGTCTGAGTCGGCAAAGAAGTTCCACAGTGCGGAACGGGATTTGTTCTTCCCCGATATACACGCGATGGGTGTCGTGGGCGAGGCCCCAGTCCGAGATCCGGTTATATCAAGCTGGTATGGGGCGGTGGGCGTTGACGTGAATATTCCGGTGTTCAACGGCTTCTTATATTCCGCGCGTGCGCGTGAAGCGGGGCTAAGAGCCCAAGCCGCCGAAGAGCGCGTTCGCGACATCGAAAACCGAGTCTCACGGGATGTACGTACAAGCTGGCTGAACGCAAGCAACGCTTACGAACGCTTGTCGGTTACGCGGCAGTTGTTGGAGCAATCAAATCTGGCACTAAAGCTTGCGCAGGCCCGCTATAAACTGGGTTTGAGTTCGATTGTCGAACTAAACCAGGCGCAACTGCAGCAGACGCAGGCTCAAATTACGGATGCGCAAGCGGGCTATGACTACAACCTCGCTCTGGCGATCCTGCAATACCAGACCAAGGGCCTTTAAGGCTCGCGTTCCTGGGCAGTCGTCGACCGGCCCTGTATCCAGCAGCAGAACGATTCGCACGTGTGGAAGCGGTCGGTTCTTCATGAGTCAACCCGCAAGATCATTACTTCGGTAGCCTTTACGAGGGCTGCGGCAGTCTGTCCCCGCTTGAGCTGCATTTCTCTGGCGGAGCGGGCAGTGATGATCGACGTGATTTGCTGACCTCCGATTGAAACCCTGACCTCAGCCATCAAACCGCTAATCTGCACGGACTCAATTCGTCCTACTAGCTGATTGCGACCACTCACGCGCCGGATTTCTTTTTTGCGTTGCTGCTCGGTCTTGCCACGGGTTCTGAAAAGCAATCTGTCCACTTCGCTCTGCGGGATACGATGATGTCCTCCCACCGTCTGATTGCTGCGAATCTTCTTCTTGTAAATCCACTGCTTAATCGTTGGAAAGCTGACCCCCAGTTGCAAGGCTGCCTCTCGAAGCTTCAGCAGGCCTTCAATATTCCCTTCGGATTTGCCGTTCTTCTGCATCGCGACGCAATCGTAACGACAAGGAAATTCCTCGTCAACTCCATCGCGTCCGCATAAGTTAGTCCATTGGCTCATTGCAAAACGGACCATATCATATATTTATGGACAATAGAATCGTATCTAATGTACACTTTCGGCTTCTGTCCCAGACGAGTGATTTTCGAGGTCGCAATGCGTAAGGCTTACCTGTTTATCGCAGCGGTCGTTTTCTTGCTTTCTTCATTCTCGGCGTGGGCCCAAACGGGAGCGAGCCTTTCCGGCGTCGTGACGGACCAAACCGGCGCAGCTCTTCGCGATGTCGCGGTGACAGTCAAGAACTTCGACACAGGTGCAACGCGCACGATCACAACCGACGGCGGCGGACACTTTCAGGTGTCCGGCTTGCCTCTGGGGCGCTTCGAGATTCGTGCGGCAAAACTAGGGTTTGCCGACGAAACGCGCACCGGAATCAGCTTGGCGGTTGGCCAGGACGCTACGGTCGACATTAAGATGCAGCGGAAGACGCTCGCCGGCACTCCCGACGCGTGCGCGAGCGGCCACGAGTTCGCCACCACCGACTGCACGCTGACCTGGCACGGCATCACGCTGTACGGTGCGTATGACGTCGGCGTCGGCTGGGTCAGCCATGGCCTACCGGAAAACGGCTATAACTATGAAGGCGAATCTCTGGTGAACCGAAACGGCTATCAACATCGATTTGTTGTTGCACCGAACAACCTACAGCAGACGGGTCTGGGCATCCGGGGCAAGGAGGAGTTTCTGCCTGGCTGGTCCGTTGTGTTCAACGCGTCCACTGGCATCAATCCGCAGTCAGGCCTGCTCGCCAACGCGTCGGCCACCCAGATCGCCAACAACGGCCTTCCCAGGAGCAGTTATTCGTTCGCCATCGACGGCGCACGCGCGGGCCAACCCTTCAATGACGAATACTATGCCGGAATATCGTCCACGCATTTCGGCACGCTGACCTTCGGTCGTCAGCGCGCTCTCGGCACGGATGCGATGCTCCTTTACGATCCGTCCGGCGGCGCCTATGCCTTTTCCTACATCGGGTATAACGGCACAATGGCTGGCGGCGGCGACACCGAGGACACTCGTTGGGATGACGCCCTGAAGTATCGCCTCACCTATGGCCCGGTCCATTTCGGCGCGATGTATAAATTCGCCGATGGTTCTGCCGGTTGCTACTCGGCCTCCGCAACCTGGACTGACACCACCTGTACGCCGGAAGCGGCGCATAACAACGCCTATGGATTCGACCTCGGCGGAGACTTCGGCAGAAACTCTGGCAAGTTCTCCGCCGACGTCGTCTTCCAACATTACAACCAGGCGATCAGCGTCTTGAACCCCCTGCTGGGGCCTCAGAGTCCGACGCAGTCCTATCAGTCGACCACGGACAGCATCAATACAAACCCTATTACCGGGGCCAATCTGATCGACACGAACAACACCGTATATGGCATCGTCACCGACAACAACGCAGTTATGGCCGCTGCCAGGTATAAGTGGGAACCATTCAAGTTTTTTGCCGGCTACGAATACATCTGCCAGAATAACCCGGCGAACCCATTGGGCGTGGGCGCCTCGGACCAGGGCGGTTATAACATGAGCGGGGTCGAAGACAATAATCTTGACTCTGAAAAATTAGTGAACATCTGGTGGACGGGCGTGAAGTATACCTACCGTAGCAAAACCGACGTCACTTTCTCCTGGTATCAACAGCGGCAGAATGACTTTCGTATTCCGCCGACCTGCACGCCTCAAAGTTTCCGAGCTTCCTGCGCGGGCACCCTCAACGAGGGGTCGCTCTTTGCGGATCATCACTTCACCAAGCGTTTCGACGGTTTTGCCGGAATTGCGTATTCCTACGTGAGCGGCGGTCTCGCCATTGCCATTCCTCATGGCCCCGGCGTCCCCTATAACTCCGACAATAACTTCGCTCCGACAGTCGGTGGTCGTTTCACCTTCTGATCGCTTCCGTGGAGGGCTCAGTCGAGAGCCCACATGGGTTGTGGTGCATCAAAACATCGAGGCGGGTTCATTGACACGGCTCTCGGTTGTTTTATAATTATTCTCATCCGATAATTATGCACCTCACCCATGAGCAGTTCCGGGAACTCGCCGGGAAACACGGTCTGGCGGTTACGCACCAGCGTCAGGTGGTCTATGAGGCCGTCATCGCTTCCCGCGGTCACTACTCTCCAGAAGATATTTACGCCGCGGTCCGGCGGCGCATTCCATCCATTTCTCTCGCCACGGTCTACAACAATCTCCGGCTTTTCATCGAGTGTGGCTTGCTGCGAGAGGTCACTCCTCATGCGTCCACGCTGCTCGTGGACGGCAATCTCGAACCTCATCATCACCTGGTGTGCTCCCGCTGCAAATCGGTGCAGGACATCGAGGGGGAGTTCATCGATTTCAAACGGCTGTCCCGGCATCTGCCGGACGGCTTTGATCTGACGCAGCCTTTGATCGAGGTCTTTGGCCTCTGTCGCCGCTGCAGCACAAGAACGTAATTATTTACTCAACGCCCAATCAAGATTGGAAGGATGAAAATATTATGGAAAATACCCTCGCGACATCCTCGGGCAGTGTTTCCCCCGAAGCTAAAGACAAAACCACCTCAGCCGAAGCGAAGTGCCCGGTAGCGCACGGCGTTCGCAAATCCCACGCGAATGTTGATTGGTGGCCGAATCAGGTAAACCTGAAGGTTCTGCACCAGCATTCCCCAAAGTCCGATCCCATGGGGAAAGAGTTCAATTACGCAGAGGAGTTCAAGACGCTCGACCTGAACGCGGTGATCAAAGATCTGCATGCCTTAATGACGGACTCGCAGGAGTGGTGGCCGGCTGACTTTGGTCACTACGGTCCGCTCTTCATTCGTATGGCGTGGCACAGCGCGGGTACATACCGCATTGGCGACGGCCGCGGAGGCGCCGGCGCCGGTCAGCAGCGTTTTGCGCCGCTTAATAGCTGGCCCGACAACGTGAACCTGGACAAAGCACGCCGCTTGTTGTGGCCGATCAAACAGAAGTATGGGAAGAAAATTTCCTGGGCTGACCTCATGATTCTCGCCGGCAACGTCGGACTTGAATCGATGGGATTCAAGACATTCGGTTTTGCCGGTGGACGTGCGGACGTGTGGGAACCGGAAGAGGAAATTTATTGGGGACCTGAAGGCACGTGGCTGGCGGACGAACGTTATAGCGGCGATCGTGATCTTCAGAATCCGCTCGGCGCGGTGCAAATGGGCCTGATTTACGTCAATCCGGAAGGGCCGAATGGCAGGCCGGATCCGATCGCTGCGGCGCGGGATATCCGGGAGACTTTCGCCCGTATGGCGATGAACGACGAGGAGACGGTTGCGCTCATTGCCGGCGGCCACACCTTCGGCAAAACCCACGGCGCTGCCGTTCCAGCCCAATATGTAGGCAACGAACCAGAAGGTGCCGACATCGAGGATCAAGGTTTCGGGTGGAAAAATAAATTTGGCAAAGGATTTGGCGCTGACACCATCGGCAGCGGCCTCGAAGTCATTTGGACCACGACGCCCACGAAGTGGAGCAACAACTTCTTCACCAACCTCTTCACTTACGAATGGGAATTGACGAAGAGCCCTGCCGGTGCGCATCAGTGGACGCCGAAAAATGGTGGAGGGAACGGCACCGTGCCGGACGCGCACGACCCGTCAAAGCATCACGCTCCCTCCATGCTGACGACTGACCTCGCGTTGCGCTTCGACCCTGTCTACGAGAAGATTTCGCGGCGCTTCTACGAGCATCCGGATCAGTTCGCAGACGCGTTTGCGCGGGCGTGGTTCAAACTGACGCACCGCGACATGGGGCCGATCCCACGCTACCTTGGGCCGCTCGTTCCGAAAGAGACGCTCATCTGGCAAGATCCACTTCCCGCCGTCGATCATACGTTGATCGGGGAGCAGGACATTGCCACTTTGAAGGCGAAAATCCTCAAATCCGGATTGTCGATATCCCAACTGGTGACGACTGCCTGGGCATCGGCAGCGTCGTTCCGCGGCTCCGACAAGCGCGGTGGGGCGAATGGGGCGCGCGTTCGCTTGGCGCCACAGAAGGATTGGGAAGTGAACCAGCCGGCCGAACTGGGGAAGGTTTTGGCGACGCTGGAATCGATCCAAAAGGAGTTCAATAGTTCTCAGTCCAACGGGAATAAAGGGAAGAAGGTTTCGCTGGCTGATCTGATCGTTCTTGGCGGCAACACAGCCGTCGAGGAAGCTGCGAAAAAGGCCGGGCATGACGTTAAGATTCCGTTCTCGCCGGGGCGCACGGATGCTTCACAGGAGCAGACGGACGTGCACTCCTTTGCCGTCATGGAGCCGGTCGCCGACGGGTTCCGCAACTATCTCCGAAGCGGACAAATTCTGTCGGCTGAAGAGTTGCTGGTGGATCGGGCTCAGTTGCTAACACTGACTGCGCCTGAGATGACGGTTCTGGTCGGAGGCCTGCGTGCTCTGAATGCGAACTTCGGTCACACCAAACACGGTGTGTTGACCAACCGGCCCGAGACGCTGACGAACGATTTCTTCGTCAACCTGCTCGACATGAATACGAAGTGGCAGCCCTCGAACACGGTAGAAGGCATTTCCGAAGGCGTGTATGAAGGGCGCGACCGGAAGACGAACGACACCAAGTGGACCGCAACGCGCGTGGATCTTATCTTCGGTTCGCACTCCCAACTTCGAGCGCTCGCAGAAGTGTACGCGAGTAATGACTCGAAGGAGTCGTTCGTGAAAGACTTCGCGGCTGCGTGGAACAAGGTCATGAACCTCGATCGCTATGATCTTGCCTGAGCGCGGCTAAACCAGGTGAACATCGAGAGTCGAAAAGGCGGGCGCCAGTCGCCCGCCTTCTTGGCTTCAGGCTGTTCGCGTGATCTGCGTCTAAGAGGCATCGCGAACTGGTATCCCTTTCGCCACAGTCCCGTGTGAGATACTGGGTGGCCCGAATGTCAAAAGTGCGTCTGCGAATACAGTTCCCCGCCTTCCGGGAACGCGTCGCGGTGGCGTTCTGACGCGCTGGGTGTAGACTGTACGCTAGGGTACCTTCAAACGAATCTATTCTTCTCAGGCACACCACGGAACACTTCCGCGCTCCACGTGGTGGATTTCCTGTTCAATTCGAGCACACCGCAAAGCGTAGCTTTGCAGAATCGTTAAATCCCCTATGAAAATTCTGCTGTATAACCCCGACAACGGTGTCACACGCAATTTCATGCCTCATCTATGGATGTTTCTGCTACAGGCACTCACGCCTGCGGAGCATGAAGTTTTGCTGGTCGATGGCAATGCGCAACCGATGGACGAAGCGGGGATTGCGCAATACGTCCGCGAAAACAAGATTGGATTGGTCGGAATCGGCGCGATGACGCGCATGGTCGCGAAGGCGTATCGCATGGCGGATGCGGTGCGAGCGACGGGCGTTCCGGTGGTGATGGGAGGGCCGCACGTTACGGAGATGGCGGACGAAGCGCTGGGACGCGATGGTGGGCCGCGCCATGCGGATGCAGTGGCGCTCGGAGAAGCGGATGCGACCTGGCCGCAGATCGTGGCGGACGCGGCGCGCGGCGAACTCAAGGAAGTTTATGCGCCGGTGGATGCTTTTGGGCAGGAGAGCAAGCCGTCGCTGAAGGAATATCCCGTGATTCCGTGGGAGACGATTGATCTGAAGCAGTTCAATCTGATTCCGAAGGCTATCGCTGGGACGCTGGGGAAGATTGGCGAAGGCTGGGGATCGTTTCGGATTGTTCCGGTGGAGTCGGGACGCGGCTGTCCGTATGGCTGCGAATTTTGTACGGTGACGGGATTTTTCGGCGACTCGATTCGCTTTCGGACGAATGAAAGCGTGGTGAACGAACTGCTGATGTTGAAGGCGCGAGCCCGCGAAGAGAAGGGACAGATCGCGGTCTTCTTTATTGACGACAACTTCGCGATCAATATCAAGCGGACGAAGTCGTTGTTGCGCGACATCATCGCAGCGGGCGCGCAGTGCCATTGGGTGGCGCAGATTTCGGCGAATCTGTTGCGCGATGAAGAGCTGGTGGATTTGATCGCGGCGTCGGGAGGGAAGTGGGTCTTCATCGGGATGGAGTCGATTGATCCGGCGAATTTGAAGGATGTAAACAAGGGATTCAACAAGCCAGGCGAGTACGCGGCGGTGCTGGAGCGGTTGGCGGCGCGGAATGTTTACGCGATTACTTCGTT
>Ga0302140_10010825_pt1 | contig 11240 bp, 13 predicted proteins | sample I_Bog_E1_1_FD_202095 | JGI IMG/M metagenome (GOLD analysis project Ga0302140, IMG submission 202095) | Peat permafrost microbial communities from Stordalen Mire near Abisko, Sweden - I_Bog_E1_1 | ecosystem: Environmental > Terrestrial > Soil > Wetlands > Peat | place: Sweden: Abisko, Stordalen...
AGACGTGGTCGTGAGGGCTGGTTGATCTATGCTGCTGAAATCAAATCCGGTAAAGGAAGGAGCTTGGCTGTATGACGAGGCAGCAAAGTTTTCGTTGTTGAAGTCCAGGCCATCGTAGTGCGACCAATCGATGGAGGCCGAGGACAAGCCAGCGGAATACATTGGCTGTTCGTGGTCTGGGATACTCGGGAAGCCGTCAAGAGTTTGCATGAAGTTGCACTCCCCGGTGATGTTGGAGAAGTCCAGGGGTGGTAAGAGACCATTCAACTGATCCAGGTTCGAGGTCGGGCTCATGAGGGGCGACCCATGTTCGGACTTGACCTTCCTCTGCTCCTGCTGGGCACTAACCATCGAGTCCTTGATGTGAGATTCGCTGTGCAAGGCATCGATGGTACTAGTATGCGGTAGATTGTCCACAGACCTATTAGCTAAGCCTGAAGGCGAAGGACCATGGATCGAATGCGCCCTTGGTACGACATAAGGGAGACCGCATTTGTGCGCCATATTGTTGTGCTTATGCACTGGTTTATGATGGCCATTAGCGAAAATGGTCAAGCCACCCTCTGACTGAGCTGTTAGAGCCCGAGGTCTGCGCTTATCGTTGCTTGGAGTTGAGGAGGAGGAGGCTTCATCAGAGTCGGACTCGGGCACGGGATCCAAGTGCTCTTTCTTAAGGGCACATGAGCAACGGGCGCCGTGGCTGCAACAGCAGTTATCTGCTGTGTCAATGATCAGAAACTGCTGCTGTGATGGCTTATGAATCCCGTGAAAAGCTCACCCTGTACGTCGCCTTCTTGAGAACAAGCTCCCTTGGAATGTGCCTTCTCGCCGCCACAGTCGCAACGAACGTGGGCAGACCGAGATTTGCGGAGAGTTCGACAGTGAGTGCACTGTGATACTGGGCGGCCCTGTGCAAAGACCAGTTAGCACGGTGCTATGGATGAGAAGGAAGAAATGTACCTTTTTATTGATGTGCTGCAACGGCCTGTCCGAGTGCTGGCAATTGCTAACACGATGGCCCCTCACACATGCCTCGCAGGCATACTTTTCGCCCTTGATCAACATCTTGACTTGACTAGAGTGTGATGTTGGTGAGGATGGAGAATAGGTGGCGAGGCGCCGGACGACCGTAAACGGCCGACACGGACGACCACAAGAAGTAGAGCACCTTCAAGATGTAAGGTTTGGGATTGTTGGCAGCCACAAGGACTGCAGAGTCGAGTAAATCGAGTCGCAGAAGGCTGAACAGGAAAATAGATATAAAATTGAGGATATCAACGCAGCAGCCGTGGTATATGCCAATTACTCCAAATCGAGATCCAACGCCAGAGATGCTTGAGATGCCAGAAGAAAGAGGATGATGACGAGGAGGAGAGGAGGAGAGGAGCGAGAACGCCTTGCACCGTAACGGCGCCGGCTGGAGTAGCGGGACACCGACTGCCGGTATGGGCGACCAAAATAGGAGGGGATTCCCTTTGTCTCTGCACGTTGGAAGAGGACTGTGAGCGTCGACAAAGTGGGCGGTGGTTTGGAATTTGTACGGCGAATACGGTAGCCGGTAGGGCGGGGCAGGGCAACAGCAGCGCGGTGTGCGCCTTGGCCAGGGAGCTGGTGGAGAGTTGGCTGGCCGCTGGAGAGGTGAGGTGTGGGTGCAGCAGGGTGGCCGAGCAAGATCGGGAGGTGTTCGAGCGCCTCGACAGCGCCGACAGGGGGGCGGCGAGAAAGAAGAGGGAGAGGCCTGGCGCAGCGGGCTGTCCTTGTACGGGCGGCCGCACCGCTCGAGTCGCAGTTTCCACACCCTCCCCGTACGTACGGTCACTGTTGCAGATTTTTCTGTATTTTCTGGCCACACCTCTCTTCTCGTCCACGAGTCACCAATGCACCACCGGTGAAGCCAACGCAAACGCCCGCGTCAGACTCACCTCGCGCTTCGATGCTGCACGCCAGAACAGAACAGAACAGACAGCAGTGGGGTGCAGCCAACGTCAGTGTCGTCGCCTCGCGCCAGCAAGCAACAAGCAAGCAAGAGGGAAAGCGAGGCAATCCACAAATAATTTCGTCTGCATGCAGAACCAGCGCTCGCGCAAGTTTTATGGGGCAGGCAAAGCGATGCGCCTTCCTCTTCTACCTACAATGTAGCTAGCTATTTACGACCACCGTCTCACATCTGTATTTACGCGACAGGATTACGGTCGACACGAGACCCCCAATCTGGACGCCCAGCAGAGATCTCGAAAGCAACACGGGTGGATCAGGGTGGCGGAACCAAACTGCTGCAGCAGCCTTCAGGCCGTTCGCAGCCGGCTTGCGAGAATCAGCCATGCCCCTCCAGCGCTGCATCAGCAGCAACCTTGGTAAATTGGCACCGTATTGAGACGAAAATCAGCACTTGACGGTGATTCCAGCTCTCCCCGACCCTTTACCCCTCCACCACATCGTCCACGCGCGACTCAGCCCCAAAGCTTTGCCCGATCGATTACCGTCAATATCGACCACTGCAACAAGGTTCTCCAGGATCACCGCCGGCTTGATATTCCGCACGCACACAGGCACACAACACCGCCTGCAACGATGTGCCCTCAATACACATGCCTTAAACTGTATCGACCTTAGCTACCGCGACCGCTGCTCAGGTCTCCGCGAGAAAAAGCACTTGCAAACACAAATAATCCCTTTAGCTAGCTAGTAGTTTACCAGACTTCCAACTCCCGAGGCCAGGCCCACTTGTAAACACACGGCATTCAATGGGGTGTTGCCTCCCCTCGAGAATGAATGGTCGAATCCACCATTATCCGCTCCCCCAATCTTCGACAACTGCATGGACGCTTGTGTAGTCCATCTGGCTGGGATCACATCGACAATTTGACGGAGAAAGCTCAGCAAGCGCCTGCAGCATGCACGGCTAGGCTGGCACCGTTTGGAGCTTGCTGCATCCTACGCCAAACTTCGAGACAGATCAGATTCACAAGGAATCCAGAGATGGCGACCCCCCGGGGACTGAGGGGTTGCTGGCGGTGCCAGCCGGCTTGTGCTATCGCGCTGCTCCTCCCTCGCCTGAAGGTGCTGTTTCCATTACCTACCCGAGCCACGGGCATGCTTCACGAACAGCAAAGCCTTACCCCACGAAGCCACAAAGCATTCCGGCCATCTCACTTTCAGAAACGGCGCCGACTTCTCCCTGCCGACTGCTTCTTTGGGTCTTTGGTAGCCCTCACAAAGACGATTGGACGACAACGCTCCAAGGTCGAAGTTTTCTCGACGGCGCTCATGATCATCTGCTCCCCCGGCAGCCTCACAGCCCACCAGATTCGAGAATTATACGGGTCCTCCAGATGGTAACACAAGATTGCGACCCTCCATCAGAAAAGAGGATATTCTTATTACGCTTACTTTCCGCCCTGCAGCTGCAATACGGAGTACCTCCGAGCATAATGTCCTACCACCAACCATGAAGTAGCACTCGCTCTTCGCTCTTCTCCATGTTCACTAGAATCGCGAAATGCGCCGTGAAGGCTCCATCCCAGCGCCTGTAGAGTCATGCAGCGGGCTACATAGGTCAATTTGCCCTGATCGCGAGAACGGTGTGCGAGACACAAGTGCTATCTCAAAATAGGCTGTCTGACATTCGAAGTTCTTACCCCCACCCCTTGAACTGACCATCATCGATTGACAACCGGGCGCTCTATCTTTTCTCCAGCGGAATGAATAATTACCTGCATCTGAAGCTAATGGATCCCCACGTTCACTTCGCTTTCACCGCCAGAAAGAGATTTCATTTGCGCAGGGCGGACATCATCCAGTAAAATAAATCCCTCATGACTCCACGTGACATGCTTCCCTCCTCTTCTCTCCACTGCTCGGAAGACTGCCGATTGAACGTCATGAGGGTTCCGCAGTGGTCATGAGCATCAAAATGAGGACCCTGAATGTTTAGCACTGAGGCGAAGCATCTACCGACTTCTTAGGAGGCAGCGATCTCCAGCCCTGGGTCTGCAACTTTCTTAGTGCTAGCTAGAAGATTGGACAGTGAGTCTTTCGTCCTTTCGAAGTAGTGCTGACTCGACGAACCCCTTTTTTGAATACCCAAAAATGTTGACACAGACGCTCAAAGCTCGGAGAAAGGTTTATATGAGGTTCAGGAGCAGGTCCTGGACTTCGCAGATGAAGGCGAATATGTGGCTTTTCTTTACCTTCTACAGTATCCTCGATAGGCTGTCCCCCGAGGGTGGTCATCGCACAATGCTAGTTTCAGTTTGCCAACATGGAGTAAGAGAAGAGCCTGGCTGGCCAGAATGTGCCTCAAATCAAGTGATATTTGATAAAGCAAGATCATCTTTAGACGCTAGGTTTCCCTCAAATTGCAGTACATGGAGGGCGACCGTTGTGTTACGAGTCGCAACAACCATTAGCGGTTGCAAGTATTCCATGTTATATGACTCCCTATCCTGTAAGTCGTTTTAAAGATTCGTAATAGTTACTGTATTCGATCATCAGCTTCTCATAGAACGAGTCAATCGCTTGATATGAAGGTGAAAATCACATGCTCTTCACTATGCTCCGCTTGCAAACTTATCCGGTACGATTTCAAGGATGCACAGACTTTAGGAAGGCGTTATATTTTGCCAACCATTGATTGCATTTGCTGTTGTGGTATCTATCTAGTGCTCCATTCGCCGTCGTCTCACCTCGCGCACGAACCCATCGAGACACAGCCCATCATTATTTCCTGATCCATTTCCACGTAAATTCCTCATTCGCCCCATCATCCCTTATGCTTAGTTGATCTTCTTGTTCTTTGCTGGTGCGGCGGTGATCGGCTGACCGTTTCGTTGCTGGTAGACTCCATACAAGAACAGAGCACCAATGATTGCTCCAATGACAACAATGTTGCCTGCGACCACGTTGTTAGTTTCCACATGGTTGAGAGTCAGGTAAAACTTACTCAAGAGGAACTTCAACAAGCCCTCAAATGTTTGTGCCAGGCCGGAGATCATGGTGCCAACGGCAGCGAAAGCAGTAGAGATGATACCCCAAACCGCGTTGAGAAGAGATTGGAATACAGCCAGGATGGAGCTCAAAACGGCGGTAATGGCACCGAAGATCGAAGAGATGAAGTTGCCAATGGAGTCGATGAGAGAAGGCATGATTGCGATTGTTTTATTTGTTTGCGGGTTTTAGATTGCGATGGGGTCTGAGCAGTGGTCAATGTTGATCCAAGGAGGATGGGGTTTGCAGAAGACTCACGATTATGGATTCCAAGATATCAGGTTCGAAGATGGTATTTCAGAAGTCGGTACTAATCCACCTTCAAAGCAGGCACGAGAGCAAGTTATGTGGCTGTGAATTTATACCCCATCTTTTCCTTGTGGCGCAACAGCTTTAGGATGACCTCACACTTCGAGCAACCCAATCACGGTCGTGAGATCTTCACGATACGTGACTTGGCCCCTGTCACTTTCAACCGTGGCGGTTGCGTCACTGGGAAAGCAAGCCAACCTCCTTTCTTGGTCATTCTGACGAGCACTATATCGTTGCCTACAACCGAGACACTTACTAAACACGTCAACGTACCTCACAAATCCCCCAACTGCTCTATCTGGGTGGACTTCAACGAGCAGGAGATTCTTCGATCATTCATTGGCACTCGTCAGTGGCGGTTTTTTTTGACAGGGGCAGTGAGGGGCATGGCGGGGCACGGTGCACCCCGCAGCCCTCCGAAAGCTTGGCATCTATCCACAGCAAAAATAGAAAATCTTCCACTTGCGAATGGCTTCATTTTGAGTGATGTGAGTCCGTGTATAAAGTTGTCACAATTTGTTTTCAGACAGAAAGTAGAATGCTTGTTGAGCGAGAGTTTCACATGTGTTGTTCTTCTCAACCCACTCGTTGCCTTACTCCTTTCGACAGGGTGCGTGACTGAGGTCGCAAAATCATTCAGGGCCTGCACGCACCGTAGGCAAGATTGATATCCTATTCAGAATTTGAGCGTTGAAAAGTAGTCTGCCTTGCTTCTGGAAATGCCTCCCAAACCCGAAGGTCTTCCAAAGAATTGGCCTCCTAGATTTCCTTACCTAACATTGCCGTCCTATTCTCCAAATCTCACCCCAGACCACCTATTGTCCCTTCGAACGCGTCCGAACGAGGCCATCTCAACACCAGCCAGCCACCCCAAAGGACCCTGTTCTCTTGTCAAAATCACCCCGATCACCACACCCTCCCACCCGGCAAATGAACAGTCAGGACTCTTTGCAGCAAAAGATCTGAAGCCAGGTTCTTTCATCCTGCAATACCTCGGCGAAATCCATGTCTCTTCATCAGATGATCCTGCCACCATGGACACACACGCCAACTCAGACTACGACCTGTCTCTAGACAGAGAACTCGGCCTTGGAATCGATGCAGATAAGAGAGGCAATGAAGCGAGGTTCATCAATGATTATAGAGGTGTGGCAGAGAAGCCCAACGCCGAGTTTAAGGAGATTTGGGATGAGAGGAGGAAGGAGCGAGGGATGGGTGTTTGGGTTTTGCCGGAGGGGAAGAGTGGAAAGGGGAAGGGCATTAGGAAGGGTGAGGAGATTCTGGTTAGTTATGGACGGGGCTTCTGGGGGGCTAGAAAGGGTGATATAGATAGCGAATTGAGATGAACTTCTTCTCTAAAGCTGTTCGTGGGCCTTGGAGTCGAGCCGAAGGAGAAGAAGGGAGATCGGTGAGCCGAGAGAAAGCTGGTTTGGGTGGCAAGTTGATGTACGCAATAGCTTGGAGAATGCTCTTCAATCTCAGCATCTTTCATCCCTTCACAAATCGCCAGTCAAGAACTGCGCCCTCCCCAACCCGAAACTCCAATCCTCATTCGTATTCGCCGAGCAAGTGATTATCAGATCTGTCCCAGGCACACCACAATCCTTCTCCAGCCTCCTCTGCAGCTCCGCATACAGCGCCTGCTTCAAATTCGCATCTCGACCTTGCTGGAAAACTTGGATAAAGACTAATTTGTTCGTTCGCGTGAAGCTCAGGTTCGTGTCTTCGCAGATAATTTCGTAGGGTTCATGCTGTGTAATGATTTGGTATCTGCGATCAAAATTAGTTTTAAAAAGGAGGTGATGATAAATGCGGCATACCTATCTCGTGGAGGCGCGTTAAATTTCTGCAGGAGGACTTCTTGGACTATGTCTGCTAATTTCTTGATCTCTTCCGGTGTACGGACGTTTTGATCATGTCGATCTTCACGAGAGGCATCTTAAACAAGTGTTAGATCACAATGAGAACGCTTTCACAATCTTGGGAGGGATGAGAGGATTCTTGGTGGAAGCATTTATTTCCATCATCTTGTCTTAAAAAAGAAAATGGGCGACTATGATGTTATTCCGACTTCGGTGGCATGACGTTGTGCATCTTGAGGATACACTAGAACAATAAGTGCACTTAGTCAGATCAAGGGATCTAGACTATGAGCGACTTTTCTACTTGGAGTTTCAGCAAAAAATGAAGTGATTTGCTTTCACGCACGCAGGCGAGTTCTTCAAGTCAAATAGCATGTTCGTCAAAGACCAGGCCCTTTGTCCTACCGGCAGATAAAGTTGGCTCTCCATCCACAAAAGCGTTGCCATGGACCTGACTATTTTCATCATGTAGCCAGCCAAGATATGAGAAGTTTCCATTGATCATGGTACCTGACTTTGCGGAGTTTTCGAGATCTATCATCACGGGATGCATTTGTTGTCACTGGGTCTTCGTATCTGGTCTTCACATTAACACATACAATTATTGACACGAGGTTGTCTCTTGAAGAACAGTATTATGCAACAATAAGAAATTAAATCGGTACAGTTTTTGATCATACTTTGACTTTCAGCCACTTGACTGATTAGTGTTCAGAGTTAGAAAAGAACTTCTCGCCGGACTTCCTCGAGCTAAGGCCTGCAGGTCTGGGAAAGGCGAGAGTATCACCACATGCGAGCGCGTGCCTGCTTCCAGTCCTTTTCTCTTGGGCTGGCCTTTCGTGGGCGCTCCTTGTGATACTTGTATAGCAGTACTTCCTCACCGAGGAAGTCTGCTAGTGGCAGCCATTTACTTACGACTGGGTTTCCAACATATTTCACCCGGTAGTGCAGTTTTCCTGCTATGCGGGTAGAATCTATGATAGATTCTAGTTCATTACCACTAGGCAAAGTGATTGATATATCCCCAGGTGCTAGGGAGACCACTGGAGCCTTGGTCTCCGGTTTGGCCATATCGACCCAAGTCCTTCCAAGATGCTCTCCTTGCATCTTGGCCCATTCGGAGTGAATATGGTGCCTCCTGGAAAGGTAAATTACCTCTGCAGTGCCCTTGCTTCGTCTCAGGGACTGAAGTCTGGACTCGTATTGTTGTCGCGCATTGTGGAGATGGTTTTCATAGACAAACTCAAGAGACGGATCCTTGAGTTGGTCGTCAAATGCCCAGATGACCTGCTCAATATAGACGATATCAAGTTCCCAACGATGAGCACGTGTGTCGAAGTCGTCCCCAGCTTCCGTACGATCGTATAATGCTTCGCCCAATGCTCCTCTGCAGTGTTCGAGCAGCTCGTGAATGGTCAGCAGCTCGTCTTTTTGGTTGCAATGCGGGCACGGTGCATTGTTCAGCACAAACTCGATGTTTCGAATTTCTGGATTGACAACTAGTAGTTTGTTATCCGTGTGGAGGATATGTTGGCAGGTTGGAAAAACTTCGAATACAGCGATCGAGTCTTCGTAGCCTTGCTCTGCTTTCGTGTCATTTCTAGCCATGTCGGGGTTTTCTGATGTCGAAGACATGTTGATTGATGGTATTTTCTGAGATGAGGATATGATGGTTTTGTTTTGTGTTTGGATTGAACCGTTGATACTTTCTACTTTTTCTCGGACCTTTGTCTTATATGACCATCCTAATGTTGTTGTTCAGGCTCTGAATCTTATCTCTGCAATTGCTGTCGTCCCTCCAAAGAAGTTGGATAATGAATTCACGCCATGTTCACGAGGGAACAATGGCATGATGAAGAAGGATAAAGACGAGGAAGAATAAAGCACAGCACCTGCTCTACAAAAGGTATGTAAAACACGACAATGCCATTGTTGATAAATAGAACAATGGCCAACTGATTGTAATAAACATTGCCTGTAATCTGCCAGGATATCAGCCAAGGATAATTCATTATTCGACCATTCAAATACATTTTCAAACAAAGCAACAACAATACAATGTCCTCTATTAACCACAACACAACATCACTTTTAGACCTCAGTGTCTCTATCAGCGACGATACATCATGCTACTCTGAAGACAGCCAACCACGGATCTGTTTTGATGGGTACTGCATATTTCCATTGGGAGACATGTGCGAGGCTTGCAAGCTAGACCGTCAGATTCGAAAGAAAATGGTTAGCAGAAATGAGAGAGTGCAAATAGCCGAATGGGTCGAAGAAATCAATGTTCAAAAATACATCACGAACTACAGTGGCCAAGAATTCGTCGGCGGCGCCGACGAACGAGATGCCATCGAGAACGACGATGGTGAGGATAGAGAAGTCGAAGCCGAAGGTGGAGAGGGCTATGATGGAGATGACGATTGTAGTTCGGATGAGACGGAAATACCGAATCATTCGGATGAGGAGGACCGTCCTGATTTCTCCGGCATCATACCAGTGTCATTCGCATGCGAATGGACAGCTCATACAAATCGTTCCTCGACCCTAGAGGAAAGATCTCCGTCCACAGGGGCGGCTTCCATCCTCAATCAACAGCTGGGCGGGCAAATGAGAGATGCACGTCTAGAATCATGGATTTGTGATATCTTCGATCGTACGCTGGACGGACAGATGGAAGACACTATCTTCATCGGCGGTGCAGAGGATGATTCTGGCCAGGTGCGATGTCCACTCTGTGGAAATCCTGTTGGTGATGCGAGAGACCAGCACTTGATCCAATGCCAATTTGCCCACGATGAGCAGGAACGGATGGAAGCATCATTGAAAAGGGTTGGAAACGGCCGCTGAAAGTTTAGTGGCAGGATCCTAATGAACCAGACGTCCCAAACCATGGGGGACAAATAAAATGCTTCCGCTCTAAATGTGCTAGAGGCAGCTGTGGCATCTCCATGTTCTGTGAAATGTTCGAGCAGATCCAAGACTGGAGCGTGAAGTGTGGCTTTTACGTCCATCGGGAGGTAGTGGCCTCTCACACGTTAGACGTCAACAACCTAGAGTATGGAAATTCAATTCTTATAAGACAAAGATCGGAGAGATCGCCAGCGAAAAAGTAAAATGCAGGTGATGGTGTTTGCACACCGCTAGAACGTGTGGCCTGACTAAACAATAAATATGCAGGTTAATCTCTATAAAGATCTCCGTCCCCAAGCCCGAGTGGAGTCAAGATTCTTGCAATCGCTCTCTCTTCCCAGTGACTTTGTGCAGAGTGCAGAATGATGTCGCAACGAAGCGCTTGTTCGTGATCATGAAGAATTCAAAATCTACGGTAGGAAGTCAGATGAGCCGGTGTGTTGTTTGCGACACGAGAGGTTTGGGGGCATGTGATTGGTGAATCAAGCTCGCAACACATGAATGCCATCTGAAGCCGATCGATGACTCTCCCTTCCCCTCTTCACTAACCGTTGACAAGCAAATTCTTCAAAACTCGCACTCTGATATCGTCCAGACTCCGCCGTCACCAAAGAAAGAACCCCGAAACACTTGATTCAAAGAACAATCCTCTCCTCCTCTCTCGCCACCGATTCTGTCGCATAAGCTCGACCTTTCAAAAACAACTCTCGTCGCAATCGATTGGCAGACCCCAACGAACCTCCGTTCATTTCCTTCTTCTTGCTCAGGAATCTTTCTTCACTTCATCACACCTTTAAAAACGCCGTGTCCCACAGAGGCCACAGCGAGGTGTATCTGAAGTGAGTGAAAGATCCCTTGCCACCTTCGCGACAGATGAGCAATCTTCTGTGGCGCTACTATCACAATGAGGAGGTCGAAAGATTTCGGCACCTCCTTTCGAATGGAAGCCATAGCGCCCAATATACACCGAAAGGGCACGGGGGAGCGCTTGGGACACATATCGTGGGAGGATCGGTAGGAAGTCCCAGTGGATTTGCAACATCTCCCAGATCTGTGGTGAAGGGTAGGAAGGTCTCTGGTCAGGCAGGGATTCTTGGGGCCGGTAAAGGAGGCGGTTCAGGACTGAGTCGAGCAGAGGTCAATAGTAGGGATCATGCTGGACTT
>Ga0302140_10010826_pt1 | contig 11240 bp, 11 predicted proteins | sample I_Bog_E1_1_FD_202095 | JGI IMG/M metagenome (GOLD analysis project Ga0302140, IMG submission 202095) | Peat permafrost microbial communities from Stordalen Mire near Abisko, Sweden - I_Bog_E1_1 | ecosystem: Environmental > Terrestrial > Soil > Wetlands > Peat | place: Sweden: Abisko, Stordalen...
CAGCCGGCATGGCATTTGGATACGATACCGTTGTGAACGGCGCATCTATCTCCATGCCCGCTTTCTTCCTCTACTTCGGTGATATAGGTCCAACTGGCCCTTATCTCCCCTCAATCTGGACCTCTCTCTGGACTGCAATGTCAGCGCTGTGCCAAGCTATCGGCGCCTACTTCGCTGGTTTCTTCTTGGATCGAGTGGGGAGAAAGTGGCCTGCTGTCGGCGCTGGTCTAATTACAGTTGTTGGGACAGCTGTGCAGTACACCGCTCACAGCAGAGGTTCCTTGATGGCAGGGAAGATGGTCACTGGTCTTGGTATCGGTGTTGCCATGGCCACTGGGACAAGTTATGCTTCAGAGGTAACCACCTCCCAACTTCACCCCAGAACTGCCATCTAACAACACTAGGTTGCGCCCCTCAAGCTTAGAGCACCAGTGCAATCCGCTCTCGTCCTCTTCACAGTCTTCATGCAAGGCGTAGCTTTAGGCATAATCCGCTCCTTCGTCCCCAACATCGCACAGCAAGCCTTCCGCAACGTCTTCGCGATCCAATGGGCGGTAGGCTTCCTCTTAATCCTCGCCTTCGCCGTGACGCCCGAGTCACCCGTGTACCTCATCAACAAACACCAGCTGCAAAAAGCGCACAAAGTAATGACGCTCATCTACGGCAAAGACAACGACGTTGACGCACGGCTCGCGTACCTGATCAAGATCATCCGTGAGGAAAATCACTCCGAGCACGAGCGCGGGACCTATTTCGACTGTTTCAAGGGAACGGATCGTAAGCGTACGCTCACTGTGATGCTGATTTATACCGCGGCCAACTTCGCTGGCGCTGCATTCCTCTCGCAATCCATCTACTTCCTCATCACAGCCGGCCTACCCGCAATCCACTCCTTCGACGTCTCGATCGGTGGGTTCGGACTAGCATGCATAATCATCGTCGCAAGCTGGTTCGTAGGCGAACACATCCACCGCCGCACCGGATTCCTAGTTGGGCTCATCGTCAACTTCATCTGCATGCTGATCGTCGGCTGCCTATACTACGCCAACGCAAAGGGTGCACTCTGGGCAATTGCCGTAATCATGTACGCTCCCTCCTCTCTCCATCCCCTTCCTTCACCCAACTAACCTAATAATGAAAAGGAATCTCGACATCTCGCTGCAAACATCGCTCATCCAAGGAATGGGCTGGCCCATCGCCGCAGAACTCAGCTCCTACAGACTAAGAGCGAAGACGATCAGCATCGGCATCATCTGCCAGACGCTCTCGACCTGGGTGACGCTGTTTACCGTGCCGTACATGTATAACGTCGACTCGGGCGACCTGGGGGCTAGGACGGGCTTCGTGTTTGTGGGGACTACGGTGCTGTTGCTTGCTGCGGGGTTCTTTTTGGTTCCTGATACGACGGGGTTGACGGCTGAGCAGATCGATCATGCGTATGAGCAAAGGATTTCACCGAGGCGGTTTGGGGCGATTGGTGAGGGTGGGGGCTTTGTGGATGGGCTGGAGAAGGGGATTGATGGTTGAGTTGTTTGTATTGCTATCGCATCGTGTTTGCGGTGAGAAATGAAGGCTCCTTTTCAAAGCTTCTTTTCTGTGCGAATTTCTGATGTCATGCCGATCACACAAGTCTCTGAGCTGATTTGTAACTGGTTTAGATGTTCCTACCTATTCTTAAATGTAGGAGTGCGGGATATCGAGCAGAAATAGAGATATTGTCATTCTATAAGCCGCTGAACTTGGTATACTGAGTTTCATATAAGATACCTTTAGATAAGACTGCTCAATAGATAACGATAGATGAAACGAAGGTGTTGTATTTGTATTTGTAACCAAATCTCAATACTATATCCTCAATCCGACATTCATATTTCCAAGCCAAGCCACTCTCCGCTCTCTTCAAACAACCAGCAGTAGGAAGCCTCTCGCAGGCGTTTTCACACCTTCTCAACATGCACCCCACTCCCATCACCAATCCCATTCCCACCCAACGCAACCTTCTCATCACTCTCCACCCTCCCAATCTCGCCTTCAGAAGCCCAAGGACTAACATCCGTCCCCGCAAACTTCCTCGCCTTGACCCTCCTCTCAAACAGAATATCCAGCTCACCATACGTCCTGCCCCTGGGTTCCGGCAATCTAAAATAAGTCCAAAGCCAGCAAAGTGCGCACATGCCCGCCCAAAAGAAGCCGGCCTTGCCGCGCCAGTTCCACGCGGTGGGGTTCAGCATGTACGGCATGATGACGCCGTTCACGATGCCGAAGACGTTGTAGACATTTCGCGCGAGCACGATGGACTTGGTCTTAAGGCGCGTGGAGGGAATTTCGGCGACGAGAGAGTAGCAGACGGGCCCGACGGTTATGTCGTATGTGAAGGTGTAGATGAGGAGTAGAGAGCCGATGCCCCAGGAGGCGCCTTTGGAGTTGGAGATGCTGATTAGGCCGATCAGGAGTAAGAGCAGGGTCAACAGGGCGAGGCCGTAGGTGTAGAGGGTTCGTCGGCCGGCGCGCGCCATTAGGAACCAGGAACCGATTGTGCCGAGGATTCCAAGTGCGTACTGAGGTGTCTTTTAGCGATGGTGACAGGGAAGGGGGAGGGGATGTACTTGTGCCATCGACATGTCAAATGCGTCTATAGTCGGCAAGCCCGCCTGCTCGTAGAAATACGTCGAGTACCCCATAAACGCGCTGCCGCATAGATTCTGGATCGTCCAGGTGACGCAGACGATCTCGGTGCGTCGCAGGTCGATGCCCTTGAAGCAGTCGAAGTAGCCGGTGCCGGACTCAATGGCTTTCTCGAGTTCGTTGGTCGTTACCATCATGGCGATCGTTTGGTCGACGTTGAAGGAGTCGTCGGCGTTTTTGGCGGAGGTCAGGGAGAGCAAAGCTTTTTTGGCATCTTCCTGGCGCCCTTTGCGGACGAGCCACCTGTGGAGGTTAGATGTGTTTGGAGGAGAGGTAAATGGAGCAATACCAAGGAGATTCGGGGGCGAAGAGGACGCCGATCATGATTGGGACTGGCCAGATCCATTGAATTGCCTAGAAGCAGAAGTGTAAGTTTGGATCACGTCTCAAAAGATTCATCGCCAAAGAATTATACGAGGAGCAATTTAGAATGCTTACAAAAGGAATTCGATAACTCCACTGATCGGGTCTTAGTACGAGAGCTCTCAGAACTCCCGAGGCAATCAATTGTCCAATAACCCAGCAAAGATTGACATAGGTGGTAAGGTAAGGCCGAAGCTGCACTGGACACACTTCAGAGGCATAGGCTGTAGTCAAGGTCTGGAACACGCCCCAGGGGATGCCACAAAGGATCTCTCCAATTTGTAGGTCAATGAGGTTCTTAGCAAAGAACGGGATGAAGATGAAACCGCAGACAGCAATCAAGGACACCATCATCGTCTTCCTGTATCCGTAGCGTTCGCTGACGATACCGTTGATGAACAGGCCCAGGATTTCTCCGACATTGGCGCCATTGGACAGACCTGCTTGCCATGGAGCAGGAATCTGATATGGAGTCTTGGGATCGCCCGTCGGGCTACCATAACGCTTGTTGAATGAAGGGAAGGCATAGAAATTGGCTAGAAGCACGACGTCGTACCCTTCCATAATAATAGCTGTAGAGAGGCACATGCTGAACATAACGGCTTTGGGGTATGTCCTGAAGGCCTGCATGATGGACATGCTCTTTTCGGTATGCGTAGCATCCTTGGCCCCTTCCATGAGGGATGGCATGTTGGGATTGGCCACAGACATTCTGCGAAAGACAGTGTCCGTCGGGATAAGGGAATTAACCCTCGCATCGGAGTCACGGCGATCCATGGTGGATGTTTTGTAGCAGAGCTACTCGAAACAGCGGGATTCAGCAAAGAGAGATTTCAGTAGTATGCGAATACAGAATTCGCACGATAACCCCACTAGAGGATTAGAAAAACACGAAACTCGAGAAAGGGAGGGGCAGCTCTTATCTACAGCATCGCCTAAACTTTCGGTGACACCTTGCACAGCATACGAGCGGAATCTTGCATGACGGAGCTGGCATCTTGAAGATCATGAGGTCTGCTGTGGAGACCCCACAACCAAGCAACAGGCCCCAGTAGCTTCCGCTGCCGCCTTCGAACGCGTGGAAATGCCTCTTAATGGCCGTGTCGGAGAACTACCCCGCTGTGATGGCCCCTTTGCGTCCAAACTACGGGTCGGCAGAGGAGATATCTCTAGGACGGCTGAAGCTGGGCCCAGCAAGATTCTGGGGATGGCAGGAAAGATGGGTTGCAGCGGTCATGGTTGTTGAAAATCCAATGCAGTTGCTACGTCGGTGTGGATGCCGAGGTGCGACCTGGCCAACCGAAGCTGAGCTGAACCGCCTCCAGCAGAGCAGTGATGAGCTGGGGCCGTCGCGAAAATATTCGGAGGGCTTGCCCGGCGAAATTCCTACCTATGGAACAAGCAATTATTAAGTCGTCGTAAGGGACGAGCAATAACCACGAGGATTCGGAATTGGGATGTCCAACGAGGTGGCAGAAAGGGCGAGTGTTGTGTAACGGAGGCGTTCTGGGGGGGGGACGGAGATGCCGTCATGTGTTGTAACCCAACGTTCAGCCCTCAAAAGAGGCTTTTTGGAGGCCCTAGAACAGGATATGTCGGCTCAAGGCGCTGCTGATCATGGCTTGATTGGCGGTTTGACAGTAAAAGAAATAGAAGCCTGGTCTGAACTTGCAATATCAGGAAGGAGATGAGACCTCGATCCCAGCCGTCGTACGGTTGACCATAGTCCTGTCTGTCTAGTATCTTCCTAATATCTTTATTAGCGAATTTTCAATAGGGGTAAAAGCTTACAGACACCAAAGGCTTTATATGCCTCTTCAAAGGAAAAGAATTCTGCCGGCTTACTGCACCCTCCCACGTGCTCCTCTTTCAGGACTCATGTTGGTGATACAGAACATGGCGGAGCAATTTCTGATGGGACGCGAATGCCGATCTGTTGATAGGCCGTCGAGACCCGGCGTCTGTCGGGCTCGGGGGGAGTGCCGTGGAAATCAGCCGCCGACGACAGTTCTGCAGCAGCATCGAACGATTGCGGCGGTTCTCTGGTGTCAACGGCCAGGGTTTGGAGATACGCGGACCGAAGGGGCTCGTTGATAGGTGGTGCGGGGGGGAAGCCAGATGTAAGGCGTCCCCGATAGTGGTGTTGTGCAGAGGTCGTTTGTCTGGGTTGGCAAGCTGGAGCGAGCAGAGTTGGAAGGCATTGGCGGCCTGGCGACCCTGGGTCAGGCGATTGAAGCCTGACTGGACCCCTAAGCCCGAAGCAGGCCTAGCGCCTGCCATAGCGCGTCTCATCCCCGCCTTTCATCTCACTCACCCTCCTCACCCCCCGCATGCTCGCCACCACCGCCCTTGGCTGCTCTCAACGCTCCCCTCCTTGGCCCTCCCCGCTCGCCTCGCCATATCTTTCGCTGGTTACAAGTCTGGCCCCGAATCCAGTTTTCAATCTTCCCATGATATTCCGGTAGCTCCACGACTTGGGAGAGGGGATGTCTCCAGAACCAATCAAGCCCGTGACTGGCCGGAGAACTGTGTGTGATCACTGTCGAAGACGTCGTAAGTCAACTCTCCCAGTAGCTTGGTTCACGATGATGCTGTTATCGTCGACTGGCACATGTCAGCAAAGAGCTTGAGCACTGACCACGCTGCTTCGAATATAGGCATACGCTGTGATGGAGAGTTCCCCTGCAATCAATGCAGCAATGCGTCCCTAGGCTGCAAGAGAGAGCATGTCCCCAAGAGGCGGGGTCCCAAGAGGGGCAGTGGAAGGGTCATCAATGAGCTGAGGGCCCAGGATGGAGATGTTCCGCCAGGAGGAAAAGTTCATCCACCGTCGAATGGTTCCACATCCGGCAGCCATACTTCAGGTCCACCATCGTGAGTTATATCTCTTGGATCATTTTTGCCTTTCTTGGCGTATCTGTCAATGTTGTCTGGACTTCGGGGATGCAGATACGTTGAATTGGGGACGAATTGTTGAAGTCAACAAAAGAGTCCAGGTCATGTGACACCCAGGTGTTGGGTCTTTACCACTGCTTCCCATACTGTTTCACCTCACAACTGAGGTCTCAAAATCATATACTCATTTATATATCACCAGAATTGATCAATGGATCTCGGACAGCGCTGCCGCCGCGGCACACTACCCATGGCACCCTATCATGTCGGACATCCACCGGCACGAGGAGCCAAACAGCATGTTCACAACAGATCAGTTCAGACCGACAAGTCCAAGCTACTTTCATTTGATCCAGACATGTCTCGACCTTTTCATGGAGCATATATATCCTATCATGCCTCTGGTACATATGCCAACGCTTCGATCATCCATAAATCGGCCGCTCGAGATGTATGAGAAGAATCTGCTGTACTCGTTATGTGCCCTCACATCGACCCATATGTCGGGTAAGAACATCTTGGCACCGGGACCCCCTTCATGGGAAGCAGCTGGACGATTCTTCCTAGATGAGTGCATATCGGTTCGCCAATCCTACGATTTCATCGAAGACAAATCACTCTCTGCAGTCATTTCTTCGTATTTCATACACACGGCTTTCTTCGAACTCAACCAAAATCGAAAATCTTGGTATTATCTGCGGGAGGCTTTGACATTGGGTCAGGATCTTATGTTACACGATGAAAATTCATATGTTGGTCTGGCATCAGCTGAAGCACTCTGTCGCCGGCGGACATTCTGGATTCTTTACGTTACCGAAAGGTATGCAAGACTCTTGCTTCGCATGTTCCAAATTATTGACACAAGTAGATCCTTCGCTATCCTCCGCCATAAGCCCCTGACCCTCTCCAAAACCCCTGAATTCCCCACCACCCTCCACGATTACGAGCTCCCCGAAATCCATGACGGGTTCATGCGCCTCGTGAACTCCTACCACCTCCTCGACTCCTCCTTCGTCGACTCCTGGAACGAAGCCTCGAACGCCCCAGCTTCAACACTAACTTACACCGCACTCCAACGCCAACTAAACCGCCCACAACCGTCAGACATCTCTCTTACCGATATCCAAAAAGCCGATATCCTCGTCACGCAACAATGGCTGCGATTAATCGTCTGGCAGTCTTCAATGCGACAAGGACTCCTCTCATCCACCGCGGAGGACGAAAGCATGACCTTCCGCTACCCGCTACAAATCGCGCACTCCCTACTCGACGTCATCTCCTCCTTACCAACAACGAGCATCGAAGTGCACGGCATGGGCATCTTCGAGAAGATCTTCGAGATCGGCAACACAATGCTCGACGTGATGCAAGCATGCGGGACAAGTCTGCCCACTGAGAATTACGGCGTGGCACAAGATCCATTCGAGGTTTTCGTGAAGACGTTAAGCCAGACCCCGAACTCGCAGAGGCAGTATGCAAATCTGCTTCTTGCGAAGGCGGCGGAGAAGCCGGAGTTTCAGCGTCTGACGCAGACGCTAACTCCTACGCTGTCGATAGCCAACGATGCAATGCTCCCTCCTCCTGCACTCGATTTAATGGGCTACGGGAGTTCACATGTCAATGGAAATGGAAGTTTGATGCCACCCGCCCAACGCCAGTGGCGCGGTAGTATCGTGGGTGAGATTGGTGAAGATGGGCGGTATAAGGAGAGTGAGGGCGCAGAAGAGCAGCAGGCGTTGTGGACGGACAACGTGATTTGGATCCCCGAGACGGTGGCGTCTGTAAGTGATGACGATGGGATGCCTGGTGTTGAGGACGGCGTTTGGATTGGGAAGGTTGAATGATTGCATTACGATCATGATTTTGGAAAGAGAAATTGGGACGGACTGTTGGGTCTGGGAATGTTTGGGAAGCGTTAGGTTGTTCATAGTTAGGGACGAAAGGGATCTGTATGATATGCTTGGATGCCTCATGCCTTTATGCCCATTTCAAATTATTACATTTTCTTGTATGTAGCAGGAGCCACCCCTATTTCATGCTTCAATGAGCCTTCAACTATTTCAGGGGGAACTGAGCTGACAATGATGTCGTTCTTCGCTTCACAATCGCAGAGCTTCTCGAAACCGAAAAGGGGCGACGCACGTGATTTGTCGCACCTCCACTCTTTTCATTGATATAAATTACAAGGGTGCGTCTTCGGGACAATCAACCCTCGAAGCATTTCATTTCCTATATATTGTTCGCCACTACCTCCAACCTCACTAGCTCACCTCCTCTCACTTACCTACCTAGTAGTTAGGCGTTCTCACCCACGTGACAAAGTGGCCAAAGCGCTCTTGACGTCGACGATCCAGATCTCCTTTCTATCCTCGATGCCTGTAGCAACAAGGTACTTCGCCACCTCATCTCTGTTTCGCATACACATCTGCCATTGACAGGTACCGCTATTTGTGCACAATATCCCTGCCTGGGATGATTCATGGTAGAAAGCACACGGCGAACACAGCTGCACCGTTGAAAGGTGGGAGTGGGAGTGGCGAACGTGGAAGCGGGTATACCCCTTGCACTACCATTCGATCGAGATCCATATTTAGCTTCAATATACGGTATGCGAGGTGCGAAAGGCGAGTCGGAGCTTCGATCAGCATCGGCATCTGCATCGGCTTTCGCCTTTCGAAAATCTTCACCAGCGTTTCTTTTCCAGATATTTAAAATATGCGTAAGCTGACTCGATCGACATGTCGAAAATTCGATGAATGGATGTTAGTGAGAGGCTAGGCGTTAGGTGCTGGAGGGAAAGCTCCTTGCTAGTGCGCGAGCTGCGTTGACGAATGGTGGGGTAGGTTTTTCACGTCCATGAGATCATGACAGAGCTATTGTGGGGCAAGTGCTGTGATATATGAGACCTGGTAGCCCCAAAACCTCAATTTCTTGCTCTTCAGATTCTCAAGTTTACAACGCTTTTATATCTGAATTCTTTTTACTGCTACAAAATGTCTTCTGCATACACTTCCGGCGATAACTTTCGCGGTTATCAAGATGACAGGGCTGCAAAGTCCCAAGATACTGTTTACACAACGTCAAATGGGGTATGTACTTAACAAATACACTTTGTTTGGAAGATCAAAACTGACTCTTTAGGTCCCTATGCCTCACCCATACGAAACTCAACGAGCGGGTACGGATGGCCCGCTTCTGCTGCAAGACTTCCACTTAATTGACCTCCTCTCACACTTTGATCGGGAGCGCATCCCAGAGCGAGTCGTACACGCCAAGGGTTCGGGTGCCCATGGCGTCTACAAGACAACCAATTCTCTCTCCGACCTGTGTCTCGCCGACATGTTCCAAGAAGGCAAAGAATGCCCCGTGACCGTCCGATTCTCGACCGTCGGCGGCGAATCCGGGTCTCACGACTGCGCGAGAGATCCGCGAGGCTTCTCTGTGAAGTTCAGGACCGACGAGGGCAATTGGGATTTGGTTGCAAACAACACGCCTGTTTTCTTCCTGCGTGACCCTGCGAAGTTTCCACACTTCATCCACACGCAGAAGCGTGATCCATCCACACACCTCACGCACGCCGACGACTCGACCGCGTTCTGGGACTACCTGTCCCAAAACCCCGAGTCGGTGCACCAAGTCATGATCCTGATGGGCGACCGCGGCATCCCAGACGGCTACCGCTTCATGCACGGCTACTACGGCCACACCGTCAAGCTGGTCAACAAGAGCGGGGAGTGGGTATACTGCCAATTCCACATGATCTCACAACAAGGCACCAAATTTCTCACGCAAGAAGAGGCTGCCGAGAAGGGACCCGACTACTCACAAAAAGACCTCTACAACGCCATCTCATCCGGAGACTTCCCGAAATGGAGCTTAGAAGTCCAAACCATGAGCGCCGCAGAAGCAGAAGAGCTCTGGGAGAAGCAGAAGATTAACGTCTTCGACCTAACGCACGTGTGGCCACACAAGCAATTCCCGCTGCGCAAAGTCGGCGAGTTCACACTGAACGAGAACGCAGCCAACTACTTCGCGGAGATCGAGCAAGTGGCTTTCAACCCCTCACATCTGGTCCCCGGCATCGAGCCGTCCGCTGATCCGGTGCTGCAATCGAGACTCTTCTCCTATCCAGACGCACACCGTCACCGCATCGGTACAAACTACCAACAACTCCCCGTCAACGCCCCGCGCGTCAATTACCGCATGGCGAACTTCCAGCGCGACGGCGGCATGGCGTTCTTCAACCAAGGCAGTCGACCAAATTACATCAGCTCCATCGAGCCGATCTCGTTCCGCGCGCGCAAAGTGGATCTCGACAAAGTGCACGGCTCGTTCACGAGCGACGCCGTGACGTTCCTCTCGTCGATCCGCGAAGAGGACTTCGTTGCCCCGCGAGCACTGTGGGAGAAGGTCTTCGATGCCAAGGCCAAGGAGCGCTGGATCAAGAATGTCAGCGGCCATATGGAGAATTGTAAGGATAAGGAGATCATTAAGCGCCAGATTGCGATTTTTAGGGAGGTGAGTGAGGATTTGGCGAGTAGGTTAGAGAAGGCGACGGGCGTCAAGGGTTATGAGGGCATTAGTGGGTTGACCTTTAATGGGACGCATAATGGCATGCGGGGTAGTGGGAAAGGCGCGAATGGATTGAGCTGGACTAAGAGTGCGAGTAATGGTGCCCCGGTCCAAGGCACCCATGGGAGTGGGTTGAAGATGAATGGGGTTAATGGGCATGTGAATGGGAATGGAGTTGCTGCTCATTAGACGTGTATGAACTGTATATATATTTCCATTATTCGCAAAGCACAAACCGAAGGTTTTAAGAAATACTTACTCCCTTATCGAATGACAGTTTTTTATTCGATCTCCTGCACATCAAATCGCGTCTCGTGTCACAGCATCTCATCGTCTGCCTTATGAAAGAACAGACCAAGAAACGATGTAATATTCCATACCAAGATCCACCACTTCTGACTCCTGAGCCAAAACCACCCATGAGGTGTTCATCTTCACTTGGAATATCCCTACCCTCAAATCTGCAGCGAAAACAATGAGAAAAATGAAGCATTATCACATCCCAACACATAAAACGTACCCCACACTCCCTTTCCGCACTAAAGAACCTCAAAGCATTAACCCAACAACCCTATCAATACAAGCAAAACCCATTACCTCCCGTCCCCCTTCTCTCTCCTTGACTCTTCTTCTCCCATCACGAAAACTAATTAAGGAAGTTCAACCCCCATCTCCCTCTCCCTCTTCTCCCCGGTATCGCTAGTGCTCAACTCAGCCTTCACAAA
>Ga0302140_10010827_pt1 | contig 11239 bp, 4 predicted proteins | sample I_Bog_E1_1_FD_202095 | JGI IMG/M metagenome (GOLD analysis project Ga0302140, IMG submission 202095) | Peat permafrost microbial communities from Stordalen Mire near Abisko, Sweden - I_Bog_E1_1 | ecosystem: Environmental > Terrestrial > Soil > Wetlands > Peat | place: Sweden: Abisko, Stordalen...
CTCGCGACGCAACTCGGTTAATGGGCTCTCCGCGCGCGCCAGGAACAGGAGATCGCCGATAAGCTCGGAAAGCCGGACTGCTTCTTCCAGGGAAGATTCCAGGACGTCTCGATACTCGTCCGCCGTCCGTGCGCGGGCCAGTGCCACTTCGGCTTCGCCCCGGATATTGTTGACCGGCGTGCGCAAATCGTGCGCGATGTCCGCTGAGAATCGTGAGATACGTTCGAAGGATTCTTCAAGCCGGTCAAGCATTGCGTTGAATGTCCCGGCCAAGGAAGCGAGTTCCAATGGATAGTCATCCGATTCGATTCGTTCGCGCAGATTGGTCGACGTGATTCTCCGCGCGGTTGCCGCAATCTCTTCAACCGGCCGAATGCCGTGACGTGCAATTCGATACCCCACCAGTGGAAAAATAACCGACGTGGCCAGCAAGATGCCCCAGAACCACAGCCGGTAGCGCGCCAACAACTCCTCTTCCTGCGAGACGTCGATGGCAATCTCCATCGTGTCATTGTGAGTCGACGGCGCACCGACTGCAACCGCAGCGCTGGCCACCCGGAATGATCGCCCATGGGAGCCCGTCATCGCTATGGAACGCTCGAAGCGGCCTCGCGTACTGCTCACGAGTTCTGCAATATCCAATTGTCCGGCCATGCCGGGCGTCGTCATAATCGGCACACCACGTTCATCGAGAAGGCGAATGTAAAACTGCTGATAGCGGCGCGCCTCCGACTCAAGCTCAATCTCTTCGCGCAGCGCATCCTCGTCATTCGGACGCTCCCGCAGCATCGTTCGTAGCACATGCAGCTTGTCTGCAAGGAAGAGCTCTGTGCTTCGTTCCAGTTCCGTCCTGAGCACAACGTAGAGGCTCGCCGTAGCCAGAACGACAAGCAACAGCCCCGCCAGCGAATAAGCCGCCGACAACCGGAATGCCAGGGTTCTCCGCGAAGGTGTTGCAGACGGATGCCTACTGCTCGGTTTCGAAGACATACCCGGCACCGCGCACCGTGTGAATCAGCTTTAAGGGGAAAGGATCGTCCACTTTACTGCGGAGCCTGCGCACGTTGACGTCTACCACGTTGGTGTCGCTGTCGAAGTTCATGTCCCAGACCGCTTCGGCGATCTGGGTTCGCGATAGTACTTCGCCCGCGCGCCGCGCCAGCAGAGACAAGAGAAGAAATTCCTTGGAAGTCAGATCGAGCCGATGGCCGGCGCGCGAAGCACGCTGGCGCAATACATCGATTTCAAGGTCGGCAAGCCGAAACGTCTCCGGTACGCGCGGAGGACCTCGGCGCAACAGCGACCGCGCACGAGCCAGGAGTTCGGAAAACGCGAAGGGCTTCACCAGGTAGTCGTCTGCGCCCTGTTCGAAGCCGCGTACCCGTTCATGCACAGCATCGCGAGCCGTGAGTAACAGCACCAGAGCGCGATTGCCTTCTTCTCGCAAGTGCGAGAGAACATGCCAGCCATCGAGGCCAGGCAGCATCACGTCGAGAATAATAAGATCGAAGTCGGATTCCTGGGCAACGTACAGCCCGTCCAATCCATCTTCCGCAACATTGACGACGAACCCGGCCTCGGTAAGTCCCTTCTTCAGGAACTTAGCGGTTTTTGCTTCGTCTTCGATAACTAGAATCCTCATAAGTGACCCCCTAGAAAGAGAATCTTGCCGAGAACTGCAACACCCTGGGAAGTCCGTTAGGACTGATTTCCTGCAAAGTTCCGAAGTTGCCCGGGCCGGAGTTGGGGACCAGATAGCAGGTCTGGTTCAGCGTCTGCCCGTCGCCGCAATTCGATCCGATGGGGTTGTATTGATTTTGAACGGTCCCACCACCGTTCTGGACAAAGTAGTTTGCGTGGTTTGCTACATTGAATGCCTGCGCCTGGAACTGCAATGCCTTACCCTCACGGATAACAAAGCTGCGCGCCAGGCCCACGTCAACCCGCTCCAACCAGGGACCATAGAAAGAATTCAGGCCGATACCCGGCGTGGGCCCGGCACCGTTGATCCCCGCGGCCGTATTTGCCGTGTCCTGATTGAATGCGGCGTCGTTGAGGTTTCCGTTTGCCCCATCACAATTATTGAAGGACAGAGTTGAACTCGTGCACGCCGGACTCAGCAAGCCTGCAAAGGGACGGCCGGATGAGAATGCCATGACAGTGCTCAATCTCCATCCCTCAAGAAGTGTGCGTCCCGTGTGCGATGTTGTCAGCTCCTCAAGGCGCGGCAGATAGACTGCGGCAAGCGAGAGCTTATGCCGCTGGTCGAGCAACGAAGGCGCATGCGTATTGCTCAAATCGAACTGATTGTTGAAGTCCATGCCGTGCAGCATCATGCTCTTCGCGAATGTGTAAGAAGCAGCGAGCGCAAGTCCGTGCGTCATGCGACGCTGCAACTGCGCGAACAACGCGTTGTAGTGGTTCTCTGCAGGACTGATCAGCTCGTTGATCTCGCCAAGGTTTGAGTTGATGCGTCCTTCGGCAAGCAGGCCGTTGTCCATGTTCGGTCGAAGAATGGATGGTCCGTTGCACGGCGCTGTGACGGCATCTGGTGGGCACACAATGTAGTTAGTCGTGCCCCGCAGGGGCTGCAGATTCAGGTCGTACGCGCTGCCTGAGAGGATGTGGACGCCGTGATTCCACATCGTCCCGATGCTCAGCGTCGTATTCTCGAAGATCTCCTGTTCAATCTGAAGGCTGGCTTGAAGGATGTAGGGAGCCCTGAAATTGGGTGCCACCAGCGAAATATCCTGAGAAGCCTGGAAGAGTGGAGAACTGCCGGGAAGAATCTCGGGGAATACCGGAACCTGCTCGTTTGGCGCACCGGAATTGTAGCTCGCACTCACTTCGGACTGTTGCGACGCAAGCCCGTTCGACACGACGGCATTGCGATAGTTCAGCCCGTTCATATTGGTGAAGAACTCGCCAAATCCTCCGCGAACCACCGTCTTAGAATAAGGCTGCCAGGCAAAGCCGAAGCGCGGCGACAGGCGCAGATGCTGGTTCGGGTATTGCCCGGTCAGCGGAAATGCTGGATTCGCTGCCGGTTGCGGGTACACTTGGAAGTCTTCCCGCAAACCCAACTCCAGGTTCATCTTGCTCGATGCCCGGTAAGAGTCCTGCGCGTAGAAGCCGTAGTATGGCACCGCGAAGGAGAAGGTCGGGTTACCAGATGCCTGGCTGAAGTTGTTGTACTCCCCAAGTGCAAAATCCTCCAGGTTGGAGAACTCGTAGCTGGCCACCGGCGAGCCGAAGTCCACCGCGGCGTTCGGATCGGCGCCACCGTCGTCCGTATCGGAATCCCGAGCGTAGCTGAAGTCAAATCCAAGCTGAAACGTGTGTTTTCCCATCACCAGATCGACGCGGTCGGCCGCCGAGTATTGCTTTTCAAATACTCTGCCGGCGGAGAAGGCCGCGTTGCCCAGAGTGAATGCCGAGGGACCATCAAGAACCGTTGTCGGTTGGTTCGGGGCCAGGCCAGTCGGCGTAGCAATCTCGTTATCCTGCGAGGCGCCTGCATGCACTTCGTTGAGCAGATGCGAGGAGAACGTATGCGTCCATCCCAGGCTCGACTCGAAGGTGTGTACCTTGTCGTTGGCGAGAACTGAGCTTCCGTAGTTGCCGACCGTAGGGTCCGTGTTTTCTCCTCCGGGAGAATTGAAGAGATTCCAATTTACGCTGAGGAAAAGACTTTCGCGAGAGGTCGGTTGAAAGTCCAACCGCGGCGTAAAGACCAGGTCGTTGCGCTGACGGGCCTTGGTGCCAAGATTGGAATTCAATGCGTTAATGACATTCGCCACCTGCTGCAGGTAAACGGGATTGGTCGGATCAGGCGCCGAGTCGCTGCCCGGCAAGGGCAGAGGACCGTTAGGCGCGGGAAGCTTCGTGTTCAGCGGAAGGCCGAAGTTCGCCGCCAGGAAGCCAGGCAGGTTTGCTGAGTTGGTTGCCAGCGCAGGATTGATCACCGAGATAGGATCGTTGCGCAACTGTTGTTCGTAATCCAGAAAGAACCACAGCCGATCGCGTCGGATGGGTCCGCCTACGCCGGCTCCGAACTGCTGCAGACTATCCAACGTCCTGGGAATTCCAGCGGCTTTGTCCAGGGCATCATTGGCTCCTGTTGCCGAGTTGCGATTGTAGTAGAAGGCGCTGCCGTGAAGGGTATTGCCCCCCGAGCGCGTCACGGCGTTTACAAATCCCGCGCCGCCGCCATACACGGCTGAATACGGACTTACCGAAACCTGAAATTCCTGGATCGAGTCCTCTCCATAGAGGTACGGGATGCGGTACCGGCCGATAATGTCCGCAAAGTAATTATTCGTGGCATTCGTACCGTCAACGGTAAAGGCACTGGAGCCATTGCCGTTTGAGTAGCCCGAGTCTTCTCCGCCTTGCTGCCCTGCGATACTGACCAGGCCGGTGTCGCCGTCGTAACTGGTGTTGGGAGTGAGGACGGCAAAGTCGGTGTACTTGCGCCCATTCAGAGGCAAATCTTCAATCATCGAACGTTCCAGCACCGTGCTCGCAGAGGACTCCGTCGGCCTCAGCAGCGGGCCCTGCCCGGTGACGACAATCTTGTCGCTGTTGGTGCCGACTTGCAGGCGGAAGTCCTGCGATGTTGTATTTCCCACCAGCACCTGAACAAGGGCCTGCGTATCGCGAAAACCCTTGAGTCTTGCGGTGACGGTATACGTGCCGGGCGTCAGCACTGGAAACCGGTAGACTCCTGCGCGGTCAGTCTCGAAAGACTGTTGAACTCCAGTCGCGAGGTTCTCGATCATGACGGATGCTCGCGGTATCGCTGCTCCGCTCTGATCCGTGATCCGTCCTCCCAGCGCTCCCATCAACACCACATTCTGCCCGGTCAGGAAAGCACAGTTCAACAACAGGATGAGAATCGGGAAGACATCCGCAAAATAGGACAACTTCCACGACCTCCTGGCATCCCTGGCGGCCGATCCTTCTCTCAAGCCGATTCCAAATAGTGATCCACTCCAGCTCCGCTCGAAGCAGAGTTGATGAATCCAGTTCGCATCTCGCAACATGGACCACCTCAAACTTTCGCGAAGGAATCTCAATTCCTTTGTTTCCCGCCATTCGATGGATGCAGGCCACGATGCGCCTGGAAAAGATCGCAAAGCTGGCGAGCGAGTCACGCGCTTTGCAACAGCGATCGGTCCGATCCTTAACAACAGTCCGTCTTTCTGCATTGGCTCGATTTCCTGAAGGAATATGACGATTCAGCGCAATGCCCGCACTTGATGCGCTAAGCGGAATTGAAATCCGGTCGTCGCGTTGTGAAAGTTGGAAACACGAGTCCCGGTTCCCGGCTGCAGGCGGAGATTCGCAGTGGGCTTTCGAACGTTGCCGTGCGTGCGTGGAATTCGATCGCGCTGAAAAAGGGGTCAGCAAGATCGCAGGAAAGGCACCTCGAACGTGTTACATGGCAAATTTGTAATCCGTAGTTGTTACAAGCAAGTCATATCTAAGTTAATGCTCCAACAAATACCGGATGCCACGGCAAGCTATTAAGGGGTCGAAAATACGATCGAAATGGGATCCGGTTGGGATGAGACAGAAAACAAACACCTTAACCCCGGAGCCGGTGCCGGAGGCGCATGCCAGAGCCTCCAGCAGATTACAAAACTGTAATGCGTGCGTCATGCTGCCGTCCTTTTTACGCTCGTAGACTTGGGCCGTTGACGTTGCAGTGCCGCAGCGCCATCTCTAGCAATTCAGGTTCAGATATCAGTCCACTCCCGATTCGCGTTCGAAACTTCAAGATCCCAGATGTCGAAGGACAACCTGGATCGTTTCAGCAAACGGAATGCTGCGTAAGGAACGCCACTTGCGCATCTCAGATCAACCACCCGCACAAGCCGAAAGTCGACGATGACCCTGCGTAATCTTTAAGGCCGTTCCGTCATCGATTCGACCTGCAATCAATCTCCCCCGTAGTCCAAAAATTTTCCATTTGCTGGAGCCACTGCAAATTGCGCAGCCGACTCTGGGACTGTTGATGGAACAAACCGAAATAGGAGAACGATTCATGTACCCGAAAACTTCTCGCAAGCATGCTGGGATTACCCCAATGCATCTGCTCGCCAGCCTGCTGGTGACGGGGCTGAGCATTCCGGCATTCGCGCAGTCCGTGCCGTTCCCGACCTACCAGGTAGGGCCGCAGACGAACGGCACCTTCGTCGCCAGTGACGGCACGATCCTCGCCCCCGCCGGCACTCAGATCAACCTCGGTATCCGGACCCGAGCCAAGGCCATTGCCCTGAACCCCACCGGCAATAACACCGCCGCCGTGCTTCAGATGGGCGCCCCGCAAGTTGTCACGGTGTTCGATACCAAAACCGGCGCGGTGGTGCAGACCTTCAACCCGACCACCGGCAAGGGCGGCAGCTCCACCGGCATCACCTACACCGCCGATGGCAAGTACCTGCTCTTCAGCCAGGATGGCAATTACGGGTTGTCCTACGTCGCCGTGGCCAGCGTCGCCGCCGATGGCACGCTCACCAACTTCGCCAACGTCCAGGTTCCGATCGCGATTGACGCCACCGGCAAGCTGACCAACGTCACCTGCTTTGGCACCGATCCCGCAGTGGTACAGACGGGCCTTCCTCCCAAGGGCACCAGCCCATCGGGAACCACGGGCAGCTTCAACATCCCCTGCGGCTACTCGGTCTCCATCTTCTCGGATCAGGCGTACACTTCCTACCCGACAGGCATCGCGGTCTCCTCGGATGGCAGCGCCGCGTACGTCGTGCTGGACAACAACGACACGCTGGCCAAGATCACCTTGGGCGCGACCCCGGCCAAGACTGCGGAAATCCGCGTCGGCAACGTTCCGCACAGCGTAATCATCTCGCCGGACGGCAAGACCGCTTACGTCTCCAACGAGGCCGGACGGATCGCCACTGCAGATGATTTCCAGGAATACTCCAACGGCACTCCGGTCGTTGCACACTATCCGACCGGCAGCGTCGTCGAAGGCACGATTTCCATCGTCGACATCCGTGACGGAGCCTTCAAGGTCACCGGCGACATCAAAGTTGGCCACCATCCGACCGGAATGGCTCTCTGGGGCAACAAGCTGCTCGTCGCCAACACCTATGACGACACCATCTCGGTGATTGACACGACCAACAACAGGCACGAAGGGACGATCGAACTCGGTCTGCCGGTCGGAATTCCCGGCGAATTCAAATCCGCCTACGGTGCGGGTCCGAACTCGATCGCTGTCGATGCCAAAAAGAACGTCGCTTACGTCGCGCTCTACAATGCCAACGCCGTTGCAGTAGTTGACCTCGACAACTGGTTCGGAAACCCCGTCAAGGGACTCATCCCGGTAGGCTATGCGCCATCCTCGGTTGTGCTCGACTGGGCGAACAACCAGTTGCTGGTTGCCAACGATAAAGGCTGGGGAACCACGGGCAATCCCACGCCTGCCAACGCCTTCTTCAGCGGAATCGATGTGAGCGGCGCGCCGGTTACGGCTGCTTCCACCACCACCGAATTCGGCGTGAACGCTCTCGAAACTCACCAGGACCTCGGCACCGTCAGCATCGTTCCCATCCCGAGCAACTCGGAGCTGGGCGTTTTGACCCATCAGGTCAAGCTGAACAACCACTGGGATTTGGCAGAGAACATTCTGGCTGCCGGCCCCGGTGATCGGTTCGCCCGGCCGGCCGCAATCCCCGCCCACATCGGTGAACCTTCGAAGATCAAGCACGTTTTTGTGATCATCCGTGAAAACCGCACATACGACCAGATCCTGGGCGATGTGACCGGCGGCAACGGCGATCCCAAGCTGGCTGTCTTCGGCGACAACTCCAGCTATGCCGCCTACCCCAAGGTGACGACCAACGCGCACGCCCTGGTGGAGCGCTTCCCGCTCTTCGACAACTTCTACGACCCGAGCCGCCAGTCGGCTGACGGTCACAATTGGATCGTGCAGGCGATGGCGCCCTACTCGGACGACATTCAGTCGCCAGACTGGCTCCGTGACTATCCGTCGAACGGTGGCGATGCAATTGCCTACCAGAACAAAGGCCACCTTTGGGATGCCGCGGAACGCGCCGGTGTGAAAGTGAAGAACTACGGCGAGTACATCGAATACAACACGTTCAACGTTCCCGGCTGCACCCTCAACAACAACTACAGCGGCATCACTCTGCCGTTTGTATACTCCACCAGCTGCGAGCCGAGCTGGAGCCAGTTCTACAACGACACCCTGGAATACGAGAGCGGCAATGAATCGCAGCTCACGTACTTCAACACGGTCAGCTCCTACACCCCGCTCCCGAGCCTCTACAAGGTCACGTATCAACAGTATCCGCAGTTCGATCTGGGCATTCCGGACCAGTATCGCTTCGATGTCTGGCAGCAGGACTTCAACCATGACATAGCGGCCGGCACGGTGCCCCAGTTGGAATTCATGTGGATCAGCTCCGACCACACCGGTGGCCAGCCGAACGCGATCGCCATGCAGGCCGACAACGACCTGGCTCTCGGCCGATTCGTAGACGCCATCAGCCACAGCCCGATCTGGAAGGACTCCGCAATTTTCGTCGAGGAGGACGACGCGCAGACTGGTGTCGACCACGTCGACGGTCACCGCAGCCCAGGCTACGTCATCAGCCCCTATGTCAAACAGAACGTGAACCCGCAGGATGGCACAGGAACTGGCGTTCTGGAAGACAGCACCTTCTACACCCAGGTCAACTTCACCCGCACCATCGAACAGATACTGGGCATCAAACCGATGAACCAGAACGATCTGATCGCCTCGCCGTTGCGGGAAATCTTTATCGACAACCCGTCGGTGAACAACTTCCTCCCGTGGGCTCATGTCCCGGCCGGGGTCCCGCTGTGCTACGGAGTGTCTGGGTATGCTGCCCCGGCAAACATCATCGCCGGCTTCCAGACATGCGCCACCGAATCTGCGGCCCTGAAACTCAACCCCGCCGTGAAGGTTCTCCGCGCTGGCTGGATGAAGAAGAAGGCGGAAACCTTCGCTGGCAAATACCAGAAGCCGGACTCGGAAGATCCGGACCTCGTCAATCACATGATCTGGTATGAAGCCACCAACTACACGGTTCCTTTCCCTGGCGAGAAGAAGGTTCGTCCCGCGAGCGACTTCAAAAACGCTGCACCCGCAAAAGCTGACAACGACGACTAAATCGCCTTTCAGCCTCAACAAAAGCCCTCTCTCCGGCCACCGGGGGAGGGCTTTTTCGCCCCCTCAAACAGACTCGAAAACCTCCACGAACCGCCCCTGCAGGCAGCCTCGCCTGAAACGAGAGAAGGGCACCGCTCGGTTTTAGAGCAGAATCAGCAAACTGTACCCATCGGCAGAAATGCCAGCCTGGATTTTTTGCCAGGAAAAGTCCAACCGCACAAATACCGGATCGGGGACACCTATGCTGATTCTGCTCTAGGGCGATCTATTCGTGGATCCCCGGAGTGTGTAATGGCTGCTGCTGCCCGGCTAGGCATAAGCTCCAGTGAATTTGAATACGGGTCCTAAGGAATTCGGAACAACGGAGCGGACCCAAAAGCGGGCTACCTACCTCGACTGTCTTATATTCGCCGAGCGCCGCACATCACAAGTTACGGAAAGTAGTGGCCCATCCAAGCACACCCTGACCTCCACAGATAGACATGCAAGGTCTAAGAACCTCTATGCCCCGGTTCGATCCCGAGCCGCGTGGAACAATTCTTCAATCTCTCCAGTTTCAGTGATATAACGGGTCTATCTTGGCGCAATAGGACGAGGAAGTCTTGGACAGCTCACCCGGCGAAGTTACGGCACTCCTTGGAGAACTGAAGCGGGGAAACCGTCAGGCCGAGGAGCGCTTGATCCCCTTGGTCTATTCCGAACTCCGCCGCCTCGCCGCCGCTTACCTTCGCCGCGAAAAGCCCAATCACTCCTTCCAGCCCACCGCGCTGGTTCACGAAGCCTATCTCCGCCTCACCCGCATCGAAGAAATCGACTGGCAATCGCGCTCCCACTTCTTCGCCGTCTCTGCCACGCTCATGCGCCACATCCTTGTCGACCACGCTCGCGCCAACCTCGCTGGCAAGCGCGGCGAGGGCTGGGATCCCGTGAGCCTCAACGAAGCCATCTTTCCGGCCCCGGACCGTGCTCCGGAAATCCTCTCTCTCGACCTCGCCCTTCTCGAACTTGCAAAACTCGATGAACGCCAATCGAAAATCGTCGAAATGCGCTTTTTCGTGGGCATGAATGAAGAAGAAATCGGCACCGCCCTCGGTATCTCTGCCCGCACCGTCAAAAGAGACTGGCGCGTCGCCAAGGCTTGGCTATATAAAGAACTCATTCATAATTAACTTCACTTTCCCCTCCACAAGCTGGAATCATGCAGAAAGACCGCTGGAAAGAGATTACCCGCATCTTCCACGCTGCCCTGGATCTACCTCCAGAGGATCGGCCGGGTTTCGTTCACTCCGCCGCCTCCGGCGACCCAGACCTCCAGTCCGAAATCGAACGCCTGTTACTCGCGGACCAACAGGCCGGGAGTTATCTCGAGTCCCCACTTATCCCAGCCGGCGCATTCGCGAACCCACTTTCCGACGAACCCCAGCTCCGCCCCGGCGACATCCTCTGCCAACGCTTTCAAATCCTCCGTGCCGTCGGTTCCGGCGGCATGGGCCAGGTCTTCGAAGCCCACGACTCCGAACTCGCCGTCAACGTCGCCCTCAAGCTCATCCGACCCGAAATCTCCGCCGACCCCCAGGCCCTCGCCCGCTTCCGGCAGGAAGTACGCCTAGCCCGCCGCATCACCCACCCCAATGTCTGCCGCACCTTCGATCTCGACCGTGACACCATCACCACCCCCGACGGCTCGTCGCGCGCCCTCCTCTTCCTCACCATGGAGTTCCTCCCCGGCGAAACCCTTGCCGCCCGCCTCAAACGCACCGGCCGGCTCTCCCCCGACGAAACCCTTATCATCAGCAGCCAGCTCGCCGCCGCACTCGACGCCGCCCACGCCCTCGGCATCGTTCACCGCGACATCAAGCCCGGCAACATCATGCTCGTCCCAACAGGAGTAAACTCCCGCCCGCCCGCCCGCGTCGTCATAACCGACTTCGGCCTCGCCCGGCTCGCCCCGGTCTTCTCCCAGGACGAGCACTCCATCACCCAGCACAGCAGCCACTCCGCCCACCCCATTGGTACCCTCGCCTATATGGCCCCAGAGCAAATGGACGGCCG
>Ga0302140_10010829_pt1 | contig 11238 bp, 7 predicted proteins | sample I_Bog_E1_1_FD_202095 | JGI IMG/M metagenome (GOLD analysis project Ga0302140, IMG submission 202095) | Peat permafrost microbial communities from Stordalen Mire near Abisko, Sweden - I_Bog_E1_1 | ecosystem: Environmental > Terrestrial > Soil > Wetlands > Peat | place: Sweden: Abisko, Stordalen...
TCAAGCTTTCGCTCGTGCCGCAGTAGGGGAAGAAGGCACTGTGAAAACAATGATAGCCCTCAAGGGCATGGGTGCAAAAATGAATCTTAGAATGTCTCGGCCAAAGCCTCCAGACAAAGTCGAGCGTGTCTTGAATGAGTCGGAGAAGGCTTTTCTGGATAGTGTTGACCTGAAAAAGTTCCCACGCCGTCAGTATTGTCTCAAGTCAAGGAAAAATTGTAATGGCAGAGGCCCAGGAGGCATACCAAGATGTAAGAACTGTCAGAGCCGCAGAAAAATCTGCAACGACCCCACTAGGAAAGACATTATGGAAAACTTGGAAGCAGCCGCTAAATTATTGGACGCCTGGGTGGACTGGACAAAAGGCGACATTATCACAAACAAGGCATATACAGCTGAGGAGAATAAGAAACTTATGGAATTAGTTCCAGATCCTCGCGGTGTCCCATGGAACAAACTTACAGAATATTTTCCTGGGAGAACTGACGCTAGTCTTAGAGGCCACCATCGCCACCTGACGAGGAAGGGGGAGACAAGTCAGGCACAAAGCCAACAGGATATGGGAGCCTCTATGCACAGTCATGGTCAGGTTGAGATCTCACCTGGTGAAATGCGCTCGATGCACCAAGGTACTTCGGAGTGGGATGCCCAGATAAGGCGAAGCACACAGCAAAGTTTCCTCGATGCACCTGCCCCGAGTCCACATTCGCCAGGCTATATCCGAAGGAGTAGCAGTGCTGAATCCGAAAGGCAACAATCCCCACAGCAGCAGACATCCTTACCACAAATATCGTCTCGCCCTGGGACTCCTCAAGCTCAATCAGCACATCAAGGCTTGCCGGGTCAGCGTAGTAGCCCAGCGAGACAATTTTCAACTGCGCAGGCCTCGTCTTCCAGAAGAAAAAAACGTACACAGCAGGAACAAAGAGGTAGTACTAGTGAAGCTGAACCTTCTCAAGCCTCTAAGAGCAGCCGCAAGAAGAAAAAGAAATAGCTGAACTTACTTCTAGTAGCGGAGACTAGGCGGTCTTTCTATCGCCAGTAGTTTGGAGTTTCTAGAGCGAAAGGTCTTTTAAGTGGTTTGCAGAGGAATTTTGAGCACTGTGTAATGCGTACTAACACGAATCGTTGTTCTCAGCTTTAGTGGCGGTTTCCTTGTTGTAAGATATGCAAATCTTGGGGTAGTACCTTTGGGTGAACTGGAGTTATCCTTGCTTGGGCGAGAGAAATGCGGTGCTTTATCGTTGGTTTTAGCATAAGACAACGAGTACTGTATCATGGTTTTTAGATCTTTCTGATAGACTAATCAATCGATGCTTTTACCTTTTTAAGCATGGAGCGTGATTTCTAGCGACTTGTTGATGAAATAAGGTTTTCTAAGGCTGCGGTTCAACAACATTTCGAATCTCCTCTATTATTCTAAACTAGAACCGCCCCAAAGGAAGAGTATGCTAACAAAAAAATATATGTCAAATCTCACTTATGCTGTCTTTACCGTACTCAGAATTCCTAAACTCCTCTCGTGCTAGTGAGTAGTCCTCCCTGTCTGCTAGTGAATCACGGTATTGATTGCTATTCACGCTCTCCGATTTATAGCATAGGTGCATGGAATGATCTGTGAATAAATATTAAAGATATCAGATGGAGCGGCAATATATAAGCAGCCATTATGCTCCTGCACATTCTTTCCTTTCACCGTCAACGCAAATTTCGAGATTTATCACTTCAGCGAAACCCACAGCGAACGTCAACTATGTGTCAAGCAATATTCAAGGTCTTCGTGAAGTGTGAACTCAACAATGGAAAAGTACACATTGAGCCTCCCAGCCCGGAAGATATTACGCCTTGTCACGATCATACACACTGTACCGAAGACCAAATCATACCCAGCTCTTATAAGAAGAAGAAAGGACCATGTATATGGTGTACAGATCCCGATGAGTATCACCACTTTACTGAGAAGAGGTGGTTAGTCCTCAAAACAAAGTTTCCGGAGGGATATTTTGGAGGTGAACATGGACAACAACCGTCCCTCCAAAATCCCTCAACAACGAAGCGTTCGAGCAGCCAAGACAAGAGTGTTCACTATAGTAGCCCTCCACCCCGCCTCTTCGGTGGCCGGTTTTCTCCATTTAGCTCGCGCGACGCTGGAGCAGCTCCATCGTCTTCAGCTGGAGACGTACCCGAAACAGCACGCCGTGGAAGCCGCGAGAGTAGCCACGATAGAGAACACGGCAGTCTGATTAGCAACCTCAGCAGGAGATCTAGTCACTCATCGGCTGGTGGCATCGAGGGAGGCAGAGTACATCAGCCAAGTCCTTCACCGCACCATAGCAGTCTCGGGGGACGTAGTCCAGCATCCAGTGGAGGCGATCATAAAGTTCTAAGAACTCATCAAGGTCAACTTTTAGGACAAGAAGATCCTGTGACTACCCTACCTGGAATGACCGCAGGTCTTCAAATCACCAGTGGACCACTCCGTTCAAAGCTGGATACGACAGCGCCTGCGGGTGGAATGACACGAGCAAGATCGCCACCGCCACAACTAGCGACGGGGCGTAAATGGACACTTAAGGATGAGCAATTGCTATTACACCTTCTGATACATGAAGCAATGAAATCGCCTGACATTCAGAGAGAATGTTTTCCGAACCGGACCGTGGACGCTATTCGTAAAAAAAAGCTACAATCTCACCGACAAGCTAGAGAAGGAAGATATTCGCTTTAAATTGGACAATTATATCTCAATCTCGAAATCATTAGCAAAGAATAAAACTCTAATGGAGATTCATAATGATCAATTCTCAGAACTCCCTCTACAGGCTGTGACCGACGCGCGCAATAGGTTAAGCACACAGGTACCCCGTCTGGATCCAGATTTCGTAGCGCAACATAGAGGTACGATTCAATCTTCTATGCATGAAGGACTTGAAAGGAAAGCTTATTCGTCAGCCAAAGTGTGGAGAAAAGATGAGCTCAAGTTACTCGCGGATAAGAGGCAAGAGAAAAAAGGCCAGGGGGGCTCAGCACAAATGATTTTGTAGAGCTCGCCAGCAGAATGCCAGGGAGAACTCCGACTGCTGTGAGACACAAAAATGATAAATTCCCCAATGAGGAACAAGCAGGGGAGCAGAATATGACTTCATCAATGGACATGTGGGAGGACGATGAAAACAAGATAATCTTGAATAAGATGCGAGCGAAAGGAGCGAGCTTCAGCGAAGCGGATATCCTAGAACTTAGCAGCCGCCTTCCCGGGAAAACTGTTGATGCGGTGAGAACATACTGCCAAAAACTGAAGAAGGAAGAAGGGGCGCAACAGACACATGGAGCGAGTCAAGGCTCTTCAATTGCTGAGGCATCGCTCTCCCAATCTCGAGCAACATCGTCCATACAGGCATCAAGCAGCAGAGTTGTGCGAAACAAGCGTGACAGAAGAGGTAGCAGTAGTGAGACCGGCCCATCTCAAGAACCCAAAGACGCTCAAAGGAAGAAAAAGGGCAAAAAGGGTTGATATCTATTGGTAGCGAAAGTCGAGCTAGCATTCATCATGCGATATTCTGAACGTTTGATTCTCGATCATGAAGGAAATTCTAAGCTTTTCAAGGGCGGAGACTTACTTTTCGTTGATTTTGCATGGAATTATCGTTGCTCTACAATGTGGAGATATGGGAGCTGGGTTTGCACGAAGGAACTTATTGCTGTATGATGGCGATTGGGATACTTTACTTTCACGTAGTCGTTGGTTTTGCACAAGACAGATGGTGCTATTGTATGATGGAAAGGGTGCGGGCGGAGAAGGTTTTGCTCAATCGTTGATATTGTCCTGACTCCTGCGTAAGGGCGAGGGAATTATCGTTGCTTTTTCAAATTGTCTCATCTGATCATTACATTCTCTTCAAAATCTAGGTAAGCGCGGAAGCTGCACCCTCGTAATATAAGAATTAATTTCTTTTCTGTAAGTGCTTTTCTCTTCCTCTTTTCTTAAATATTATAAGTGTCCCTCTCCCTTTCCCTTCTCTTTCTTCCTTTTCTCTTAAACATTATAAGTATCCTTCACCCCCCTTTTCTTCTCTTAGCTAACTCTTGTAGACTTATTCCTCCTCCTCCCCTAACTTACAGGTACAAATGAAGAGACGAACGATTATCCTTATAAGAAGGGCGGAGGCTCACTAGCGTAGCTAGCTAGTCTCATTTAATATATCCCGTTCTCCACCCTCGCCTATCCGCTTGTTAGGACCCCTACCACCTCAAACTCGAACCGCCTTTACTACCCAATCATCCGGTAGGGCAAACCAGGGTTGCTCTATCCGTTAAATCAACGGACAGTGCTTTCGTAGGGTGGAGTATTGCATTGATCTATCTCAATTCGAAAAGAGATCTGGGTCCGTCACATGAATAGCGGGACTCTCCTGATTTGGTTTAGCGCGTTCCCCTTATCTAATAGACAACGACAACCTCTGAAGTTTCTCTCTGTCTCCAATCATTACATCAACGTCCTAGAGCACGCAAACTAGTAAATATGAGTACAGAAACCGTCAAAGACCTACATGTCATCATTGTCGGAGCAGGAATCAGTGGCGTTCTACTTGCCCAAGGCCTCAAAAAGGTTTGATCTTTTGCAATTAAAGATATCCTTAGTGTCTGACAAAGAAGCATATAGAATGGTATTGGTTTCAGCGTCTTTGAGGCCGAGCGCAGCGCCACCGAGCATCGTCCTCGCGAATGGACGATGGGAGTCCACTGGGCTCTGCCCATGCTTCAGTCTCTCCTACCGAATGATCTCTGGCTACGCACAAATACTGCGCAACCAGATCCGGAGTATGAATCCAGATCTACAGACGAATACAGTCTCTTCAATGGGGCAACGGGAGACGTGTTGAAAACATTGCCCACGGGCGGCATGAGAAGATTCTCGAGGGCGAAATTGAGAAGATTGATTACTGAAGGCATCGACGTGAAATATGGGAAGACGTTAAGTTCCATATCTTATAACGAGAGTGGAAGAGGTGTCTTCGCTCACTTCTCAGATGGGACAATCGTCCACGGAGATGTGTTAGTAGGTACGGATGGACCAAGATCAAAAGCACGAGACTTGATTGTCGGAGAAGAAAGATCGAAAGCAACTCCAGCGGGTGTGGTACTAGCAGTTGTCAGATCCAAGTACACGGCGGAACAAGCACTCTATCTTCGTCAGCAGGCTTCTTTTACGAGTATTGCATTTCACCCAAATGGAACGTACATAGCCATCTTTCCACAAGATTACTCGTCCCCAGAGCCCAAAAATTGGGAATGGCAGACTCATTATTCTTCTATGCCGCAGAATTTTCAAGGTAGCGACGTTGAAAAGTTGAAGTTGTTAAAGAGTAGGGTAGCGGAGTACGTGGGAGTATGGAAGAATATCATTGATTGGGTCCCTGAGGGCACGCCGGTCAGCTTTAATAAGCTAGTCTACTGGAAGACGCTTGCATTCGAAAACAGAGAGGGAAGAGCAACTTTGGCTGGAGATGCAGCACATCCTATGACGCAACATAGGGGCCAGGGATTGAATCATGCTATTTGTGATATTGCAAATTTGGTTGCGGTCTTGAAGAAGGTGCATAACGCCGAGTTGACTTTGAAGGAGGCAATTAGCGAGTATGATACTGAGATGGTAAAGAGAGGAGGGGACGAGGTACAAGCAGCTTTGGTGAATGCGCAGATGCTTCATGATTGGGATTCACTCATGCGATCTGATTTGATGATTAAGTCAGTGGAAAGGGGGAATTGACTTTGGATGAGGAGTGAGCTATTGGATCTCGTAAATTACTCTGGCATTTCATCCGTGAAATTTCATTGGTTCAAAATGGAACATTCTGGCTCTAAATAACGTCATTCACCTCATCCACAAGCGTATCCCAGGTTTAGGACTCTATTCCTCCCACTTGATTATTAATAAGACAATCAATATTATTAACCAACCCCATAATCCACCAGGAGTCACAAACTCCTCACGATAAAAGGCAATGCTAAGTTACCACCCAAAGTGTAAGTCGAAACGCTTTGCCATACTCATGTCTATGGCGCGTATCCAGAAGCTCCAAGTATTGACAACATAAGCCCATTCGAGAGCCGTGAGTCCCCCAGTTCTGTTACGATCCATAACAAGTAAAGCTTTATCAGCCAAACCAGGAGGTACAAGAAGCCCGAACGGGTTTCTAAGTCTGACACTTTTATCGATAAAACCAGGGATTGATATTAGGTAGCAAACTTAAATTGCGTTTCGGTTGGCTTACATTATTTGGAAGCCACTGTTGATTTCAGGGATAAGAGAAGAATAGTTAATCCAGACGGTATGCTTTGGAAGCCAATTTTAAGAACATGTGTTTGAATAGAGAAGGGATGCAAATGTCTTGTGAGTACACTGCCAGTTGGTATCAAATCATATAACTTCATCAGACTTGGGAAGCTACATCTAAGGAGAAATTGTTACAAGTGCATGGATGTTACTGATTCACATCATTCGATCAACCTGCATGAACACAATCATCTAGAGTAAGTTCGTTAGGAGGAAGCTGTGAATCAAGAGGCAACCGACATAGATGGTTTTCTAACATAAATTCAAGGTCTTTCGCAGTCACATGGCATCTCTTCCTTTCCACTTACACATTCGAGCCTCAATGGTTTAGCATTCTCCATTTTGATCTCTGGCATTGTGTTAGTCAAAAATTCGCTGCCCCTTCAAGGTCGTGCGGACTTGGGTACAGGAAAGAACATATCATTCCGGTCCTCCATGATAAGAGGAGCCGAGCGATTCGTTCAACGAACAGCAACAGCAACAGCAACACTTAGCAGCACAGCGAGTCAGATCAGAACTTCCATGACTGTTGATAAGTCACCCTTTAGATAATCGGGAGCCAAGTTCCTGAGGAGGCAGGATAAGCTCCAGGACGGATCCAAGAAAATCAACACCAATTCAGTAAGAGAACTCATCAAATGTCGCGACTAGGTAGCCGCCATACAAGTCCCATCAACTATGGCGATCATCTGCCACGCTTTTTGACGATGCAGTTTAGCCCCTTGGTGAAGAATTAGCAGCTCCAGGCGTAGCAGCTACGCGTGGAGCAACTCTAATAGTAGAGTAGATGCGGGATCTCACTACAACTAGTGGAGGAGGGAATAGTCATCAACGATCTCGGTCTTCTACTAGTCTGCATCATTCTTCCCTTGACCAGCGTCATACCTCTCAGCATCAGCAAGAAGACCATCCTGGATCGAGCATTCTCTCCTAATTGCACCAAGGAGGACACTCTGGATCTGGCACGCCTTCTCAAGTACACCGGGGAGAACAGCACGGTCCCAGTATGGCTGCAGGACAAGCAAACAGATCTCAGCGCCCGAACAATTATAGCAACGGCATGTGGGATGCGCATCAAGAAGTGCTCGAAAGGCTCTCTCGAGGAGGTGGCATCTCGTTTGGTGGTTTTCCTCATTTACATGCCGAAAGAGCTGCTGAAGAAGTGGAGCGACAAGAGAGGCAGGGGGCACTCGAGCTTCAAAGACGAAGAACGCGTACCACTGAATCACGCAGTGGCCCTAGTGATTCGTTGACACCAACAAATGTCATACCTGGAGGCGGACAGAATCAACCAATCGAAGAAAATGCGAAATGTCTAAGCTGTGGAAACAAGAAATGTGATGGGAAAAGACCTTCATGTGGCAATTGCGCCAAAGCTACCACACCCCGCAAATGCATTTATCCAGCCAGGCCAATCTCAACAAATGACCCAAGAATCCAGCATATGAATCCACTAATACTCGGCCCGATACTGGTATGTTTCCTCTGTAATAGAGACGGTCAACGTTGCAATGGAGACAAACCTTGCGATCAATGCAAGAAGAGGTCTCGCGGCGAGGACTGCATATATTCGTCATTATCTCTCGCAGTACCTGACAGAGCAACAACTCCTTGCGAGAGATGTCAGAACAGCAAGAGAACTAAGGAGCGCCAACTCAAAAATACTGCGTCAAAGTATGAACCTTGCGGTCGACGACTACCCGCTTGTCAACACTGCTGCTTTATGGGACTGGAAGTGGCACGAGACTGTACATATTCTGCACAAGCGAGAACGGAGGCGTCTAAGTTTCAAGCCTTTGTACAAGAAGGATTGGATAGAGATCAAGCAGATAATATCCAACCAAACTTATTTGCGCAAGGTAACTTGATGGTTAGCCCGCCTCAGCCGCACTCTGGGCCCACCCAGGGAACTCAAACCCCTGGAATAGTTACTCTAGCCACTCGCGCATCACCTCCAGCTTCAAAATGAAGACAACAAGATAGAAGGGGGAGCAGCAGCGAAAAAGACACGCCTGCTCCTGAAAGAAAAAGAAAAAGAAAAAGAAGTGATGAATTGCTACGTGTGTACGTAGTTTCGTGTACTTGGGCACAAAGGCTGGTTACGTAGCGACTTAATGACAGGTGAAGTGCTTCCAAGGCGATTGCCTTGAAGGTAGTGGCGTCGCTATGGCGGTTTCGTCTATTTGGGTTGCACTCTGTGTTGAGCTATTGATTATAAGTAGGACGACATCTAAGAACTTGCAAACTGGGGCATACGTCACAATTCCCACATTTAGGACTAATCGAAATAGCAAAGGGCAAGCTTTCTGCTGGGCGTAAGATATGGTGCCCTAAGTGTTGAATCAGGGACAAGAGAGCATTCCATACTCGTTGCTTTCGTATAGAAAAGTCAGTACTTTATGTATGAGGCAGAGGAAGATCAAGATCAGTGCTTTTGCGTCGCTGAACCTATTCTGTAACTACTATGCTCAATGCAACGTTGCATTTCCGAAACATCTCCAGTATGTCTTAATTACTTTTCAACCTGAGAATTTGAACCATGAAAGCTTTGAAGCCGAGGACGTGGCCCACAAACGCATGATATTCTTCAACATTGATGAGCCCTACCTGAAACTACCCCGTGTTGGTGAATGGTTCTGGTCGTACATATGGTAAAATCACGGTGGCTCAAAAACTTGTAAAAGCACAATTCATAGTAAAGAAACAATGAGGCTCGTGATTGCAATAAAAGCATCTCAGATAAACCGCCGATATAAATGTCGTCATTCTCACGCCTTGCTACTACGCTGTCCTGTGCACTTACACCTAACTGCCTGGCCAATACAAGAACTCTTTAATAAGCTGGCTAGCAAGAGAGTGATGACTACATAGTCTCCTTTAAAGTCAGCATACCTTCTGGTTGTTTTTGGGTATTGCCTCTGAGATCCTGAGTTTAAGAGGCCACTGAGCTGAAGCAACTCACAAATAAAACTTGGTATGCGGCATAGACCTTCGTCACTCGAAATGCTAATGAAATCTTTGTCAACTGTCTAAGTCAAAAGAAAGCTTACTTCTGGTCTCGGTTTCATTCAGTTCATGACGACTCCGGGCTCTGCAGAGATTCTGGTGACAGGAGAGAGCCATTGCGCGTTTAGCTTAACCTCTACTTCTTAACAACTTTTCCCCTTCGGAATATCACTACCGGTGTCAGCCTGTCAGTCATACAATTCATAGTCTTCGACAACTTAGAAAGACAAAAAAGCGATTGTTGGAGTTCACAGGTTCTCGGCAAGTCGTACTGGAATAGTGAACTGAAATACATCTTGCTCGAGGGTTTATTTTTCAATCACGGCAAAGACCACAAGACACGGCAACATTCTTGGAGACTCTATCAGACAGTAACTCGCTTTATAGGGTGCTTGAGTCTCGATAGATCTGCAACTTCTTATTCTACACATTTTGAAATGGTACACCTATGCGGCCAATGCAGAGGCTATATCGCACTTTACACGAATTGTAATCTGAGACAGAGGTCAGTAACATATCGACTCTTACAGGTGTAAACAATTGAGCAATTGTGGTAACGATTGCCCCGCTTTAGTTTGGATGCGAGTTCCAACAAACGACCCCGAATACCAAGATACTGACGATATATGTCCTTGGTGTGGGGATCCAAAGTTATTTCCCCTTGGCGAAGACGAAGCTAATTTCATTTACACTCTTACTGGCGCTCCTTCCCGCGAAGACACCCCAATTAGAGATATTGCAATTTCCCGCCCCAGCTATACACATAGCAAGAAGACGCATCGGGAGGGCACTCATAGCAGCCATTGCAGTCTTAATCTTCGCCCTCAATCAAGTCATGTGGGCTCACAGGCGTCCTCGCCACGTGGTGACATTGTAGCAAAGACTTCAACAAGTTGCGGCAACCCGGGGTCGAGTATCACACCTCGTCAGCAACCCCAAAGCATCCATCATGGAAGACTCTCTCACTCACCGAAGGGACACGACGGGGGTAAAGTTGTTATGCGGCCACCAAGTCGACTCTCTACGGGAAATCCTGCTAATCAGTCTTCAAATCAACCAGCATGGAAACCAGAGGAAGATCGAGTCATAGTAGAGAACTTTAATAATCACATATCAATTTCCGAGATCTGGAAGCGCTTTTTTGGCGCAGGCAGAGTTCAAAAATACTTTAAACTTGGCCCTGTCAGAACAGAAGCCGCTGTTCAAGACCGGCAACATTGTCTAGGACCAACGAATCCGGATCTCTTCAGGCAACGACTGCAACCACCAACCCAGAATCCAGATTCAAGTAAATTAGCGGACGCCCCGACTCGTTGAACAGACAGAGAAAACCAAGTGATTTTGCGAAATCTCGAGGATGGACTTCAGCAGCTCACCATTTGGCGCCTTTACTTTGGTCCAGATAGAGTTCAAGAAAATGGACCTTTTCGAACTGCCGTCGCGTTGAGAAGCCACTTTAGGGAGCTGAGACAGAAAGATCGTGGTATAATATCACGCACATCGATGGGCACCCCACACGATGATGCGCAGCAAGCTCGCCACCAACGGATTTTCACTTCAAAGGGAACACAGAAATATCAAACTTGATTGAAATCGGCCATGGCCCGATGTTTATCCAAGAGAGTCTATTCCCGCAAGAAAGTATCGAAAGTGTAGCAATAGCATATCGCAGATTAAAGTTGGCGTTCGTTGAATCAAAAACGGCAGATGCACCGCCTATCTCTAAGGATTTGTCGGATTTCTTGGAGAGCATCAATCTGGATACGTTTCCTAGGTTTCAAAACTGTTTTATTATAGGTTCTCGATGCGACTTGCAAAAGCCGAAATGTTCATTTTGTTCTACGCAAAGGAACACGTGTCAACTTGTCACTTTGAAAATCCTTAAAGCGAACCCT